>Ga0123336_10005553_pt1 | contig 10041 bp, 6 predicted proteins | sample SSSSmetaG_FD_96466 | JGI IMG/M metagenome (GOLD analysis project Ga0123336, IMG submission 96466) | Glacier valley bacterial and archeal communities from Borup Fiord, Nunavut, Canada, to study Microbial Dark Matter (Phase II) - ​SSSS metaG | ecosystem: Environmental > Aquatic > Freshwater > Ice...
ATGGCGTGCTGTTCCGCGGCGGCGCCGAGTCGCGCATCCGCACCAAGCTGCTGGAAGACGGGATGATCGATACCGTCATCGGTCTGCCGGCGAACCTGTTCTACTCGACCGGCATCCCGGTCTGCGTGCTGGTGCTGAAGAAGTGCAAGCGCCACGACGACGTGCTGTTCATCAACGCGGCTGGACCCGAAAACTTCCAAAAGGGCAAGCGCCAGAACGTGCTGCTCGAAGATCACATTGCGAAGGTGCTCAATACCTACCGCGAACGCAAAGAGGAGACACGCTACTCCCGCCGCGTCGGAATGGCGGAGATCCGCAAGAATGGGATGAACCTGAACATCTCCCGGTATGTGCGGACGGCCGAAGCTGAGCAGGAGATTGACTTGGCGAAGGTGCACGCGGAGCTCGTCGCCGCCGACATCAAGATCAAGGACGCAACCACCAAGCACAATGCATTCCTGAAAGAGCTTGGATTGCCTCCGCTGCCTGGTGGGGAGAATTGACTACCGAATGCGATGGATCATTTCTGATGACGCGGTCGGTGCAGTCAGCCACAAGGCGTCGTGTGTGCTTCGACAGCCTTTCCAAAAGTCACTTCGGGAGTTCCAGAGAGGTTCATTCACGAGGACGCCTGTCGACCGTACTTGATCGCATGTCGCTAGCCAGATTGCTTCCTGTGCTCTCGAGCAGTTCACCGATCCACGGGTTCATGAAGTAGTTGCAGTCCTGACGGCGACTAAGCCGGATGCAGGGGCCGAGCAGGAACACCCATAAAGGAGGTATCCTGGCAGTTGAATCGCGTAAGGGTCTCCAGTTGAGCTCGCCTATGCAGTTTGCCGCGACGTTCTTGGGTGACACATGTGCGCTCCCGGGTGATTATTCCTGTGCCAGTATCATCTTCAGATGGAACTTACCGTGCAAGGTATGCAGCAGGCGACTGGGAAATACGTTTACTTGTGGGGATTTTACGTTCGCGGGTTCAAGCCGTGGCATCACTGTTTCAAATGCTTTTATGGAACTCACGAAAAGCTGATTCACAAGGAAATGCTAGACGGCAGCTACAATCTGCCCGAGCCTACGGGCTACTTCTACCTCTGCGGCGTGGCCTCAGGCTCCCGGGCGGAGCTCTGGAAAAACAACCTACATCTCGCCGTCAGACCGAGGCCGGGAAGCACTGCGGTGGTGGAATCAGTGTACGGTCCGGTTTTCACCATTCGGGACGCTGAAGAGATCGTGATTCAGGACCCAATTCAACATCTGCCTAACCTAGATAATTCGTATACGAGATGCAAGAACTTTCGCTTTGCCGCGCAGATGTATGAGGCAACAAGCTTCGGCCCCGAAGCCAGAGGCAAAGTCATCCGTACTCCCCGCGAAAGATATATTTAGTGTCAAAGTTTCCTACAATTTCCATGATCACTTAACTGCTGTTTGGGTGCGGCCAGCAGCCTTGTTTGCGCTTACACCCCGGGGCGAGTTCGCGCGTGGGGCGCGGCAGGAAAAGGATGAAAATTGTTTCAGCCCTTGGCATATCGAGAGGTTGGCTCAAGACTTCACTCACAGAATATCTGCGGTTCGGGGGACGCGGTCAACGTGTTGCTTCAAGCCCGTCGAACAGCAGTTTCTGTATTGCCAGGGGAAACTTTCAAGCGGCGATGGGACGACTTCAAAATAGTTTGGGGCACGATTAGCGCGGGTGTCGATCGAACGCGGCACCGACGAAAGGCTAACTGTTTTTGGATGTTACGGCGCAGGCAAAGGACCTAATCTGGTTCCCCTTGTTTCAAGAAGGATAGAACCTTGAGGCCTTCTCCGGCCTCTAGATTAAGGTCACGCCCGCGCCTTGAGAATCGGTCTCAGGTTGGCCTTTCCGAGTATGTGCAACCATGAACTGTCCTGAACAGTTGATCGCGTGCAGACAATGGCTCGGCAAAAGCCACGGCATCGTGACGAAGCGTGTACTCCAGCGTGTACTCCAGATTAGCAATTATGTGCGAAGTAGCCGTCAATAGGGGGAATGATTGCGTTTCTTATGTTCTGTATCGGCAAGTAGCGTTCAGGCAGCGTTACCGGTGAAGCGGACTTCGACGATGGTGCAGTCGTCGGTGCTGGGGGCACCGCCGATAAAGGCCTGGACCGCGCCCATGATCTGGGCGGCGGAGGGGAGCTTGGCGGCTTCCTCGTAGGCGTCGTCTCCGAGGAAGTCACCGGCGGCGTTCTCGGCTTCGGTGACTCCGTCGGTGACGAGGATGAGGCGTTCGCCATCGCGGAGCTGGTAGGTGGAGGACTCGTAGGCAATGTCGGCGAGGAGGCCGACGACCATGTTGGAGTCGGTGAGCTTGTGGACGGTTTCGCCGAGGACGGTGAGCGGTTTGATGTGTCCGCAGTTCATGTACTCGACGAGGCCTTGTCTGGTTACGCGGGCCATGACCATGGTGGCGTATTTGCCGACGCTCTTGGCGACGATGAACTGGTTCGCGACGGCGGCGATCTCGGGGAGCGAGAGGCCGGAGTGGACGAGGGCGTAGAGCATGCCCTGGAGGGTGGAGGCGAGGAGTGCGGCGGAGATACCCTTGCCGGAGATGTCGGCGATGATGACGTAGAGACAGTCGTGGGCTTCGATGACGTCGAAGAAGTCACCGCCGATCTCGAGGCAGGGGATGCTCTGGGCGGCGAGCTTGATGTGGGGGAGCTCGGGGACCTGGACCTTCATCAGGTTGGTCTGAATCTGGGCGGCGATGGCGAGCTCAGTGCGGTACTTGCGGGCGGCCACTTCGGATTTGACGAGGTAGGCGTTCTCGACGAGGGCGGCGGCCTCCTTGGCGATGGTTTCGAGGAGATCGTGCTCGACGAGGGAGAGTTTGCCGACGTTGAGTTTGGAGTCAAGGTAGAGGACACCCATCATGGCCGGGGCCGCGGAGTCTGCGGAGCGGCGGCGGAGGGGGATGCAGATGACGGAGCGGATGCTGTTGACGACCATGCTGGCGGAAGGCTGGTCATTCCCATTTTCGGGGTCGGCTGCGAGGTTGTCGGTGACGACGAAACGTGAGGTTCCCTGGATGGCCTGGTTGATGGCGGAGCGGGAGATGGTGGAGTCGTCCTGCTGGGGCGTACCGTCGGCGGTGCGGCCGACGGCGAGGCGGAGGGAGGCGTCTTCCTGAGCGAGGAAGACGAAGCCGCGCTCGACCTTGGTGAGCTGAAGGGTGATTTCGAGGAGGGTGAGGAGGATGTCGTCGATGGCGCCGTTTTCATTGAGCTTGCGGGCGGCGTCGAGGAACCATTTGAGGCGTTCGAACTCCGCGCCCTGCTGGGGTGCGGGATGGGCGGCGGTGTTTTCGGAGTCGCTGCTGAAGCGGAGGACGGGGCCGGTGAGGGAGCCGAGCTGGATGCGGTCGGCGAGGGAGAGCTTGTGACGTTCGACCTTTTCTCCGTTGACGAAGGTTCCGAAGCGGCTGCCGCGATCGACGACGTAGTAACCGTCGGGTTCCTCAAGTAGTTCGGCGTGCTCGCGGGAGACCGACTTGTCGGTGACGATGCAGTCGCGGTCGGGCATACGGCCGAGGGTGAAAGGGGAGCGGTCGAGGGGGACGCGCTCGGTGGGGTGACCTTCGACGATAAGCTGCAGGTTGAATTGCGCTGTTTGTGCCATGGGTGTGTAGGCAGATTATAGGGGGCGGGGTGGTGGTTGGGGGCGACGGGGGGTGGTGAATTTCGCGGGGCCGGGCTTGAGGACCGGCCACGCTGGGAGAAGGTTTCGTGCTGGTTTGCCGGGCTCATCGGTTCTTCCCGGTGAATGCGACGGTGATGGCCTGGTCCATGGCGCGGTCGCGTTGGAGGTCTTCAACCGGGTGGAAGGGGGTGATTTCGGCCAGGTCGTTGTACGGGTCGTCGTCGTCTGATCCGCCCATTTCGGCGGCGTCTGCGTTCATCTGTTTCAGGTTGATGGTGGCCATCTGGATTCCGTAGAGGAGGACGCGGGCGCGTTTGAGGTCGAGGTAGCCGGTGGCGAGAGAGTTGATGACGATGCCAAGCGCGGTCTGGATGGAGGCGCGATCTTCGAGGCCGTTGAGCTCGATCTCGGGGCCGGAAAGAGAGATGGTTCCTCCGACATGGCGGCTGGGTCTGGGGGTTTTGTGGAGGCGATCGTGGAAGAAGCAGAAGGCGGCTTCGGTCATGGCGGCGGCGTGGCATCGGCTGCCGTCGGCCTTGGTGTGACGGCAGAGACGGTACTGGAGGATTTCGGTCTGGGTAGTCATGTTTGATCCTTTCGGCTTGGGGGTGGGGGGGATCCCTCCCCCCATTACTACCCGCGTATAAGTGCAATGGCTGCACAGAGATAGCGGAGGTGATTCCCGCTAAATATGTGCAGCCAAATGAGTTGCGTCCAAATATGTGCAGCGTAGGGGGTTAGCCCTCGCTGAGGGTTAAAAGCAAAAGCCCCAGCTTTTGGCTGGGGCTTCGATACTGTAATCTTTTTAATTTTACCAAATTGACCATAACTACTCAGCCAACTTTTGAGAACTTTTATCTCGATTGAATTCTTGAGTTTGGGAGGATTTCCACCGTCTTGGGGACTTGACAGATTTTGGGAGATTCGGGAGGAGTACGGACGCGGAGGGCGCGGAGGTCCGCACAGGGCGCAGAGAAAGGCGACGGCGTAAAGGAGATCAGAAGGATAAAGGCGGATAAGAGCAGGCAGGGGACGGATACAGGCGGCTGTACCCGGCGGATTTTGGTGCTGTTTACAGGGCGTTGACTTTTTGGGGAGATGGGGACGGGATGGGCTAGGCTGTGCTTTAGTGTCGCTGCGGCGGCTGCATATCTTGTTTTCTGTGAGGGGTTATGTTGATACGGGTTCGTATGGGGTTGAGTTTGGTGATGATGGCGGCCGGGATTCTGGGGGCGGGGGCGCAGGGGTTGAATGTGGATGCGGCGCGTGGGCTGGTGATGGCGGCGCATGCGAAGGGGACGTTTGATGGGGTGGTGGTGGTTTCGGAGGGTGGGAAGCCGTTGATGGTGGCGGCGGTGGGGGAGGCGGATCGGGGATCAAAAGACGGGGGATCAAAAGCCGGGGGTAAGCACGTGGCGGTGCGGCCGGAGACGGTGTTTCGGCTGGCTTCGCTGACGAAGCAGGTGACGGCGCTGCTGGTGATGCAGCAGGTGGAGCAGGGGAAGCTGCGGCTGGAGGAGCGGGCCGGGGAGGCGATGCCGGGGCTGCCGGAGGCGGTGGGGAAGGTGACGATCCGGCAGTTGCTGCAGCACCAGTCGGGGCTGGCGAATCCGAGCGATGGGCCGGAGGATGTGGTGCCGGCGTTTTATGCGCGGGTGAACCTGGACGATGCAAGCAACGTTGCGGCGGCGAAGGGGGCGTGCGGGGCGGCGGTGAAGCGGGAGCCTGGGGGGAAGTTCGAGTACAACAACTGCGACTACATCGTTCTGGGGGCGGTGCTGGAGACGCTGGCGGGGAAGTCGTATGCGTCGATTGTGCGGGAGCGGGTGATTGAGCCGCTGGGACTGACGAGCTGGGGAGTGTTTCCTGGGAATGCGGCGAAGGGTCCGAAGGTGGCGCTGGCGTATGGGCAGGATGGGAGGGCGGACCTGTTTCAGAATCCGGCGACTTATGGGGCGGCGGGGGCTCTGTATGGGAGTGCGCTGGATGTGGCGAAGTGGGATGAGGCGCTGCTGAAGCATACGCTGCTGTCGGCGGGCTCGACGGAGGTGATGTTCAAGGCGGACCCGAAGCTATATGGGGAAGCGCTGGGGTCGTGGGCGTATGACGCGAAGCTGGGGGCGGGGACGGTACACCTGGTGGAGCGGCAGGGGGATATCGGGTCGACGGTGCTGCTGAATTTGTTGCTGCCGGAGCAGGGGGCTTCGGTGGTGGTGATTTCGAATAACGAGACGCCGGACTTGTTCAATACGTATTCGAAGAAGGGGATTGCGTGGGAGGTGCTGCAGGCTTTGTTCTCGGGGAAGTAATGGCTGGCTCGATCAAGGCAATGGATGAAATAGCGAACTCTCTACTTCGGTGAGATTACTAATCGTGTCTTTCGTGATTTTCCCGGTTGAGAAGCCTTGCATAATCACAAAGGGTTGCATGAGCGGGTTGATGAACTTGTAGCGGAAGCTCCTCTTGGTGCCGGTCTTGGTCAAGACGGGCCCTCGCTTTGCCTCGCTGAATTCGTTGAGATGCTTTGCGAAACTTGGAATTTCATAGCTCTGTCCTGTTATTGCTTGCATCGGTTTGCGAACGTCCTGCGCGGCAAACATTCCCAAATCGTCTGTTTTTGACAATGCGCAAGCAAGTAAAACATCGGCGAATAAGTTGTCGGGCCTAGGGCTACGAATAGCAGTGTGATACGAGGATCGAATTGATTGCTGTGCTCCCTCGATCGCCTTATTCATCGCGGACTCAATATTGAAGATGCTGATGAAGCTACTCAACTCGTCTAATGCTTCGCGGACGGCGGACAGGCAGATAAGGTGAGTGTAGTGGGGCAGACCCTGGGAGAGCACGACGATACGCCTCTTGGCTGAATCTTCGATGGACATCTCCAAGCGTGCAAGGCCTGTATCAATGATCTCTTCGATCTCCGATGTTGACATCCGGGGCATCTGGATTTGAACGAGTGCGCGTTCGATGGAGTGATGTTCGTCGATCAATTGGTCGACACTCTCAGCCACCCCAACGAGGACGACAGTAGCTGCGACTGCGTGGTCTGACAGGGTTTTGATTGTGTCCGCAAAGGCGCGGCGTACTTCCGTTGGCACGCGGTCAAATTCGTCGACGATGAGTACGGGCAGAGCGGTTTGTGAAAGCGCCATCAGCGCCCGTCGCACTCCGTCTGGGGAGACATCGCCCTGTAACAGGGCAGCACCACTGATTCCAGCTTGAGATAGAGGCTTCTCAAAGCCGATTTGCCGCACAGTTTGATTGAGTTGTATCTCGTTGAAGATCTTGAGCCAAAGGCTTTCAAAGGTGTCCTGCACGTCGCAATTTACCCTTGGCGACAGGATGGTGGTATTGAGACGGAATAAAAGATCGGCCAATACATTGGACAAAGAGGTCTTTCCAACGCCGCGCTCACCGAAAATAACGGCGTGTTGGCCTTTTTGGAAGATTGCGTCTGTAACCTTACGAATTTGCCCTTTCCTTCCGGCGAAGAGGGATTTTTCGTCGATTGGTGCGGTTGGCGTGAAGATGCGTCCTGCTTCAATCGACATTTCGAATGCCTTTGCCTGATCCATCGTCAACCTCTCCTGCAATTATAGACACCTGATGGTAAGTATAAGAGCATCGACTCATAATATAGGCGCATTCGCTGTATCATCGCTGTTGTGTATTCTTCTCGACCATCCCGGACGGCTTTGCGGGTGGCGCTGCGGCGGGCGGCGCACCAGGTGTATGACGCGTGGCCGCTGGTGTTTGAAGATGCGTTGGCGGTGCGGATATTGGCACCGGATTATTTGCCGGAGCTGGAGAAGACGGCGACGAAGCTGGAGAAGCCGCACTCGGTGGCGCTGCGGGCTTTTCTGGTGGCGAGGAGCCGGTATGCGGAGGACCTGCTGGCGGCGGCGGTGACGCGCGGGGTGCGGCAGTATGTCCTGCTGGGGGCGGGGCTGGATACGTTTGGGTACCGGAGTCCTCATACGGGGGTGCGGGTGTTTGAGGTGGACCATCCGGCGACGCAGCAGTGGAAGCGGGAGCGGCTGGCGCAGAATGAGATATTTGTGCCGGATATGGTTACGTATGTGGCGGTGGACTTTGAGCCAGGGCAAAAGCGGGAACGCGAGCGGCTGCCGATGAAGTTGCGGGAGGCGGGGTTCGATGCGGGGGTGCCTACGCTGTTCGCGTGGCTGGGGGTGGTGCCGTATCTGACGCTGGGGGCGTTTCGGGAGACGGTGGGGATGATCTCGGCTTGTGCGGCGGGGTCGGGGGTGGTGTTCGACTATAGCCAGCCGCGGGCGGTGCTGCCGCTGCGGGAGCAGTTGGAGCATGACTCGCTGCGGGCAAGGGTGGCGCTGGCAGGAGAGCCGCTGCAGTTGTTCTTTACGCCGGAGGAGGTGCGGGCGGAGTTGGCTGGGTTTCAAGGATTGGAGGACCTAGGGGCGGGGGAGTTGAATGCGCGGTACTTTGAAGGTCGGGGGGATGGGTTGCGGTTGATGGGGGCTGCGGGAAGGGTGGTTAGCGGGTGGGTTTAACGGGAGGCTTATTACGGATGGGGCGGACGGGCACGGATAAAGGCGGATAAGGGCCGGGACGGGGATAAGGGCGGGATTGAGGCGGGATGGTGTTGTGGGTGGGCCCTGGTTTGGACTTTTGGGGAGAATGGGTTGGGGTTGTGGTGGGGTGGGGGGGGTCGGGGTCCTTCGGCTGCGCTCAGGATGACGGCTGTGGAGTGTTAGTTGCCGTTATTGGCTATGGTTTGGGTGGCTGTGGTGGCCATTTCTTTGAGGTCGGCGCGTTCGAGTATGGTGTTTCCGCCGGGTTCGGCTTTGAGGGCGTCGAAGACTTTGAGGGATTGGCGGCTGTAGCTGACGGCGTCGGCGGGGCTTTTGGTGGCTTTGGCGGTGAGGCTGAGGAGGTAATAGATGCGGGCGATTTCGGGGCGCATACCGGCTTTTTCTGCGTCGCCGAGGGTGGTGAGGAGAGCCTGGCGGGCCTTGGGGTAGGCCTGGGTCTGGATAAGGGCGGCGGCGAGAGCGGTGGAGAGGCGGACGGAGAGGAGGCGGTCGAAGGTGGAGCGCTTTTCGACGAGCGAGGTGAGGGTGGCGATGGTTTCGCGGCCCTTGTTCTGGGCGATGGCGACCTGGGCGAGATTGAGTTTCGCGGTGACCGCTACTCCGGCGTCCTTCCCCTGGCCGTTGAGGTGGGCTACGGTTTGCTGGGCCTTTTGATATTGCTGGGTGGCGGCGGGGTAGCTGGCTTTGAAGAGTTCGATGTCGCCGCGGGTGAGGTAGAGCTTGCCGAGGAGGGCGTCGCTTTTGAGGTCTTTGGCGAGGGCTTCGGCCCCGTCGAGTGCGGTGAGGGCTTCGGCGGAGCGGCCGGCGCGGGCGAGTGCGTTGGCGAGATCGATCTGGACTTCGACGAGGTCCTTGGTCTTGTCGTTCTGGGTTTTGAGGGCCTTGAGGGCGTCCTGCATGGAGGTGACGGCGGCACCGAAGCGGCCTTCGGCGGCGGAGACCTGGCCGATCTGGTGGGAGATGAGGGCTGCTCCGCGGACGTCGTCGGCTTTGCGGGAGAGCTCGAGGGCGCGGACGAGGACCTTGAGTGCTTCGTCGTACTGGCCGTCCTGGGTGTAGGCGTCGCCCATACCGGCGAGAGTTTCCGCGAGGAAGCCGGGGACGGCGAGTTTTTCGCGGAGGCTGAGGGCCTGCTGGAAGTAGGTGAAGGCGTTGCCGGTATCGCCGCGGGCGGCGTAGACGGAGGCGATGTTGTTGAGGCAGAGGGCCTCGAAGTTTTCGTCGCCGGTTTCGCGCTGGGTGTGGAGGGCTTCCTGGTAGGCGGCGAGCGCCTGCTCGGTCTGGCCGCGGTCGGAGAGGAGCGAGCCCATGTCCATGAGGGTATCGCCGACTTCCTTGGTCATGCCGATGTCGCGGAGGAGTTGGAGGGCTCGCTTATAGCTGGCGAGGGCGGCATCGGAGTTTCCGGCGGCGGACTGGACCTGGGCCATCTCGGCAAGGCCGGCGGCGACGCCACGCTTCTGGCCGAGCTTTTCGTTGAGGGCGATGGAGTCCTGGTAGTTGCGGGTGGCGTCCTCGGGCTTGTTGAGGAGGCGGTAGGAGATGCCGATGGCGAGCTCGACGAGGGCTTTCATTTCATCGTTGCCAGTCTGGATGGTGAGGGACAGAGCTTTGCTGAGGGGGTCGAGGGCGGTCTGGGCGTTGTTGCTGGTGATTTCGATGACGCCCATCTGCCAGAGGGCGCGGACGTCCTTGGGGTCGGCCTTGAGCATTTCGGTGATGACGGGGCGGGCTTTGTCGTAGGCGCTGGTTTCGATGTAGAGGCTGGCGAGGGCGAACTGGATGTCGGTGTCGCCG
>Ga0123336_10005554_pt1 | contig 10038 bp, 10 predicted proteins | sample SSSSmetaG_FD_96466 | JGI IMG/M metagenome (GOLD analysis project Ga0123336, IMG submission 96466) | Glacier valley bacterial and archeal communities from Borup Fiord, Nunavut, Canada, to study Microbial Dark Matter (Phase II) - ​SSSS metaG | ecosystem: Environmental > Aquatic > Freshwater > Ice...
CGCAACCAGCGGATGCCACCACCGGAAGCGCCCCTTCGCATTCCAAAGAATCGTCAGGCCCAAAGCCGCCGTGGCCACCATGCCGCCGATAGGATGGGTCAGTGTGCTTGCTCCCGCGCAGCAAGCGCCAAAGAAAATGGCGCGTGTGTAATTGCGCTCTTCCTCAAGCACGAAAATGGCGATACCCAGAAACCCCAGCGCGGCGCTCATGACATCCATGCGCCCTTCCGAACTGCCGCGCAGGAAAGCATAATCCAGTGCAATCAATGCCAGGGCCACAACTCGCATCCGCGCATCCGCGCCTAGCTTTTTCAGAATCATCCACCAGGCCCAGATCGCAACCAGCCCCCACAGCAAAGACAGCGCGCGCATGCGAATCATGCCGAACCCCACCACCTTGTACCAGGCGGCTTGCAGAACAATGTCCAGCGGCAGCGTCCAGAAAATATATTGGTCGGTGCCAAACGTTCGCGGGTCATCCACGGGCGAAGGCGGCGAAACCAGCGTGGCCATCTTGCCGATCTTCAAGATCTGATAGGCCGGTTCCGCGAAGTATGCTTCATCGCACCAGGGCGCGCGGGTGGCCGCGCCGGCCAGCGCCAGCACCACAAAGATCACTGCGATCAGCAGCGGAATTCGCCGCTCCCATGAGTGAACCGCCTGGGGAGCAATCGGCTCGGGCTGCACGGGAACAGGATAACAAATCAGTGAAAAGACATACGTTGTCGCAAGCGATGTCAGTGCTACCTTTAGGACTTAACTATGGCCTTGTCGGGCGATGCGGAGGCTTCTCCGCGTGTTGTGGTGCTGATGCCGGTTCGTGATGACTGGACGTCGGCGGCGGAGTTAACCCGCCGTATAGACCGCGCGATTGCACCTCACTTTTTCTCGCTCGATGTGGTGCTGGTGGATGACGGCTCCGTTCAAAAATGGGCACCCGCGGCTTTCACGGCCGTCTTCTCCGCTGTCCGCACGGTTCGCGTGGTTCGGCTCCGGCGCAACGTGGGCCATCAGCGCGCTATCGCCATTGGCCTGGTGTATGTGGAACAGAATGTGCCTTGTGACGGAGTGATGGTGATGGATGCGGACGGCGAAGACACGCCGGAAGGAGCGCTGCAGTTGCTTCAGAAATTTGCCGCCCAGGAAGGAACCATCGCCGTGTTTGCCGAACGAACGCGGCGTTCGGAATCACTTCTATTTCGCGCGTCTTATTTTCTGTATCGCAACGTCCACTTCATCCTTACTGGCCTGAAAGTAAGAGTCGGGAATTTCAGCATTCTGCCGGCAAGCAACCTTGGCACGCTGGTCGTACTCTCTGAACTTTGGAACCATTACGCCGCCGCCGTATTTCACTCGCGGCTTCCCTACACGCTGGTACCCATTCCGCGCGGCCATCGCATTGCCGGTGTTTCAAAAATGAATTTCGTCGCGCTGGTCACACACGGTCTCAGTGCGATTTCGGTCTATGGCGACGCGGTGGGTGTGCGAATCCTGATCGCTTCCTTACTGTGCGCCGTCATGGTGCTGGCCGGCATCGGCGCAACTGTCTATGTGCGGCTATTTACCGACCTCTCCATTCCCGGCTGGGCCACTTACGCCATCGGCACGCTGCTGGTGATCCTGATTCAACTGATCGCCATCGCTTCCAGCTTCACCTTCTTCATGCTCTCCAATCGAACCAATCTCGGCTTTATGCCGCTTCGCGATTCGCCACTGTTCATTGCCGAAGTGGTGGAGGTTTACCCACATGTCTGAAATGGAATATGTAGGGTCTGAGCTTGACCTCTTTGCCGGCGTGCACAACTGGAAAGAGTATTGGTCTGCCTGGGTACGGCCGTATATTTCGGGCGACGTGCTGGAAGTAGGCGCGGGCATCGGAACCAACACCGCCCTCATGGACCGGGTCCCTCGTGGGCGCTGGGTGTGTCTTGAGCCCGACCCGCAATTAGCTGCGCGCATGACCCAACAGGTTGGCGCCATAGCAGGCACGCGAGGCTATGAAAATGTTTGCGGCACTCTCTCCGATCTTCCACCCTCTGACCGCTTCGACACCGTCATCTATATTGATGTGCTGGAACATATTGAACACGATGCGGACGAATTGAAAGCCGCCGCGGCACGCTTGCGCCAAGGTGGCCGCGTGATTGTGCTCTCCCCCGCGCATCAGCGATTGTTCACGCCTTTCGATAAAGCCATCGGTCATTTCCGGCGCTACAGCCGCGCTATGCTTCGCGACATTACGCCCGCCGGCACGTCCGTGGAACAACTCGTCTATCTGGATTCGGCCGGTCTGCTGGCTTCCACCGCAAACGCACTCTTTCTCAAACAGTCCATGCCCACGAAAGAACAGTTGGGTGCATGGGACAAGTGGCTTGTCCCGGTCTCTCGGAATATCGATAAGTACCTGGGCCACTCGGTGGGAAAATCAGTCGTGGGAATTTGGCGGAAGATTTAGCATGCGCCTGGTCCCGCTAATTCTGCTGAGCCTATCCGCCTTATCTCAAACCCTTGTGCTGCAAACCGGCACAGTGCTCGATGGTCGCGGCGGCGTGCTGCGCGGCCAGCAGATCACCGTTCGGAATGGCCGCATTGAAAGCCTAGCGCCAGGAACAGCGAAGGCGGATTACGATCTTCGCAGCTTGACGCTTATGCCCGGCTGGATCGACACGCACGTTCACCTGGATTGGCACTTCGATCCGGCGACGGGCAAGCTGGCGAATCGCAGCGGCGAGAGTCCGGCGCAAGTGGCGCTCTTCGCCGCTGAGAATGCCTGGCTCACACTCATGGCCGGGTTCACCACAGTGCAAAGTGTCGGCTCGGCTACGGATGCGCTGGTGCGTGACCGCATAAACAATGGCTCACTTCCCGGCCCGGCCATCCTCACCTCGCTTCGTCAGATCAATAATCGATCGGGCGACCCGCAAGCGATTCGCGCCCTGGTCCGCCAGACCAAAGCCGAAGGCGCTGATGTCATCAAACTGTTCGCCACGCTTGGGTTAGGCGCGGGCGGTGAACAAAGTATGACCGATGCGCAGCTAGAGGCCGCGTGTAGCGAGGCGAAAGCGCAAGGCTTGCGCGCCGTTGTGCATGCCATTAGTTCGAAAGGCGCCACTGCGGCCGTTCTGGCCGGCTGCACTTCCATTGAACACGGCGATTATCTGGACGACGCGACGCTCAAGCTGATGGCCGCGCGCGGCGTTTACTTCGACCCAAACTTTCTGGTGCTGCACAACTATCTTGACCTAAAGGACAAGTTCGATTTTCCCGCGGCTTCGCTCGCCAGCCTGGAGAAGGCCATCGCGCCCAGCGCGGATGTGTTGAAGCGCGCTCACGCGTTGGGCGTCAAGGTGGTCTTCGGCACGGATGCTGTAGCCGGCGCGCACGGGCGCAATGCGGAGGAGTTCATTTACCGTGTGCGCGAAGCCGGAGAGAAGCCAGCCGACGCCCTCATCAGCGCCACGTCGCTAGCGGCGGAGTCACTGGGCTTGTCGAAGAAGATCGGAACAGTTGGGGTAGGCTATGACGCAGATCTTGTCGCCACCGAAGGCAATCCGCTCGACGATATTACGGCGGTTCGCCGCGTGGTATTCGTGATGCGAGGCGGCCGCGTTTACAGGAACGGGAAATAACGGTGAATTGGGTTCGTTTTGACGATTCGCGCTGTCCGTTGGTATTGGTCTCAAACGGCGGCGCGCTCTGTGAGATCAGGTTTGGTAGCGAAGTTCCAACACACGCGGCGGAAGCGCCGGAAGATCCGGTTCTGTGCGAGACGGCGCGTCAGTTGCGTTTGTACTTCGACGGCGAATTGCGCGGCTTCGAATTACTCTTGGAGCCGCAGGGCACAAGCTTTCAGCAGCGTGTGTGGCAGGCCCTGCTGCGTGTTCCCTATGGCGAAACGCGCAGCTATGGCCAGATCGCCGAAGAGGTCGGCGCGGCCAAAGCCGTGCGCGCCGTGGGTGCCGCGAACGGCAGTAATCCGATTCCGATTGTGATTCCCTGCCACCGTGTCATCGGAGCGAATCGCAAGTTGACTGGCTTCGGCGGCGGCTTGCCGCTCAAACGATTCCTGCTGGATTTGGAGCTCAGCCAGGCACTGCCGGATTGCCGCTAGCTATTCGCTTTCATACGCCTGGTATGTCGCCACAATGCGCTCCAGGTCTTTCATGTCTTGCGGTCTTGTATTCTCAAGCGGCGGCCGCACCGGTCCCGCCGGCTTGCCCATCATCTCCATCGCGGTTTTCATGACGGCCACCTCATAGCCCTTCACGCGTTCGCGCAATGCATAAAGCGGATTGACGAAGCGGTTCATCAGGCTGGTGATCTCTGTGAAATCGCGCACCATGCCGGCCTTGGCAAGCGCGAGCGATACCTTCGGCGAAATGTTGGAGATGCTCGACGTGTATGCCTGCACGCCCACAGCGAAATAGACCGGCACGCAGTCATCGCCCAGGCCGCCCAGCCAGGCCAATCGGTCTCCCACTTTCTGCATGATGCGCCCGTATCGCATGCCGTTGCCTTGCCCGTCTTTCCATGCCGCCAGCGTTGGGACGCGGTCCGCCAGGCGGCTCACTTGATCCGGTGAAAAATTGGCCCAGTCGCGGCTATAAATCATCAGAGGTAAATCTGTGGCTTTGCCGATGGCTTCGTAATAGGCGAACAGGCCTTCTTCCGGTGCATTGCTGTAATAAGGTGGCAGCACCAACAAACATTGCGCGCCGGCCTTCTCCGCGCGGCGTGCAATATCCACACCCAGGCTTGCATTAAATCCGGTTCCCGCCACAATCGGCATGCGTCCGTTCGCCGCCTGCACAGCCGTTCGCACCACGTCCTCCGTCTCCTGCGCGGTCAACGAATAGAGTTCGCCGGTGCCGCCCGTGGCTACCATGGCGCAAAACGGATGCGCAGCCATTTCATCCACGTTGCGCTCCAGAGCCGCCAGGTCCAGGGAAAGGTCTTGACGAAAAGGGGTTACGGGGAAGCCGAACACACCGGTCAGTTGCCGGGCAAAGTCGCGTGGAGTCACGTGTCCTGTTTTAACACGCCTGTTTTAACACGACTGAAAAGTCGCGAGAACTTTCAAAGGTCTTGTCACTATTTGGGTGAACATGATTTTTGTGACTTGGAGATTGCGGGGGTCTTTACGCCAAAAGGCGCGTTGCGCGAGTGCCACCGCCATCGAAAAAGCGCTGGATCGCGACCAAGGCGAAAAGCTTTTGCTCGCCCAGCCTCTTTATGCGCGGCGTGTGCGCGACGCGCTTCTCTATGGCGACCGCGAAAAGGGCTATTACGACCTGCATGCCTGGGTTGTGCTGCACAACCATGTTCACGCTTTGATCGATCCGCACACCGGCACCGTTCGCATTTCGGAGACTGTCATGGATGTTAGCGAAAAATCCAGCGGTCGCCAATTCTGGGAGCGCGAAAGCTGGGAACGTCCCGTGCGAACTCAGGCCGAATATTTAAAGAGCGTGGAATACATCCACAAACATCCGGTTCAGGACCATCTGGTGCAGCGGGCCGAGCAGTGGGAATTTTCGAGCGCCAGCGATGACGGACCAGCCCCCATCTTCGAACCGGCACTGTTCAACTATCCGTTCGTTTCCAACTGCCAGCAATCGGCGCTGCGGCTCTAATTACCAGCGCGGAAGCACGCGTTCCCAATTCGGATCTACATGGGCACGCATCTCCGCTGTGTCGTCCCGCTTGCGATACGGAATCGCGTTATAGCGTTCGCGTCCTCTCGCCACCTGATCATAATCCAGCTCCACGCCCAAGCCCGGCTTGTCCGGAATGCGCACCGCGCCGTTGTGAAACTTGATGCGGCCGCCCACAACAACTTCGTCCTGTTCCGTCTGCCAGGGGTAATGCGTGTCGCAGGCGTAGGTCAGGTTCGGGCAGGCGGCAGCAACGTGCGTCATGGCCATCATGCTCACGCCCAGATGACTGTTCGAGTGCATGGAATGGCCCATGCCCATCACGCCGCAGAAGTGCGACAGCAACTGCACCTGACGCATGCCTCCCCAATAGTGCGGGTCTGAAAGGACAATCTGCACGGCGTCCAACTGTTTTGCCTTCGGTAAATCGGGGAAGCTGGTCACCGCCACATTGCTACCGAACGCAGTGGTAATGCCTTGCGCAAGCAGGCGCCGGCGCACCTCGCCCATGCCTTCCAGTTCCGGGCAGGGGTCTTCCAGGTAACCGCCATTTGAAAGCTCTTCGCGAAGCTCTTCGCCGACGCGCACTGAAGTATCCACGCTCCAGGCGCAGTTCGGATCGATTCGCAACGGTACATTCGGCCCGAATTCCTGGCGCAACTGCCGTATGCTTTCAATCTCTTCGTCCGGCTCCAGCACGCCGCCCTTCAGTTTGATTTCGCGGAAGCCATACCGCGCAATCATCTGCTTGGCTTCGCGCACGGTGGCAGGCGCGCTCAACACTTCGCCATACTCGTCTTCGCGCTTGTCCGTACCCACGCCGCCACCGCCGCCGTGCTTGTAAAACAGATACGCGCTGAAGCTCACTTCATCGCGAACTCGCCCGCCAATCACATCGCACACGGGCCGATTCACAGCCTTACCGATGATGTCGAGACACGCAATCTCAATCGCCGCGAAGGTGCGCGTATTCAAATCGAGCGGATTTTCGCCAGGGACCAGAAACGTCTGGCTGCGGCCCCCGGGGACGCTTTCGCCTGCCGGTGCCGCACGCGCTGTCAGGTCTTCGAACAAGCCCGCGAGTTGGAATGGGTCCATCCCGACCACGCGCTGCGATACGGCTTGCAACGCCGCCAAAGGCACATCGCCACCATACGTTTCACTCACGCCGGTGATGCCATCATCAGTCTTCAGCTCGACAATGGTACGCAGCGCGAAAGGAGCATGCAGGCCATACGAACTCCGCAGCGGGGGGTCGGCTATGGCGATGGGATGAAGTGTGACGGAGGCGATTTTCATGGGCCGAGCGGGGTGCTCTTAGCCCTTGCGCGAACCGCGGCGAACATTCTTCAATTGTGTTTGCCGCATCTTTGCTTTCTTGCGTTTCGGCTTGCTGATGGCAAAGGTGCCGCTGCCGTGGTTTTCTGCTTTGTAAAGCTTGCTTTCGTCTGCCAAGTCCGTATTCCTTAGGTGTTGAAGTAGGCTCTATTGTAGCGCGCTATCTTGAAGGCACACGTTTTCATGGGTCCTTTCCTCGCTTTTTGGCCGTTGCTGGCTTCGTTTGCGGCTGTGCCCACCAGCAATTCGCCCACTCCCAATCTGGTGGAGGTGAACCGAATCTTCGCGGAGCTATCGGCCACTACCGGGTTTCGCATTCGCCATCCTGTAAAGTTCGAAGTGCTCTCGCGTCAGCAGGTGAATCGCTTCTTGGAAGAAAGAATTCGCGAAGCAGTCAGACCGGCCGAGTTGCGCGCGGAAGAGCTCACGCTGAAAAAACTTGGCTTCGTTCCCGCGGATTTTGACTTGAAGAAGACCACCATCGCTCTCCTGACTGAACAAACAGCGGCGTTCTATGACTATCACCGCAAACAATTATTCCTGACCGATTGGGCCTCGGCCTCCCTGCGCGATGCAGCCACCGTTCATGAAATGGCCCATGCTCTGGCGGATCAGAACTTCAGCCTGGAGCGCTTTGCGAAGAAGGCACAGAACGATACCGAAAAGGCCGCTGCCCGCCAAGCCGTGGTGGAGGGTCAAGCCAGCTGGCTGATGCGCGAACTCGCGAAGCGCAGCACCATCCGCAATGAGGCGGAACCAGAGCAAGCGCCTTTCCCCGAATTCGACCGCGCTCCCCGCTACCTTCGCGAGACGCTCACCTTCCCCTATAACTACGGAACCGAGTTCCAACAAGCCGTCTACGCGCGCTTCGGTAAGGAAAGCTTTCGCCGGGTCTTTCTGGAACCTCCCATTTCCACCCAGCAGATTCTGCATCCCGAAATGTACTTTGCCGGAACTTTGCCCGCGCCTGTGTCCCTTCCGGCCATTCACGGCATGAAGATGATCGTCGATGGTCCGCTAGGTGAACTCGAGCATAGTATCCTGCTACGCCAATGGACCACCAGCGAAGAGGCCGGCGAAGCGAGTCCGCACTGGCGGGGAGGTCGCTTTCAACTTTGGGAGAATCGCAAGTCCGGGCGAATTTCGCTGGTCTATGGATCGGTTTGGGATAGTGAGAGCAGCGCCGCCAACTTCTTTTCTCTGTACCGGCGGGTGTTGCAACAGAAGCTGCGTAAGGTCGCCGTCAGCGAACAAACGGAAACCCTATACGCAGGCACAGCCGAGGACGGCTACTTCGATCTACAGCGCGAAGGCACGGCCATCACTGCGCGCGAAGGCCTTGCGCTTCTTCCGCGCCGACGTGCACTTCAGGGAATAATAGACTAATGCGGTCGCAAGACATTGTGGCGCACGGCCTCAACGTAACCCAGACCTACGGATATGACGGGGGCAGCCGGCTGACTCGTTCTTTCGCCGCAGCGTCGGCAGCTACGCAGGAACTTGCCGACTTAGCGACGCGCGGACTCGGGAGAGCTGGAACATCGGCGGACACGAGGAAGTTTCTTGAGAACACAAGTCAAACCCTGCTTTCACAAAACACCCACATAGTCGGGGAAATTCTATTTGGTCAAATCAGCGGTAGCGGATTACATCGTGAAGTTAGAAGGCTGCGTAATCCGAACGCGCCGATTCGTACTCAATACTGAGATCACGAATGAAGAATACATTTTTTCGTATCTGGCTCTTCGTGTCGTGTCTTTGCCTCGTTGAATCTTGTAGCACTTCTAAAAACGCAAGCATCGGATCTGCGGCAAGGAAGGTATTTAGCGATTTCGGTTATGTTGGGGAGTTCTCTGGCGAAACATTCGCGCCACCACCACATGACGGCCGCTCACGCTCATTGCCGGTCTTTTTAAAACCGGACACCCTTTACGTCTTTCATAACCCACGGAAGGTAGACGAGCAGGAGTTTGCTACAGGGATTCTTCCAGCACGTCTTTGCGCTGCAGGCTTTACCGTTCTTAAGGCACCAGCAACGCTTCAGGACTTCGTCTTCGTAGATCCCGGGGGAGCAGTGTGGAAAATTAGGTTTCGTTTCGGTTCTCAGCATGGTGCGCTGTACAACGTCTTGGATAAAAAGCGATATCATGAGCCGTCTACCACCGCGAGTACGGACACCGACGACTACATCTTGAAGATCGACAAGTGACTCTCGGTCTTGACACCTATGTTCACCGGCAAAGAACGGGATGCCGAAACGGGCTGGACTTCTTTGAGTCCCGCTACTATTCTTCGGCCCAAAGTCGGTTCACTTCCCCCGGATGAGTTCAAAGGCGGATTCCTCGATGCATTCACCGGCCAGGCTGCATTCCAGACGGCCCGCTGCCTTATGCGGATATCAGCGACCCACACACTGAACAAGTACGCCTACGTTCGCAACAACCCGCTTCGTTACCGACCCGAACGGGTATTGTATAGAGGCCTTGTGCATTGGGGAGGCGATAGCATTCACCGCCGCTGTTCGTGCGACCGCAGGTTTTATCGGATATCTCTGGGTGTGTCGTTCCAAAGGGATGCTTTGGTCCCTTATTGAGGAGGGTAATGAAGATGAAACCGGAATTGAATTTGGAATAAGCAAGATGCATGTGGGCGACTTTGTTGCGAAACTATGACAATCTTGGCCGCGATGATTCGAAAACGCGGATTCAATGCCATTGCGCTTAAAGACGCCCTCATCCCTTATCAAGTTCAAGGTCCCTTTCGAATCATCATTGCTGGAGATGAAGGAAGCGGAACATGCGTGAGTTGCTTTCATCGGGTCAGGCTGAAGCAAAAAGTGGCTTTGAAAATATCGAGGAGTATAAAAACTGGCCGGTTGTGACTCTGGGGTTGTAACCTGTGATTGAATAGTGAGCTTTGCGGCGGTTGCGGACGCTAAGGTGCGGCCATCACTTCGCGCGCGCGAAGGCCTTGCCGAACGCCCCTAGGTTTTATTTGTAGAAATCGGCAGATAGCCGCGCAGAACCGGGTACATGGTCTGCACGAA
>Ga0123336_10005556_pt1 | contig 10036 bp, 6 predicted proteins | sample SSSSmetaG_FD_96466 | JGI IMG/M metagenome (GOLD analysis project Ga0123336, IMG submission 96466) | Glacier valley bacterial and archeal communities from Borup Fiord, Nunavut, Canada, to study Microbial Dark Matter (Phase II) - ​SSSS metaG | ecosystem: Environmental > Aquatic > Freshwater > Ice...
TATATGCTAATCCGTTGGAAGTTAATGACTTAGCGAATAAAATTTTACAAATATTGGTTAATAAGGATTTATGCAAACAATTGATTGAAGCAGGGCAAAAGCATATTAAGCAATTTTCTGCGGAGCGAGTTGCGAGACAGTTAAATGAATTGTATCAAAAATTGTAAGTATGAGACTTATGGCATGACCCAAAATCATGTTACGAGTAAATAATCGACAGGTTGCAAACCTATCATAAAAACACATGGATTTTTTACCAAAAAATATCAACGATTATTCCGAAAATCATACTTCACCCGAAGATGATTTATTGGCACAGCTCAATCGTGAAACGCACGCTAAAATACTGAATTCCAGAATGTTATCAGGTCATTTGCAAGGACGTATTTTGGCAATGTTTTCGCAAATGATGAGACCAGAACGCATCCTCGAGATTGGAACTTATACAGGATATTCGGCTCTCTGTTTATCAGAAGGCTTGGCTGAGAATGGCAAAATTATTACGATTGACGTAAACCAGGAATTGGAAACTTTTACTCGGCGATTTTTTAATAAATCAAACTATTCAGAAAAAATTGATTACCGCATTGGCGATGCGGGCGAGATTATTCCATTGCTTATCGAAACTTTCGATTTAGTCTTTATTGATGCAGATAAAATGAACTATCAAAAATATTATGATTTAGTTTTTAATAAAGTAAGAGTTGGAGGGTATATTATTTCGGATAACGTACTTTGGAGTGGGAAAGTCGCTGATATTCAGATAGATAAAAAAATCGATAAGGATACTCAAAACCTTTTAAATTTCAATAAAATGTGTCATAATGATCCCAGAACGGAGAATATCTTAATGCCAATTCGTGACGGATTGATGATTTCGAGGGTGCTTTGAGAGAAAATGATTATATTAAGGTTTTATCCGTGGTCTAATTGCCTCAGAAATTTTCATTTAAGCCAAAAGAAAAACCTCTTGAACCACCTTGCCCAATTCCGTAATCAATGGTTAGATTTGTATTAGCGTATTTGTTTAATTTTACCCGTAAACCCGCACCATAGGCAATATTTATCTTTTCGAATTTATTGGTAATTGGTTCGGAAAATGACGCAAGATTCGTGAAAATTACACCCCCTAAAAAGCGTTTTTTTGTGATATTAAAACGATATTCAGTTTCAATATAAAGCGAATTTCTACCCCTAAATCTTCCCTCAACGTATCCTCTGCCCGATGAGTTATTTACATCCCAGCCCGTACTTGGCAGATCAAAATAAGGTGGAGTTCCTCCCAAAGTCAAAACATTATACGTCCAGAAAGCCAAAATATTGCCTGATTTTCTGGATAATGGAACGAAATATCTTAAATCTGTGGTGATAGATTGCCAATTGTTATCACTGTTCAAAGCCTGTAAATTTGCCCTTAATTGCACATTCGCATACGCACCCTCTGATGGATTATTACTGTTTAAACGACTGTCATACTGAAAATTAGCGGTTAGTCCCGATGATTTTGAAGATTCTTGATAACCATATTTTTGCAAATCGGTTTCTGCAATCTCTGGATTATTAGTTTGTGAAATTTTTTTATGAATGTCCAAATTATATCCCAAACCAATGAATGAATTTTTTCCAATTTCTCGCATGATTACCTCGTAAATCCTTATCAATGTGTAGTTTACATTATTAAGGTTTTCTAAATTTGTCTTGCTTCCTAATCCGTAGGTAAAATTAGGATATTTGTAGTATCGGAAGTCGCCAAGAAGATTATATTTTTCGTTATTTAACCAAATATTTGATTGGAGGGTATTGAGAAATTGCTTATTTTGGGTGTACATATTCAACATGGAAATTGTCGAAATCTTAGCTCCGTTACCTCTGTGCGTATAAAATGACAAACTATTAACAACACCAACCAAGAAACCTGATACCAAAGAGTAACCCGGATAAGCTACGGGTGTGTAGAAAGGTCCGAGGGATTTTTTCATAGTAGAATCTTCTTTCGCAATAGATTTTTTACTGGAATCACTTTCGGCTATTTCTTTCTTCGTAAAAATCTTTCTCATATAATCCTTAATGTCCACCTGTTTTGAAACATCATTGACAATACTCGTTGTATCTACCTTTGAATCTTGTCCAAGTATTTGGGTAGTTTTAATGGAAAATAAAGCGATGATAAGGGACAGCGTATGTTTAAAAGTCAATTTATTAGCATATTTGGAGTGATGAAACCTCACCACTCCAAACACTAAAAATAGTGTGCCATACGGACTGTAAAATTATTTACCACAATTGGATAAATAATTAAACTGTATAATCCGTGTTCTAACATTTACGCAACAATCCCGCCATTCCAAATCATTTTGTCAGGCTGGATGAAACTCAACGAACCGTTTTTGTCCTCAGCCATCAATACCATTCCCTCCGATTCCATGCCCATCATTTTTCTTGGAGCAAGATTTGCTAAGAAGGTAACTTGTTGATTTACAATATTTTCTGGATTGAAATGTTCACCAATGCCGCTTAAAATTATGCGTTCATTTAAGCCGTCATTAATCGTTAGCTTTAATAATTTTTTACTTTTTGCTACTTTCTCTGCTGCAACAATTGTTCCAATTCTAATGTCCATTTTTGAGAAATCATCGTATTGAATTTCTTCTTTTATGGGCATTACGACTTTTCCTTCCAACAAATTTTGCTGTTTGGCATTTTCCAATTTTCTTACTTGGGCGGCAACGGTTTCTTCTTCCACTTTTTCAAATAACAGACCAATATTTGTGATGGTTTGACCTTCTGATAATAAGTCTGACCGACCAGCATCAGACCAAGTAAATGGTTTAATATTCAGTATAATACGCAGTTTTTCAGCCGTAAAAGGCATGAAAGGTTCGCATAATATAGAAAGGTTTGCGGCAATTTGTAAGCCTATATTTAAAATCGTTCCTGTTCTTTCAGTGTCTGTTTTGATAACCTTCCAAGGTTCAGTATCTGCCAAATATTTGTTCCCTAAACGAGCCACATCCATCATTAAAGCCAAGGCTTCACGAAGTTTAAAATTGGCAATGGCATCCCCGATTTTTATGGGAAGTTCAGCCAATGTTGCTAAGGTCTGACGGTCAAAATCGGTCAATTCTCCTTGTTTTGGCACTTTGGATTCAAAATTCTTTTCCGTTAAAATTATAGCTCGGTTCACAAAATTCCCAAAAATACCCACCAACTCTGAATTATTGCGTGTCTGGAAATCAGCCCACGTAAAATCGGCATCCTTGGTTTCGGGGGCTGATGCTGCCAAAACGTAACGCAAAACATCTTGCTTGCCTTCAAATTCACGGAGGTACTCATGCAACCATACCGCCCAATTTCGTGAAGTTGAAATTTTATCACCTTCCAAATTCATGAATTCATTGGCTGGCACGTTGTCGGCGACGATAAACCGTCCGTCTGCCATGCACATGGCGGGGAAAATTAGGCAGTGAAAAACGATGTTATCTTTACCAATAAAATTGACCAAACGAGTTTCTGGGTCTTTCCAATATAATTCCCATTGGTCAGTCAATTCTTTAGTCATGGAGATATAACCAATTGGTGCATCAAACCAAACGTACATCACTTTCCCTTCGGTATCAGGCAGTGGAACTTTGATTCCCCAGTCCAAATCACGGGTCATGGCACGGGGCTTTAAGCCGTCATTTAACCAAGATTTTACTTGCCCTAAAACGTTGGTTTTCCACTCTGGATGATTTTCAACGTATTTTTCGAGCATTGGTTGCATTTTATCCAAGGGTAAATACCAGTTTTTTGTTGCTTTCTTGACGGGCGTTTCTCCACTTAAAGTTGAACGTGGGTTAATCAATTCTTCGGGAGACAGTGTTGAACCGCAACGCTCGCATTGATCACCGTAAGCATTCTCATTTCCACATCTTGGACAAGTTCCGATGATGTAGCGATCAGCTAAAAAGGTCTTATTTTTTTCGTCGTAATACTGTTCCGTAGTCTCCTCCACGAATTGCCCTTTGTCGTAAATATTCTTAAAAATATCCTGTGACATCTCGTGGTGAACTTTGTTGGAAGTTCTTGAATAAATATCAAACGAAATTCCAAATTCCTCGAAAGAATCTTTGATGATTCTGTAATACTTATCAACGACTTCTTGTGGCGTTACGCCTTCTTTTTTGGCTTTAATCGTAATGGGTACACCGTGTTCATCCGTTCCAGAAATGAATTTAACGTCTTGACCAGATGAACGCAAATAACGCACGTAAATGTCTGCGGGGAGATAACAGCCCGCAATATGTCCAATATGAATGGGTCCGTTAGCATAAATTAAGGCAGCGGTAACGGTGGTTCTTTTGAATTTTGTCATTATTTATTTTATTGTCTATCCTTCACTTCCTCCAATAATTCTTGATACCAAGCCTCTCCATATTTCCGAATTAAAGGCTCCTTTAAAAATTTATATACTTCCACGCCTAAATTTGCCCCGTGTGTGCAAGCATCCGAACAAATATGCCAACGGTCGTAGTTAAGGGCATCGTAATGGTCATATTTTGTAATCCTGATGGGATATAAGTGACATGAAATCGGTTTTTTCCACGAGATTTTACCAGCTAAGTAGGCTTGTTCGATACCACATTTTAGCATCTTATTCTTATCATAAATGGCATAAGCACACTCACGACCTTCAATTACGGGTGTAGAATAATCGCCTTCCCAATCTTTTACGTAAACGCCTTCTTTCTCAATGGTTTGTCTGCCAATTTCTGAAAGATAAGGTTTTACGTCCTCATAAATTTGTTTCATAATTGGTAATTCATCATCGTTCAAGGGAGCTCCCAAATCTCCTTCAACGCAACATGCTCCTTTACATTTAAGCAGGTCGCAGACGAAAAATTTATCCATTATGTCGTCACTGATGACGGTATTTTCGATTAATATCATACTTTTAGAGTAAGCAGTTTCAATTGGCATTAAGCAATAAAAAAACGTTCAAATTTGGTTTTATGTTGAAGCGATTTTTGTATTTTTTATTACCTAATATTCTATTGCTTAGCAATTCATGTTTTGATTTATTTTATTTCTCCACCTACCACACACGCATTTTAATTAATATTTATCACAAAATTACGTTAAATCTCATAGTTTTTAACGACTTGGCATTTTTATTGATTAACCTTTTAATACGCTATGTTTTTTCAAAGGATGTGTCAATAAATTTTATCCAACTTTTTTATTTATTTTTGTGTACTACAACAGCAACACCGCCAGAGATTTAAAAGACAAAATGAATAAGTTATCAAGTTGCTAAATTTAACAACTTCAAATCACCCATAAAATTTTCCTTATTATATGAAAAAGTGTCTTTCGCTGTTGTTGCTGGCAATATTTGTCTTTGCTAAAATATCGGCTCAGAATCTCCCCAATAGTATGTTTGTGGGTTCTGTGAATGTAAAAATTGATGGAGATGCACGTTTAATTATCGAAAAAGAAATTGATAATTTGAATGCAAATCCAAAATATCTTAGCTCGCTTGTTACAAAAATGAATCTTTATTTTCCCATAATCGAAAAGGTTTTGGCGGAGGAAGGTATTCCTGATGAGTTCAAATATTTGTGCGTTCAAGAAAGTGCGTTTAATGCAGAAGCTGTTTCTACGTCAAATGCAGTGGGCTTTTGGCAATTCAAACGAGAGACTGCTCAAGAAGTTGGAATGCGAGTTGACGGCGTGGTGGATGAGCGTAAACATATTGCCGCCGCCACAAAAGGAGCAGCCGTTTACTTATCAAGGAGTAATTTAGTGCTAAAAAATTGGATTTCGACCTTGCTTTCCTTCCGAATGGGCTTGGGGGCTGTTCGCAGAATGGCGGATAATAATTGGGCTTATAAGAATGAAATAACGGTTAACTCTTCTACTGACTGGTACGTTCTGAGATTCTTGGCCTACCGCCACTTTTTGGAAAATCAATACAATCAATCTAAAAATACTCCTAACGCTAACTATCTGTTTGAATACAATAATAGCCGTGGGAAAAATTTGGTTGATATTGCCCAAGAATTGGATGTTCCTTTGTCAGACGTGGTTGTCAACAATGCTTGGTTGAGGTCGTCGTCCGTTCCTGATGACAAGGATTACACTGTGTACTTACCCGTGAGCAATCAGCAATATTTAGATTTGAAAATTAGAAATAATCAAAAAAAAATTTCGGAAGAGCAATTCTCTGTGAATCAGGATATTGGCTTTCCCGTGTTAGTTAAATTAACGGAGTTAGCGACTAAAAATGAAGCCATTTTTTACGAAATTAATGGAAAAAAAGGTATTCTTGCACAACAAGGAGATACGCCCGAAAGCATTGCTGAAAGGGGAGGAATCAACCTAAAACGTTTTTTGAAATTTAATAATATTGACGAAAACGATAGAATTATTCCGAATGAAGTTTACTACTTAAAGAAAAAAGACCATCGTGCAGTCGTAGCTTATCATACCGTTTTAGGCTACGAAACGCTCTGGAAAATTTCGCAAATGTATGGAATGCAGTTGGAGGATTTGATGGAAAAAAACCGCATTACGCAAGTGCAACGACTACAAAAAGGGCGATTATTGTGGTTAATTGAAACCCGTCCAGAAGAGCAAAGTGTTGAGTATGTGCATTCTTCTGAAGACAAAAATATTGTTGTCAAGGAGGATACGCCAATAATTACGCCAACACCACGCCAGCCCAACGGTCAGCCTGTAAAAAAACCAGTAGCTATTCTGCAAAATATGCAACCAGAAGTAACGATTTTTGAAACTAAACCTGCCGTGAATGTAGGTATAGCATCAGACAAGCCTGTTATTACGAAAACGAATTCCTCAAATTCCCCTATTGCAATCACTGCAGCTCAACCTTCCAATAAATCCATTTCAACGATGGTTTATAGTCCGCCAGCGATGACGAGAATATCCTCGAATTCTGATAGGTCGACCAGTAAAATTGTAAAAAATCATACGGTAGAACCGAAGCAAACTTTTTATAGCATATCAAGAATGTACAATATGTCGGTCGATGAATTGTATAATTTGAATGATATGTATTCTGGTACTCCATTGAGAATTGGACAGAACATTAGTGTTTATCAGTCGAGTAGTACGCCCATAACGGGAGCGGTGAAATCGGGTGAAGTTGTTACGGCAATTTATACGTATCCCGCTGAAAATCAACCAACTCTACCGAACTCAACAACGATAGTAATTAGGCAAGTAACAACTCATCCATCGGAAAATGTAGGATTTACCTCGATAACCTCAATACCCGTTGCGATGCCAAATACTGCTAATTCAACGTCAGTTTATCAACCAATGCCACAACCAACATTTACGACTCCGAATAATAATTCAACAACGGTTTCTCAGCCTACGCCGCCACCCGTAACCATAAATAAGCCTTTTACGCCCGCCCCAGCGAGTAATAAACCAACCTATAGGATTATTCATACCATTCAAGCAGGGGAGACGATTTATAGGGTTTCAAAGATTTATAACGTGACGGTCGAAAATTTAAAACAGTGGAATAACCTAACGGAAAATACGGTAGAAATTGGGCAAGAATTGATGATAATGGGAGGCGTTACGAAGCCAATAGTTTATGTAGAACCCACACAGGTGAAAAAGTATGGTAGTACAACAATTTCTTCAAATAACAGTAGTAATGATACTCAATATCACACGCTACAAGCAGGTGAAACGGTTTTTAGGGTTTCAAAATCGTACGGTGTGACGGTAGAGGAACTTGTGAAATGGAATAATATTAAGAATTTTGTGGTGATTGTTGGGCAACGGTTGGTAGTTAAGAAGTGATTTAAGACTAGAAAAATACATAGTAATTTAACATCAAATTAGTTTGGTTTTAAAAGCCTTTTAAGAAAGTTCTGAACGATTTTTAGGGTTTTCAAGAAGCCATTAGAATATTTGGAATTAATAGTGGACGAGCCTTTGCGGGGGTAATTGGTCCTTTGGTGGAAGTACCAGCCTTGATTTTATTGGTTAGGGTGGCATTTTGGTTTAAAAATAAGTAGTACTCACAAGAAGATATTGCTTCATGAACAAGCAGATAATAGTGGATTATTCCACGTTGGTGTAGTAACGAAAAATCGGGATTTTGTTCCGATTTTTTTGTTTTTTTAAATGCCATTTTGCCTACCTGTTGCATTGTATTTTGGCTTAATTTTGTCGATTAGACTTTTTTCAATTACCAAATGGAACACGAACATATTTACGATGAAGACGGCAAACAAATTTGCTGTACGCAGGAAGAAAAAATATATCAGCAAGCCGATGCATCGGATATATTGATAGATAATAGCTTGAAAAATGATTGTCACAAGGACGATAACCATAAAGAACACAACCACGAAAAAGAACATTCTGATGAAGACGGACACAATCATTCGGGTAATGAAAATCAAAGCACTTTCCAACTGTTTCTGCCCACCATTATCAGTTTTAGCGTATTACTGTTGGGCATTGGCTTAGATTATTACTTCAAATTCGAATGGTTCAAGGGTTGGATACGAATTGCTCTATACGTCTTAGCTTACACCCCCGTAGGTTTACCCGTCATAAAAGAGGCTTTTGGTGGTATAAAGAAAGGCGAAATATTCTCAGAGTTTTTGTTAATGGTGATCGCTACTGTCGGAGCGTTTGCCATTGGTGAGTACCCCGAAGGCGTGGCGGTGATGCTGTTTTATGCCATCGGTGAGATTTTCCAGACCTTGGCAGTTCGCAGAGCCAAAGGCAACATTAAAGCCCTACTCGACCAACGCCCAGACGAAGTAACCATTTTGGAAAATGACAAACCTAAAACCGTAAAAGCTGAAACTGTTGGGCTATACAGCATTATTCAATTAAAATCAGGTGAAAAATTAGCCTTGGATGGAGAACTAATTTCTGATTTAGCCTCTTTCAACACCGCAGCACTCACGGGTGAAAGCAAGCCAGATACCAAAGTAAAAGGCGAAACCGTTTTGGCAGGAATGATAAACCTAAACACCATTGCCTTGGTGAAAGTAACCACGGCTTACACTGATAGTAAACTCTCAAAAATCTTGGAAATGGTGCAGAACGCCACTGCCCAAAAAGCCCCAACGGAGTTATTTATTAGGAAATTCGCTAAAATTTATACGCCTATCGTAGTGCTTTTAGCAGTGCTAATTGTGGTAATTCCTTATTTTGTGGTAAACGACTATGTTTTTAGAGATTGGCTGTATCGTGCCTTGATTTTCTTGGTAATTTCATGTCCTTGTGCTTTAGTCATTTCTATTCCTTTGGGCTATTTTGGGGGAATTGGAGCGGCTTCAAAAAACGGGATTCTGTTCAAAGGAGGCAACTTTTTGGATATAATTGCTAATATTCAAAATGTGGTTATGGACAAAACAGGAACCATGACTGAAGGCGTTTTCAAGGTGCAGGAAATGGTTTTTAAACCCGAATTTAACAAAGATGAAATCTTACAAATGGTTAATGCTTTGGAAAGTAAAAGTACGCACCCCGTAGCTACTGCCATACATGAGTTTGTGGGAGAAATTAATACCAATAATGAACTAAAAGACATTGAAGAAATAGCAGGACAAGGTTTGAAAGCGGTTATTGATGGGAAAGAATTATTGGTAGGTAATTTTAAATTGATGGATAAATTTAGCATCAAATATGATATTGACCCAACCACGATTGTCTACAGCTTGGTTGCCGTAGCCTACAATAAACAGTTTGTGGGTTATTTGACCATTGCTGATTCCATCAAAGAAGATGCCCAAGAGACGGTGAATAAATTGAAGGAAATGGGCATAAAAACCACGATGCTAAGCGGTGATAAAAGTAATGTAGTTAAATTTGTAGCCGATAAATTGGGCATAATTAATGCCTTTGGTGACCTTTTACCTGAAGATAAAGTAAACAAAGTAAAGGAGTTAAAAAATAAAAATGAAACGGTCGCTTTTGTGGGCGATGGTGTGAATGATGCTCCTGTAGTGGCGTTGAGTGACGTGGGAATCGCCATGGGCGGCTTGGGTAGTGA
>Ga0123336_10005558_pt1 | contig 10035 bp, 12 predicted proteins | sample SSSSmetaG_FD_96466 | JGI IMG/M metagenome (GOLD analysis project Ga0123336, IMG submission 96466) | Glacier valley bacterial and archeal communities from Borup Fiord, Nunavut, Canada, to study Microbial Dark Matter (Phase II) - ​SSSS metaG | ecosystem: Environmental > Aquatic > Freshwater > Ice...
CTCCCGGTACGTAGGTAGAATAGACGCTCAAAAGTGATTGCTCCTCATTTGACTTATTGATCTCTCCTAGCCAACTTCTCTGCCGCGGGGAGGGCCAGGTATCGGTTTCCTGTGTAGATACCTCGTCTCACACCTCTGCTTAAGATATCGCTTAATGGTTGTCCTGGAGGCTCCAATCAACTTGATGATGTCGTCCGTTTATACCTCTGATCAACAACTCGTACTACTCGTTCCCGCAAATCTTGTGAGTACGCTTTCATTGGTTTTCCCCTGTTCATCTGTACTCGAGCCTCCGATCCTTTCCTCTATTCTATCATTGGCTCAAGCTTTCTTCCAGCCGTTGTAGGACATCGCAACTGCATCATTCCTGGTTTCGCTGGTGATTCCACCTGCTCCAGTGCTGGGCCGTTTGACTGATCACGTGGAGTGCTGTCTCGCTGCCCGATGCCTCCCCTTTCTCGAAATCGCCCTCGGTCTGTCCCATCTGGTTGGTGACATGAGCAAAACAGATCACCTCTCGCTGTTTCGCCACGGCAAATGCGTAGAGGGCCGCAGCTTCCATTTCTACCGCGAGAATACCCTGCTCCCGACACCACTCAATCTGTGCCTCCGTTTCCCGAAATGGCGCATCGGTGGTCCAACTTGCTCCTGTGTAGAGAGGGACGTACGTATGGTTCCAAGAGGTTGAAAGCAGCTCGCACAAGATTGGATCAAGAGAACTATACGGCGAGGGCGGCAGATAGTGGTAGCTTGTTCCCTCATCACGTAACGCGCGGTCAATCAGTACCACATAGGGAGGGGAACCTTTCGAGATGATTTGCCCTGCAGACGTGATGCTCACCAGAAGCTTGCAGCCCGACGCAAAGAGCTCTTCTGCGACCAGAACCGCAAAGGGCGCACCCACCACCCATCCAACAATACCAACCTCCATTCCATCCTGAACAAAAGTGTCTAGCACTGTATGATAGCATGCCCATGTTGGATGACGATGAGCACGGTCTGTGGCATGAAGATGCTTAACCAAATCTCCATCAGGGTCAAGGACACAAATGCTGGGAACGTGGCCTAGGGGAAGCCCTTTTTGTCGCCGTGCCTCGCGCAATAAGTTTTCGACCGTAAAGACCGAAGGGGCTGCATAGTCCTTATGGGTAAGAAGAGGAACCTGACCCTCCTGGTTCTGCGGCATGATTCCCTCATATCCTCTCTCCTGTTGCTCGTTTTCTGCTGAGACGTCTCGCATGTTTGCCTCTCATTTTTCTTGAACCAGCTTCCTGTTCTTTTCTAGGAAGAGGGTCATCGGATCACTGGCAAGTTTGGTGAAGCTCTATCCCATGATGTGCCTCTAAAGAGCCATGAATCATTCTAGAACATGCTGAATTAGCATACACAGGGAACGCGTTAGACCCCTTGCACAGCGGAACGCTGGAAGAAGAGCGACCCCAGCAGGATGCCGTACAGCAGGAGCATGAGAAACGAGTACAGAAAGCTACCCAGATCGAGCTTCACGTGATGAACACCACTGCCAAGAAGCAAGACAATACTCACCCACCAGGCCAAGCCCATTGCGAGTCCTACAAGGAGTGAACGGCCAAGGTGTATCGTCCTCTTGTGGTGGAGCACCCCAAAGAGCAGGCCAAAGAATCCGCCCAGAAGAAGAAGGATCAGGAAACCAAACCATTTCGCACCACCGCTTTGCGCCAGACCAAACCAGCTTGCAGCTTTTAAAAGCGAGTCACCAGGTCCATAATCCACGAAGAAGAGAATTCCGAGAAGCAGACCCGCAAGCAAGCCAGAGGTTGCTCCACGTTGGAGTGTACCAGTCATACGTTCTTTCCCCTCTACCTGTTAGACGAACCACGAAAGCAAACGCGCACCACGGCTGTGACGGCGAGAAGCTCGTGCCTGCAAACGTGGAGCCAGCCATTGATCGATGCCAAGACGTCTGCCTGTCGGAAGAGGAAGCAGCACCACAGCAAGCAAAACTAACATCCCATAGGTCCAATACCATTCCGTGGTGGAGAGACCTAGGTATAGTTGCAGCGCCATACCCATTGCCAGGAGGGCACCCAAACGGCTGAAGAGACCAAACATCAAGCTGATGCTAATGAGGAGTTCTACAAGGAACGTAAAGGTTCCCACTAGTCCAATATTTGGAAGCAGTACATGTTGTACGATTGCTCCATAGGTGGGGATGAAGGACCCTCCAACTTCACGAGCGACGAAAATGTGGAGACCACCAAATGTTGGTGGCAATTTCCAGAAAAGTTGCTGAAACCACAAATAGCCCACAAACACACGCACGAGCGCAATGAGAAGCAGACTGGACTCACCAACCGTAACGGGAACACTCCGTGCATCTTGTTCCTGCATTCCACTCGGTACGGTTGACATTTCTGAGCCATGTGTCGATGAAGATGTACTCATCCTCTCTCCTTTTGCTTGACGACAAACTGTTTTGATGAACTCAGCTTATACTACACACTTTCGGCGAAAAGCACAAGAGAGCCGCGCGTCCTGAAGGCTTCGTTCACCCTGTCTCGCGTAGGATTGTCCTCTCTGGAGAACTCTACAATCAGCACTATTGTGTCTTGGGGAGTCAAATTCTAATTTATACATACGCTTCCTTTAATTTGCACGGCGAGATGAAATTCAAACTAACGAAATAGTTTTGCTTTCTATGTCAAAAGACACTCTCTATATGCATCCTGAATACTACACTACTATAGAAAATGAGGTATTTTTGCTACAAGAGATGCCAAAATATGTAAATCATCACACTAGCTATCCTCTTTTTGGTTCATGCACACTTTCTATGAGAGATGAGAGCTGGAAGGACGAGAAAGAACCATTTGCCGCAAGACATCAAACGTCGCACGACCATCCATGATATTGTTGGCGAATTCGGTGTTCACGCTTGAAATCGTGTAGCCTCTGGCTCACAATGAGCTTGGTTTTTGAATTCGCCAACAGCATCATATATTTGCCGTTTGAGAAGTTTGAGCCGATTCACCTGACCTTGACTCTAAGTAAGTGTAAAGGCTGAGCCAATGACTGCACAGTCGTTACGTATCCCCGTTGCAAAACTGTGCCGCACTTCTCTCCTTTGCGGCGACAGAGCAGCTTCCTTAACGCAGGGCCTAGTATTATATCATTTCCCCTCGGTTGCCATTACGCAAAGTGAACATGGGCCATTATTCGACGATCAACAATCTCCAACGTTCGCGACGCCAGGGGTAAAAGAAACAAAGAGTTTTCAGCACTATTACTCTCTTGCCCCTGGCGTCGCGAACGTTGGAAATGAGCCAATTTCAGGGAAGGAAAATGATCTCCTCCCTTATGGCGTTTTTTGGATTGTACTAATAAAGTTGGATACATTAGTAGAAGCTAGCAATTGTACACCATCTTTCACTATTGGTTTCACTCTCCCGTTTTGAACAAGAAATCGCCCTGATGGGCCACCACAAACAACGTACAAATTCGGTGAAACTTCTCGTAAGAAAAGGAAGGTTTCTTCGCCTCTCTGGAAAACTGGATCGTCGCTTTCCTGATAGTATGTGTTCTTATAGAACCCTCCCTCTTGGCGGAGAGTAATAACCGATGCTGTCAACAATTTGTGTGAATACACGGCCTTTATAACATGAAAAGCGAAGTCCGTATACACTTGCTCTTTTTGTTTCACAATCGTTCTCACAACACCTACAAATGTACCATGTACTGCAACATCGGTATGAAACTTAAGGTCTTTTATTGTTATATAGTACTCAGCCCAGCTGCTACTCATAAAAACGGTATTTGTTCTCGTGGTCTGTGTTTGAGACGTTGCTTGTGTTCCACATCCAGAAAGCAGAAAAACGAGACAGGCAAGAAAGCTTATCAAAACGATGTTCCACGTTCGACTAAAAAGAAGAGTTTGAGAGAAACACGGGTTGTTCTGTTGTTGCTTCATCTTTCAATTTCTTTCTTCTATGGCTCTCACTCCCAAAGGAAACATGCCTGAAGGATGGACGTTCTAGGGTTCGAGGAAGTTCCCTCGTATACATTTCTCAATAAAGAGCACTCACTCCATTTTCATCATCTGCTCGTGGGCCTGTGACTCCACAACTCGAGCGAGTCGGTGTGTTGTCAACCATAAGGACGCACCCACCTGCATATCCTAAACCCACCGCATGACCCAGTTCATGTGCTGCGACGCCTTGTATGTTGGCACGAGTACAGTTTTGGGTGTAGTGATAGTTTAGATAAGATTTGGCACTGATAAAATGGTTGTTCCCATCCCAGGAGTAATCGGTATGCCCATCTCTGGTGTCATCATTTCCACTTGCATGGTCGTAAACAAACGAAGGAGAACTCCCTAATATAGAGAAAAACACGTCAGCATTTGCATCACTATTCCAGGCTGACTAGCCATCGACAAAACCTTGTCTGTCCTTCCCAAGCCATGTTCCATTGAAGAATTGTATCGCGAAGTTTCCACAACACGTGTGAGGAGGCTTTTGATTGGCCCAATCACTAAGGAGAAAGAGTGTATATACACTGAGGACGATTACAATGATTGCAAGCGATGGGTACTTTTAAGGTGCTGAAGGTAAAAGACATTATTTTATCTTTTCAATACCACCAATTCCTCTTTCTTATGTTCATACAAAGAATACATTAGAATAGCGTAAAAAGGAAAAGGGGAAAATTCCCCCTAAAAGTATATTTAAGGAAGAACAAAACAAAGCAAAAGGTCTCTGAGCGCGAAAAATGTGGCTTATCTCCATCAGAGACACACAAAAGATCTTTGTCTAGCCTTCTCTAAGTGGTATTTGACGCCCAGAGGGATACGAATGGTACCATTTGTCCGCTTGTTATTTTTGAGTATAAAAAGGAGAAATAGAAGCAGGAAAACTATCGGTTTTTGTGCTAACGTCATTACTTATGAATGTCAAGTACCATGGATTTTCCACAATGTCAATGAAGCAGAGACGAAGAGCTAACTAGGAGAAGATTTTTGACAGTTTTCCACATGTCTCTGTTTTGCTGAATTTACTTCTCAAACATATTTGATAGCCCTCTGCTTGTCGAAGCTTGCATTCGATACATTGAAAGCCACAAAGTAATCAAAATATATCCATGCCCTGTTACTCGATGTACATCAAGTCTAGCAGGGCGTGATTTGCTGCGAAGCTTCTCAACATACTTCCCAAGATTTCTTCTATTCCACATTTCGATGTTATAGCCAAGTGCAGTATTGACTAACGTCTCATCTTTTGCTGATTGCCCGGATAAAAGAGGAATGAAGAGCTTGTACTCTGTGGGCGAAAAGGCGAGTAACGTTGTGTTGTCTATCATAACTATCCTACTCGTATCACAGCGCTGAATATCGTGATCTCCAATACTTGGACTCTCGGTAAAGTCTGAGAAGTGCATGAAACATTCCCTTTCCTATAAAATACGCTAAGACACCTCGCCGTATGATGGGGTCTTCCGCGAAGTTGAGGAATCGGGGATGAGAAGCAATGAGAGGACTTTTAACAGTTTTGCAAACTTCTCTATTTTCGCTGAAGCCGCTTCCTTGCTTCTTTTGGTGTTTTTTGAGCAGAAATGAGGTAACAGAAGCTCTCAAATCACTGATTTGTGTGCCACCCTCATACCCCACGGGCGGCAAGCATCATCTGGCGGGTCTGCCCGTTCTCCCTCTGTCCTCGTTTGCGTGTATCTCGGTCTTAGGTCTTTGTAGCGGCTCTCAAGTTGATCTTGAGATTGTGCTGAGGTGAGAGTCTTTGAACGCATCCACATTTCCTGTACTACTTCGATCCCCTGTTGTGGTGTCTGCATTCTGTCAAAGTAGTCCGAGAGGGCACTGTAGGGGACGATGAAAGACGTATCAGCATCTAGGGGTGAAATGCGCGAAGCTGTCATCAGGGGCAAAGTAGTCTCAGAGAATGTCTTCTATTCATCGCTGTAATACCTATTTGTCCCTCTTCTCCCTTGCCCTGAATGGCTTTCCCTGATAGGATGGCTCGTACTAGAAATTTTGCATTAGCTACGAATATTTAGGACAAGGTTATCAGAAGAAAAAGAGGCATGATACGAATCTATGAAACGGCAATGAGATATTGAAGAGTTAATCAAACACTTTACCTTGATGCAAGAAGATATGAATCTGCTCACGAATAAGTCTGGTCCCACACGACTGGGCTTTGCTCTGTTACTCAAATGTTTTCAATATGAAGGGCGTTTTCCCTACGCCAGGCACTAAATTCCCAAAGATGTGGTGAACTATATGGCGCATCAGTTGAAGCTCAATGCCAGCATCTATGGTACGACTGGGAGGGACGCACCATTAAAGCTCATCGAGCGCAAATCCGAGAAAAACTGGAGTTTGGCAAAGCCACCGTCCTTGATATTCAGGAGATGATTCAATGGCTTATTACAGAACATCTGGCGTCGGATCAGCACCTGGAGCATCTCAAAGTGCTAATTGCGAAGCGCTTCCGTACCAATAAAATCGAACCTCCAACGAATGAGCGTATGGAACGACTCATCCGCTCTGCATGTACCACCTATGAACAACAGTTATTTGAAGATGTGCTTATCCAGACTCCACAGGTTACCCGTCAGTATCTGGATGCCTTAGAGGAGGCTCCGGCTGGTCGGAACGCCCGTGGTTGTGGGGAGAGCGAACAGCCACGCCCTTGATATAGATATGTCGTAGCCCTTCTAATATCTGTTCTGGCGTGTACCCTCGCCTCTGCCGTTGAAAGAGATAGAGGGCAGGATCGGAGGTTGCAATGAGCGCATCAGCGGTGTAGATGGTGTCCAGCGACGCAAGTTCCTCTTGGGTAATAGCTTCCTCAAGCAAATGCACGATGAGGCTATGGGAGGCACGATAGTACTGCGTGCTAAACTTCATCTCTCGCTTCTCGGCAGACGACGTATCCATGATTGCCACCAAGAATAATCCTTCCTCCTCGATGAAGGCAATGCATCTGTGGAGGACGCTGTCCAATCGCTGTAATGCTGACCATATTTCTCCATCCTGGGCATAGGCCTGGATCTCCTCTAAGAATCGCTGGGCGCTCTCATGAAGCAGATCCAGAATCAATTCGCCCTTGTGGGCGTAGCGGCGATAGAGCGTTCCCTGACCAACGCCTGCTTCCTGAGCAATCTGATGCATGCTGACATCCTCAATGCCTCGCTCGGCAAACAACTGCCGAGCCACCCGCAAGATTCGCTGGTCAAAATCGGCTGCCTGACGCCGTTCTGGCCTCTTGCGCATCCCTGCTTCTTTGTTGTTACTGCGTTTTGTTGTGACGACCCGTTCCTTCTGTCTCCCTGTTTCCATAGCACCCCTCTTTATGTGGTCTCCTCTTGACAAGGGGACAGTTGTCCTTTACACTACACCCTATCTATTGGGGACAGTTGTCCTCATATGGAGTATAAGACTTCCCGCACCCCTCGTCAAGTACAGACGAAGCTTGAAACACGGTGCAAAACAGCACACATGTTTCTCGAAGGTCCGGGACACGGCATAGTATGCTCGTGCTCATGCCGAAGACGGCTGCCACATGGCCTGTTTTCCGTCATTGAGCGAGAGGAATACGAATGAAGAAAGGAAAATACATTGACGACTAGACATCTTGTTGATCCTGAACTGGTGGCGATACTAGACCAATTTCCTGCTCCGGTGTATACTCCAGAGACCTTGCCGCTCATGCGTGCTAGGAGCAAAGAGATGCTCACCCGGATGGCAGAGCACCTGCCCACGTTTCCCAATATTTCGGTGGGCGAACGCCTGGTACCTAGTCCCGAAGGCTCGCCTGAGGTGCGCGTGCTGGTATATGTGCCAACCGATCGCTCGATACTGCGGCCTGCCTTGCTCTGGATGCATGGGGGTGGATATATTATGGGGTCTCCTGAGCAGGAAGACCTCATGGTAAAGAACATAGTGTCAGCCATCGGATGTGTGGCTGTTTCGGTAGACTACCGCCTGGCTCCTGAGACACGCCATCCAGGTCCAGTCGAGGATTGTTACGCCGCATTGCACTGGTTGTACACCCATTCAGGCGAACTGGGGGTGGATACCAGCCGGATTGCCATCGGTGGTGGCAGCGCAGGAGGGGGATTGGCCGCTGCGCTTGGGTTGCTCACTCGTGATCGAGGGGAGGTTCCCCTGGCGTTCCAACTCATGATCCAGCCTATGCTCGATGATCGCACCTGTACGTTGACAGAAACGCATCCATACACTGGAGAATTCATATGGACACGCGAAGCCAATCGCTGGGGCTGGACCTCCCTGTTAGGTCAGGAACCAGGCTTGCCAGATGTTTCGCCATATGCGGCAGCGGCACGCGCTGAGCATTTAGAGGGCCTCCCTCCCACATTCATCAGTGCCGGTGCCCTGGATCTGTTTCTGGAAGAAGATATGGAGTTTGCTCGTCGCCTCACGCGAGCAGGGGTGCCAACGGAGTTCCATGTCTATCCTGGGACCTACCACGGTTTCAGGATGGTTGCTGACGCCCAGGTGACACAGGCCGCCGGGCGAGATCAGCTAGCAGCCTTAAAACGCGCGTTTGATCCATCCTGCCGCTCAAACGAGTACCTCCAGACCTCCCACTCCTGAAACCTCGAGAGGGAGGCTTTTGAGAAAAGTCTCCCTCTCGAAGGGACCAATCTTAAGGAAGCTCAATGGCCTACAAACTACCAGCACAGCTACCCCGGAGCAGAACGCTGAGCGTCGCTATGTGCTGGTAGTCGCTAGATGAGAGGGCTTATAGGAGCGTTTCTCGCGCAAATGGTTAAAAAACGTATGTAGGATGAGCCAACCTGGGTGAACAGTTCCCACTCTCCACACCGCACTATGCCGAAAGAAATGGCAGATATTGTTCGAGAGAAAGTGAAGTAGTATTTAAGATCATAAGAGGTCAATTGTAGCATGCATACGCTGAACCTAAAGTGGTCTCTCGCTTCTTTAGATTGTGTGTAAAACGACCGTTTTCCGCACACGCCAAAAACAGAAAAAAACATCCCTGTAAATCATCACGCTAAATATCATCTTTTGAATCACGATCTATGTTACCCATTTCTCTCAGTCTCATTAATGCTTCACCGTTTCCTTAGCATGACTCAGACAATGGAGAGGTCATAACATCCTGTCACTTGTGACTTTCGTCTGCACTAGCAAACATTTAGGAATAGGGATAAAAAATTGGTTTTCCCTGTCTTCACGGGCAATCTCCATTATGAGACCTTTCTTCTCCTAAAAGAATTCATACAAACCCACGAAATAACGGTACTCAGACTGGCTCAGTTCAGATAAACCATACCCTTCAAAAAAGGCTTGCCGCTCCTGTAGCGTCTGAAACAGCTTGGCCTTCTTTGGACGAATAGCCAACGCCAAATCATATCGAGGATATACCATTCCTTCGTCAGCTCAATCAATGAATCCAGTTGCTTTTCCTGCTGAGATGAGTACGTTATCCACCGTAAAATCCCCGTGAATCAGTGTAAGAGGCAAGGGGGGTGGTCAATGCTGCTTCAGCTGTTCGAGCAGTTCAGCACTCCCTTCGGTTGGATAATGGAAAAAATTGTACTCGGCCTGAGAGAGAGTCCGATTACTACGTAATTCTGAGGGAACACCATGACGATGGATTGTTGCAAGACTATTTCCATATGCTCGCAGGATACTCAGACGCTCTTCTTGATCTGACTCATTTTTAATGGCAAAGATGAGAGGATCTCCAGATAAGTAACTCATGACAAGCCAGGACTCCAGTCCATTGGTTGTCTCTCTTTGGAAAAAGGCGTGTGGATACGAAGTTGGAAGTGGTGACTGGATAAGTGCAGTGAGAACAGTATACTCTTGTTTGATCCAACTACTGAATTGCTCTCCATACGAGCGTTTTACCACATATTTTCCTCTTGCGGCGGCCACCACAGCAACTGTTGAGGTATCACCCTGGGGAGGAAACGTAAGTTGGTAGATGGGTTCCAGAAAAGAGGAGATCTCAGTCGGAAATGATTGGAGGTCAAGTGGCATATGTTGCGTCA
>Ga0123336_10005562_pt1 | contig 10026 bp, 10 predicted proteins | sample SSSSmetaG_FD_96466 | JGI IMG/M metagenome (GOLD analysis project Ga0123336, IMG submission 96466) | Glacier valley bacterial and archeal communities from Borup Fiord, Nunavut, Canada, to study Microbial Dark Matter (Phase II) - ​SSSS metaG | ecosystem: Environmental > Aquatic > Freshwater > Ice...
AATAACAAGTACACCCGCGATAACTGCGCCAATCGCGGCTGAGGTAATACCGAGCGAACGTGCCGTGCCGCTAGAGGCGACGCTGCTCCCAAAGGTGATGACGATGAAGGCAACTTCAAGCCCTTCGAGCAACACCGCTTTATAGGCCATTGCGATACCGAACGGCTCAAAACGAGGCGTGATCTTTTCGCCACGTGCGCGAAGTTCCGCCTGCGTCTCTTCAAAAATGGCCTCTTCATCATGGAGTGCTTTCAACCCGCTATAGCGCAGAATAGCTTTCTTAAGCCATTTTAGGCCAAAGAGGATCAAGATCACGCCGACAACGAGGCGCAATACATTGATTGGTACAAATTGAACAAGAGCAACACCAAAGGTCGCAATAATAAGTGCAAGCGTAGCGGCTGCGGCAAATGCGCCAGCCAGTGAGCTACGCCAATTGATTGTGACGCCAACAACGAGAACAATAGTGAACGCCTCGACAAACTCAACAACGGAGGCGAGGAATGCAGCCGTAGCAACAGCCCATTGCATACGATAGTCTCCTATTCTGAACATAGAGCATTGGAGTACCCTAGAGAAAGGTACTCTCTCCGTGTAGTGTATCACACAAGAAACTATTTTTTTGTTGCGACAAGCTGTAGCCAGGTGCGGGGTATCTCGGTTAAACCTAGCTCTTGCCCTGTCTGGTACACCGCGTTCTCCAGGGCTGCTGCACCGAGGGCGAGCGGCACACCGGGCAAAGCACCTTCTATGAAGAGCCAATACTTACCAAGATCACGCCATGCATCAAGCGACATAAGGGCGTTGTTGCGTTCGATAGCGACCTGTGCAAAGCCGCTTGCTTGGAGAGCTGCGACGTACTCCTCCGGTGTCAACCACTGACGTGCCATTGCCTTTGCCTCGCGTGAGAGATGAGCTTCTGGATGCTCCTTGCGAAGCCAACCGACTGCGCGCCGCGTCCACAGGCGGTAAAAACGCTCTGTTCCCTCAACATAAGTGCCTTCATAAAAGGCACTATTGCATGCGAAGATGCCTTCCGGCATGAGAATTTCAGCCATATGGCGAAACGCATCATGTTTGTCTGGCACAAGGTGGATCGCGTTACAAAAGAAGGCCATATCCGCATTTTGTACAAAGCGTGGCAGATCAGTTACATCGCCTTGGAAGAACTTTGTTTGCACTGCTGGATATTCGGCCTGCATGGATTGGTTGGCGAGCCGAATGGCCTCAGCCGAGGGATCTACCCCGATGATGCAGGTATTGGCGAGCAGTTCGTGCCGCGCCATTTCCTCTACAATCAAGCGCGAAATAGCCCCAGTGCCACAGGCCATATCGACAATGGTGATGGTGGTGTTCGCGGGTCTTGCGGCTCGACGGGTCAAGAGATGCTGGACAGCGTGTTGCACAAGCAAACGATTGACTCGCGTGTAGAAATCGTGGGCCGCGAACGGCGCAAAGGTAAACTGATTCGTTTCATCTGTTTCAAATAGTGTCATCTTGTGTATATCTTTCTTACTACAGAGAGAACGTGTTTCTATACTTAGAAGCCACTTACATGCTTTTTGTTTCATACCCTCGTAGTGTGATTAGATGTGCATGGAAGCCCCACCATCGACGCTGATAATCTGACCCGTGATATAGGCGGCGTCCGATGAGCAGAGAAAGGCGATGGTTCCGGCAACCTCTTCTACTGTACCGGCGCGCTTGAGGACGGTGGCGTCGATAAGAAATTGTTGCTGCTGCTCGGTTAGTGGGGCGGTGAGTTCTGTACGGATGTAGCCGGGGGTAACGGCGTTGGCCGTGATGTTACGGCTAGCCATCTCGCGGGCGGTTGTGAGGGTAAGGGCGATGATGCCAGCTTTCGAGGCGGCGTAATTTGCTTGTCCGCCGGGGCCGAGCAAGCCCGCGACAGAACTGATATTCACGACGCGTCCCCAACGCGCCTTCATCATTGGGCGAAGTGCTGCTTTGGTGCAGAGGAACGTGGAACGAAGGTTGCTATCTATGACATGCTCAAAGTCTGCTAAAGACATTTGCAGGATAAGCTTGTCACGTGTTGTACCGGCGTTGTTGACAAGAATGGTAATTGCCCCAAGTTCCTGTGCCGCCTCAGAGAAGAGACGGGTAACATCCTCTTCCTGGCTAACATCTGCTTGAATCATGGCGCAACGTCTGCCAAGTGCCTCGACCTCTTTCTTTGTCGCGAGGGCGGCAGTTGCGTTGCTGCGATAGTTAATGACAAGGTCTGCGCCATTTTGGGCCAGACGCAATGCTGTCGCGCGTCCAATTCCTTGACCGCTGCCTGTCACCAGGGCAATTTTGCCAGTTAGTGGTTGTTGTACATCCGTCATGTGTTCGATCACATCCTTGTAAATTTTGGGTATATAGTCGATAGTATATCACCTATACCGCGCGATGTAGGGCGAACGAGTGGGAAGGCTACTGTGTTTCCCATGTGACGCGATGCAACGTATTATAAGAGACAGCAAAAAACAGGGAGTAGACGGAAGCGTGCGTAACAAGAGAACAGTAGGTGTATGGCCTTTGCTCGTGTGTGGAGGCCAATTTTTTAGTGGATTACGAGCACTGCGGAATTATCATACGTTGCCAGAGATAGCAGCAGATAGTATCGAAAGCGAAACAGCGCAAAAGAGAGAGGATGTAGGCGTTTCTATTATCATACCGGCGCGGAACGAAGAGGCAAACCTATCGCGCTTACTGGCGTCCGTCGTTCGTCAAGATTACCCTTATTTTGAGGTAATTGTTGTCGATGATTCCTCGACAGACCGCACCGCCGCGATTGCGCGGGTCTATGCTAAAGAGGGCGTACGACTGGTGCAGGTTGCTGGACCACCACAGGGCTGGACAGGGAAAAACCACGCTTGCTGGGTAGGGGCGCAGAACGCCGGCTTTCCCTGGCTCCTTTTCATCGACGCAGACACAGAATTAGCACCGTTTGCACTGCGCTCAACCGTACATTTTGCACAGCAACATTGCTTGCATGCGCTCTCGCTCTTCCCGCATCAGCGCTGCGAAACGTTTTGGGAGCGTTTACTGTTACCTATCGCCTATCAACAGTATTTTGTTGGGCTGAACGCACAAGTGGTACACCGCAGTGATGGGCCAGCTCTTGCCAACGGGCAATATTTTTTTATCCAACACGATGCATACCAACGCGTTGAGGGACACGCGGCGAACGCTGGGAGCATCGTTGATGATGTTGCGCTGGCAACCGCTTTGAAGCACAACGGGGTTGTTCCCTTTGCCTGTCGCGGAGAAACGCTGGTATCGGTGCGGATGTACACGACATTACCGCAGATTTGTAAAGGCTTCGGCAAGAATAGCTTTCAGTATATTCAACAGTCGCCACTAACGGGCATACAGACCGCGATAAGCACAACGCTCGCGGCGGCTGTTGTGATGCTCTTTGTTGATGCACGACGCGCAAGGTCGCTGCCCCTGCTTGCTGTTGCGCTCGGTGCATACGTAATGCAGGTATGCGCTCTGCTGCCCTGGTTAAAACAGTTTGGCATCCGGCTCTGGTACGCGCTGTTCGCCCCCTTCGCGTCGCTGCTCTTTCTTCTGATCGCAATAAATTCGCTGGTACACAGTATTGTAGGCCGCTCCGTAAGCTGGAAAGGACGGCATTATGCGACATCGAACGCGCGCTGGCGTTCTGCTCTCTCTGGCGAACGGTTCAGGTCTTCCAGCAGGCGTAGTGTGGCCTCTGATGGGAGGGATGACCAGGGCGAGGCGTTTTCCGCGGCTACATCCAGTTCTGGCTGTGGCGTTGCTGGCAACGTCTCAGGGAACGATAGGATTGATGGTTGCGTTACAAGCTCGGTTGTAAGCGCGTCCAGGCTTTGAGCGCGCACTATGTCGTAAGCCGTCGTTGTCGTCTGTGGAGGTGTTACAGGGGGAGCCGTGACGACTGGAGGCGTTTGTGTCGCGGTAGCAATAGCTTTGGGAACGCTGGGCAGGCGTGGCAGTGTGATGTCGATATTCGCGTCGAACTGTGTGGTACGGTCGTACATCGTTGTTTGAATCTGGTCTACCGTAAGATTTCTTGTTTTTGTAAGATGCGCGTCAAACAAGATGGCATTATTCAGATCGGCGACAAGCACGTTCGCGCCCGTGAGATTTGCGCCGCGCAGGTCTGCGCCCATCAGGTTCGCGCCAGAGAGGTCGGCATCGGAGAGGTCGGCATCGGCAAGACACGCATCGGAGAGGTCGGCCATGAAGAGATTAGCCTGCGCAAGGTGCGCGCCACGCAGGTTTGCGCCGCTGAGAAAGCGGCGTGAGAGGTCGCGTCCCACAAGATCGGCCTCTTGTAGCTGAGACGGGATGTCACTGGAAACGGCACTCCGCCGACGCTGATTTTCAACCGATGGCAGCGAAGCGTCTTCGAGATATGGAAGATGTCCCAATTCGTTTTCAAGTGCAACGCGTGTCGTGGCCGTGATGTATTGCTGCTCAAGCGTCTGTGCGCGGGTCGTGTCCTCTTGCACCCACGCTTGCCACTCTTGGCGTATCTGCTGTACCGCTTCAAGAAGCTCTTGCTTGGTGTCGGCGAGACGCTTTGCTTGCTCAAGTTGCCATTGCTGCTGCCGCGCTTCCTGCGCGTGTTCCCAACCTTGCTGTTGAATGATAGTTGTACTGAGTGTACGTTGATAGGCTTTGAAGACAAGCAACGCTGTAACGACGGTGACGACAATACCAATGACGCCCCCCAGCAACAATGGTTCTAACATACTCTCTGGCTCCTCTATATGTTTGGGTCTCTCTTCATACTCCATAGCAAAAAAGAGTGACGATACATTTTGAAAGATATTCTTTGCAAGTATAAAACTTTGTCTATATTTAGATAACGGTGCTAAAAACAGATATGGTGACGATTAGGCGCGTGTGGGATGAATGTCACATGCTCAATATGTTTCCTAGTATAGACGAACAGGCGGAATTACGCCATACTGTCAACAACAAGTACCAGTGGTTGGCTGCCCTACAGAGAATTTGTGCATACATAGAGGTGTATGCGGAAGAGGATTATACTAGTAATGAGTCAATACGATCATCCAACACCGACCTCGTTTCTGCTTGAAGAAGAGGAACGTAGACTGATTCTTTCGTGGAGTGATGGGCACGAAAGTCTTCACGATTGGGAGGCAGTACGCTGGGCCTGCCCCTGTGCATGGTGTGCAGGCGAAGGCAATCAGCCAGGAGTTTTGCAGAGCAAGCAGAGCTTGAGCCGCGAAGAGACAACACTGGTAAACATTCAACCAGTAGGTCGGTATGGCCTGACACCGATCTGGGAGGACGGACATAAGACAGGCATTTACACATATGAGAAATTGCGCGCGAGCTGCGAATGTGATGAATGTCGGAAGAGAGTACCAAAAAGATAGTGTATGTTAGCATGTTCTCTCTGTGCCGTTTTATGTAATAAGATGAGAAGTAAAAGATTATCTACTCACTCGCTATCTGAAAACGCTTCTTGTAAAAATGGAGAACATGCTTATGTCTACTAATGGAATAACTACTACGCACACACCTACAGAAACGTCACGGCGGCGCACTATCTATGTTTCTGGTCTCGTTATTCGTGTATTTATCGCTCTGGTTATTAGTTGGCTTATTATAATGGCGTTTTTTATTACCAATGTGGCATCGCATTGATCTATTATTGTCAACACTTGAAAATATATGTACCATATAAAGCTCCCCGCGTCCTTCTTCGTATTCACAAAAAGCAAGGCGCGGGAAGTGACTTGATACTCTCCAGGTTCGTTACGCCTGGCGTTGCATAAGCCTTTGAATATTGTTGACGTAATTTTGCCCGACAAGCTCTTCGGCTTTGTCTTGATCGTCCTTCATGATTTGAAGAATAAGCGCAATATCGGGGTTGGGCGCGAGGGTGAGATCGTGGCGCCCTTCCTGGACTGCTTGCAGTATCTCGCTAGCGACCTCATCAGGTGTAAGCATTGCAATGACGTTGAGGAATTCGAGGGCGTCCTTCTCCTGATGAATCATCGGCGTCTCAACCCACGCGGGATAAACGGTGGTTACGTCGATACCTGTTCCGTAGAGTTCCGCACGCAATGCGCCGGAGAAACCACGCACCGCCCATTTGCTGGCAACATAGCCTGTGAGTAGTGGCGCGCAAATTTTGCCTGCGACGGAGCTAAGGAAGACAAAGTAGCCACTTTTCTGTTGGCGCATTACGGGTAGTGCGGCTCTGGTGCAATTATATGTTCCCATAAAGTTGATGTTCATCATCGTCTGCATCTGTTCCGTGCTGAAATCGTCAATTGTCCCACCACGACCAACGCCCGCGCTGGTGACAACAAGATCAATACGTCCCCCTACGTTATGTGCCTGTTGCATGAGTGCCTGTACCTGCGACTCCTGGGTAACATCGGTTGGGACACCTAAAACCTTGCCATTTGCGCTGGGTGCGTGGCGGCGTACATGCTCTATTGCCTGCAAGAGTCGCTCATTGTCGATGTCCGCCAGTATGATGTGCGCGCCCTGAGCATACAATGCGCGCGCTGTAGCTAAACCGATGCCACTTGCCCCGCCCGTAACTACCGCAACTGCTTCGTTGAAGTTTTTCAGTGCCATTTCCAGCTCCTCTGTAAAAATAAAAACCAAATGGGAGAGAAAGTATGTCCCACTTGATAGTATCTTCTGTCGCGGCTGGGTGTCAAATGCTGGTTTGGGTAACGGCCTGCGGTTCAGTGCGCGATACGTGATCTACACTGTGGTTATATGCCTTTTCGATGATTTTCGCCTCTTCGTCGCGGCCATATTGGGCCGTCAAATTCTGCGCTACCTGCTGTAACAAGGCGTGGAGCTGACGCAGGTCTGTGTTCGCGATATTGTGTAGACGTTCACGTATCATATATTCACGGGCGCGGATAACCGTCTCACGCAAGGCATGGCCTTGCTGTGTGAGGACCACACGCGTGTAGCGCCTGTCGCCAGCTTTGCCGCGCTTACGTTCGGCCAGGCCCTCTTCTTCCAGTTTATCGACCACGCTTGTGACGTTGCTTTTATCACAAATCAACAGGTTCGCCAATTCGCTGAGAGAACGCCCCTCTGGATCGCTGAGATGAACCAGTGCCCACGATTGCGTCAGTGTCAGGCCCAGTCGCCGCATGAGGTGTTGATCGCCCATGTCGAGGCGAATGAATGACAACGAAATGAGGTTATATACTTCTTGCTCAAGGTTTCCCATTCCACGCTCCTTCTTTGTCATAGCTATAGTTGGGCAATCAACTATTGTGTTACTGACAGTATACCATGCAAGGATTTACGCGTCAATGGATGGGCTATAGTCCGAAAAGTGAGGAGACACTCACTTTTCGGACTTTCTGCCTCGCTAGAAGGGGGTTTCGATGAGTGCGCGGCGAATTTCGATGAGTGCCGACGCAACATGTTGCCGTTCTATCCCATAATGGGTGACGGCGCGAATTTTGCCACCTCCCATGTGACCCATGAGAATGCCACGTTGCTGGGTACTACTCAAAAACGCCTCCGTCTGATCGAGAGTTGCTGGCTGATTGTGTTCGTTCTGTAGGGTGAACATCACAATATTGGTGACAACATGCTCTGCGTCAATGGCTATCTGGGGGAAGTCCGCGAGTCCGTGTGCGAGTTGATGCGCGTGATCGTGATCTTCCGCGAGCCGTTGCGTCATCTGCTCTAACGCGATGATACCGGCGGCGGCGAGGATACCCGCTTGCCGCATACCCCCGCCGAGCAATTTGCGGGTGCGACGTGCGCGACGAATAAATTCTTTATTGCCCGCGAGAATCGAGCCAACAGGAGCGCTGAGACCCTTCGACAGACAGAACATGAGCGAGTCAACATCCTGTACCAATGCGCCAACAGACGTGTTGAGAGCGATAGCCGCGTTGAAGATACGCGCGCCATCGACGTGTACCGCGACTCCGTGCTTGTGTGCCAGTGCCGCGGCTGCATGTGTCTGCTCCACGCTGAGGACCTTGCCACCGCAACGGTTGTGGGTATTCTCAAGACACAGCAGGGCGGTTGCGGCGACGTGTTCATCGTCCTCACCGACGATGCCGGCCTGCACCTTTGCAAGGTCAAGTGTGCCATCGGCGTTGTTTGGGATGATCCACATGGGAGAACCGCCGAGTGTTGAGGGGCCGCCTGCTTCGTAGTGGTAGATATGCGATTCGTCCCCAACAAGTACGGCTTGCCCGCGTCCAGCGTGGGTGAGCACTGCAATCGCGTTGCCCATTGTGCCGCTTGGCACAAATAGAGCCGCCTCTTTTCCCACATACAAGGCCGCCAGTTCCTCCAAGCGGTTGATTGTGGGGTCTTCGCCGTATACGTCATCTCCTACTTCCGCGCGATACATTGCCTCACGCATAGCAGGAGTGGGGAGTGTTACGGTGTCACTGCGTAAATCAATAGCCATATATTTCTGTTTCTTTCCTTAAGAATAAAAGCAACGTGGTTGTGTCTCACAGTATAACACAGCACATCCTTTGGAGTTATTTTCAAGGCACAAATGTGTGGTATGTGTTATAGTATGTACGTACTTCGCGTATACTTGAAGATAATAGTGGCGTGGTCTCCTCCCAAGTAAAATGTTTTTTGTTGTACATAAAGGCGTATCGCGTTTTTGTGCTATCTTCTCTTTTAAAAGGTCTGAGCGTGGGTAATAATCCTATTGATTTTAGCGTTGGTCTGGAGTTAAGTTTGGAACTTCTGGGACGCTATCGACAGAGCGGTCTGCTACATGCTGAAATTCCGCGTGTACCAGGGGTGCGCGGCGTGTGTCACGCTTGGATCAGTCTTGTGCAAGGCAAAGTAACGTTTTGTTACATAGAGAGCAGCACCGGACAGCGTTATCAAGCAGACAAAGCCACGCTCTCGCAAATGGATGCGGAGCGTGGGCCATTTAACTGGGCACTCGCGGTACAAACCTCTCCCGAACCCCAAACTCCGCTCCCTGCGCCCCTCACTCCTACACCCCCGCAAGCTCCATTGGTACTGGGACCTTCGCGTTCCGTTCGTACACAAGCCGTCCCGCGCTCTATTGCGGTGTTAGATTTGGCGCGACTCGCGAATGTACCGAATCGAGAGCGTATGGTGTTGCGCCTCGTCTTTACAATGGTTGATGGAAGACGCACTATTGAAGAGATTAAGGCAAGACTCACCCTTTCTAATGACGTGGTTGATTGGGCGTTACAAACATTGGTTTCAATGAGCATACTTGTTATCGACCAGCAGTAGTCTAAGGTCATTTACACTCATCGCTTATCTATAACGCTTTCTGCCCGTAGTGATTGGTCCAGAATGTATGGAGTTTTTCGCTTTCACCCTCTGGCAAGGGAACCAGGGGGCCAAGTTGTGTGGCGATGACATAGGTTTTCGCGCAATCTTCTAGTGCGTGAGCAATAGAAAAGGCTAGCGATAATGTTGGGCCAACGACCAGGGCGCCGTGATTGCCCCAAAGTAGCGCGGGTCGCTTGCCCAGATGTTTGGCGATATGTTCGGCGAATTCTGGTGTACCAGACATCATGTAGGGCGTGACGGGAACCTCTCCGCCCAGGCACAGGGCGGACTCCGCGAGAAACATAGGGATGGGTTTGTGTACGAGGCTGAACGCTGTTGCATAAGGTGAGTGGGTGTGCATGACGCACCCAATGTCGGGCCGCCGCCGCAACAGCAGTGTGTGCAGGGGTGTCTCTACGGAGGGCCGCCACTTGCCCTCCACAATAGTACCGTTTTCATCCACCACAACGATGTCCGCAGCGGCCAGCATGTCGTAGTCCGTGCCACTGGGCGTGATGCAGACAAACCCACTTTCGGGGTCACGTATGCTTACGTTGCCCTGTGTGGCTTGGACAAGCCCACTGACGTACATCTTTTTCGCGTATCGCGCGAGTTCGCTTCTAAGTTCCGGTAAACGCATGGGAGAGGAACCTTTCTCTATCTAATCAAATGAGAAAGAAGACAACAAAAAAAGACCTACTATATTACTATATTACA
>Ga0123336_10005563_pt1 | contig 10026 bp, 7 predicted proteins | sample SSSSmetaG_FD_96466 | JGI IMG/M metagenome (GOLD analysis project Ga0123336, IMG submission 96466) | Glacier valley bacterial and archeal communities from Borup Fiord, Nunavut, Canada, to study Microbial Dark Matter (Phase II) - ​SSSS metaG | ecosystem: Environmental > Aquatic > Freshwater > Ice...
AATAATGGATTAGAGTTCGACAGGCGTGCATTAGGTTTTCATATGCCTGGCAAGTTTGATAAAATTTTAGATATTAAACATTGTTATCTGCAAGATGCCTCATCAAACGAAATAAGGTTGGCAGTAAAAAATTATGCTTTGAAGCATGATCTAAGTTTTTTTAGTCCGAGGAAAATGACTGGCTTGCTTCGTAATTTAATAATCAGAAACTCGTCAATTGGTGAGTTGATGGTTGTTGTTCAATTTGGAGGAATAGATGAAGAAAAATCTTTTGGATTGATGAATTATTTGGCAGATAAATTTCCTCAAATTACTTCTCTCAATTATGTTATCAATCAAAAAGGAAATGATACATTTTATGATTTAGATGTGATTACTTTTAAAGGAAATGATCATATTATTGAAGAAATGGAAAATTTAAAATTTCGCGTAGGACCGAAATCTTTTTTTCAAACCAATTCCGCTCAGGCATATGAGTTATATAAAATTACAAGAGATTATTCAGGATTAACAGGGCAAGAAAATGTTTATGATTTATATACAGGCACTGGCACAATTGCTCTTTTTGTTGCTGAAAAAGCAAAAAAAATTGTTGGTTTGGAGTTTGTTGAGATGGCTGTGGAGGACGCAAAAATAAATGCAAAACTTAATAACATACATAATGCCTCATTTTTTGCTGGCGATATGCGAAAAATATTAAATGAAAATTTTGTAAATGAACATAAAAAACCTGATGTAATAATTACTGACCCACCTCGTGCAGGGATGGATATTGAAGTGATAGATGTAATACTTAAAGCATCTCCAGAGAAAATCGTTTATGTAAGTTGCAACCCTGCCACCCAAGCCCGTGACTTAAGCTTGCTTGATTCGCAATATTTTGTACAAGCTGTCAAACCAGTTGATATGTTCCCACACACCCATCATGTAGAAAATGTGGTTTTGCTTTTAAGAAAGTAAAACATTTATTAAAAATAATTTTAAGGAATAATTCCTTCAAAATTATTCAATTTCCAACTATTTGAAAGGGTGATGCAATATGAAAGAAAAAAATAAAAAATATTTTTAAAAAAATCTGTCACGTTTTTAAAAAGCCACGTCTTATATATACACAACAAAAAGATTATGAAAAAAATATTTATTTATCCAACTATCTTTATTAGCACTGCCCCCAAAAAGTTAGACACTAACTGGGGGCTTTTTTTATTTCTTATGCTTTATCTATTTGCTTTTCCAAATCAAACAAGTCATTGAGTACATCTATAAGTGTTTCAGCTTCTCCTCGCTTGCAGGCGGCTTTAAGTTGCAGAACAGGTATTTTTAAAATTTTCTGCATGATGCTTTTTGTAATTTTATCTATGTGATCGGTTTCCTCGTCAGAAAGATTTTTTACGTATCTGCCAATTTCTTCTTGGCGAATATGTTCTAAAGCATTTTTTAATTTATTGATTGTTGGGGAAACGGCCATCTCCTGGTTCCATTCATCCAAGCCAACAACAGATTCATTTATTATTTTTTTCACTTGAGGAGTAGCACTCATTCTTTTTTGCAAAGCTTTATTTGCTTTGGCATGGATATCATCAATATTATATAACACTATGCCATTTTTCTCTTCAATTGAGCTTTCAATACTTCGAGGCACTGCAAGGTCAATAAAAAATTTATGCGAAAGTAAATTTAAATTTGATAATTCTTTTTTTGTAATAAATGGTTCATCTTTAGCGATAGATGATATTATTATATCAAATTTATCTATTGCCTTCCAAATATTTTCAAATTCAATGATATCAAATTTACATTCTTCAGCTAAATTACTTATTTTACTTAGCGTTCTGTTAACCATTGCAACTTTTCCGGTATGCTTGCCAACTAAATTTTTACAAACATCCGACCCTATTTCTCCTATTCCTAATATTAAAATTTTAGGTTCAACAATATCAGTACACAACAACTCTATTAATTCAACAGTTGCATACGAAACAGAAGCAGCACCATCACGGAAAGAAGTTTCTTGCACTACTCTTTTATTAGTATAAAATATAGTATGCATTAATCGATGTAAAAATGGTCCGGCCATATTCATATCTGCAGACCATTGATAAGCATTTTTTACCTGATTTGAAATTTGTATATCACCAACAACTTGCGATCGCAAACCCATTGAAACTTCAAATAAATGAAGAACAGCTTCTTTATGATTGATTATAATTTCGAAATAAGGAATGTATTTTCTACTCTCTGCTATACCTTTATGAATACTTACCAGACTAATGATTTCTGCACTTAAATCTTCTGTTGAAGAATAATAAATTTCAGTGCGGTTACAGGTGGAAAGAATAATAACTTCTGAAAGATTTAAAATTTCTTTCAATTGAAACATTATCCTTTTGCTTGTACTTTCATCCATAGCAAAAAGCTCCCGTATTTCTACAGGTGCGGAGTAATGCGATAAGCTTATTCCTTTAAATTGCTGATGCATAATATATACTTTCTCAACACAAAATTATAGTAGGAAAGTTTAGTATTGTAATAGATTTTACTTTTTTTTATTAATTTATATTTAATCGAAATAAATATAAATTAAAATCCATAAAAATTAATAATAATACAATTCCTTAAAGGCTTGAAAAATCAAAATCTTCTTCCAAAAATTTGGTTGTAAAATTACCAGATTTAAATTTTTCATTGTCCATTAACTTAATATGAAAAGGAATTGTGGTTTTTATGCCTTCAATTACAAATTCTTGCAAAGCTCGCTTCATCCTAACTAATCCTTCCTCTCTAGTTCTTGCAGTTACAATTAATTTTGCAATCATTGAATCGTAATTAGGAGGGATTACATAACCTGCATACACATGACTATCAACTCTAATTCCATGGCCACCAGGAAAATGAAGGTTAGTTATTTTACCAGGAGAAGGTCTAAATCCGTTAGAAGGGTCTTCAGCATTTATCCTGCACTCAATTGCATATAAATCAGGAGTATAATTTTGACCAGAAATTGGTACACCTGCAGCAACCTTAATTTGTTCTTTTATTAAATCGAAATCGGTTACTTCTTCAGTTATTGGATGCTCCACTTGGATACGAGTATTCATTTCCATAAAATAGAATTTCCCGAATTTATCAACAAGAAATTCAATTGTACCGGCACCTTCATAGTTGATAAAACTTGCACCCTTTATCGCTGCTTCACCCATTAAATTACGCAATTCGGGAGTCATAACAGGTGAAGGCGTTTCTTCTACTAATTTTTGATGCCTGCGTTGTATTGAACAATCCCTTTCTGATAAATGGCAAACTTTCCCATATTGATCTCCAACTACTTGAATTTCGATATGCCGAGGGCCTTCAACAAATTTTTCTAAATATAAACCATCATTACCAAAAGCATTACTTGATTCCATTTTGGCATCATTCCATGCCTTTTCAAATCCTTCTTCTGCATTAATAATTCTCATTCCCTTTCCACCACCACCAGCTGTTGCTTTAACAATAACAGGGTAACCAATTACTTTTGCTATTTCCTTTCCTTGTTCGATGCTTTCTAACAATCCATCAGAACCTGGCACAACAGGAACACCAGCTCTTATCATTGTTTCTTTTGCAGTGGCTTTATCACCCATTGCTTCAATCATTTCAGGTGATGGCCCTATAAACTTTATATTATATTCCTGACAGATCCTTGAAAACTCAGCGTTTTCGGAAAGAAATCCATAACCAGGGTGAATGGCATCAGCATTGGTAATCTCTGCTGCAGAAATTATATTTGGGATGTTCAGATAAGATAACTTTCCTGGAGGGGGGCCAATACAAATAGCTTCATCAGCAAAGCGAACATGCAGACTATCTTTATCCGCTGTAGAATAAACAGCTACTGTTTTAATTCCCATTTCCTTACAGGTACGAATAACCCTTAAGGCAATTTCTCCTCTATTGGCAATTAATATTTTTTTAAACATAATGTTATATCTCTGTAATTAAACGCCTCAATTTTTTTAATAAATTAAAAACGAATAAAGTTTTATCTGACAAACTAAATCAGATGTTATTTATTATAAATTAATTAGGATCAACTAAAAATAAAGGTTGATCATATTCTACTGGCGAAGCATTCTCAACCAACACTTTTACAATCCTACCACTTATTTCTGATTCAATTTCATTAAATAATTTCATAGCCTCAATGATGCAAATCACTTGTCCGTTTTTTATTTCATCACCAACACTTGCAAATACTGGAGAATCAGGATTTGCAGAACGATAAAATGTACCAATCATTGGAGATTTTACTGTAATGTAATTTGAATTATCAGAAACATTATTTGATGAAGTATTTGTTGTATTTGCTTCAACAATTGGCTGTTGAGAAGTATTTTGAGAAGTTTGCGTATTTGTATTTAATGGAAAAATAGGTTGTGGTTGAGCAATTTGGGATATTATTGTTTCCGCCTGTTTGATAGTTGCACTCCTTCTCACACTTATTTTGAATTGATCGGTTTCGATATTTACTTCATCCAAACCTGATTTTGCAATATAATCAATAAGTTCCTGTATCTCTTTCGGTTTCATATATTATAATGTTCTATTGGTTCTTAATTATTATTACTAACAGAATTTTAAATCTAAAAATTAATTTTTACTACCATCATAAGCCCAGGTTATATAAGCCGCTCCCCAGGTAAAACCTCCACCAAAAGCAGAAAAAAGCAATTTATCTCCTTTCTTCAATTTGGATTCATAATCCCATAAACACAATGGCATGCAACCGTTAGTGGTATTACCATATTTATCAATGTTTATCATTACTTTCTCTTCAGGTAGTCCGATTCTATCTGCTGTGGCATTTATAATTCTTTTATTTGCCTGATGTGGCACTAAAAAAGCTAAATCTTGTCCTGTTAAATTATTTTTAAACATCACTTGCTCTGCAACTTCAGCCATATTACTAACTGCATATTTAAAAACCGCCGACCCTTCCTGATAAACATAATGAAGACCTTCATCCACTGTTTGATGTGTTGCAGGATTTTTGCTACCACCTGCTTTTAAAATTAAATATTTTTCTCCAACAGCATCTGATCTTAAAATAAAATCTTGAATTCCAAATCCTTCTTCATTAGGCTCAACTAACACAGCACCTGCTCCATCACCAAAAATAATACAAGTTGCGCGGTCAGAATAATCAAGAATGGACGACATTTTATCTGCTCCAATTACAATTATTTTTTTGTATTTACCACTTTCAATATATTGAGCTGCAGTAGTTAAAGAAAATAAAAATCCCGAACATGCAGCCATTAAATCATAACTAAAGGCATTTACTGCACCAATTGCGGTTGCTATAAGATTGGCAGTAGAAGGGAAAATATAATCAGGTGTGGCTGTTGCACAAATAACTAAATCAATATCAGCTGGATTAGTATTCGTTTTTTTTAATAAACCTTCTGCTGCTTTTATTGCCATTACGGATGTGCCTTGGCCATCACCTTTTAATATTCTTCTTTCTTTTATTCCGGTTCTGGTTAAAATCCACTCATCAGACGTATCAACCATTTTTTCCAGTTCAGCATTTGTTAAAACGTAGTCTGGCACATATCCTTGAATTCCAGTAATTGCTGCTTTAATTTTCGTCATATATTTTTTGGAAACTATCAATACATTTTTTTCTAATCGATAGCTTAATAAAAATTTATTTCTTTAAGCAATAAAGACTTGATAAATTAATTTTATCAAGTCTTTTTAATTATTTAAGCAGAAAATTTTTCGTTTAATGCTTCTTTTATTTTTAAATGAATATTTGATTGTGCCATTTTAATGGCCAGCATAATCATATTTTTAATAGCTAACGGGCTTGACACTCCATGGCCAATTACTACATTTCCATTCACACCTAATATCGGGCTTCCTCCAATCGCTTCGTAATTCATTTTATCAAAGAAAGAATCATGAATATTTTTATTTTTTAAAATATCATAAATCGATTCAGCCATTTTCAAAATTACATTTCCTGTAAAGCCATCGCAAACTAAAACATCGGCCTTTCCTGTAAATATATCTCTTCCCTCAATATTACCAATAAAATTAATTTTTTTATTTTGTTTTAAAAGTTGGTGAGCTGCCTGAACAACTAAAGTACCTTTTTGTTCTTCTTCTCCTAAATTAATTAATCCAACTTTAGGTTTATCTATATTCAAAAGATTTTCCGCAAATACCGATCCTATTTCTGCAAATTGATCTAATAATTCTGGTTTACAATCAGCATTGGCTCCAACATCTAATATAATTCCATAATGACCATCTACAGTTGGTACTAAACTACAAATAGCTGGTCTTAAAATTTGTTCAATCGCTTTAATACTAAACATTGCACCTACAGTCATTGCACCTGTATTGCCAGCACTACAAAAAGCATCGGCTCTTTTAGTTTGCAATAAACTAAAACCGATGGCAATACTTGAATTAGGTTTTTGAGCAAGCGCTTTTGTTGGATGTTCACCCATTTCAATCACTTCACTTGCTGGAATGATTTGAAAGTTACCACCATTAAATTGATGTTTATCAAGTAAAGGTTGAATAACTTCAGGTTTACCAATTAACAATAACGAACTATTTGGAGGAAGTTCCTGGTATGCTAATATAGCACCTTCTACTACTGCATCGGGAGCAAAATCACCACCCATTGCATCTATGGCAATATTCATCTGAGAATAAATTGGTTAGTTTTAATAATGTTTCCTACCTTTTAAGAGTGGAACTTAACAGATAACTTTTCCCAAAGATGATTTTTTAGACTAAATAATAAAAGTGAAGAAACATATTTCTTCACTTTTATTATTTAATTAAGCAGTGGGTTTGTAATTTTCGATTACTACTTTACCTTTATAATATAAATTCCCTTCAGATACATAAGCTCTGTGGTATAAATGAGGAGTATTTGTAACTGAGCATATTGCTATTGCTCTTTCTGTAGTTTTATCGTGTGTCCTTCTTTTATCCCTTCTAGTTCTGGATATTTTTCGTTTTGGATGTGCCATCTTTCCCTATTCTTTAAAATATAATTTTATAAAATTTATTACTTATTCTCTTTCGTTATTTTTTTTAATGCTTCCCAACGAGGGTCAATAATTTCATCCTCTTTCACTTCCTCTTTTTCATCTTCCGAAGTGTAGATAATAATTCCTTCGCTTTCTTCTTCCTCTTCAGTTATATTAAACTTCGGATGGATTTTTTTCATTGGTATGGTTAAGCAAACAAATTCATAAATGTATTGCGCCACATTAATTATCTGCTCATCTCTATTAATAATTTCTATCTCGTCCGTTAATATTTCAGGCTCCTCACCAAATTTTAATATTAATTTTCTTTCATTATCAAATTTAAAATCAAAAGGCTCTAAAGACCGATCACAAATCAACTCCAACACTCCTTCGATCCTAAAATATAATTGCATCATAGTGTCTGAATGATCTAATTCAAGACTTACTAAAAAATTTGCCTTTTCAACAGGAGTACCGGGAAAACTTTTAAAAAATTTATCACCGACATTCCAGGTATATAAATGCTTTTTATTGCCTAATCTGGTTATAGCAATATCAAATTCTCGTAATTCCTTCACAGCATTATAAATTGAGCCCGCAAATATAGAGAGTTATTTTTTATTATTAAAAAAAAATAATAAATTCTATTCTTCAGATTTAAAAAAGTTAAATTATTAAAATGATAACAGGTCAGATTGCTTTAAATTATGAATATACAGATATCGATAAACTCATATTTTAATTTTATTTTTTCTTAAAAAAAAATTTATAAAATTCAGAATAAAAATTAGATGAATAAAACTAAGCAAAATTTTATTTTTAGAAAATATACCATTCACTTCATATCAAAAATAATTGCTAATTCTGGATGTTCATTTTTTTTACTATTTTGGAATTTATTTAAGATTATTTTTTTCTATCAACTATTCTAACTCAATCTTTTACACTGCATGAATGAACAAGTACTCAGAGCAATCATAAAACTACTAGTAACAAGTGTAAAAATAGATGGGCTGCAAGATGAAGAAAGACAAAGTGTTGAAAACTTTTTACGTGAAAATATTCGTGGCAATGCTGTTAAAAAATATTTGGAAGAATTTGACAATTTGGTATCAACAATCAATACTGATTTTCCAACTGCTTTAGAAGTTTGCTCACAAATAAACAGGGAATTAAATCGAAAGCAGAAAATTATTGTTTTGCTTCACTTAATTGATTTAGCTTTTTCTGATAAAAATTTATCAGAACGAGAAGAAGCTTTTGATAAGCAAGTTGCTGAAGAACTGTTTATCGAGGTAGAAATATATGAAGCCATCAAAAATTTTGTTACCACCAAGGATATTTATGAATTATCATCTTTAAGGATTTTAATAATTGATGATAATGAATCTTCCCGCGAAGCCCACTTTAAACATTTTAAAAAAAATTCCTTTGGAGCAGCCTTGGCTGTTTTAAGATTACCTGAAGACGAAATTTATTTTATTAGAACAAGTGAAATCTCAAATGAGGAAGTTACATTAAATGGAAAAATCTTAAACCCAAGTTATGCTTATCCACTTATTCAAGGTAGTGTAATACGAACAGAAAAAAGTGATCCCATTTATTTTAGCACCATAACCAATTATTTTTATGAAACAGAATCTGCACCACAATTAACTTTTGAAGCAAAGGATATTAATTTTTTCTTCAAAAGTGGTCATCAAGGTTTACATGATATCAATATAATTGAAAAAAGCGGCAATTTGATTGCCTTAATGGGTGCAAGTGGGTCTGGTAAATCAACTTTATTAAGTGTTTTAAACGGAAATAAAAAACCGCACAAAGGGCATGTATTAATTAATAGCATAAGCATACATGAGCAACAAGATCAATTAAGGGGTGTTATTGGATATGTACCTCAAGATGACTTGTTGATAGAAGAATTAACAGTTTTTGAAAATTTATATTATGCCGCAAAATTATGTTTTGCAGATACTGCTGACAAAGAAATTGAAAAATTAGTTTTAAAAACATTACAAAGCCTTGGTTTGGTAGAAACCAAAGATTTGAAAGTAGGGAGTGTACTTGATAAAACCATAAGCGGAGGTCAAAGAAAGCGTGTAAACATCGGTTTGGAATTATTACGAGAACCAGCCGTTATGTTTGTAGATGAGCCAACATCTGGGCTTTCATCTCGCGATTCGGAAAATATTATGGATATATTAAAGGAATTAGCTATTTCTGGAAAATTAATATTTGTAGTAATCCATCAGCCATCCTCTGATATTTTTAAACTATTTGATAAATTAGTTATATTAGATACTGGTGGATACCAGATCTATTATGGAAACCCTCTAGAATCGTTAGTTTATTTTAAAACGCTTACTAATCAGGTAAATGCTGATCAAAGTCTTTGTAATGTTTGTGGGACAGTAAACCCTGAAGTTGTTTTTGATATTATTGACAGCAAAGTAATTGATGAATATGGACATGTAACTGGAGAAAGAAAGCATTTGCCAACAGAATGGAGGGATTTTTATTTAGAAAAAAATATTCTCCCTGAATTAATTCCTACTCATGAAAAACCAGAAAACACGCTTAAAATACCTAATAAGGGAAAACAATTTTTTGTTTTTTTAATTCGTGACCTTCTATCCAAATTAAGCAACACACAATACCTTGTCATTAATTTATTGCAAGCCCCTTTACTGGCTTGCATTTTGGGTTATATTGTAAGATTTTACAGAATGGATGACTTAACAAATAAAGGAAGTTATATTTTTAGTGAGAACCCTAATATACCGCCTTATATTTTTATGAGCATTATTGTTTCTCTTTTTATGGGTTTAACAATAAGTGCGGAAGAAATTATTCGGGATGCAAAAATAATGAAACGCGAAAAATTTCTCCATTTAAGTCGTACCAGTTATTTGTTTGCAAAAATTGCAATTTTATTTTCTTTTTCTGCTATTCAAAGTCTTCTATACACCATTGTTGGTAATTGGAT
>Ga0123336_10005565_pt1 | contig 10021 bp, 9 predicted proteins | sample SSSSmetaG_FD_96466 | JGI IMG/M metagenome (GOLD analysis project Ga0123336, IMG submission 96466) | Glacier valley bacterial and archeal communities from Borup Fiord, Nunavut, Canada, to study Microbial Dark Matter (Phase II) - ​SSSS metaG | ecosystem: Environmental > Aquatic > Freshwater > Ice...
AACCACGATGGCATCGTAGGTGTTTGCTTTGGTTCCTGTTCCTATTATTTCCATTTATTTTATATGATATTAAGTATTAAGTAATGGGTATTAAGATTTTTGGTGATAATACTTTTTCAAAATAACCTTATGTTGTATGAATAATTTTCAACTGTTAATTATTGATTGATAATTGTTAATTGAATTAACTCATCGCCCAAACTTTTTGACCTTTTTGTAGTTTAATACCTTCATATTTGCCTGGTACTTCCAAATATTCAGCCGCTTTCGTTGCTCCTTGTTCGGATGTAAAGTACCCTAAAATCGTTAAATCCTTCATAATATTCCAAAATTCAGACCTTTCTTTGGCAGTATCTTCTACCTTTAAGAGAGCTATTTTTTGCTCAGTAGTGGCTTTCATAAAATCACCATTTGCACCATCATTCAATTTATCTAAAGATGCGAAGAAAGATTTTTGTTGTTTTTCATCATAACATTCCTTCAACATATATTCAATAAATTCAGGCACTTTTGCTTCTTTTGCTCCTGGTGTGGAAGTTTTTGGCAAAATCAGTTCAGCAATTTCTGCGATCATTTCACGGTGTTGAGGAACGATGGCGAAATCCTTTCCAACTTTTGAACCTCCACCTGTTTTACAACCCTCTAAAACAATGGCTAATGTCCCAACGGATAGTGTCCCGCCTATTAATAATGCAACACGGGCAATTGCGTCTCTTCTTTCCATATTTCTTTTTTTGATTGGTTATTTGTCTTTTCTGGTTATGAATAGTTAAGTATCCATGACTAATTTATCCATTCAAGACTAATGTAAAATTACACTTTTATAGTAAAAAATTGTATTCATTCGTTATAATCTTAAAGTAGTTTCTTAACAAAATTGTTTAGAAAATTCTATCGCCTACGAAATCATCCAAAGATAATTTGGTTGAATTAGTTTTGTATGCCTACTTGCAGTATATTTCACAAATAAACAGACAAATGAAAGTTAAACTATTATCCTTATTGTGTTTATTGCTATGTTTTGCGACACACGCCCAAAAAAAGAAGACCAACAAAAAAACTCAACAGACGAAAATTGTTACCATTGATTCAACCGAAATCTTGAATCGAAATCAATTAAACAGCGGAATGCAACAAGCCCAAGACCAAGTTGAGGCAAGTTTGTCAGGAAAAGATAAATCTTCATCTCAAAATGGAGAAAAGCGTTTTTATGATACCTATAAATTGTTTCTTCACGCAGGGGAAGAATTAACTTTAGAACATTCTTCGGACAATTTTAGGGTGATGTTAGGATTTAAAACACCCTCAAATAAACAAGAGAACAGTTATGATTCAAAGCCTTATTCTGGAACGAGTTACAACAAGTTTTTTTACGTTGTTCCCACCACTGGAACTTACATCCTTTTGGCAACTTCAATGGATGCAGGGCAATATGGGAAGTATAAAATTCAGAAAACAATTGCCGTTCCAAATGCTGTGGAAGCACAAATTAACCCACAGTTTTCTCAGCAATTTAAAGCATTGACAACTTCAAAAACGGAGAATTTTAAAAATATTACGGGTGAAAAAATTAAGAAGGATAAAAAAGATAAATCAATTGGGCAGGAGCGTTTTAAGACTGCTTTTGAATTAGTAACGGGAAAATCAGGTATGATTTTGCAGGATAATGGAGGTAGTACTTCAAACTATAAATCCATCATTTTTGAGTCAGAGATTGAGGAAGAAGCCAAACAATATTTCGAGAAAACAAAAAAGCAATTGCAGGTTTTGGTAAGAAGTTGGACGGAACAAAGCAATACTGACAACAATTACAGTGCCTCAACTGATAAGGATTTAATTATACTGAGCATTTCATCAGAAGAAAGAAAGAAAAAGAAGATGTTTTATTTGGTCAATTTTATTTACAATTAATCGATAGATGAATAATCAGACTACAGATTTTACCGATTTTTTTTCATGTTGGTGCGTAAAATCAGTAAAATCTGTAATCTGATATTTAAGCTGGCATACTCGGACGAACTTCAATCTTACTCGGTAATGTCCGTGCTGGCATTTTAATTAAATCTGAAACAATTTGTCCAATATCTTCGGGTTGAATTTTCCATGCGTGTTTGGTATGGGGCATTTGTCCACCAAATTCTGTGGCAACTGAGCCTGGCATTATCGTTGTTACTTTGATACCGTCCTTTCTTAAGTCCATCATAATTGCTTGTGAAAAACCTACTACCCCAAATTTAGAAGCATTATACGCTCCACCTGCTGCAAAAAAATTAGTTCCCGCCAAACTTGAAATAGTGATAAAATAGCCTTGAGTTTCTTTTAGAGATTTATACGACGCTTTAATTGAATTAAACGTTCCAGTGAGATTTATGTCGATGGTTTCTTGCCATTGTTCGGAGGTAAGGGTTTGAATTGGAGCAAAATAGCCGACGCCAGCATTAGCAATTACATAATCCAAACGTTCCCAATTTGACAAAATTGTTTGAACGGCTTGCTCTTGTGAAGCCAAATTTCTAACGTCCGATTCTATACCTATAGCATAACCTTCCTTGATTTTATTCAATTCTAAGGCGGCTTGGTCTGCGTTTGCTTTTGTACGTGAGGTGACAGCTACTCGTATTCCATCTTTGATTAATGCTTCCGCAACACCATAACCAATTCCTTTTGAGCCTCCAGTGATAAGAGCTACTTTTATTACTTCTGACATGATTTTTAGGTTTTAAGTTTATCTAATCATGCAACCTAAACTTTTCAAAAATAGTTTCTTCATTTTTATAAATGGAAAATGTTACTTATTTTTGAAAATATACCTTAAAACATCTCCAATGGCACGAAATCAAATTGAAAAATACATTAATCAGTTAAATATCAGGGAGGCAGATTACATAGAAAAGCAAACAAGAGCGTACAAATTTTCTCGACTGAAAGAGTCACTTTACATCTTAAAACGAGCAAGTTGTTTTCAAACAATTCCTGAAGATGATATTACAGAAATTGGGATGATATTTAAACTAACGCCAATTCATGAATTACACTGCATTAAAATCAATAGACAAGCGTTTAAATAGTACACGGAAAGATTAAATAAGCTTTATATAAAAGTACTTGACACTACGAATCTTACATTAAAATTGTTTCTCTCAATTCTTGGAAAATTGTTGCTTTTTTCTTCTACACTACAATTCTGTTTCACAAGTCAATTGAAAAGTAGTTTGGATTTAATGCGATTCCCACTGTTTTGGGATATTTACTCATTTTTTGGATTTATGAAAACCGATGAAAATTTAGAGAAAATCAACTTAACTTTTTAAACCGTTTAAAAAATTAAAGTTGAAAGATTTTCAGACGAATGTGCAACAACGGATTTAACTGATTTATATGAATTTTAAAATAAGAAAACCGTGTAAATCAGTTAAATCCGTTGTATAATTTTAAGCCTTTTTTTTATTCCAAAGATAAAAAACAGGTACGCCCAAAGCAACTATGCCAACCCCAATCCATGAAGGTACAGGTTTGTAAATCAGTAGATTAACACAAAGTGCTACAGCAAAAAATAAGTAAATCGCCGGAATAATTGGGTAGCCAAATGCTTTGTATGGTCTTGGCGTATTAGGTTGTTTTTTACGAAGGATGAAAACTCCTAAAATTGTTAAGATATAAAATACCAAAATGGCGAAAACGGTATAGTCTAATAAATCGCTGTATGTTCCCGTCAAACACAATAAACTCGCCCAAAAGCATTGCATACTCAACGATGCAGCAGGAACACCTTTTGCGTTTAATTCTCCCGCTTTTTTGAAGAAAAGATTATCTTTTGCCATTGCATAATAAACCCTCGCTCCTGACAGAATTATACCATTATTGCATCCAAAAGTCGAAATCATGATGAAAATTGCCATAATAATTGTGGCGGGGTTTCCAAAAATCATTTCAGCGGCTGCCGTCCCCACACGGTCGTTGGTGGCAAACATAATTCCTCGTCCAACAGTATCAATTGCGTTAGGTTGCCCTTGTACAGGAAGTAAAGTTAAGTAAGCGATATTTGCTAAAATATATAGAAAACTTACTGTCAAAGTGCCATACAAAAGACTCAAAGGAATGTCTCTTTTGGGGTTTTTCATCTCTCCTGCCGTGTAGGTAACGTTGTTCCAAGCAGAAGATGAAAATAAAGGACCAATCAAGGCTAAACCCATCGCAGACCATAAACCAATGCCCGAAAGATATTTATAATCCAATATTTTTCCTGTGACTTTATCCCACTGAATTGCAACAGGACTCCAGAAGTCAATTGAATTGATTTCCCACATTCCTTTCCCAGACGTGAATCCCACATAAATTCCTAAAACCGCCAAGCTCAGTAAAGCCCCAATTTTAGTTGTGGTAAAAATTAATTGGACTAATTTAGCATTTTTTACGCCTTGAATATTTATAAAAGTTAACAACAAAATCAAGGCTATTGCTAAGAGTTGTTGAGTGTTAAAAAACAGAAAACTGTGTTCCGTTCCGATATAATCGGGTAAAAGTACGCCCGTATATTTGGCAAAAGCCACGGCAACAGCGGCAATCGTACCTGTTTCGATAACCAAGAAGGTAGTCCATCCGAACAAAAAGCCAACTAAGGGATTGTATGCCTCTCGTAAATATACGTATTGTCCACCTGCTTTGGGCATCATGCCAGCGAGTTCACCGTAGGAAAGTGCAGATATTAAGGTGATTACACCCGTAATTATCCAAGTGAGTAATAAATAACCGGGTGAACCCAAATTGCGGGTAACATCGGCAGAAACAATGAAAATTCCTGAACCAATCATGGAACCAATTACAATCATAGTGGCATCAGTCAGGGATAATTCTTTTTTAAGTTCTTGCGGATTTGATTCAGTCATTGATGAATTTTTTGAGTGGAGTGTGAATTTACGAATATATTTTAATCAATCCTCTTCTACACACCCAATTGGAGCACCTGGGGGTAATTCTTTGTGAACCGCCACTTTGGCCGCCGAAGGATTTTTCATTCTTTCCAAAGCATAATCCAAATGAGCTTGATAATCAGCCTCTTTAACGGTTTTCTTGGTTTCTTCCAAATATATTTTCAATTCTCTCAATGCTTTTCCACAAACGGCTCTTACTTGATAATTTGCGGCTTCGTTGGTACTCAGAGCCATTAAATGCGTCAATACAATTTGCTCCGTTTGAAATTGCACTTTACGGTTCAATCCTTGATTTTTAGCCGTTTTAAACGTTTTGTCCAACACTTGTGTAATCATTTCTTCCAACCCTAAACCACCATTTCTTGCTTCGTATTCAATCATGCGGGAAGCACGTTCGGGATGAAATAAAAATTGTAGAGGAAAATCTGCTGCTGATTCGGCCGCCGCCAATGGGTCAAATGCCAAACGAGTTCGTTTTTTAAACAATTCTCTCGATTGCATATATCCCGCAGGACGTGGCGGAATCATGGAAATAATATTTTCTGGTAAAGTTAAAAAGTCTGCCGTAAGACATTTCAAGGCAGTTTCTAAAGCTTTTTGTTGCGTTTCTTTTGAAACGGCTTTGGTACTAAATTGTCCATCTCCACGCAACGCATAATGATAATCCATCGAACCCACCAATTTAGAAACGGCTTCAATTTGATAACGGTGAATATTGTAAAGTGGCACTAATGCATCTTCTAAGAATGCCATCGGAACACCTATTCTAATCGTTTTTTCGCCAAAACTTTTAAGCCCTTTTTCCCGAACTTTCATTAGGTTCTCTAGTTCGTCAATTGGACTTTTTCCGCCATCCCACAAATGAGCCGTTGGACTCACAGAACCCATTGAACGAGCATCTTGATCAGTCAAAAACAACAATCCCTTATCATGCGAATCCTTCAAAATTTTATTTAAAGCCACTTTTTCATCCGTTCCCTTTGGGAAATCTTGATAACCGTAAGTAATCGAAACTTTATCCCATTCGCCAATTCCTGTTGTGTAAGCATCGCTTAAATCAACTTCGCCTTTCGCATCTAATTTCACGGTTGGATGCGGATAATCCATTACTGAAGCACGACTATTGATACTGGCAGTATAATTGTGCTCTAAGCCGAGCGTATGCCCAACTTCGTGAGCCGCCAACTGACGCAAACGAGCCAAAGCCATTTTGAGCATCGGGTCTTTTTCGGTATCAAGTTTTTGACCATTTTCAAAAGGTGAAAGTAAGCCTTGAGCAATCAAATAATCTTGACGAACTCGCAACGAACCCAAAGTAACGTGTCCTTTGATAATCTCACCCGTCCGTGGATCCGTTACAGATGCTCCGTATGACCACCCACGAGTGGAACGGTGCACCCAATTAATAACATTATAACGACAATCCATCGGGTCAACATCATCGGGCAAAAGTTTAACTTGGAAGGCATTTTTATAACCTGCTGCCTCAAAAGCCTGATTCCACCAAGCTGTTCCCTCCAACAATGCCGAACGAATTGGTTCGGGCGTTCCATTATCCAAATAATAAATAATGGGTTTAACCGCTTCCGATATTTTAGCCGTTGGGTCTTTTTTCTTCAAACGATGACGGATAATAAGATACTTTTCCACAGGTTCATTCACGGGCGTCGCATAATCCATATATCCCAACGCATTGAAACTGGAACGTGGGTCAAAAATCCGCTTTTCAAATTGATTATCGGGGAGTTGTACAAAACTATGATGAACTCGCAACGTCATCGCATCCGTACTTGGCGTAACGGATTTTACGAAATTTCCTGCATCACTTCCACCTGTAAATGTCAAGGTAACTTCAAATTCAGAATTTAACGGAAAGTTTTTAGTGCGGGCAAAATACATTGCTGAACGAGATTTATCGGGAGCGTAACTTCCTTGCTTCATGTCCTTTAAACGGTCAGTGATTCCCATGGGGTCAGTCATCAGAAACTCCGTGGCATCCACTAAATACCGGCCACTTTCTTCCGCTTCAACTGTAAAACCCCAAAGCGTTGATTGTGCAAAAGATTGTTCTATGGCCCGTTTTTCGTTGGCATCATTCGAAATGGCTCGGTATCTCAAATTGGGTTGAATGAGCATAATTTTGCGTCCAACTTTATTAAAAAAGACCACTTTTTCATTACCCAAAAGTCCACGGTCGAGACCAATATCATTTGAACCTAAACCCGCAGGAAGTGACGAAACGTACAAAAACTCTTGGTTGAAAGAAGAAATTTCAAGCCAAATTTTACCCGAATCTTCATCCCAATAAAAAGGCATAAAACCTTCATATTTCTTCAAGTTAGCCGTTTTTTCGGTAATAGATGGGAGTTTTTGAGAAAATCCTTGCAAGGAAATTAATAATACACAGAGGAATAATATTTTTTTCATTGTGTTGATGAGTTGATGAAATTATAGTAATTACTTAGAAAATGCGGAGGGGAGAATTTTTAGCAATTAAATCAAAGTCGGAATCAAGGTGTACGAATAAAACGTCGTTTTCGATTGCCACTTGGGCAATTAAACAATCATTACTTTTTCTGATGGTAACGCCTTTCTTTCTTAAATCAAAGTATAATTTGGCTGCATCAATAGAAGTTCTTTCCCAATCAGATTTGAATGAGTTAAGAGATTGGAGTTGAAATTTATATTTTACAAGATCAGATTCATACCTTAGACCCATTAAAAATTCTTGGAGAATTGTTGGCGTAATATAAATCTTCTTTGGAAAGTTTTTTAAATAATCTTCAAGTACAAGTGTCTGTGGATTTTCACCTCCATTCGAATGGCTAATCCAAACGGAAGTGTCAAAAATAGCTTTTTTCATTAACCCAAACGCATTTGGTCTAAATCACCTTCCCAACAGTTTGAGCCTTTCATCTTCAAAAGTTCTTGACGTAATAAATCTTTCAAATATTCACTTATTGCTTCGTTTACAGCCTCTTTTTTAGACTTAAACTGTTTCATTGTCATAATTTGTAATAATTTCTCTTGGTCAATATCAATGTTTGTTGCCATGATTATTTTCTGTTTGCACAAATGTAACGTTTTTTTTGTGCGGGTAATTAAAGAAATTTCAAAATTTTCGCCGTTGTTGGTCATCCTCATTCGTCCCGCCGTTGTTATGTGTTTCACGGGGTAGCCCAGACCAACAACACTTGCGAAAGCAACATACTGAATAATTAAGTCATCTTTGGTGTGTTGCTTCCACTTATGCCATCAATAAAAACGTTCTATCTCACCCCCAAAACCACTTCCAAATCCTTCCCTTTCACCGTCAATAATCCCGATTTTGGTAATCTTTTGGTCATTTTTTCCCAATTGGGTTCTTTGGCGTAAATGGCTTTTAGCATGATTGCTGCCTTCTGAATATTTCCGTTATTTGCCAAAGTAATTGCCGTCCAATATTGCATTTCTAAGTTTCTGGGAAACATTTTCATGGCGACTTCATATTCTTGCATCGCCAATTTCATGTCATTTACTTCCGTTGCCAAATCGCCATTATTCATGTGCTCGTAGGCACGGTGCGTTTTCAATAATCTTTCCATTTCCACTAAAGGAACGGCGTTGTCATCCACTCGTAAATCTACCAAATGGTTCTCGTCCCAAGGCTTGCTCGTTGCTTCTCCTTTTACAACCAAAATTGCTGCTGATTGCTTTCCTCTAATATCACCGCCTACTTTTTGAGCCGCTTTCAAGGCTTCCAAAACTCGTTCTGCCAAAGGAAGTTTTGCATTGGCTTCAAAGGCATTTTTCATTGCCGATGGCACTTTGTCATTCAGCATCATATTCGATTGAACGGCAAAACTTTTTCCCTGTAATTGGCCCGCAAAATCAACACAATTTTTACCCGTAAAATTGGCAACATTTCCTTTGGCATCCACAATACCTACCTGACGAACTTCTCTACCTGCATCATCCGATAGCAAAATATCAAGAGTTTCTTGAGCATTTTTTCCTTGTTTTAATAATGCCAAACCTCTGATTCCAAACGATTTATTGGTAAACGACTGCGTAGCAACTGCCCCAACGCCAGCCTCCGCCCACGAAACCGAAGTGCCAACACTAAACCAGTGACTTTGAACACCAACGGCAATTTCGCCCGTTTTTTCGTCACGAGCAACTATCGAAAAAGTATGAGCCAAACCCTTATCTTTTTTGAAAAATTGCGCATTTGATTGGTGAAAAATTAAGAATAGGAAAGGAATTAGGTATTTTTTCATTTTGATATGGGTTTTAGTTTATTCTTTATCAAGAAGGATATTCGATTTGTTCCCCCGTTTGTTTGTATCCTTTTGGCTCAAATAACCGTTTCCAACCTTCCGTCATAAAACCAATACCATAGCCAAATAGTTGAACAAAAACGGCTAAAATACTCAAGAAACCTACTTTTAGACTTTTATTTTTAAAGGTAGAATCAATGAAATTCAATAAAATATAGCACCCTAAAAAAATAACTCCCGCAAAAAAAAATGGTTTATGAATTAGGTAAAGAAATGGAATCGAAAGACATCCCAAAGTAAAAAGCATCGGAAAAGTGTGTACTAATTTAAGTTCTTTCGGAAAAAAGCGACTGATGTTTATGCGGGCTTTTCCAAAGAATTTTAATTGTTTAAAAAATTGCAAAAAACTGGTTCTACGTTTGTGATAAATGAAGGCTTCGGAGATTAATCCAGATTTAAAACCCAAAAAAATAGCTCTGATTGAAAACTCAATATCTTCGCCCATTCTGGTAATGATAAACCCTTTCGTTTTCTCCCAAACGGCTCTCGAAAGCCCCATATTAAAACTGCGAGGATGAAATGTTCCTCCTAAGTTCTTTTCACTTCCTCGAATTCCACCAGTGGTGAATAGCGAAGTCATGGAATAACTAATGGCTTTTTGGACGGGAGAGAAATTTGGATGGTCACGGTCGGGACCGCCATATAAGTCTAAAAAATTTGTATTGAGTTGATTATCAACGATTTCAAGGTAATTATTTTCAATTAAAGCATCCGAATCTAAAACAACAAAATATTCCCCTTTGGCGTATTTGAACCCTGTATTACGAGCAA
>Ga0123336_10005566_pt1 | contig 10020 bp, 9 predicted proteins | sample SSSSmetaG_FD_96466 | JGI IMG/M metagenome (GOLD analysis project Ga0123336, IMG submission 96466) | Glacier valley bacterial and archeal communities from Borup Fiord, Nunavut, Canada, to study Microbial Dark Matter (Phase II) - ​SSSS metaG | ecosystem: Environmental > Aquatic > Freshwater > Ice...
CAGGAGGTGGCGTCTTTACGACGCTCGGGTCTTCTCCCAATCTCGTTGTGCAATGAGCGAAGACGCTGCGTGGAAAATGCTTCTGTGTGGTTCCACCAACCGCGCAAAAGCCCTGCAGCTAGACCCGCGCAACGGTTTGGGCGGCATCTGAGTCCGCACTGCGACCGCACTGATGCGATCGTTGCGCCTCGTTCCGCGCGCATCGAGGCAATATGCTTTCACCGGACCATGCGCGAACTGAGAACGAGATGAATCAACGAATTGCACTTGTGGCGGCGGCCAGCTTGGTCGGCTGTGCCAAACGAAGCGGTCTGGCAAGCGAAGCGGGGCGCATCCGGCTTCGCATGACCGAAGCCGAAGTGCAGGCCATCCTGGGCGCACCATCCGGCAGCATGTTGGCGGGGCCCAATCAAGAACTGCAAGACCTGACGTATCAATCGGGAAATGATGTCGTCCACGTGCTGTTCATGACGGCGTCCGACTACGTCGGCGTTGCTGCGGTAAACCTCAATGGCAAGCAGATCCTGAGCAATAGCAAGTAAGCTGCCCCGGGGCTTCTGCGGGTGGACGGCGGCGCCGCCTCGGCGGTTGCGAGTCAGCACGTCCATGCCCGCCGAAGACCCGAAGCGGTCGGTGTTTCTTTTCACAGGTCATCCGCGCTCATGAAAGCGGGACACATGTCGACGCAGTGCTTACGCTCATGTGCGCCATGAGCGACCCGCGACACCTATCGTCACAGGCAATTCCATTCAAGGGCACCCGATGACATCGTCTAGAACGTTTGCCTTGTTGATATCCGCCACGATTCTCGGCACGACGATGACGAGCTGCGGTGGTGGCAAGACGACGCCAGAAACAGCGACGGCCTCCGGTGCCGCATCGGTCAGCGGGCCGGCCTCGGCAGCGTCATCCGCGAGTGCAGCCGTGGCAGTTGGCTCCGCCGCGTCCGATCCCCCGAGCTTCAAAGCCAGCGGCCTGGGCGTGACCGCGCCGCCGACCCCGGTCAACCGAGTCTTCTCGCAGAACCTGCCACCGCCGACAGTCAACGTGCTGGGCGACGACCACAATGCCGTCCTGATCTGGGGCCCCGACCAGCCCGACCGCGGCGATGGCAACGGCTACCAGATCACCTGGGGTCCGAGCGCCGAGCCTGCGAAGTACGTGAAGCTGACGAGCTACCACCAGATCCAGTTGCAACCTCTGCTCAATGTCGAAGAAGGCGGCGGAGACTATGTCGCGGTGGTGCGCGCGGTCAGCCCTGAGGGCAGGCTGTCAGCACCGAGCGATCCGGTCGTGTTTCGGGGCAGCTCGGCGCGCGTCAATGCACTGACGAAGATGTTCGGCACGGGATTTGTCGAGACCTTCAATCAGCCCGCAGGCCTATGGGACGAGCGCAAGATCAACACCGCCTATTCGATCTGCAATGATCCCGAGATGAACGGCGCGTTCATCAACTCTCAGTTCCATGCCCACAACACAGTGCGTTCGGCGAACTGCGACCGTGCCTCGACCTTCATGCGCTTTCGCATGCCAGTCTCGTTCGCTGACAACGGCATCCGCACCATCATCTGGAGCCAGGACACGCCGCTTCGCCGCAGCAGCGGGTACATGGAGCTTCGGCCTGCCCTAACCGATACAAACGACATCGTCACCTTGAACGGTGCCGAGCGCACTCCCGGCGGCGGCACTTTTCGGTTGACTACCGGCAACACCGGCGTGAGCTTCGAGTTCTTTGCGCCCGACGGAACGCGGAGGCACGTGCCGAACGCTGCCGACCCGAGACAACCCGCTTCGGCTGATCTCGCCTGGCTCGATCGCCTGCCAGCACCGAACGTGCGTCGCACCTATGAAATGAAGGTCTCGCGCCGGCAGGCTGTTCTCTACGTCGATGGCCGCAAGGTGCTCGAGACAGCAGCCGACGCCATCGATCTGAAGTTTGACACCTATCACCTCGACTGGGACACCTTCAGCTACAACACGCCGAAGGACAACCAGACGCTGCAGCTCTGGCACATGGGCGCCATTTTCTACGACACCGCGCCCGGCACCGAGCCCACGACAGTGACCCACAACTACCGCCTGCGCCACGGCGGCACCGACTACGTGGAGACCGCCGGCAACCAGCCGGCGACGGTAGAGCTGACGATCCCTGACGCCGTAACCGGTGCAACAGGCCGGCGCCTGCTCTTCACAGAACAGATTCGGGGCGCTCATTTTCGCGGCGCTTGGTCGACCTCCGACCACATCATGGTCAACGGCCGCTCCTTCCCGTGGCCCGATTCGCGCCGGCTCGCCGACACCCCGCCTTGGACGCTGCCCGAGCTCGTCGGTCTGACGCCCTATCAACAGTCAATCGAAATTCCCGACGGCGTGCTGGTGCGCGGCAAAAACGTCATCCAGTTCGTTTCGAACGGCTTCACCGGCGTGCACAACATTCACCAGGAACTGGATTTTTCGCGCAGCAACGCTCCCGCGTTCACGCAACCGGACAAGGTGATGATCGCGCCGGGCGTTCCATTGCCCGGCAACGTGTTCCCACCGGTGCCCGATACCGGTGCCGGCGTCATGTTGGGCGCAATCGATGCGACCGACATGGCTTGCTGGGGCAAAGATGCGACCGACCCGGCCCAATGCAGTGCTACGGTCAAAGCCATCGCGCGGGTGAGCTTTGGCCTGCGCACCGACGCCATGATGTCGGCAAGCGGAGCCAACGACGGCGTCGTGGAAGTCGGCGTGCTCATCGACGGGCTGCCCGCGGCGAAGCGCTCGACGGCCATCGACACGCCGGCGGCCGGCGGCGGCTACGTACTCTTGGTCGACACGAGCAGGCTGGCTGAAGGGATTCACGAAATCTACGTGTACGCCTGCACCGCCAAAGGCGTTGCCAACATGAACGAAGGTCAGCACATCAGCTATGCGCAGGCCGGCGTGTACCAACCGTTCCTGATCAACGTCAAAAACGGAGCGGGCTCGGCGAAGCGCTTCCGTGCGACTTCGGTGCCCGACTTAAACGCTTACTGTCGACGCTTCATGGCGCCGGCGGGCACAGCAGCGGCCAAGGCGCATCACGGCGCGACAGCGCAGGACGCGCACGCTCATTGATTGATTGCTGTTCGCCGAGGCATCAAAAAGCGAGTTGGTGTCGGCAACCGTCAGGACATGTGGCCCCGCAAAACCGGACAGCCCGATGAGGATGGACACGACCCTTGTTGCGGCCGAAGGACCCTAATTTGGCCGGCGGTCAGCGACGCGTCGTTTTGCGGCTGAATGACCGGTCGTGGCCGAACCTGCCATTCGCCAACAGTCCATGCGTCTTACCGCTGCAACTCGAAATCTGCCGGTCACTTGCGATGAAGCCCTGACGCGATCTCCCCAGGCGCACGTTGCCGGTCGGCGGCGGCTTGCTCGAACCATGAACCGGGACTACCGCTGCATAGCCGCCGTAGGACGCCAAGCGCCGAGGGGATGACTTCGGTCGACAGCGGTTTAGCGCGCAATTCGACGCCCACACCGCAGGTTCAGAAGCTTCCTTCCAATTCCTCGACCATCCGCCCGACATAGGCGACCGCATCACGGATCGGCTGCGCCGACGTCAGATCGATCCCGACCTGCCGCATCAGGTCGAGCGGGGGCATGGTCCCCCCGGCCCGCAGCACGTCGAGCCACTGCGCCAACACCGCATCCCCCTCGCGATTCGACTTCTCCGCCAGCGCCGTCGCCGCGACCAGCCCGACCGAATAGGTGTACGGATACAGCCCCATGTAGTAATGCGGCTGCCGCATCCACGTCATCGCGGCGCCGTCGTCGATCTCCACCGTGTCGCCCCAGAACCCCTTCAGGATGGCGCGCTTGCGCTCGTTCAGGAGCGCCGCGGTCACCGGGTGGCCGCCTTCGGCGAGTCGATAGATCTGGCGTTGCAGCTCGGCTTCGAGCAGGTGGGTGACGAAGTTGTGGTGGTAGGTGCCGAGCACCTGCGTGAGCACCCAGCGGCGCATGCGCGGTTCGGTGGGCCGTGCCAGGATGTGCCGGGCCAGGAGCACCTCGTTCATGATCGACGGAGCCTCGACAAACGGCATCGCCGGGTCGGTGTTGCTGCGACGCTGGTGCTGCCCCGCCAGCATGAAGTGCCCCGCGTGGCCGAGCTCGTGGGCGAGCGTGAACGCGTCGCGCATCGAGTCCGCCCAGGTCATGAGGATGAAGGAGTGCACGCCGTAGGGCGTGGCGCAGAAGGCTCCTGAAGCCTTGCCCGCATTGTTGGCACGGTCGATCCAGCGACACCGGAACGCGTTGCGCACCAGCCCCACGTACTCGGTGCCGAGGGGCGCGAGCGCCTCCTCGAGCAGGGCCGCCGTGTCGTCGAAGGTCATCGCCGGTTCGTATCCGGGGTCGAGCGGCGCCTTGATGTCGCAGTAGAGCAGCTTGTCGAGCCCGAGCACGCGCCGGCGCAGGCGCGCGTAGCGCTGCATGTGCGGCGCCAGCTCGGCCTGGATGATGTCGAGCACGCTGCCGTAGAGCTCGAAGGGCACCTGGTGCTCACGCAGAAGGTAGCGCTCGGTGCTCTCGTAGCCGCGCGCCTTGGCGATCACGATGTTCTTGGCGATCTCCGTTGCGAAGGTGCCGCCCATCGTGTGCTGGTAGGGGGCGAGCCCGGCGCAGAACGACGCCCACGCGCCGCGGCGCACGCTGGCGTCGGCATGGGTCTCGTAGGTCGACTGATAGAGGTTGAACGAGTTCGGATGCGAGGCCCCGGCGGGGTCCGTGAACGATGCGAACGACAGGTCACCGGTCTTTGCGCGGTCGTAGATCGTGTACGGCGCGTCGAGCACCTCGCCGAGGCTAGCGAGCATGCGCTCGGTCTCCGCGGAGAGCCTGTGCGGCTTGAGTGCCGCGAGCTTGTCGAGGCTCGGCCGATAAACGGCGAGTGCCGGCGCCTCTCGCATCCAGGCGGCGAGGGTGCCGTCGGGCAGGGCCAGGATCTCGGTGTCGACGAACGTCAGCGCCGCTCGCACGCGTGCGTTGACCGCGGCCGCGGTCGATTGGTCGGCTTGGTGTTCGGCGTTGCTGCCGTCTTCTGCGTTGCGCAGGCCGGCGAAGGCGTCGACGCGCTCGAGCCTCGCCAGCAACTCGTCGCGCGCATCGAGGCACGCGAGGAGCACCGCGGGGCGCGTCGCGAGACGGCCCTCGTACTGCACGACGCCGTCGACGGAACGCTCGACGGCGCCGAGTTCCACCAGCCACGTGTCGCGCGTCGCAAACAGATCGGTGAGGTCCCAGGTGGTCTCGGGCGCGACTTCGGCGCGGGTGAGAGGCTTGTTCATGATGCGGATTGTCCCCTCGACGAGCGAACGTTCGGGGCGGACGCGATCGGCCGCGCACGCACAGTCAGCCGGGCTCGTGAGTCGGGATCGATCCGAGTCGGCTTTGCCAATAGAGCGGGCGATGGCAAGACCCGTGTCGGCTCGGGGAGTGCCTCCAGCATCGCCCTCGACTTGGCGGACCGCAGGGTGCAACGCGGCGTAGCCGGCGCACGGACGGTTCGGGACTTGGTTCTGTCGCAATCAGCCGGCGCAGATAACCTGAGCCGAAGCTGACGACGGGGTGCCGGGTGACGGGGATGATTGAGGCGCTGCGTCGGTGGTCGATCGAGATCTTGCCGGTGCTGGCGGCAGTGTTTCGCCGGCGCAAGCGCCCTGTGGGCATGAGCTCACGGCGTGCCGGAGACGATCACCATCGACAAGAGCGGTGCCAACACGGCGGCTATCAAGGGCCCGCGCGCCGACTCTGGCGCAGACATCCAGCTGCGCCAGTCGAAATACCTCAACAACATCGTCGAGCAGGACCACCGGGCCATCAAGAGGAGCGTGCGGCCGATGCTCGGGTTCAAGTCCTTTCGCTTACGCCGCTATTGCGACAGAACCGTCTCACGCGAGCCCGACCCGGCGCGAGATCAGCCAGCCTGATGTCATTGCCGAGCGGATTCCGTGCAGGTCCTCGCCGACAACTCCCCCACGGCGCGATGCTCAGTCATGCGATCACCGGCGAGCGCGATTCGCTGATGCCCAGGCACACGATGCCGCTCAGAATCAGGGCGCAGCCCACGAGCTGGACCGCGCCGATGTGCTCGCCCAGCAGGGAATGCGACAGGATCAGGACGATCACGATTTCGAGATGCGAAGCGGCGAAGGCCGGGCCGATCGGGGCGTACTTCAAGATGGTCATCCACGCGAAGAACGCTCCGAGGTAACCGACGATCGCCCCGTAGACCCAAGGATGAGCGGCCAGGCGAAAGATCCAGGCAACGCTCAGTTCGAGCGGCAGTGCGTTCGTCCCGGCCAACTTGAAGCTGATTTGCGCAACGGCGTCGAACACCATCAGCACCAGGAAGCCCAGCATGTACGACCGGCCGGGGCGACCGGCGATCGCGCTCATGCCAGTCCCACCAGCAAGACGCCCGTCGAAATCAGCAGCATCCCCGTCACCCGCAGCGGAGTGAATGCCTCGTGGAAGGCGAAGCGCCCCGCAATCATGATGACCACGATGTTCATCGTCCCGAGGAGCACGCCCGTCGACAGCGGCACCAGCGACAGGAACGCCAGCCACACGAAGAATTCGACGGTGAAGCAACCGAGCCCGAGCCATAGCCACGGCGCCTGCGCCATGCGTTGCCATCGAATGCGCTCGTCGACTTCGTTGTGCTCGACGGCGGCGCGCTTGAGCGACAGCTGGCCGACGGTGTCGAGAATGCTGTTGGCCACCCAAAGAGTGGCTGCGAGAGGCGTGATGTCGGCACTGAACATGCGGTCCCACTCGGGGGTTGGAGGCGCCTCGTCTGCTCGAAGTGCAACGGGATACTATCGTTCGACACCGGGATGCAGCGATTGGACGATGAGCAACAGCAATTGATCGATGCCGGGACTGCTCAGTGTCTCGAGGCCTGCCCAACGGTTGCGAACGCCGACCACTTGCTTCCGTTTGCCAACCAGCTCGAGCCGACCTCCCTGATCCATGCCTTCCTGTCGCATCCGCCGGCGGGGTTCGACATCCTCGACACGGCGACCGCTGGGCTGCCAGCCTTCGCTGCACCGTTCGACCTCCTGACCACGGCCGACGAGAGTCTCAGCAGACGCGTGCAGAACCTGCCGCTGTATCGCCACTGGGCCGGACTGTTGAAGCCCCGCGTGGCGTTCGTGGGGACCACCGTGTCGGAGTACGTCGTGCTGCCTCGCGATGCAGACGTGGACGAATTGCCGCGTCGCTGGCAGGACGCATGGGGTGACCGGTACCCCATCCTGATCGTCAAGGATTTGCCGCAGAACTCGCCCCTCCTGAGCGATGCCGAGAACCGAGTTGCGCTTGATCTCGCGCGGGCGTGCGAGCGGAGGGGGTTTTTTCTGCTCGAGGGACAGGCGTTGGCGTACGTTTCCATTGACTTTGCCAACGTGTCGACCTACCTCGGCCGGTTGTCGAAGTCGCGGCGGCGGGACATGCGCCGCAAGATGCGCAGCCTGGACGATCTGGAGATCATCCGGCGGTCCACCGGTGACCCGTGCTTTTCCAATGCGGGGACGGTCGACCAATATTTCGCGCTTTACCGGTCGGTATTCGCGCAGAGCAAGACCCAGTTCGATCTGTTGTCGCGAGACTTCTTTGCCGCCACCCTTCGCGAGCCATCCAGCGGCGGCGTGGTCTTCGAGTACCGGCGCCGCGGTGCGGACGCACAGCTCGTTGGCTGGAATCTGTGCTTCATCGTCGGTGGCAAGCTCGTCGACAAGTACATCGGCTTCGTCTATCCGGCCGCTCAGGAGCTCAACCTCTATTTCGTGAGCTGGATCGTCAACCTGGAGTTCGCGATCCACGCGGGACTCAGCCACTACATCGCGGGCTGGAGCGATCCGGAGGTCAAAGCGCAGCTTGGCGCCACGTTCACCTTCACGCGCCACGCCGTCTACTCCCGTCACACCTTGCTCCGTGCCGCGGGACGTCGCTTCGGAGGGCGTCTCGAGAGCGACCGCAGGCGGCTGCCGACATGACGTTGCGCCCAGTTGTCCTTGACCTCGACGGATCGGTCGGCCCGCTTCCGGACGAGCATCGCGTCGCGCTGACCGATTGGCAAGAGCGCCTGCGCTTCGGGTGCAGCATGCGCGTGCTCGAGCAGTTCGGCTTGGACCTGGAAGGGCGACTGCCACCGGCGTCCGCTCACGGCACCGTGCTCTTTGGCAGCGGCGACTTCCATCACCTGACCCCGTTGCTGATAGCGCGTCAACTCCGGGTGCGAACCGGCCCCATCGAGGTGATCGTGCTCGACAACCATCCGGACAACATGCGGTTTCCGATGGGAATCCACTGCGGCTCGTGGGTAACGTTCGTGGCGTCACTTCCCGGCGTGTCGCACGTTCACGTCGTCGGCATCACGTCGAGGGATCTCGGCTGGACGCATGTTTGGGAGAATCGGCTCGGACCCCTTTACGCTGGCCGTCTCACGTACTGGTGCACGGGTATCCGGACGGGCTGGTCACGTCTGACTGGACTTGGCCACGCCGTACGCGCGTTCGCGACGACGGACGAACTCGTGGAGGCGTTCGCAGACGTCGTGCGGCGCTCTGCCGACTCGGTCTACCTCTCTGTCGACAAGGACGTTTTCGGTGCGGATGTCGTTCACACGAATTGGGACCAAGGCTGCTTGCGGGAAGGCCACGCAAGGACGTTGATCCACGCGATGTCCGGCCGCATCATCGGCAGTGACATCACCGGCGATGTCTCGGCCTACAGCTATCGAACAGCTTGGAAACGTTGGCTGAGTCGCGTCGACGGTCAAGCCGCGCCGACAGCGGCTGAACTCGAGTCATGGCGGCCTGGGCAAGGGATCCTTGACGGACACCTGGTCGACTCGATCTCGATGGCCTACCGCGCAAACCACGCGCCGGCAGCGCTCGTGGCCCACTGACGATGGTCTGGGCTCGCCGATGCCGCGCTACTTGAATCTGTACCAGAGCGTCAGCGAAAACATCGATTGGGTGCGTGATCGAACGATGGGGCTCGCGCCGGCATCGCCGATCAATCGCGCCCCGATCACCTCGCCGGACAGGTGCCAGCGTTCGTCAAGCTGCAACTCCCCGCTCAGCCGCAGACTGACGTCACTCCATCCGCCCGCGGGCGAATAGATGGACAACCCGCTGCGAGCCGACTCGTGCGGCGTCACGCCGAAGTAGCTTTGCATGTAGGACCTGTTCGACCAGGTCGCACCGGCCGTCACACCGACCAGCGCGCGCTCGCCGATCGGGGCCCCCAGCGTCGCGCCCAGTTCCGCCTGAGCGCCGTCTCTATGTTTGCCGGAACCTGCCAGGAGATCACTTTGCAGGATGAGGAACCGCCACGGGGCGTAGGTGAAGAAGGCGTCCTTGCCAAGGCGTGCGCCGACCTCGGCCAGGCCCAGCTCGCGCGATGTCTTTCCTTTCCGCCCGAAGATCGGCAGGAGCCGAAATCCGAACTGCAGGTCATCGCGCTTCGCGAAGTTCCATCCCACGCCGTTGTCCGTGGAAGCGAACGCGCCGTTCGGAAAATAGAGATCGACACCGGGCACCGGGATCACCTTCAGGCCTCTGGCCCCTGGATACTGCTGATAGCCAGTGAGGCCCGGGCCGACTGACAGCGAATAGTCCTGTGCCGGCGGCGAGTCGATGAGGATCAGGTTACCGAAGGCGTGGGCCGCGGACCACGAACCGAGCAAGAGAACCAAGATTGCGTCGACGACGCCGAACTGGCGCGCGTTCACGGACGTGCGCAACTCATCGGCTCGATGAAACTGGCGCAGAGTAGTTGGAGTGTCATCCCCGGATCTTAGTTTGGGCAGACAGGTCCTCGACCGAACCTTTGGAGGTCGCAGCGGGCACTCAGGCTCTGCGCGCGCCGGATCGCGACACCGAAACTCATTTCCACCGACCTCATCCCTGTCACGAGGTGAAGGAAAGGGTCGCTGAGCGCACCGAGATTTCGCGCCGAAGGAGCTGGCCCAAGAGCTTC
>Ga0123336_10005568_pt1 | contig 10019 bp, 7 predicted proteins | sample SSSSmetaG_FD_96466 | JGI IMG/M metagenome (GOLD analysis project Ga0123336, IMG submission 96466) | Glacier valley bacterial and archeal communities from Borup Fiord, Nunavut, Canada, to study Microbial Dark Matter (Phase II) - ​SSSS metaG | ecosystem: Environmental > Aquatic > Freshwater > Ice...
CCATGCGGACCTTCGGCAAACGATGGACTGCGCGAGGTCCCGGGGCCGGGGGATCAGGCACTGAGTGGGCGCCTAACTGAACTGTATGTCCAATCCGCACTCGCGAACGACCTTGCCGCCGAAGAACGGTCGCCTGATTCAGGGGTCGAGATCTTGTTGGCGGCTGTTGATGAACGCAGCTACGACTCGTTCGCCGCGGACATTCGAACGTGGGGGTACGGAGTGCGCGAGACTGCCGACGCGCTGATCTTTTCGTTTGACGGCCGCATCGTTAACAATTACCGCACAGTGATTGGGGACACGGGGTTCTCAGACCATTGGACGCTCCGGCGGTCGAGCGTGATCACCGTTGGTGCAGCCAGGGAGTCCCGAGGCCCTGCAGCTCGCAATCCTGATCTCCAACGACATCGCGACCACCGTAGGCGCGCGGTGAATGGTCGCATGGGTGAAGGGCCGCCCGGTCCTACCCGACCAAACTCTGCACAAAAACGTGCGGCGTGAACCCGGTCAGGTCATTGATGCCTTCCCCTTCCTCGCCTCGGGATCTTCGCTCTCCGCGGCTGCTGTGGTAGGTCTAATAGCGATATTCTGGGGGCTCCGGCCCGCCACCTGTGCCTGACGTTAGATGCGACAGTTTGGCTGAGCATGGGTTTCAGCGTGCTGTTGGCCCAGCAATGCATTGTTGAGCGACTCACCAACGAACTCGCCGAATCGCTCGGGTCGCCAACCGCGAGTGAGCACGAGAAGTCCGTAGAGCTCTGGAGAGCTGTAGACCCACATGATCTCCGCGGCCTGCGCACTAGATACTCCTGGGCGCAAATTTGTCTTGCTCGCCAGAGTTTGAGCTATATGGTTCATCCGGGATAGCCGTGACGCGTCGAACTCTGCGCGCAATTGGGCCATCGCTGCATCGGTCTCAGCCGCCGCGGCCAGCATTAGGAGCAGGGGGGCGATCCGCGGTGCGACTTCAGCAGTGAGCGCACCGAGCCCGCGCAGCACCTCACGGGGGTCGGCTTCGCTCGCCTGGAGCGCATTCGAACGATCCTCGGCGGGGACCGGGTCTTCACCCTTGAGGGCAACCTGACACACTTCACGCAACAGCCCGGCTTTTCCCCCAAAGGATTTGTAGATCGTGTCGACCGACGCGCCAGCATCGGTAGCGATCGCCGTAAGCGTCGTCGCGCTGAACCCCTCTGAAAGGAATCGTTGCCGTGCGGCGGCCACGATCCCTTCGCGGTTGAGTCGCGCCTGTACCCGCCGTCCGCTCGCGTCGTAGCGTCGCGGCTTGACAGCATCCACTATTACCTCCATAGTTGTAGATTGAATCTAGTCTACTGGAATAAATAAGACGGTCAAGCAGCGCGAGCCCGATCGGGGCTTTGGCTGCCCTAGTACCGGTCTCAGATCGGAGGCGTCATGTCCCTGCCTGTGAGCACCACACGACCGAGTACGGCGGTTCACCGGTTGCGGGACGCGACCAACGCCCACGACATAGAAGCGATAGTCGCCTGCTTCGCGTCCAACTACCGCAATGACACTCCAACGCATCCGGCGCGCAGCTTCGTCGGTAACGAGCAGGTTCGTCTCAACTGGACACAGATTTTCACTGCGGTACCTGACGTGTCGACAGAGATTGTCGCGTCGGCGACCGCCGGAGACTCGGAGTGGACAGAGTGGGAGCACCGCGGCACCCGGCCCGACGGCACCCCACATCTGATGCGAGGGGTCATCATCTTTACCGTCGTCGGTGAGTTAATCGCGTCCGCTCGTTTTTTTCTGGAACCGGTGGAAACGGCAGGCGCGGATGTCGACCTGTCAGTACGGCGTCAGGTCAACCCGGGGACTTTGACGTGAGTTTACGAGTTCTGATCGCAGGAGGTACCGGCCGACTCGGCACTCTCGTCTCCCGCGGCCTGGCGTCTCGCGGGATTCACGTTCGTGTGATGACCCGCGACCCGAAGCGTGCGGTGCACCTCGCGGGTCACCGCATCGAGGTTGTCACGGGCGATGTGCGCGATCCGGAGAGTGTCGCAGCGGCTGCGGCCAACGTGGATGTCGTGATATCGGCCGTTCAGGGTTTCGCCGGACCAGGAGGCGTGTCGCCTGCGACCATCGATAGGGACGGTAACTCGCACTTGATCGAAGCCGCCCGTGCGATCGGCGCTGAGGTGGTGCTGATGTCGGTCGTGGGAGCCGCTCCCGATAGCACCTTCGAGTTGTTTAGGATGAAGCATGCCGCTGAGACTCTCCTCACTGCCAGCCCTGTGCCGTTCACCATCGTGCGCTGCACGGCCTTTCTAGAGTTGTGGATTGACCTTCTCGACAGCACTGCCGGGCGATCGAACCGTCCGATCGTTTTCGGCCGCGGGAAGAACCCAATCAACTTCGTCTCGGTTCGCGACGTCGCAGCCTTAGTCGAGCGCGTCACCATCGATCGGACGACCCGCGGACAAACGATGGAAATCGGCGGGCCAACAAACCTCACGATGAACGAGCTTGCACGAATGGTGATCGCGCGCCGCGGCCGTTCGCGGGGCCCGCGGCATGTACCGCGCGCCGCGCTGCACACCATGGCCGTCACCGTCGGAATGGTGCGCCCTGAACTTGGCAGACAAGCCCGAACCGCACTCGGGATGGACAAATCCGATATGACATTTTCCGCCGATGTTGACGGCGTGCACGCCCGTTTTCCCGACCTGCCCTCCACCTCGCCTGCAGAGATTCTGACGTATTGCGGCCCGCCGGCCGGGGTAATGTAAGGGCCGCTCGGTCCTACCCGACCAAACCCTGTACGAACACGTGCGGCGTGAACCCGGTCAGGTCATTGATGCCTTCGCCTTGCCCCACGAGCTTGATCGGGATTCCCGTGCGTTCCTGTACGGCGAGCACGAACCCGCCCTTTGCCGACCCGTCGAGCTTGGTGATCACGAGTCCCGTCACACCGGCGTGCTCGATGAAGGCCTCGGCTTGCGACAGCCCGTTCTGACCGGTGGTGGCGTCGAGCACGAGTAGCACTTCGGCGATCTCGACCTGCTTCTCGAGCACACGTCGGATCTTGCCGAGCTCATCCATGAGCCCGCCCTTGGTCTGCAGCCGGCCGGCGGTATCGATGAGGACGATCTCGATGCCCTCGCGCTGCGCCCGTTCGACGGTTTGAAAGGCGACGGACGCCGGGTCCTGGCCTTGCGCCTGCGGCTTGACGATCGCGGCTCCCCCGCGCTCGGCCCACGTCGCGAGTTGCTCGACGGCAGCCGCGCGGAAGGTGTCCGCTGCCCCGACGACGACCGTGCGACCGTAGTTCGTCAGAAACTTCGCGAACTTGCCGATCGTCGTGGTCTTGCCGACTCCATTGACGCCCACGACGAGTACGACCGCGGGCCGCGCCGACAGGTGCAGGGTGGGATCGAGTCGGGAGAGGCGTTCCTCGAGGGTTTCGCGCAGCATCCGCTTGAGGTCGGTGGGGTCGGTGGTCTTGTACTTCGCGACGTTCGCCCGCAGCTCATCGATGATCGCTTCGGTGATGTCTGGTCCGAAATCGGCCGCGATGAGGGCGTCTTCAAGGTCATCCCACGTGTCGGCGTCGATCGTATTGCGCGTGAACATGCCCTTGAGCGCACTCGAAAGTGACCACGGAGCTGCCATGGCTCAAGGCTAGGCCACGAGCGGCGGGTCAGACCCGAGCGAGTGCCTGTATGTCTTCCTCGAACTCGGTCGTCGCCGTGGCAGACACCGTCGCGCGAGTTTCGGAGATCGCCGACACATAGTCGGCTGTCGACGGGCCGACAATACCGGAGTCTTTCGGCCCGAAAACGGCTTTCTCGAGCGCGCTCTGCGATGCCTTCCGCGCGGCGAACTCGATATCGGCCGGCGAATAGCCTTCCGTGTTCGACACGATCGCCTCGAGATCGACCGTCCCGTCGACGGAATCCGGAACGTACCGACGCCAGATCGCCTCGCGAGCGACGGCGTCGGGCAACCCGATCGGGATCACATAATCAAAGCGCCCGTGGCGCAGGAACGCGGAATCCAGAGCGCGGATGAAGTTCGTCGCGCAAATGAGCAGGCGCCCGGGGCGATCACGGAAGGCCGGGATGATCTTGAGCAACTCATTCGTCACTCCCTGCATTGCGGACGGCGGCTCGCCTCCGCGCTGGGCCGCGATCTCTTCGACCTCGTCGATGAACACGACGCAGTGATCCAGCTCGGCGATGTCGAGGAAGGTCTGGCGCAAACCACCCGCGAGGCCTTGCGGCCCGTGCGCGAGGCGCGATGGGAACACCTCGACGAAAGGCCACTGCAGTCGGGATGCGACGGCCTTCGCGAACGTCGTCTTGCCCGTGCCGGGCGGACCGAAGAGCACGATCGAGCGCGGAGGTTGCACGCCAAACTGCTCGGCGAGGGTCGGGTCGGAGAGTGGTAAGACGAGCCTGCGTTCGAGGAGTTCCTTCTCGGCCTGCATGCCGGCGATCGAGCCCCACAAGTCACGCGGAAGAATCCGCCCACCGAGTTCGCGCAAGACGGTCATCTCGTGTTGCTTGACCGGAATCTCGCGCTCGAAGTAGCTCAAGTGGGCGCGGTCCTGGAAACCTGCCTTGGTGAGAGCGCCGAACTGGTTCTGCTCGCCCGGAACGAGGATCGAGAGCTTCGTCAGGCCCTGCGGCGCCATCCGCTGTTCGAGGGCGGCGAGCATGGAACCCGCGATTCCGCGGCCGCGCGCCGTGGGCGTGACCGCGAAGAACACGATCCAGCCTTGATCGTGTGCCGCCCTCGCGACGGCGGCGCCGAGCACCTCGTCGCCGTTGACCGCGATGATCGCGTGGTCCTTCTCGCACGACGCGAGCACTTCGGCGAGCGCGTACACAGCCTCGACGCCTTCGCCGCGAATCTCGTCCCAGAGTCGCAAGATGGCATCCATATCCGAGGGCTGATAGTCGCGGAGCCGCAGCTGATTCATGATCAAATCTTCTCACTGCTCGCGGCGATATTCGACTCCTGCGACACGCGCTGGCCTACTACCGCACTGATACCGTCCGCTCGCATGCTCACGCCATATAGCGCATCCGCAATCTCCATGGTGCGCTTCTGATGGGTGATCACGATGAGCTGGGATGTCTGGCGCAAGTCTTCGAAGATCGTCAGCAACCGACCGAGGTTGGCGTCGTCGAGGGCCGCCTCGACCTCGTCCAGGATGTAGAACGGGCTGGGGCGCGCCTTGAAGATCGCGATGAGCAGCGCGACCGCGGCGAGCGAGCGCTCCCCGCCGCTGAGCAGGCTCAGTCGCTCGATCTTCTTGCCCGCGGGTTTGACCGTGACCTCAATACCCGTTGTGAGCATGTTCTCGGGATCGGTGAGGTGAATGCTGCCGGTGCCGCCCGGGAAAAGGATCGGGAACACCGTGTTGAATGCTGCCTTGGTGTCATCGAATGCGCTCCCGAAGATGTCCTGCATTTTCTCGTCGATCTCATCAATGATCGTGAGCAGGTCTTTGCGGGTGTTGGCGAGGTCAGTCAGTTGTTCGGTGAGGAACTTGTGCCGCTGTTCGAGCGCCTCGAACTCCTCAAGTGCGAGCGGGTTGACTCGACCCAGCTGGGCGAGCTTGCGCTCTGCGGTGGCGAGTCGCGATTGCTGTTCGGCGCGGACGAACGCGTGGCTCGTTGGCGCGGAGGCCTCGGGCTCGCCGGACGCGATCGTCTGCTGTGCGGCCATGACGTCGTCGGGCACGGGCACCTCGGGACCGTACTCCGCGACGAGGACGTCTTCGATGAGTCCGAGCTCATCACCCGCTCGCTCGAGCAGGGTCGACAACTGGAGCTTCTTTTCGTAAAGCTGCATCTCGAGAGAGTGCACGTTTTCACTCACGGCAGACAGCCGCTCGCGCAGCGAACCCTCCTCGCGACGGAGGGTGCTCAGCTCCTCGTTCTGTTGAGCGCGTTCGGACTCGGCTGCCGCGAGTTCGACTCGCGCTTGCGACACCGACCGATCGACCGAGTCCAAGACCGCGGGCATCGCGGCGATCACCGCGTTTGCGGCCGCGACCTGTAATTGTCGGATGACGGTGAGCCGAGCCAGCTCCTCGGCCGCGTGCCGTTCGGCCACAAGTCGCGTCGCGAGCGATTCGGCGCGCGCGCGCTCGGCGCGCACACGCTCCCTGATCGTCTCGAGTTGGATTCTCAGCTCGAGCTCGCGAGCGCGCGCGGTTTCGAGTTCGGCGACGAGCACTTCGCGCGCGGAGGCGTCGAGAATCGGTCGCGGCATGGCCTGGAAGGCATCGTGGTCGCCGTGTGAGCGCTCGACGTCGCTCTCGGCTTCGCGCACCGCGTCGGCCGTGACGTCGAGGCTCTGCGAGAGCCGCGACCACTCGGCGTGCGCCGCCTCGAGCTGGATTCGCGCCCGACCGAGTTGCTCGGCACGTGCCGCGAGGGCGGTGTCGTACTCGCGCAGCGCGGCCAGTGCGGCCGCGGCAGTCGCACTCGCGGATTCAAGCTCGCCGCGTTTCTCGGCCAGCGCGAACGCGGTGCGTTCGAGCTGGGTCGTGACGACCGTGAGGCCCGCGGCCGCGGTATCCCGTTCTGCGACGAGTTCGAGACGCGAGCGTTTGGCGCCTGACCCGCCGCGCAACACGTATTGCGTGAGCACGTCACCCGTGGTCGTAACGAAGGTGGTCGCTCCGATTGACGAGTACGCTGCCCGCGCGGCGTTGAGGTCGTCGGCGATGTACACGTCGGCGAGCAGCCCGAGCACGCCAGCGGGCGCAACGACGACGTCGGTTGCCGCCCGCACTCCGGCAATGGCGCGCGTCGTCGACGACGCGCTGTCGGCAACGATGACCTCGACCCGACCGAAGTCCTGCGCGGCGGACTCGGCCAGCGCCGCGAAGGCCGCCCGGCTGTCGTCGGCCAGAACGGCATCGGCAAGCGACCCGAGCGCCGCGGCGATGGCTGCCTCAAACCCGGGCTCAACCTTGACGTGCTCGGCAACGAGCCCGCGGATTCCCTTGAGTTTCGCGCTCACGAGCGCGCTCGATCCGTCTTTCTGATCGACCGCGAGAGACAGGGCCGAGTTGCGCGCCGCGAGCGAATCGCGCTCGCGTTCGGCCGCGTGCACCTGGTCTCGCAGCTCCTCGATCTCGGCCCCGAGCGCGGCGACCGCAGCTTCATCAGACCGGTACGCCGCGTCGAGATCGGCCGTGTTCTCGTCTCCGCCTGTTACCTCGGCTTCGAGCGATTCGAGTTCGCCGCGCGCCGCATCCCGCCGCTGTTCGGCCTGCTCAAGGGCGTTTTGTTGGCGGAGGAGTTCACCGCGAGCGGCCGCGAGGGTTGAGCGCGCGACATCCACCCGCGCCGCAAGCCCGGCGAGTTCGAGTTCGTGCCGCGACACGAGCGCACTTTGCGCCGAAATCTCCTCGTCGAGGGAGTCGAGCGAGGCTTTCGCGGTTGCGGATGCCGCTGCCGCACCCCCCACGACCTCCTCGGCTTCGGCTACCGTCGCCGCGAGCCGATCGGCCTCGTCGCGCGCTTCTTGCACCGAAGCGCGAGACACGGAGCTCCCCGCCGACGGGCCGTCGCCCTGCTGACCGAGCAGCGCAAGGCGCTGGTTCGCGAGGGTGTACAACCCGCGGAGCCGTTCTTGCGCGCTCTCGAGTCCGAACGCAACGCGGCGAGCGATGTCGACCGCGTCACCGACTTGAGCGTGTTCGAGCCGAGCCTCGCGGAGCTTGTTCTGGTCGAGCTGCTCCTGCAAGACGATGCGTTCGGTTTTGCGCTCGGACTCGCTCCGGCTGAAGTCGGTGATGGCGGAGCGCAGCTCGACAACGTCTGCGGCCAGCAGGCGCGCCCGGGCATCCCGAACGATCGCGGCGATTGTGGCCGCCTCTTTCGCAATCTCGGCCTGGTGGCCCAGGGGCTTGAGCTGGCGACGAATCTCGCCGGCGAGGTCGCTCAGTCGAGTGAGATTGGCCTGCATCGCATCGAGCTTGCGGATCGTCTTCTCTTTGCGGCGGCGGTGCTTGAGGATTCCCGCGGCCTCCTCGATGAATCCGCGTCGGTCCTCGGGGCTCGCGTGCAGCACCGCGTCGAGCTGGCCCTGCCCGACGATGACGTGCATCTCGCGGCCGAGTCCACTGTCGCTCAAAAGCTCCTGCACGTCGAGCAAGCGACACTGCTCGCCATTGATGGCGTATTCGCTGCCGCCGCTGCGGAACAGAGTGCGGCTGATCGTGACTTCGGAGTACTCGATCGGGAGTGCGCTATCGGAGTTGTCGATCGTGAGGATTACCTCGGCGCGCCCGAGTGGTCCCTTCGTCGCCGTCCCCGCGAAAATGACGTCTTCCATCTTGCCGCCGCGGAGCGTCTTGGCGCCCTGCTCGCCCATGACCCACGCGAGCGCGTCGACGACATTGGACTTGCCGGAGCCATTCGGACCCACGACGCACGTGACGCCCTGCTCGAAGGCGAATGTCGTGGGCTGCGCGAAGGACTTGAATCCCTTGAGGGTCAGGCTCTTCAGATACAAGTCGCCGCCCTTCGCGCCGTGGTGATCGCTCCAAGATAGCGGACGGAGAAAGCTAACGCTTCGGTCACGGTGCTGTGCGCGCCGACGGGCGAGTTGTAATCTGGCCGGCTGCTCATCGCGGCTCATGCTCCCACCCGGAAGTTCACCGCCACGCCCCGCTTCACGATCGAACCCATCGTCACGCCGTCGACGATCGACGATCCCGATGCTGCCGATTTCATCGACGCGATCGAGGTAGCGAACGTCGTCGAAGAGCTCGGGTGCGGCACCGCCAACTCGGCCTCCGAGCCCGTGGACGACGCGACCAACTTCCTCAACCCGCACGAGCCGCGCCGGATGATCGTCGCGCGTGTCGATGGTCGGATCATCGCTCGCGGCCTCTACGAAACCAAGATCGGCCACGACGCAGACACCGCATGGATTCTGCCGAAGTGCTCCCCGAGTTTCGCGGCATCGGCATCGGGACGGCGCTGACCGACGAGCTTGAGGCGCTCGCCCGGGCAGAAGGCAAGACCAAGCTCTTGACCTACACTCCGATCGCGACCGCCCCCGGCGCCCGTCTCGACTCCCCCCGGGGTTCGGGTCCGTCCCCGCCGAGCGACGTGCCGGTAGCGATTACGCCATGCGGTACTGGGTCGGGGCCACCCCGGAACAGTGGCGGGCGGACTTCGCAAGAATGGCGACGCGCATGCGTACCGATGCTCCGTCCGCCGGGCTCGAGGAACCCGAGCAAGTGGGGACCGTCGAGCGCGTCATCGAACTCGACGAACGCAACACGCGGATGAACCCGCGACAGCGCCTGTTCGCCGCGGTCAAGCACCTCCCGAGCGGCACCCTCGCCGGATTCACGCAGCTCTCGGTGGCGCCGCAACCGAATCGGGCAGTCGACCAGTACGCGACGCTCGTGCTCCGCGAGGACCGAGGTCATCGGCTCGGGATGCTCCTCAAGGCCGTGGGGTTCGCGCGGGCTGCTGGGGCGCAGCACGCGATCTCGGGCTGGTAACGACCCATCGCGTACCAGTCGTCCGCCACAATACAAGGCCGTATGGCGCGTGCACTACACAAGCGTGCCGACGAATCGGTGGGCTCACCGTGGTAGCCGCGAGGGACGATGTTTGGGGGATGTAAGGAGGGTCACACAACACGGAATTCGACCAACTGATGCAGTTGAATGATCACATGGACGCTTCTCGCGGGCTGGTACTGGTCATCGAAGATGAGCCCGCCATCGCCGACATCGAGCGGCTCTACCTCAGTCAAGCGGGGTACGGCGTTCACGTCGAGCGCGATGGTGCGGCCGGTCTCGCTGCCGTCCGCAGCATGCGCCCCGTCGTCGTGATTCTGGATGTGGGCTTGCCAACCATGGACGGAATCGAGATCTGTCGTGCGCTGCGCGCGGCAGACGACTGGACCCCCGTCATTTTCGTCACCGCACGCGACGACGAGGTCGACCGCATCCTCGGCCTCGAACTCGGAGCAGATGATTACCTGACGAAACCGTTCTCGCC
>Ga0123336_10005571_pt1 | contig 10016 bp, 5 predicted proteins | sample SSSSmetaG_FD_96466 | JGI IMG/M metagenome (GOLD analysis project Ga0123336, IMG submission 96466) | Glacier valley bacterial and archeal communities from Borup Fiord, Nunavut, Canada, to study Microbial Dark Matter (Phase II) - ​SSSS metaG | ecosystem: Environmental > Aquatic > Freshwater > Ice...
AGGAAAGAAAGGCATCCGCAGATGCACTTCCGCTTTTACTGAGTATGCAAAGAAGAGAATACTGTATGTAGTTGGTGTTGTTAAAGGCAGACTCCTGTTTGTACATGAGTCAAACGGTTTCAACGCTCCCGCCACTGCATCTTGTACAGATCGGCTACGAAGGACTGGTAACAGTTCTGGCACGGAGAGCTTGTGCTTTCCTTTCTGTATAGGCCGCAAGTCTCTCTTTCGGGAGAGTCGTATGGGTAGCTCCCAGAAGTCAGGCGGCCAGAGCGTCGGTACGGTTTGCCGTATCGGTAAGGTGTCCACCCCGTTCCACTACGCAGAGTGAAAGTGAGGTGCAAGCCCTTCCCGTTTTACGGGATGGATACCTGACAGAGCTTCATCTCCTCGTTTTCTCTCTAGGAAAGATACTGTCATAAACATGGGGAGAGGACGCCAAGTCATCTCTCTTCGGTTATCGCAGTGAAACAGCTTTCGCGACTCGCCGTACCTCGGTCAAAAATGCAAGGAGGTTAAATTTGCCGCTCTTACTCAGATGGGGCTGCAAGGCTCGTGCTCCAACCGAGTCGTCTCCAATAATGTTTTCATACGGGTCCAATTTCAGGCTGATGGGTCCCACAGACCTTTCATAGTGTGCAAAATGAAAGAGCGTGAGATACGTCATAATAGCGTCTTTGAGCGATGGATGCGGTCCCTTGTCGTAGAGCAAGCCCTGGTGAATGTCTTCGTTAGCAATAATATCCTCGAAGATGTTCCAGAATGTTGAATACGCGATGACCCCATTGTATTTTTCTTTCGCAGTATCATTGACGGTGAGACCATTATACAGGTGAAAGAAGGGGACGATACGTTGGCTTGGGTCCTGCAGAAAGTTGGTCAATTCCTCGGTGTCCTGGATGTAGAGTGAATTAACATCTGGTTCACTCAGTTTCACCACGTAGTACTTATCGAAAAAGACGGGATAAATAACGAGATCATCCTTCTTGCCTACCATGTTCGTCAGGACCTTCTTCGACATAAAGTAGAGATGTTCCTCGTCCATATCAGCTTGTTTTCCCATGCGTAGCGTACTGGTGTGTGGCGAGTGAGCGATATACAAGATATTGTGGTACCCTCGCGCATACACATCATCGACAACGTCAGCTAAAATTGTCGGCGCACTATAGGCTTGTTCAGCACTTGTGTTGTACGAAAAGGTCTTGAGCGAGGCGACCCGAACTCGCGATCCATCTAGCCGATCAATGCCCGTGACTTCGCCAATGAGGATGAGTTGCTTCTCATCCCCAGAGTTCCAGGCGGCATCGCTTTCGCGGCTCGAAACGGTGAGTATAGCGAGTCGGTCGAGAGGAAATTTCCCAAGCGGTGAGTTTGTGCCAAGGGCGAATGTGCAAGTCCGAGGGACTGGGGAGTACAGGGAACTCAGGGCATTGCGAACTCTACTTGTGATGGATGGTGGTATTGCCGGGGGACGGCTATTCCTCGACGGAGATGCCTGTGGCTGTCCTATGAGTTTTGCCAAATCGACACTGTAAAATCCTTGATGGTTCGCTAGATGATCTTCGGAGAGCAGGTGTGCCCAAACCAGCGAGTAGTCACGAATAAAGGTCTCTTCAAGGGATGATTCTTGCTTTGGGTTGAGATGCAAGCGGAAGAGCGGAAGAAACACACGCTCCTTTGGTGCTTGTAGTGGGGATCGTAGTTCGAGCAGGAGTTGGAGTGAGAGAAACGTGACGAGTGAAAAGACGAAGCGGTAGATGAAGCCGAAGTTGCCTGCCCATTCTGCGTTGAGCTTTCGCTGTTCTTGTGGTGTTGCTCCTTTGCGAATACGATATGGAATGACAATGGGATGTTGATCGCGGAAGTAGTTCTCGTACACGCGACGAATTTGATCGTCGATGGGAAGCAAGAGAATTGGCAACGCAACCATATTCCCAATATCGTAGGCGAGAGAAAAACGCTCGGCGGGTTCTTGGCTTGGATAGAGGAGTACGTCATCGAGCAGGATTTTAGCATCCAATTTGCATATGGCGTTAGCCGTCAAGGTCGCATCTTCCATGCGGATATACTTGAGAGCCTGCTTGTAGTTTCCACTCAGAATTCCTCGGCGGAAAAACGAGCGTTCCTGAAGCACCGTCGCCAGTTTTGGTTCTAGGAGACCGCGACGCACGCGCAGGTGATAGTCAGCGGCTTTGGGAAGCAAGGGTCGCTCACGTTTTTGTAGTATCGCGCGAAACAGGGCAGGGAGCCGTTTAAGTACGTCTTGAGTGGGCGCAGATGTACGTAGGCTAGCAACGAATTTCTGAAGAAGTTGTATCTTTTCCTCCTGTGTTCCCTCCTTTAAAGGCTTTAAGATAGTGGTCTCGAACTCCTGGCCTGGATCGTATTGCTTATTTCCCACGTTGGCAAAGACGAAAAAGTAGGTCAATAGCACCAAGATGAGTCTATCGACATATCCCTGTGGATTCTCTCCCGTCAGACCATCTTGATAGGCGCGATTGTCGGGATCAAGCTGATTGAGATAAAAGTTGAAGACGTCCTGCACACGCTCTTTGTCTTCCCCTGTTGGTGCTTGAGGACGACCGGAGACGTTCCCATCCATCTTGAGCTTTACACCAAACAGAAACGTGTTGGTTCCCAGGTCCTTCGATGTTGTTTCGCCGAGAGAGCCTTCAACGAGGGGAATAATTGGTAACTTCCCCAAGGCATCGGCACGCGCATAGAGATCGCGGAGGTTTATCGGAAATTGACCAAAGCTCACCTCGTAGAAGCCATCATCGGGTGCGCGATTCCAGATAAAGTCATCGAGAGCATGAAGCCGTTGAATGAAGGTCTGAAGAGAAGCACGTCCAAGTTGATGGTCTCTTCCGAGCGTGATATGTTGGCGCACAAACTGTGACTCCAGAAATTCCAAGTACTGTAGGAGGACAGCTTTTTTCATCTGTCCAACTGTTTCGTGTGCAAGTATTTCTTGTAGGACTACAAACTCTGACTGCGGGTCCTTCGTAATGCTGTTTAAGAGTTCTACGAGGTCTTCATGCATTTCTTCAGCTGCTTCCTGGTTCCCTCCACACGCTTTAAGACACCGTTCAGGCGAACAGTGTTCCAAAAGGGTCTGTTCTACCTGTATAGAAAATGTACTGAGCCCTGAAATGCCAAGAGATGCTCGTGAAAAGCGTAGCAGTGCTGGAGAAGGCGTCGTGGGAGACTCTGGTGCAACACGCAAACGTTTTCTCTGAAGGAATGATGTAGCCTGGAAAGGATAGGCGAACCCAAGAGTGTCCCGTTGCCCTTTTTGTTGAAGGGTACTGAGTGGCGTTTGTATACCTGCGATACAGGATGTTGGTGTAAGTTTGTGAGGAGCAAGTGTGTCTGTAAGCTGCTTGTGGAGTGTTTGATAGAGTTTCGCTATCATCGTCTCGAAGGTAGACCTTGTTTGATCAGTGAAATTGACGGTAGAGGCACGCATAAGAGTAGCATTCCCAATGATAGGATTGGGGAGTTCTGTCGCCCGTTTTGTAGAGATTTTGCGTGCAATCGCATGTGACTCGAAGGACAATCGTCCATTCTTGAAATCAAATGGAGGAGTGCCTTTTTCTATCTCTTCTACTGTCCATTGGAGAAGCTGAGTGTAATCAACGGGTTGAAGCGTGTTCTGTGCATGTTTGATAGAGACCATAGATGTCTACCCTTCCTACGTGCGTCATACTAACGCAACTCTCTCGCAACGTATTTATCACCTTTTTAAATACATTGATACCGGTTTCTATTGTATCATCTACTCTCTCTCTCCTGTCAACGCCAGTTCTTCAACATAACATATAGAGTGGTCAAATGGGAGCAGTCCAGCTCTTTTTCCACCACTCTTCTCTAAACAAGAGTGATTTGGTCAGTATATTTTCTTTGTCATGATACCGATTTCCCATTTGCTCTCACTTGTTCTCCCCGAATACTCCCATTTTTTGCCGTATCCGTGAAATTGCGGTCAGAAACAGCTATAGTGGTACACTGCATATCCTATCTTACCCGTTGCCGTTTTTTGTGTATCTAAAAAGATTAGCTCTTTTAGAGGAATGTGGCCATGAAACCGTACAGTTACGCTAGAGCGCGCCCAAGATACCCCGAGTTGTACTGATTCTAAATGGGAGTGTGGATCAAAATAAATAAACTGGCAATGGGAGAGTTGAGCAAGTTGCACTGGTTTAAGCAAACTGGTGCAGAGAGGAAAATACTTCTGAGACATTTTCTACAACCGTTTCTTGAAATCTCAAAAAGAGTGATTATGTAGTGATGTGTTCCCAATTTTAAGGGAGAATTGTATATAGAGGTGTACATATGAAGCCTATTGCTCATACAAAAAATGACTTAGGAGAACAGCAAGGATTAGAAGAGCATCTTCAGAACGTTGCAGCCGCGGCTGAAAGGTTTAGTGCTGTATTTGGTGGAAATGTGTTTGCTCGTTATTCTGGACTATTACATGACATTGGGAAGTATAACCCCGTGTTTCAGCAGTATCTACGTCAAGCAGAAGAAACGATGTTGGGTCAGCGTTTGAAAGGGCCAGATCATAAGGGAGCAGGCACAGTACTTGCAGATACGTTTGAGCGCACAGGTGCCTTAGCAGGCGTTCTCTTTGGTCACCACGGCGGCATTCCAGACTTTGCCACACTACAGACTACCATACTTGATAGCCGGGCGAAAAAATCTGTACAAGATGCCATTGCTTCCGCAGAAGATACGTTTCCAGAACTCCGAACACGACCACCAGAAAAACTATTTCCTCCCTATGTACATTCTGTATTGAACGTAGAATTTTTTGCTCGTATGGCTTTTTCTGCGTTAGTTGACGCTGATTTTCTCGATACAGAACGGCATTTTCATACAGGAAAAAGTGCTATGCGCGACAATCGTTGGAGTATATCGGATTTGTGGAATACATTTGAAGCGTCCTACTCACGGAAGTTTGCAAATGTTGAGCAAAGTGACCTGAATATCGTTCGCTTCGAGGTCTACCAACAGTGTTTGCAGGCTGCTACTCTTCCACCAGGATTTTTTCGTCTCACTGTACCTACAGGGGGAGGAAAAACGCTCTCAAGCCTAGCGTTCGCTTTGTGGCATGCACTAGCCCACCATCATGAACGCATTATTTATGCTATCCCATACACCAGTATTATCGACCAGACAGCTAACGTTTTCCGTGAGCTATTAGGTGATGACCAAGCATTTATCGAGCACCATAGCAATATGAGTGTAAGAGATCCGGAGGCCCCAACTCGTCAGGAGATACGCCGCAGACTCATCGCGGAGAATTGGGACGCATCATTAATCGCCACGACGACTGTCCAACTCTTTGAGAGCTTGTTTAGCCGCAGCCCCAGCAAATGCCGCAAACTACATAATATCGCAAACAGCGTGATTGTGCTGGACGAGGTGCAAATGCTCCCGGTGTACTTTCTCACCCCTATTCTCGACGTGCTGCGAGAGTTATGCGCTCATTATAACGTGACGGTGGTCTTGTGTACTGCAACACAGCCTGACTTTGTATCGCGACAGAATTTCGAGGGCTTACCAGGTATTCAAGAAATTATCCCACACCCAGAAAAATACTTTGCATCTCTTAAACGAGTGGAATACCAACTCCCTAGAGCAGGTGAAAAATGGTCATGGGAACAGGTTGCAGACCGTGTTCGAGCGGATGAACAGATTCTGGCCATTGTCAATTCGCGTCGAGACGCGTTTGCTTTGCTCTCACTTTTGAAACCTCTTAACGAGAGTAAGGAAGAGGATTCTACCGCGCTTTTTCACCTCTCAACTCGACTTTGTAGTGAGCATCGTAAGGCTGTCTTAGAAGAGGTGCGCCGCAGGCTTAAGGAAAAAGAGACATGTCGCCTGATTGCAACACAACTTATTGAAGCAGGAGTGGATGTTGATTTTCCTATTGTTTTACGTGCTATTGGCCCTTTAGATAGTATTGTTCAGGCGGGGGGACGAGCCAACCGAGAAGGAAAAATGTTGCCAACTTTGGGAAGAGTGATCGTTTTTGTGCCCGAAGATGATCACACGCCCAAAGGGTCCTACCAGTTCGGAAGAGATATTGCAGAACTATTGCTAGGGAACGGTGATGTTGACCTACATGACCCAACACTGTATCAACAGTACTTCAAGGAATACTATAGCCTTCCCAATCGTGACCATTACGGTATTCAAGACCTCCGTTCGCAGTTCAACTATCCGAAGGTGGCTGAAGCGTTTCGTTTAATTGATGACTCAAGTATCCCTGTGATCGTTTCCTATGAGCCAGCAGCCGAAAAAATAAAGGAGTCCATTGAGCGATTGCAAAATGCTTTGTATCCAAGTCGAGATGATCTCCGTGCGTTGCAGCCATATATGGTCAACCTATCGAAGCACGAATTTGATAGAGCAAAGAAGCAGGGGAAGGTTGAAGAGATTATTCCTCATGTCTGGAAGTGGGATGAAAAGAAATATGACAGTGGAAAGGATGGAAAGCATGGGCAAGGTATTGTGCTTGATGATTCGTTGAGTACCGATGATTAGGGCGTCTCAATAAGAAAGAAGAAGGGATAGCGTATGAACGACTACTCTCCTGTACATGTCTGTGTGTGGGGCAAGTACGCATGTTTTTGTAGACCAGAGATGAAAGTTGAGCGCGTCAGTTACGAGGTAATAACGCCATCTGCTGCACGAGGCATTCTGGAATCCATCTTTTGGAAGCCAGAATTTCACTGGCAGATTCGAGAAATTCGCGTATGCAAGCCAGTCCGGTACTTCTCAATCTTACGCAATGAAGTTACGAGTAGGGCAACTGTTGCGACAGCACGTAGGCGAGGCGAAGAAGGTGGCTATTACTCAGAAGAAGATCGCGCACAAAGGCACACACTTTGCCTACGTGATGTCGCCTATATTATTGCTGCCGATGTCATTGTGCGACCGGACGTACAAGAAGATGAGGCGAAATTTCGAGACCAGTTTCAACGTCGTGTGAAACGTGGGCAATGCTACACCATGCCATATCTGGGTTGTCGTGAGTTTTCGGCAAACTTCGGCCCAGAGTTTCCTGAGAATCTAGATACACACACTCAGGATATCGATATGAAGGGACGTATGCTCTTTGACCTTGACTATCAGCACGATGGAAGTGGGAGAGGACAACCCATTTTCTTCGAAGCAGAACTCAAACATGGCGTGCTACGTATTCCCGAAACACTGTATCGTAGAGAGGGATGAGTATGTTTCTCGAACAATTAAGCTTATACGCAAAAGATCAAATGAAACAACTTCCTCCTCCTATGTACCAGCGCACTCCTGTTCGGTACAAAATTTATTTAGATGGAGCTGGAAACTACAAAGGCATTGCAGATTTAGCGGATGAGAAAGGTAAGATAACGACATTTTATGACACTCCTTACCGCAAACGCTCGTCGTCTATTAAACCAAAGCTGCTGGTAGATAACAGTGAATACACACTCGGCATCGCGCGAGAGGAGAGCGATCCCCACGTTGAGGATCGGCATCGTGCATATATCACTCTGGTGAACGAGTGTGCAAATGCCAATGGCGAACCTGCCGTTGTTGCGGTCACACGCTTTCTCAGTCTGCCAGATCACGCAGCACTTGTTCTGAAGCAGAAACCGGACCTTGACCCATCCAGCAATGTTACCTTTCAAGTCGAAGGTTACAACCTTCCTTTCACGAACGAGAAGGTTCAAGAATTTTGGGCAGAGAAAGCCTCAGCAGCAGACGAAACAGAGCAAACGATGCAATGCCTCGTCTGTGGGTATCAGCGACCGCCAGTAAAGAGGCTGCCAATTGTCATACAAGGCATACCAGGAGGCATTTCAAGAGGTTTAACGCTCATTTCAGGTAATGGACCTGCTTTTGAGTCATACGGTTTGACTGAATCACTCATTGCACCAACCTGCGAGGACTGCGGTGAGCGTTTTGGGAACGCCTTGAATGAACTTCTGCGGAACGAAAACACGCATATTCTCTTGCCTCCACTTGTTTACATCTTCTGGGTTCGTCGTCTCCCCGATGTTGAGTATAACGATGGGATCAACGTTCCTAGTCTTATGCAGGCCAATTCCGGTGTGATTAAGAAACTGTATCAATCTGCCCATCGTGGCTACAACACAGCAACCCTTGTTGCCTCCCCCAATGACTTCTATGCGGCAACGCTTTCTGCGAGTGGTGCTCGTGTTGTACTACGCGATTGGATTGAGACCTCGGTCGTAACGGTTCAGCAACACCTTCAGCGTTTTTTCTGGCTGCAACGTATTCAGCTTCCTGAGAGAGAGCCAGATTACTTTTCCTTGCGATTCCTCATCAACGCGACGATGAACCGGAAATCGAAAGAGAAACCCGTTGCTCAAGTAGGAGAGGCACTCATGCATATTGCGCTGCACGGTGGTTCACTCCCTGCATCACTTATGTATCGTGCTCTTCAACGCATCAGAGCTACGCGGAAAGTCCAACCAGAACAGGCCGCGCTTATTAAAATGGTCCTGCTATCTCAGCAAGACTCGAGTGGCGTCAATTATGAAAAGGATATGACGATGGCAACACACAATGAAGAGGAGACGAACGTTGCGTATCTCTGTGGTCGGCTCTTGGCACAATTAGACTATATCCAGTACAGGGCATTGGGGCGAGTCAATGCGACTATCGTGGACCGCTTTTATGGAACAGCCTCTACCGCTCCAGCAGTCGTTTTTCCACGATTAGTAAAAGGTGCAATACCCCATCTAGCAGCGATACGCCCATCGGCACAAGCTACTCCCTACAAGGGCTATGCTGCTTCATTTAGCTTCATAGAGAAAGAATTAACACAGCTTCTAAAACAACTTTCACCTGCCTTTCCATCTACGCTCACTCTTGAGCAGCAAGGAAGATTTGCACTTGGTTTCTTCTTTCAGCGAGAGCAATATCTATCACCTCGTCCAGATACCACGAATAACGTCGACTCACCAGGAACACCCGATACAATGAAGAATGAAACTGATACAACACCAGCAGAAGAGGAGTAAATCAAGATGACCACAGTAACAACCCCAATCCATTGTGACCCAGCCAAGCGACATGATTTTGCGTTTTTGTTTGATGTTACAAACGGCAATCCGAATGGAGACCCCGACGCAGGCAATTCACCGCGTGTCGATCCTGAGACGATGCGTGGTATCGTCACGGATGTGTGTCTCAAACGGAAAATCCGTGACTGGGTAGACATGAGCAATGGCAATCGGGAGCGTTTTGCTATTTACGTGCAGAATAGAGGCATCGCGCTGAACGATTTCAATAAACGAGCGCATCAAGCTGTCTTTGGAACGGCTCAGGAAAACGGGCAGCAAGAAGCCGCGCCAGAGCCGAAAGACGCAAAGCGGTCAAAAACAGCCAAAGGGAGTGAGCAAGATATCAGAACAAAAGAGAGCGGAGCCGCCCGCCAAAATGCACGGCGCACCTGGATGTGTGAGCAATTCTACGATATCCGTACCTTCGGAGCGGTGCTGTCCACTGGCGACTATCCAGCGGGTCAGGTGCGCGGCCCCATTCAGCTGACCTTCGCGCAATCCATCGATCCTGTCTCCCCTCAAGATATCTCCATCACCCGCGTCGCCGTTACCGAGATCGATCCAAGGAAGAAAACGACCAGTACGATGGGGCGCAAAGCCTTTGTGCCTTACGGCCTCTATCTCGGCTATGGTTTTGTGGTGCCACACTTCGCACAGCAGACAGGTTTCTCGGCGGAAGACCTGGACATCTTCTGGACCGCTCTGCAATCAGTGTGGGATGTTGACCGCTCAGCCAATCGCGGCATGCTTGCCCTGCGTGGCCTCTACATTTTCAGCCATGATAATGCTCTGGGGAATGCACCTGCACATCGTCTTTTTGATCGTATTGTCCCCGTTTTGAAAATGAGTGGGTCAATCCCTCGACATATCACCGACTATACGATTGAAGTAAATGAGATGGCATTGCCTGATGGTATTACGCTCACTCGA
>Ga0123336_10005572_pt1 | contig 10015 bp, 11 predicted proteins | sample SSSSmetaG_FD_96466 | JGI IMG/M metagenome (GOLD analysis project Ga0123336, IMG submission 96466) | Glacier valley bacterial and archeal communities from Borup Fiord, Nunavut, Canada, to study Microbial Dark Matter (Phase II) - ​SSSS metaG | ecosystem: Environmental > Aquatic > Freshwater > Ice...
ACTTCTGATCTTGCTGATCATCGTGGCCCAGCTGGCGCTGTCGGCGCTGGCCATCCAGCGACGGCATGGGCAGTATCTTCTCGGCGACAATTATTTCTACGAGACACCAGCCTGGAATCTGGCTTCGGGGCACGGCCTGTCGATGGAGACCTCCATCGCCGACGATCCCTGGCTCACGCTGAGCTATCGCGCCACGCATCCCGAGTCCGCCGGATCGGTCTATGTGCCGTCGACGACCTATGCGCCGGGGTACACCGTGTTCTTGGCGGGGGTCTATGTCTTGGCAGGGCATCACCATCTGGCCGCGGTGCTGGCCAATCTGGGGTTGCTGATCGTCTTTCTGATCCTGTGCTGGCAGATCGTCAAGAAGATGTGCACGTCCCCCGTCGAGAAACTGGTCGCGGCGGGGCTGATGGCCGTCTTTCCCGGCTGGGCGTTCTGGGTGTCGGCGATCTTGTCCGATATGCTGAACGCGACGCTGATCGCGGGGTTTGCGGTGCTGTTTTTCACCGAGACACCGACGCGAAAACGCGCGCTCCTGGCGGGTCTGGTGCTCGGTGCGGCAATCTTGGTACGGCCGTATCCGACGCTGTTGCCGATTGGCCTCTTTGTCGGCTGGCTCGTTCGCAAGGTGCCGGCATTTGCGCCGCGCTATCTCATACCGATGTCGTTGGTGGCCTGGGCGTGCCTCGGGACGTGGACGGTGCGCAACCAGATCGCGTACGGTAAGCTCGTCCCCGTGACGTCGATGGGCCTCGGACGGGGCCTGTGGCAGACCACGTATTCGGCGGGCTTGTTCGAGGACGTCAGCAAAGATCCAGAGTTCCAGCGCGACGACCATGTGCTCGGCGCTGCCGTCGGAGATTGGCACTACCATGATGCCAGCGCGGCCTTTCAGAAGGCGGCGATGGAGCGCATCAAGGCGCAGCCAGTCCGCTGGCTGGGTATGGCTTCGTGGCGCGTGGTGCGCCTGTGGATTTCCGCCGTCGCCGACGGGGCGCCGCGCATCGTGCTGCTCGGGTTTGGTCTCTTGCAAGTGGTCATGCTGCTGGCGCTCGTCGCTGGCATCTTCGTGGCCTGGCAGGATCAGCGCGCCATGGTGGCCGGTGCGATCGTTCTGGTGGTCTTTCACTGGGCGCTGTTCGTGCCGTTTGGCGCCGAGGGACGCTTGCTGTTGGCAGTGCGGGTGTTCTCGATCGCGCTCGGTGCGATGGCTGCGGGCGCGCTTTACCGTCGCTGGCGTGGAATCGCTCCGGTGGAGCCATGAAGCTCTCGGTGGTGTCGACGATGTTTCGGTCGGCAGAGCATCTGGTCGAGTTTCACCGTCGCGTGACCGCCGCCGCCGCCGCCATCACCGACGACTACGAGCTCATCCTCGTCAACGACGGCTCACCCGATCACAGCCAGACGGTGGCCGAGGACCTGGCGCTTCACGATCCGCACGTCGCGGTCATCGAGCTGTCGCGCAACTTCGGTCATCACAAGGCGATCTTGGCCGGCCTCGAGCATGCCAGCGGCGAGCGGGTGTTCTTGCTCGACTGCGATCTCGAGGAAGATCCAGCCTGGCTGTCGCGTTTCTGGACCGAGCTCGACAAGGGCGACGACGTGATCTTCGGCGTGCAGGAGACGCGCAAAGGCGGCGCGTTCGAGCGCGTGTCGGGCGGCTCATTCTGGAAGATCTTCAACTGGGTGTCCGAGCAGAAGCTCGAGCCCAACTTGTTGACCATCCGCCTCATGACCCGCGCCTATGTCCGCGCCCTCGTCGCTCACGGAGATCAGGAAGTCTTTCTGGGCGGGCTCTTCGCGCTGGCCGGCTTTCGCCAGCGCGCCATCCCGTGTGCCAAGGGCTCGCGCGGTGAATCGACCTACAGCCTGCGCAAGAAGCTGAGCCTTTTGGTCAACGCCATCACCTCGTTCAGCTCGGCGCCGCTGGTGTTCATCTTCTACCTCGGCACCGCGGTCTCGTCGCTGGCGGGTTTGGTGGGCGTCTATTTGCTCGGCCGAAAAGTCATCTTCGGCGACATTGTCGACGGCTTCGTGTCGGTCATCGTCAGTATCTGGTTTCTGGGCGGGCTCATCTTGTTTGCCGTCGGTGTGACCGGCATTTATCTGTCGAAGATCTTCAATGAGGTCAAGCGACGGCCACGCACCGTGATTCGTAGCTATCACGGTCGCAAGCTCGAGCCTTGACCGTGCTGCGACTCGCTCCGCTCGGGCCCGCGCATGCCGCGCAGATGAACGCCTGGATGCATGTGGCCGAGATTGCCGAGAACCTCGGCTTGCGTAGTGAGCCGTCCCTGGCGCGGACACTGGAGTGGATTGCGCGGGCGACCGAGGACGACAGCATCTTGCCGTTTGCCATCCTCAGCGACGAGGTGCACGTCGGAAATGTCGTGTTCGACCGCATCGACGCCTATTTGTCGTCGGCGCGTTTGTCGATCTACGTCGGGGTCGCTGGGGTGGGTCAGCCGGCGTTGCGGTTGGCGCTCGACTGGGCATTTTCGCAGCGTGTTCCGTCGCTGAACAAGGTTTGGCTCACGGTGCATGTGGAGAACGCGCGCGCCATTGCCGCGTATACCAAAGTCGGGTTTCGCGTCGAAGGGACTTTGCGCGATGAGTTCGTCTTGTGCGGCCGGCGCACGGATGCGCTCATGATGAGCGTTCTCCGTCGAGACATGGTGTCGGAGTGAACGGCGCGATCTTGCAGCCGTCCTACATTCCCTGGCGCGGCTTTTTTCACCAGATCCAAAAATCGGAAATGTTCGTCTTCTACGACGACGTGCAGTTCGACAAACACGGCTGGCGCAATCGCAACCAGCTGAAGGGCGCCAACGGCCCATTCTGGCTCACCATCCCAGTGCAAACCCGTGGCTCGCTGGAGACACCCATCCACGAGATCCAGATCGCCGACGATCGTTGGCCCCGCAAGCACTGGTCGAGCATCGAGCAGACCTACAAAAAGGCGCCGCACTTTGCCCGCTATGCCGAGCTGGTGCGCTCGTTTTACGACAAGCCCCCGTCGCTGTTGGCCGACTTCACCATCGACACGACTATCGCGCTCGCTGGTGCCCTCGATCTTCCGACCAAGTTCCTGCGCAGCTCGACCCTCGGCATCGAGGGCAAAAAAACCGAGCGCATCGTGGCCATCATGGAAAAGGTGGGCATCACCCACTACATCAGCGGCCCGTCGGCCAAATCGTATATCGAAGAAGATCTACTGACGGCCAAAGGCATCAGCCTCGAATACATGACCTATGACTACCAGCCGTACCCACAGCTCCATGGCGCCTTCGAGGGCGCCGTGTCGATCTTGGATCTACTGTTCATGACCGGCCCAGAAGCGGGCACCCACATCTGGGGCCAGGACTCACGGCCGAAGTAGCTCGACGTCATAGGCATCAAACGCTCTGTTGGCGCTGAGAACTTTGGCGCCTTCGACGAGGGCTTGGGCCAAGATGATCCGGTCGAACGGATCGCGGTGGTGCTCGGGAAGATCTGCGGTACGCAGCGCATGATCTGCGGAGATGTCCAAAACTTTTGTCTGCGTAGTTTCCAAACGGGATGGAACGAAGTCGCGCGGATGAAGAGGCAAGGGCAGCTTCTTGAGGTTGTACTTGATCACCATCTCCCAAATGCTCGCTGCGGAGAGCATGCGCACCGTGTCTTCCTCAGCGAGCAGCGCGAGTGTTTGAGGAGAGAAGCGGTCTGGATCAGCACAAAGCCAAAGCCAGCAGTGTGTATCGAGGAGAATTCTCAACGCTCACCGTTGAAGGCCGCCAAGATGTCGTCGGGAAGTGGCGCGTCGAAATCGTCAGGCACCACGAGCTTGCCCCGATCCGCACCGAAAATTGGCCGCTGAGGTTTTGGGTCGCTGGGCACGAGGCGGGCAATGGGTTTGCCGGCTCGCGAGATCACAACTTCCGAGCCGCTCTCTACTTGAGCCAGCAACTTGGAGAAATGAGTCTTCGCCTCGTGAATATTGACGGTTTTCATATGCTTAGAGATGGACTAAGTCTGCGACTAAGTCCATCTCAGTTGCGTGGGTTGAGCCCCACGGCAGACAGCCGCCGCTCTAGGTACGAAATCAACTGCTGAGCGCCTGCGCTCGAGATGTGGATGCCGTCGGTGAAGTTGGTGGTGTCAGCGCGAAAGGTGGCAAGGTCGGGGCCGTTCATGTCGATGATTGGCTCCGTTGGCTCGAAGGCGGTGCGGAGCAGGTCGAAGTAGCGATGGTAGGCATCTGGGCGCAGATCCCAGAAGTCGGTCTCGATGGGCGGAATGAAGGCCACCACCTTGGCACCGCAGCGTCGAGCAGACGCGACCATGGCCTTGTAGTCGGCGAGTGCGCCGGGCTCGACCACGAACTCACCGGTGTTTTCTTGTTTGGCGCGGAGCGCGCGATTGAACATGGCTGGGTCGTAGTCGTCCTGGCCGTTGGGACTGAACTCTCGACGGCGGCGACCACGCGACTCCTGCCACTTGATGAAGTACGCCTTGAAGACTTGCAGCGAGCCCAGCCCCGCCCAGCGCTGGCTTTCTTCCATGAAGACAGTTTTCTTGCCGACGGTTTCAGTCAGATATGGCTGGATGGAGAACAACACCAGCGACGGACATTTGCTCTGGATTACTTTTTCGACGATGGCGCGCTCCTCGGTGGCATTGCCGCCGGTCAGCGACGCATTGTAGATGTGGTGACCAGAGATGGCAGCCGTCTCCCAGTTGCCGGTGACCGAGCTACCGACGAGGATCCCGTCGAAATTGGTCGGGATGTAATCGTAGGCGAACAGATACTTGAAGAGCCGCTCGTTCTGAAGCGGCGCCATGCGGCGGCCACGGGTGGAGCGATACACGCCATACACGTCGGTGACGTAGCCAAATCCAGCGATGGCGCTGGTGGCCAACAAGACCAGGCTGATGACGAGAATATTGAATCGCTTGAACGTCATGTCTCAAAACGCCCGGTAGATGAATTCTTTGGCGATCGAAGAATTGAGAAACACAAACGATATCAGCACCAGCGACACCAAGGCTAGCGCGTGTCGTGGTCGTGGCTGGATGCCCTCCACCAGCTGGCGGGACGTGGGGCCGACCAGCGCGGCCAACAGGCCCACAGCGACGGGAAGTGCAATCATCGCTGCCTGGCCGGACGTGGCGAAGGTGACGCGCAAGGAGTCGATGCCGAGCGTGGGATGACGCGATAGCATGTGGCGAACGGTGTGCACGGCTTCGGTGAGGTTGTTGGCGCGGAACAAGACAAAGCCGATATTGACGAACAAAAGCGTGGCCGGCAGGGCAATGAACACCGGGATCTTGATCTTGACCTTCTTGCGCCACAGCTGGTTGATGACCAGGCCGACGCCGTGGAACATGCCGAATGCGACAAAGGTCCATGACGGACCGTGCCACAAGCCGGCGATGGTCATGGCGGTCAGCGTGGCCATCGAGGCGCGGGTCAGCGTGACTTTTCTCGTCGAGCGCACCAGTGGCGTGTAGAGGTAGGTGGTGATGAAGGTGGACAGCGTGATGTGCCAGCGCTGCCAGAACTCGATGATCGACCGCGAGCGATAGGGCGCGGCAAAGTTCTCCGGGATGGTGAGGCCCATGAGTAAACCGGCGGCGATGGCCATATCCGAATATCCGCTGAAATCGAAATAGATCCGGAACGAATAAGCGAACGAGGTGATCCAGGCTTCGATGGTCGAGGTGCCGCCGACCAGCTGGCCGAAAGAATCGGCGATGACGATCTTCTTGAAGAGACCAAGCGCAAAGAGGCCGAGACCGCGGGCGATCTGCTCGTCGCTGGCGCCTGCCGCGGTGCGCAGCTGCGGCAGGAGTAGCTTGGTTCGGGTGATCGGGCCAGAGGTGATGGTCGCAAACAGCGACACGAACGTAGCGTGCTCGAGAAGAGTGTTGCGGGCAACGAGACCTTCGTAGCGATCGACCAAATACATGATCTGTTGCAGCGTGAAAAAGCTGACCCCGAGAGGGAAAACGAGATTGATTTGCGGCGCGGTACCACCCCACAGTGGGACCAGCGACGAGAGAAGAAAGCCGGTGTACTTGAGCGCGGCGAGGAAAAGAATATTACCAACGAGCCCAACTAGCAGGATGGGTTTGCGTCGGGTCGTATCGCTGGCGTCGAGACCGAGATCGACGAGGTGGTTGAAGCCGAGCGAGCCCACCAGCCACACCAACTGCGTCGGGCGGCCCCACGCATAAAAGCCCAGCGACGCCGCGAGCAGCCAGAGCATGCTGGCCCGAGGCCGGCCGCGCAGCGAGTTGTAGCCGAGCGCGGCGAGCGGCAGAAACAGCAGGATGAAGGGAAATGAGCTGAATGCCATCAGCCGTCGCCGAGATAGGGCACGTCGACCTCTATGCCCGACGGGTGAGGTGTGGCAAGTAGGGTTGCAATCACGGCCGCAACCTCATCGGGTTGCAACAGCCGACCGTTGGGCGCCTGGGCCGCCGTCATCTCCACCGCTTTTTCTGGGATGGCCGACAAAAAGCGGGTGGCGACCATTCCTGGCGAGACACCATGGACGCGGAGCGAGGTGCCGGCGTATTCCGCGGCGACGGCGCGCATGAGCCCCAGCTGTGCCGACTTGACGACGGTGTACATCGACATGAATTTCGGCGTGGGATCGCGCAGAACCGTGGAGAGGACCAGAACCACCTGCGTCGGTACTGGCGACTTGGCCATTGCTGGCGCAAAGGCGCTCAGGACGCGTGCCGTCGACAAAAGCTGGATCTGAAGATCGCGGCTGACGTGATCTTGATCCCATTTGGCAAAACGTTCGAGACGGAGCTTGGAGCCAGCGAGCTGTACGACGGCGCGCGGTGTGCCGTGGGCGTCACGGAAGCGTGCGATAAGGGCGTCGACGTCTGCGCTGTCGGAGAGATCGCAGCGTTCGACGAACAGCCGATCTTTTTCGATCGGTGCGAGGCGCTCTCGGCTACCGAAATATTGCGCGACCACCGTCTCTCGACCGTCGAGCCGTTCGATGAGAGCAAGGCCGATATCCGACGATCCACCGAGGATCAGAACGCGATCATTCATTGCTCGTGCAGCCCGACGCGGATCTTGGCCTTGGAGAGTAGCTTGTCGTCTTGGTTGTGGATCCGGGCGCGCAGCTCGAGCCGACGTGTGGCTTCGCTGAGAAAGACGATTTCGCCGCTGACGCGCAGCCGGTCCCCGACGAAGGCGGGGGCGGTAAAATCGATATCTATGCCGTGTAGTACCGCGAATCGGCCGGGTAGATGAACACCGACCAGACGCGAATAAAATGACGAGGTGAGCATACCGAACGCGACACGGTCGCGATGTCCGGCGCCGTGCGCAAACGAGGCGTCCTCGTGGAGCGGGTTGGCGTCGCCGGACATGACCCGAAATGCGTCGAGGTGCTCGTCGGTGAGCTCGATGTCGAAGTGCTCGCTTTGCTGCTCGTGCAGCTCGGCCCAGCGGAAAGCGTTCACTTTGCTGCGAGTTTTTGCTGCATCAGATCGATCATTTCGCCCACGTTCTTGAGCTCACCGAGCTCGCCGAGGGCGAAGCGAATGCGGAAGTCCTGCTCGATGGCCGTGACTAGATTGATGTGGGCTAGTGAGTCCCAGCCGTCGACGTTGAGGGCACTCGACTCGCGGGTGATCACCAGCTTGTTGTCGTCGAGCACGTCGTGAAAGATAGGTTGTAGGCGCGTCAAGATGTCTTCAGCCACTGGAGATCTCCCTGATATGCGTATTGCGTGAACGATATGCGGCAAGGTCGAGCGACCATGTCGACTGTTGCGGGCCTTGTTCGACCAGGGCGAAGCCAAGACGGGCGTAGTGGTCGACCACGAGCTCATTCTTGGCCGTGCGTTTATAGAGGCCGCGCAATTCTCGGATATCACGCCGCTGACACGTGGCAACCACCGCATCGAGCATCGCCAGCTCCATGTCGCGTTTGAGCACCCGGCAGCTCATGAGCCAGAGATCGAGGTCGAGGATGGGGCCGATCTGATGGCCGATGACCACGGTGATGAGGCCGTTGTCACCGAATGCGTCGCTGAGTCGACCGTAAAGCGCAATACGTGCTGGGTCGACAGCGATCTGCTCGATCTCTGCCTGCGTATAGCGGCGCGTGGTGAGATTGTACTGATTGGTCTTGTTGGTGAGCTGGGTAATGCGATCGAGATAAACAGCGCGAAATGGTGCGATCTCGGCTTTCATCTGCAGTGAATCGAGATATTCGCCATAATTCGAAAACCGCGATTCTTGCACCGCGCGCTTGGCGTTGTCGGCATAGAGACCGGCGCGGACCAGGTCTTCGCCCGATAGTGCCAGCGTCTCGAAATAGCGCTCGCGCTCGAGGATGGGTATGAAGTCGACGACCTCGCTGCCGACGTCGGGCACCGCGACCGTCGGCAACTGGGCGGCGACGATGGCCCGTTCGGCTGGATTGTCGTCAACGAAGACCAGGCTATCGAGGCCGATATTGAGCTCACGCGAGATGGCGACGATGTTCTCGTGCTTGGGCTCCCAGTTGGCCTTGAACGACGCAAAATGCTCCATCCGCAAGACCGAATCGGGATGGCTGAAGCCCTCGATGGCCAATGCCGCCGTGTTCTTGGAGCACACCGCCAAGAGCACGCCGCGCCCACGCAGGCGCAGACAATACTCCTGAAATGCGGTGAAGGCTTCTGCAGCCGGGGTTTCGCGGCCGATCACGATCTTGTCCGGCCCGTCGTCGCCGATGACGCCGCCCCACAGGGTGTTGTCGAGATCGAGCACCAGGCACTTGCGGGCTCGACCGTACATGGCGCGTATCAGCGCTGCCATGGATCGTGCGACTTCGAGGCTGCCGGCGGGTGTGGTGAAGATCTTGTATCCGAACCAGCGGCGCAGATCGACGAGTGCACGCTGGCCGACAATGGTAGCGACGGAAGCGAGGTCGTTGAGGTAGAGCCGCTTGCGTGACTCGGCGGCATGCGCGAAGCGCTCGTTCAAGGCGTTCACGAAGCGACAACGGCCCGCCGCGCTCACGGCGTCCATGTTGCCGAGGAGCGCCGTCTCCGGCCGCTCGAAGTTGTTTTGTACGATGACGCAGCCAATATGCTGCTGCAGTGAATCCCAGATTGCGGTGAAGCGGGCCAGTTCCTCGTCGACAAAGCCTTGGATCTCTTTGGCATCGATTGGCGGATATCTCACGTCGCGTGACGAGGTATAGACCCACACGATATCCGGTCGAAACGCGATCACCCGCGCTGGATCGATGACCGCTTCTTCGAAATATTTCTGATAATCCGACTGATAAAAAACCGGCTTCAAACCGGCGCGCAACAACAGGAGCTCCAATAAATTGACGACCTCATCCGTCGTCGAGCCACCCAGCACGGCAATGCGCACTTCGAGGAGATCTGCGCGTTCCAGCAGGGTACGCCGCAACGCTTTCTGCTTGCGCAGCAGCGTCTCGGCACTCTCCTCAGAAGGGGCACTACTCATGTCACGTACTATCCCAAACTATTCGAGGGCGATGCGCATCTTTCGGAAGCTGACGCCTGCCGTTGCGCAGAGGCGGGTGAGCTCTTCGGAACGCGCCTGGGCGAGCTTGGTGGTGGAGACGATGACCTCGGTGATGTTTTCGCCGGAGGCTAGCTCGGCCAGGCGATCTAGGGCCCCTAGGACCCGGACGCCGTGGATGACGCGGCCGTGTTTGGCGGGGTCGTCGTCGACGAAGCCGACTGGGAGGAGGTTGAGCTCGCGGTTGTTTTGTAGCTCGCGGAGGAGAAGCTCGCCGCCGTCGCCGGCGCCGTAGATCAAGATGCGACGTGAGCCGGGGGTGGCGTCCTGGAAGCGGGCGAGGAGGGCGCGCATGCCGCGGAAGACGATGCGGGAGCCGGCTACGCCGCCAAAGAGGAGGACGGCCTGCATGGCCAGCATGCCGCGCGAGACGTCGTCGAGGCGGAAGGCGAGCCAGGTGGCGAGGACCGAGGCCACCCAGGCGCCACCGACGGCTTTGATCAGCGTCGGCAGATCG
>Ga0123336_10005575_pt1 | contig 10011 bp, 9 predicted proteins | sample SSSSmetaG_FD_96466 | JGI IMG/M metagenome (GOLD analysis project Ga0123336, IMG submission 96466) | Glacier valley bacterial and archeal communities from Borup Fiord, Nunavut, Canada, to study Microbial Dark Matter (Phase II) - ​SSSS metaG | ecosystem: Environmental > Aquatic > Freshwater > Ice...
AGCGTCCGAAGCAGGCGACCGTGGGCGGCGCGGTGTCGGAACTGGCCAGCGACGAGCGAGGGTGCGGCAGGGTCATGGTGTGCATGGTCGGACCTCAGAACTTCGTTTGAACGAGCGCGCCACCCGCGGTGGGCGTCACCGTGAGGGGAGTCTTCTCCGCTCCGCGCGGCCAGAAGACGAGCGAGAGGCCTCCGGCGATGAAGACGCCGGCGGTGATCCACGACGCGAACGCGTATGCCTGGGTGGTATCGGCCGTCGAACGAAGGGCGGCTACGGCTTCCGGCGCGCCCCCGCGAGCGCTCGCCGCGCGAGTCTCGTCGGCAGAGAGCTGGAGGAAAAGCCCGCCGGCGGCGCTGGCGACCCCGGCCCCGATCAGCGTGCCCCCGACGAACTTCCAGGGGTCGACCCGGGGAGGCTCCGGCGCGGGAGCCGCGGCGAGCGGCGGAGGAGGCGGCGGGGGCGGGGGGTCGTCGCGCCACGGCACCGTCGTGGCTTCCGGGCGCGCCAGCCGCAAGAACATGTCCCGGCGGCCGATGATCTTTCCTTTCGACCACACGGCGAGCCGATGGAAGCCGGGACTTCCGTGCAAGCGCGCGGGCACCTGCACGTCCACGTTGTCGTCGAGCTGGACGCGGATCCCTTCGTCTCCGCTCACCCCCAGCGTGGCCAGGGACCGCTCGAGTGCCTCGAGCCTCCCCTTGGCGTGTGCGATCTGTGCTTTGCGTAGACCGGGCTCGTCGAGCGCTCGCGCGTACGCGTCGGCGGCGCGCTGGGGTAGGTTCGCCGACTCCCAGCCGATCGCCGCGCTGATCAGCGAGACGCCGCTCGGCGCGTAGGAGTGCGCGGCCTCGAAGTGAAGCGCGGCTTCGACGAACTGCCGCTGCGCAACGCTCTTCTGTCCCGACGCGTAGCGCTTCTTCGCCTCGATGGCCGCGTCGATGGCCTCGTCACCGCTGGGCAGGCCGTCCGAGGGGACCGGATCCTGCGCCCACGCCGGACCTGCCATGACGACACCCGCGATGAGAACCAGAGCGCGGAACCAAGCGTGCTTCATGGTCACACGTCGACGCAACATGCAGTCCATCGCGCAAGGCGGCGATTGTTGGTCGGTTCGCCCACCGTGAACGATCCGAGCACATGCCCGGGTGTTCGCTCTGGATCACAATGAGACGCCGCCGTGCACTCGAGCGGGGGTGCGCCCGCTCGCTCAGGGACGCCCCTTCTTCAGGACGTAGAGGTAACGGCGGGCGATACCCGAAGCTGCGGCGGCCTGAGCGACGTTGCCCCCGTACCGCTCGAGGACCGCGTCGACGAAGCGCTCCTGGAATTCGGCCAGCACGCGCGCCCTCGCCTCGAAGAAGGTGAGCTGGGTACGGATCACGTGGTCGATGACGTCGGCCCTGGAACGAGGCGCTTCCCCCGGCGCCGACTCGGCGCCCGCGGCGTCGGGCGAAACGGAGGCGCTCCGCTGGAGGGTCCGGGGCTCGGACATGTCTCCCAGGGCGTAGCGATGGGCCACGGCGTTCCTCAGCTCCCGGATGTTGCCCGGCCAGGCATAGTCACGGGTGCGGTCGAGCAGATCGCCCGGGAACTGAGCGGGGTCGCCGCCGAGCTCTCGCCAGATGTGGTTGGCGATGAAGTGGATGTCGCCTGTGCGACGGCGCAGCGGCGGCAGCTCGACCCTGGCGACCGCAAGCCGGTAGTACAGGTCGTCCCGGAAGCGGCCTTGCTGGATCTCGTGCTCGAGATCGCGGCGCGTGGCGACCAGGATCCTGACGTTGGCGCGGATCCACTTGTTCGATCCGACGCGCTGGACCTCGCTGCGCTCCAGGGCACGCAGCAGCTTGGGCTGGAGGTTGCTATCGAGATCGCCGATCTCGTCGATGAACAGCGTCCCGCCGTCGGCCTGCTCGAAGACGCCCGGGCGCGCGCCGACGGCGCCGGTGAATGCGCCACGCTCGTGCCCGAAGAGCGCCGACTCCATGAGGCTCGGCGGGACCGCGGTGCAGTCGAACACGATCATGGGCCCGGCCGATCGACCGCTCACCTCGTGGATGGATTCGGCCAGGAGCTCCTTGCCCGTCCCGGTCTCGCCTTCGATGATGATGGGGATCTCGCTCTTCGCGAGGCGCTCGAGGTAGGGATAGAGCTTGCGCATCTCGGGGCTCATGCCGATGACGCGTCCGAACCGCGTTGCCCCTGCCACCTCCACCGCGCCCAGCCCGGGGCCCCGGGCGAGGCGGAGCGTGGTCGCCCCCACGCGCAGCAGCTCGGCGCCGCGCAGCACGGCGTCCCGGATCCGCACGCCGTTGACGATGGTACCGTTGGTCGAGCCGCTGTCGATTACCTCGAGCATGTCCTCGCGCAGCTCGAGCCCGCAGTGCCGCCGCGAGACGTGCGGGTCGGAGAGCCGGAAGTCGGAAGTCTGGCTGGTCCCGAGGTACAGCCGTACGGGCTTCTGACCATCGACCAGGAAGGTCGTTCCGGTGTCCGGTCCCTCGACGACGTGGAGGGTGAAGCTGGCGGCGACAGCGCTCCGCGTCGCTGGCGGCTCGGCGAGGGTCGCGGTCCGATCGTCGATGGAAACCGGGGGCATCGAACGAAAGCTACCACTCCTCGAAGGCATGCTCGGGGCTTCATCTTGCGATCGAAGCGCGGCGCGGGCACAATTCTGCACATGGGCAACGGCTCGGCGAACGAATCCACGCGGCGGGTCAACGAGCTTCCGTCGCGTGTGGCCTCGAGCTTCGTGTTCACGCCCCTGGCGCCCTCGCTGATCGCGCCGTTCCTGCTCTCCCCGCAGCAGGCGCCTCGCGTGTACGTCGGCAAGAGCCCCACCTGCGAGCTCTGTCTCGATGACCCGGGCGTGTCCCGGCGTCACGCCAGCCTCGAGCTGCACGACGGGGGCGTGCGGTTGATTGACCTGGCCAGCACGAATGGGACGTGGGTGAACGGGCTGCGCGCGCACGACGTCACGCTCCGCGGCGACGAGGTCATCCAGCTCGGTCCCATCCGCGTGCGGGTGCAGCACGGGCCCACCGTGGCGGCCGCCACCATCTCGTCGGCGGCGCGCTTCGGCAAGCTCGTCGGCGCGAGCGCCGGAATGCGCCGGCTCTACCCGCTGCTCGAGCGGCTCGCTGCCTCGACGGTACCGGTGCTCGTCGAAGGCGAGACCGGCACCGGAAAGGAGGTCGTCGCCGAGTCACTGCACGACACCGGACCGAGGGCGAGCAAGGCGTTCGTCGTCTTCGACTGCACCACGGTGCCCGCCAACCTCCTCGAGTCCGCGCTCTTCGGGCACGAGAAGGGAGCATTCACCGGCGCGACCGGCGCTCGCCAGGGCGTCTTCGAGCAGGCGCACGGCGGCACGCTGTTCATCGACGAGATCGGCGAGCTCGAGATCGCGCTCCAGGCGCGGCTCCTGCGGGCGATCGAGCGGCAGGAGGTGCAGCGGGTCGGGGCCGCCTCGTGGACGAAGGTCGACGTCCGCGTAGTGAGCGCCACGCGCCGCGATCTCGAGCGAGAGATCCAGGCGGGTCGTTTCCGTGACGACCTCTTCTTTCGTCTGGCGGTGGCGAGGGTCGAGCTGCCGCCTCTGCGGGCGCGCGTCGGCGACGTCGAGCTGCTGTCGCGCTATTTCTGGCGGCAGTACGGTGGTATCGATGCCGAGCTGACCAACGAGCTGCTGGGAAGGCTCACGTCCTACGACTGGCCCGGCAACGTGCGGCAGCTCGCGAACGTCGTCGCCCAGCGCATCGCGCTCGGAGACCTGGCACCTGCGCACTTCGCCGGACGCGATCGAACGGCATCGGCCGGCAGCTCGGACAGCTTCGCTCCGGCCTCGCAAACCGGCGCCGGGGCCGGCGCCCGGACCGCAAGCCGCGACATGGTGGACGAGGTCATCGCCAACGCGTTGCCTTTCCAGGTCGCGCGCGAGCGAGTCCTCACCGATTTCGAGCTGCGCTACACCGAGGCGATCCTCGCGGCCCACGGAGGGAACGTCAGCCGGGCGGCCGCGGCCTCGGGCATCGCGCGGCGATACTTCTACGTCCTGCGGTCGCGCGGCGCTCCGAAGTGAGCGGCCTCACCTCTGACGGTCTGACTCGAGGCCCCCGATGAGACGCCGCACCTCGCTCGGCGTCGTGGTCACGATCGCTGGACTGCTGGTGGCGTCCTGCCGATCGGTGAGCGACACCGGCGGCCTCATGATGCTGCTCCGTTCGGACATGAACGTCGGAACCGACTTCGACACCGTTCGCATCGAGGTGGTTGCGGGCACCGAGCTCCTGCACGACGCGACCTACACCGTGGGGTTGAAGGGATACGCGCTCCCGGCCACGCTGGCGCTGGTACCCGGCGAGGCCACGACCTCGCCGGTGTTGATGCGCGTGACGGCGCGGCAAGCAGGCAAGCTTCGTGTCTTCTGGCAGGCGCGCACGGTGGTGCCGGGTGGCCGCGTGGCCGTTCTTCCCGTGGATCTGCTGTGGGCTTGCGAGGGCCGCGCGGTCGACAGCGCGGCCGGGGTGGTATCGACGTGTGAGGCTGGATTGACGTGCATCGACGGCGCCTGCATCTCTTCCGATATCGACTCGAGCACGCTGGCGCCCTACGACCCGGCGGCGGGAGATCTCTCGAACGGCGGGGAGTGTAGCAACGGAAGCCGCGACTGCCTGGGCCCCCAGCCACGCATCTGCTCCCAGGGTCGCTGGTCGAGCGCTACCGCCGTCTGCAACGCGGGCACGGGCGCCGTGTGCACGAACGGCGAGTGCGCGCTGCCGCGCGCGTGCTCGGCGCTGTTCGCCCAGGTGCCCCGTCCCCCGAGCGGTGTGTACCGGCTCGACCCTGATGGCCCGGGCCCGGCAAGAGGATTCGATGCCTACTGCGAGCTCGACCCCAGCGCGGATGGCGGCGGCTGGACCCTGCTTCTCAAGGTGGATGGCAACAGGACGACGTTTGTTTACGACAGCCCGTTCTGGACGAATGCCGCGACCGTCGGCGAAGGCGCGCCGGCTCTCGACGCGACCGAGGCCAAGCTCGCGGGCTTCGCGACGATGCCCGTCGTCGACATCCGTGTCGGAATGCGCGACGCAGGAGTCACGCGGTGGATCGCGGGCCCGCTCGCCGCGCCCTCGCTGGCCGAGCTGTTTGCGGGGCCTTTCCGTCCCACCACCTTCGGGCGGAACGGTTGGAGCTCGCTGGTCGCACTTCCCTCGATCCAGACGAACTGCAACCTGGAGGGAATCAGCTACCCCGGTCCCTCAGCCAACGCGGTCCGGCTGGGAATGCTATTCAACGACGAGAACGACTGCGCCTCGGTCGACTCCTTTATCGGAATCGGGCTCGCCGCGGCCAACAGCAACGGAGTGGCCGCGGGGAACGTGAACAAGAAGGGCGTCCCGTCGCTCGTCGAGACCCGGGTGGTTGGATACGTGATGATCCGCTGAGTGCGCGCCTCTCCGAGTCTCCGAGTCGGTGACGCACACACGCGAAGAACTCGGGGCCTCGAAGCTCGAGGCCCGAGCTCGCAATTCCTAGCTCAGCTCAAAAGCTGCAGTAGCAATCCGTGAAGCACAGCTTCTCCACGTGGCACGCATCGATGGCTCGGCACGTGGCAATCGGGATATTCGAGCAATTGCTGTCTCCGAAACAGTAGAGATCGCACTTCTGAAAGCACTTGTACGTCTGAGGCCAGATGCAACCTCCTGCGATCTTGTCGGGCGGCGCCAAGGCAGGATCTCCCGATTGCGAATCGGGAATCTCCGAGGGAGGCTTCTTGCCGACCAGCTTGGCCAGCGCCTTTTCCTTGGGATCGTCACCCTCGGCAGCGAACCCCTTCAAGATGCCCGGGAGCAGGCAGGTCGCTTCGCCGGCGAGGAGCCCACCGTCGTCCCCACTGGCGCGCGGCGTCACGGACTTCGTGCTCGTGGAGTCAGCACAGGGATCGTCGGGTTCGGCGTCGGCGCTGTCGCTCGGCGCTCCCTCTTGTCGTGGCTCGAGGGTGCTCGTTCGTAGCGCGGAGGCCACCGCATCCTCGGCTCGGATGCGGAGCGTGAGGGCGGCGCCTCCCGTCGCCACCAGCGACAGCTCGCCCAGCGTGTACGAGTACGTGCCGGACTCCGTGCAGTTCGCCGCGCAGCTCGCGCGCTTTCCTTCGTAGCGACCGTCTTTGCCGAACCAGAGCGCCGCGTAGCGTGGCGAGCTGCCGTTCTTCGGCTCGAGCGCGTACCGCCCCTCGAGCCGCAGCGCGGGGGCCGTGCTGGGTTCAGCCGCGGTCGAGCACGCCGCGCCTGCAAGTCCGACGATGGCACTGACGATCAGGAAGAAGCCGCCCTTTCGAGCCATGATACCGACGTTCGACGATTGATTCATTCGGACCTCCGGGTTCGAGGTGTGCATGCCACATGCCCGAGCTCTCGACTTCGCGCTTCTTCGAAGATGTAACGAGTGGAGGCGTGGTCCACGGGGCGTGAGCTTCGCCGACCTCCCATCCCCGGTATCGCCGATGCGCAGTCCGCGCACTGCGCGTGCACTCGGTCTCGCCGTTCGACGTCGTCTCGGATGATTCACGCCCCGTTCGAACAGAAGGACTGCAGGGGACTGAACGGATTGCAGAAACCGACCGCACACGGATGTGCCGCGTCGCATCGCGGGCCGGTGAAACCGGAGCTGCTGACCGCACGGCCCTTCGCTACCACGGGTGTGACCTCGCCGTTCGCCGCCGTCACGGCCAGGTTCATCCTGCAAGCCGTCGAACGCCCCGACAGAGGGAAGACCCGGCGTCGCTCGCCTCGAGCGAGTAAGCGAGGGGCCTCCAGGTGCTCGCGAGAGCGCGGTGCGACGTGCGCGTGCTGCGAAATCGCGTGCCGTCAGCGCTCGACGAGCAGCGCCACGCTGATCCGCGTACGCTGCGATCCGACCGGCGCGAACGACGCGACGATCTGCCGATCGTCGCGCGCGTAGCCGCGCACGTCATTCGCCACGATGGGGCCCATACGGTAGCCCGCCGCCTCCAGGTGGCGCGTGAGCTCGTCACGCGCGCCGTCGGCGGTCGACGAGGCCTCGAACACCGCGACACTCGAGCCCCCCTGGGCGGGGCGTCGCGCGAGGATCGGCGTCCACCATAGCGGTCGCGGGAGGCGCTCGTCTTCGTCCGCACCGGTGGCGGCGGAGGTGGCCAGGACCGGCGAGCCCGCCGCCACGACGATCTCCGAGGAGCGTGAAGCGCGCTCGCGAACCACCGGGTGGACTTGGGGCCGCGCCTCGCGGCTCGCGTCGGGCTCGAGGACGCCGGCGGAGAGCAGCGCCGAGGCGACGACCGCGAGCACCCCCAGAGGCGCCCGCACCGCCCTCATCGCAAGGTCCCGAAGGGCAGCGTTCCGAAGAACCCCTTCGCGAGGTTCTTGCCGAGATCTGCGTCGCTCGGCAGCTTGACCTGGAGGCATGGGGCGCTGCGGTGGGCGCGCCCAAGGAAGGTTCCGCCCGGACGTCCGAACATGTTCGCGTCGTGGCCGCGCGTGACCAGTGACGAGACGTCGAGCTTCGCGACGAGCATGTCGGAGCGGAAGAGGACCGCGAGCAGCTCCGTGGCGCTGCTCTCGGGGCCGAGCGCGAGCACGGAGGTCAGGAGCGCTCCGACATCCGGTGGTGACGCGTCCACCCGGAAGTCCAGGCGCGCCTCGAATCGCCGGCGGCCGACGGTCTCGCCCAGATCGACGGCGGCGCAGGCGTCGGCCGCCGATCGGCCGGCGAGCTCGCGCGCAGCTGACTCCGCTTCCGAGCGCGCGCCCACCGCGTCGCCCAGGAAGAACGACTGCGCGCCGACGTAGGCCAGGAAGCCTCCGGCGACCGCGGCGCCCAGCAGATCGCCCACGCTCATGAAGCCCCGCTGGCGCGCGCGTGCGCGGCGCTCTCGATCGCGAACCGCCATCTCACGATCCTTTCACGAGGGCAAAGCCGGAGTATCCCGCCGGCAGAAAGGGCTGTTCGTCGAGCGGCGTCCCCTCGTGCGTGCCACGAGCTCCGTCACGGAAGTACCAGATGCCGCACGAGGTCGACCGCAGAGGATCCACGAGCAACGTGCTGTCGCTCGCACGGTTGAAGCTCGCGACGCGCCGGAGGCCGGCGAAGATCGTCTGCGAGGCCGGGCTCACCGGGCGCGTCACTGTCGTACAGCTGCGCTGCGCCGAGCGAAGCGGACCCACGGTACCTGTCGCTCCGGGGCTGGCAAACGCTCCTCCGGGAAGATGCTTGGAGAGGAAAGCCTCGCTGCGTTCGACGATCTTGTCGTCGAGGCATCGGTCGCGGTCGAACGAGCAGAGCCAGCGCCTGCCCGTCGAGGCGGTCGTGCTGGTCCCGCGCGTCGCGCGTTTCGAGGCGGCTGCGCCGCCGTCACGGTCTCCCCGCTCGCGACACGACGCGTACGGCGCGACGTCGCTCGAGATCTTCAGCTCGCGCGGCCCTGCGTAGGCGCTGCGCGCGCTGCCCATGGAATCGGCGCCGAGCGCGAAGAGCCCCTCGCGCTGCTCGTTCCCGGCCGGGCAGCCGTCGAGCAGACCCTCTGCGAAGGCCACCTGGCAGCTCAGCTGCTGCTCCAGCGCGTGGCAGTCTCGCTTCGAGTCCTCGTCCAGCCGCGGGACTTGCCGGAGCCTGGCGGGAGGTACGTTGGCGAGGCCGCAGGCGCGAGCGGCGACCTGGGCGAGCACGGTCTTCGCGAACCCCGGCACACGCGACTCCACTTCGGCGGGGAACGGCGCGGTGATCATCGGGAGCTCGTCGGCCATCGCGACCGCTTGCCGGCACGCGTTCTGCGTCGTGTCGACCGAGAAGATCGGGAGCCCTTCGGAGAGATCGTCGTCGCGTGACACGCTGATCTCGGCGCCGAGCTCGCGCTCGGCGCGCTCCACCAGCTCAACGCGGCGCTGGGTCGCCAGCTGGGCGGGCTGCTGGTGGAAGCCCAGCGCCGCCGATGTGTACTTCTGGATCTGCTGCGCGCAGACGCTCGAAGCCTTCGCGCTGGCGGCTCGGGCGCGCGCGCAGTTGCCCTGGTCGTGGGGGTTGGGACAGGAGATCATCTCGGTCACCGCGACTTCCAGCTTCGCGGATAGGCAGGAGAGAATGACTGCCGTGCCCGAGCGAAGCATGGCGTTGGCGAACGACGTCGCCTCCGCGGCGCGCGACCATTGCTGGGTCGCCGCGAGCTGGACGTGATCGGCGTCGCCGCGGGTCACCTCCTGGCTGGCGCGGACCTCGGCGGGAGGACCACGAAAGAGCGCCATAGAGATGGCGATGATACCGAGCGGAACGCCGAGAAGGGTCATACGCATGGCAACATCAGCTCCATCTCGGGGTCAATCACGCTGATCACACCCGGATACGATCACTCGCTCCTGCTGGAGAAGCGCGACCTCGCGCTTGTCGCCGCAGGCGATGGATCCGGCAAGGGGTATGGTGCAAGCGAAGGGGACACGAACCGTGACGGTCAGGTCCGCGCCCTCGAGGACGAACTGCGGCTCGACGGCGATCTCGGCCGCGTCACCGCCCTCGAGTGGCCTCAAGAATGGCATTCCGCAGGCGCGAATGCCGTCGATGCGGGCCCCCGAGAGCTCGCCTCGAGCGACACCACCGAACCGACTGGGGTCGTCACAGGCAATGCGGCGCGCGCAGTCGGCCGCGGAGACGGCGGCATTGTGGACCGCGTCGTGGGCGGAGCCAACGCGGGTGTGCTGGATCTGGTGGAGCGTGGCAGCGCCAAGAAGCGAGAATCCGAGTATGAATCCGAGCAGGCTCGCGGACGTCGACATGGCGTGGGCTCCGTTGCGGTCGATCCACCTCGGGGGGCGCCGAAGAGTTCACCGACCCCACGATCCTCGCCAGCGCCGCCACCGAGGACGGCAACGGGGGCGTGGTCAACGTGGTGTGGGGGCTCTTCGTCTTCGGCTTGCAACTCACCGGCGATACCCTCTCGGTGACCTTCAAGGGGCTCGCCGGGGCGTCGTCAGCCGATCAGGCCGC
>Ga0123336_10005576_pt1 | contig 10010 bp, 10 predicted proteins | sample SSSSmetaG_FD_96466 | JGI IMG/M metagenome (GOLD analysis project Ga0123336, IMG submission 96466) | Glacier valley bacterial and archeal communities from Borup Fiord, Nunavut, Canada, to study Microbial Dark Matter (Phase II) - ​SSSS metaG | ecosystem: Environmental > Aquatic > Freshwater > Ice...
CGGGTGATCGTTGCACGGGAACCAGCCACGCGCGCCATCTGGTTCGTTGACCGCGAAGACGTGCCGCGTCTGCCAGTTCACATCCAGGCCAATCGGCAGGAAGCGCAGATATTGGCTCTGGAAAGTCCCCGGCGTGCCGTCATATCTGATGTTTATCTTGAATTTCTGGCCGAGCGCGGCGGGTTTCGGCAAGGTAATGAATAGTTTGAGGCGCTTCGCGTCCTGCGTGAATGAGGCGCTCTGTCCATCGACCTGCACACCGCGCACGGTCAGCGATGCGAAATCGAGGCTCAGTTTGCCGAGCGAATCGAGCGTGGATAGTGCGGTGATTACGGTTTCGGCTTCGAGCATACGCGCCTCGAAATCGAATTTGAGTGAGAGATCATAGTGCTGAACATCGTAGCCCGTATTGCCGAGTTCCGGCATGTACGGATCACCAATGCTCGCGCCACCTTCCTGCACGGCGTGGGCTGCGCCCTGCATCGGCATGAGGAGCCACAACACGATAACGATACAACCCGCACGAGACAACCATTTGAATTGCATACCAGTACACCTTGTTTACGCCAGTCTAGCGCCTGTTCGATTGAAATATAACCCGATCCGCGTCGCGCACCCACGCACCCATGTCGCGGATGTGCAGCCGTCCGTCATCCGCGCTGCGCCCCAGCAGCACGACGACCGGGAAGCGCGCCGCCACCCGCTCCGCGATTGCCTCCGGCAGTGTGCCGGGTTGGGCGCGCAGGACGGACATACTCAGCGACGCATACAGGCGATCAGGCCGCCCACCGCGCACCGCCGCAAGCAGCGTTGGCGTATAGGCACGCAGCAGGTCCCAGAGCGCCTGCGACTCGTCGAAACGAATTTCATCAAGCACCATTGCGGCTGGGTTCGCTGCACGCGCACGCTCAATTTGCGCCGCGAAGTCTGGTCCCATGTACGGGACTGGGCGACCCTCTTCTATGAAGAGGCGCGGAAGTTCACCCGCACGTTCGATGATCGCTGTAGTGGCAGGAAGCAACCCGATCAGCGCCCCCAACAACGTCGTCTTGCCGCTGCCCACTTCACCGACGATCATCACTCCCTGGCGATTTGACACCGCAACGCGCAAGGCATCTGCTTCGGATTGTGCGAGGAAACGCTCCTCGATCAGAGCGTCCAGCGCAGATTGTTCACCATGCAGCCGGATTTGGACGTTGTAGCCTATTGTCGTTGCGGGCGGCTGCGCGGCGGTGATGCGCGCTCGCCTGCCATGCAGTATCGCGCCCGTTTCGATGAAGGGCGCGTCCCATGTGGTCGCGATCATGCGCTCGACAATAGCACGCAACAACGGCTCGTCGAGCGTCAGGTCCAGCCGGGTTTGCTGCCCATCGCGGGTCCGTGCGAAGGCGTCTCCCTTGATGCTGATCTCCACGACACTGCGATCCATGATGATCGGGTCGAGTGGTCCGTACTGGAAAAGATCGGAGTACAGGTCATCCAGCAGACGCAGCCGTTCCTCGCGCGTGAGCCGAATGCTTTCGAGTTCCAGTAGATACTCCAAAATTTCCGCGAGCATGATGCGCCGCGCCTGTGGGTCGGCATCCGCGATTTGAAGCGTGGGCGGTGCTTCCGCTGCATATTGCGCTTCGGCGCGCTCGCGCAACGCTGCAACGGAGAGCTGCCGCCGTCCGTTGAGCCATTCCAGCCGCCGCGATGAAGTATTCACGCTTGTATCCTGTGCTGCGCTATAGGTGACACGGTGCAGCTATCAATGATGGTGGCCTCGGCTATGACGCAACAAACACCCGTTCTACAAGACTTACATCATCTACATACGGTTTTCTGCACATTCCTCCAGTTTATCACGCTAACGTTTGAAGTGCATAACGGGCGCGCACGAGTTGCCAGCCGACGCCGAGCCGAGCATCGCGACGAATGGTTATGGAGCGGCGTTCAATTCAATCAGATGTTACGCAGTTGAACGCGATTTACGTTTAATGGGAGGAATGATAAACTTGAGCAATGGAACGAACAGCATACCCAGGTGATGTCAGTGACGAAGAATGGGTGTTTGTGGCAGCATATCTGATGTTGACGCGAGAGGACGCCCGTGATTATGAACGGCTCCCTGAAATCTTAGCTGGACTCCATTTCGTCGCGTTTGCCAGCCTCTCGCTCGCCCGTTTTGTTCGCGTTGCGCACGAAATAAGACCCATCCGCGCAACCTGAGCGCGGTCCGTGTGTTGTACGGATGACGCGCATTCGTCATGTAACAGGCCGGGAGATCACCACGATTCCCGGCCTGTTTGTTTGCCGCCGCCTCTCGCGTGTGATACATTCCCTGTTGCACAAAGGTGGACCCCATGCTTCTGACACTCGCCCTGCTGATTGTCCTGATCCAAACCCCCATTTGGCTGCTCATGATCATCGTGCCGAACAGCCGTATCACGGCGCGCGTGACGGGCAACTATCTGGTTTTCATCCTGCTTGGCATCGTCTATATTTTCTTCGTCGTGGCGGCACTCGTCTACGCGATCTCGTTCAATAGTAGCGTGATCACCGCGCTGGCGAGCGTCCCGACCGGGACTGCGAATGTCACTGCCGAGCAGCTCAGGCCGATGCTCGACGCGCTCAAACTGAGCGCCAATGTGCAGCCCGCGCTGTTCGGGGCGCTGCTCGCGACGACCGTGCTTGACCTCGCGGGCGGCTTCCTCGCCTTCGCGGAGACCAAACGGCTCGGTGTACGCGGCAGTACGCGGCGCGGTCTGCTGCTCGTCATGTTCCTACTCGGACCGCTTGGGATGCTCGTCTTCGGGACGTGGCACTATCTGACCACACAACGCCTGCGCAGTGAGACACTAGAGCCGCCGCTGGTGGTCACCAAATCGTGACGGCTGGTAGTGCGTTCGATTTGAGCATCCGCGCGGCGCGACCAGACGACTGGGAGGCGGTCTATCTGGCGCGCGAAGAGCCGAGCGTGCGCCATAATATCTTGGCCGTATCGTTCACTAGTCCGGTCTCATTTCGTGAGCGTTTTCAAAGCCCACGTGAGGGTCATTACGCGGTTGTTGCAGAGGCAATCTACCCGGATGGGCGTCACCTCATCGCAGGGGAGGCCGGGCTGCATCGCGGCGAACTGGATCGGGCGCACGTAGCCGGATTGGGGATACATGTCGCGACGGTATATCAGGGGATGGGTATCGGCACGGCGCTCATGCGTGGGTTGCTCGATCTTGCAGATAATTGGCTAAATCTGCACCGCGTCGAACTCGAAGTGTTCAGTGATAACGAGCGCGGCGTTGCACTCTACAAAAAAATGGGCTTCGAGATCGAGGCGACGATGCGGCGCTATGCGTATCGGGATGGCGCGTATACGGACGCCTTCAAAATGGGGCGGCTCAATCCGCATCACGAGGCAAGCACGCGATGACGTTGTTGATTCGTGGCCGCAACACCCATGATTGGCCGCTGATCGTGGAGATCATCCAGTCATTGCCCGCCGCCGAAGTGAGCATCGACCCGCACTATGTGGGAACGGATTATTTTCGCGAACACCTGAAAGCGCCGGACAACAAACGCGAGTTTGCGGTTGTCGCGGAACTGGATGGAAAAGTTGTCGGGTCGGCGGCGCTGACGCGCGGCATCAGCCGACTTGCGCACAGCGGCGAAATTCAACACCTGATGGTCAACCCGGCGGCGCAGCGGCAAGGGGTCGGGGGCGCGCTTCTGGAAGCAATGGTCGCGCTCTCCGAAAACATGCTCAATTTATCGCGTGTGGTGCATTTTATCCCGGTCGAAAATGCTCACGCGCTGAACTTGCACCGTAAATGCGGATTCGTAATCGAAGGCCGTTTGCGCGATGGGCTGTTCCGCGACGGGCGCTACATGGATGTGTATATCCTCGCACGGGTGCGGGATGCCTTCTGATCTGGCGGCACTGCGCGGCGAACCGAGCTACGTCTGGCGCAGCGGGCAGGAGCGGCGCTTGCAAATGCTGCTGCATTATTTGCGGCTTGAGGGCGCGCAGGTGCTTGAATTCGGCTGTGGTAATGGGGTCTATGCCACGCGCTTCGCGGAGCGCTTCGCGAGCCATGTAGAAGCGTTCGATGTGGAGCCGGAGCGGGTCGCAGAGGCGCGCGTAACCATCCCACACGCGCTGGTCGCGCTCGGTGAACGGCTGCCCTATGCGTCGGACCGTTTCGATCTGGTCTTCTCGAACGAGGTGATCGAGCATGTGCAGGATGATCACGCGTGCGCGGCGGAAATGGTGCGCGTGGCACGTCCCGGCGGAAAGGTGATCCTGTTCTGCCCGAACCGCTGGTATCCCTTCGAGACGCACGGCTTCTACTGGCGCGGCAAGTACCATTTCGGCAACACGCCACTGATCAACTATCTGCCCGACCCGCTCCGTAATCGTCTCGCGCCACACGTTCGTGCCTATACCGCGCATGGTATCGAAGCCATTTTCAAGGGATTGCCCGTGCGCGTCGTGGAGCATACGCGCATCTTCGGCGGCTATGACAATATCGCGCGCAAGCTGCCGAAGATCGGTCCCGCGCTTCGCGAAATGCTGTACGCTTTCGAGAAGACGCCGCTGCGGTTTTTCGGCCTATCGCATTTGCTTGTATTGGAAAAACTTGGCGGGTAATGGCATTGCGCAACGCTTGCTTGCCGCGTGGTAGCACAGCCTGCTAAACTTCGACTGGATAGGCTTCCCCGTTTCACACATCCCGCAAACAGGCAAAGAATGAAAATTTTGGATAACAGCACGGCTTCCATACGGCGCGGCGCGGTTGTCATTCCCGCGTGGATAGGGTTGGCGCTGATCGGCGGCGTGATGGCTGCGATCTGGTATTTCACCTTTGGCGGGCGCTATCCCCTGAGCAGATATGGCGACCTGCCGCAGCAATCGCTGGCGACGCTGAACGGCAATTCGCTCGATAGCGCTATCCTCTATAGCCTCGCGACGGCGGGGTTGTTCCTGCTCTACTGGCTCGGCGCACGCTGGATCAAGGAAGCCGGGCGCGCGGGCTGGCTGGTGCTGATTGGCGGGGCGCTCGCGATGAATGCCGCGCTGCTCCCGATGCACACGATGGACGCCGCCGACATTTACGATTACATCATTCGCGGGCGCATGACCGCGTTTTACAACCTGAACCCGATGCAGGATACGCCGGAGCGTGTCCCGGCAGGCGATAACATTTTGCCCTTCGCCGCATGGAAGGACGCAACCTCGGCCTACGGTCCGGCGTGGGAGACAATTGCGGCGCTGACGGTCCGCATTGCGGGACCCGACCGCGATACGAATGTGGTGGTCTTCAAGCTGTTGTCGTGCCTTGGCTACGCGCTGACGGCAGCACTCATCGCGTGGGCACTACGCGCGCTTGCTCCAGAACGGGCAATGCTCGGCGCATACCTCTTCGCGTGGAACCCGCTGATGGTCTACTTCGCGGGCGGGACAGGCCACAACGATATGCTGATGGTTGCGGCAATGGCGCTTTCGGTCGGCTGCCTGTTGCGGCGCTGGTACGTCCCGGCGGCAGCGGCGGCGGTCGTCGGCGCGCTGATCAAATTCATTCCGCTGCTGCTCATCCCGATAATCGCGATCAAAATCTGGCACGATCTGCCCTGGCGTGGCCGGATTGTCACCTATGCCGCGCTTGCGGTCACGGGCGCGGCGCTGGTCCTCATTTTCTACGCGCCCTACTGGGTCGGGTTCGATTCGCTTGCGCTCGACCGTCGCGGACGGATGTTCACCAGTTCCGCCGGGACGCTGGTAAGGCAGGCGTTGCGTCCGCTCGTCGGGGACGACTCCGCGATCTCGCTGGTCTCGCGCGGCGCGACAGCGCTCTTCGGCCTGTATGCGTTATGGGAACTCTGGCGGCTGTTCCGCGCGAAGACGCTGGAAAATCAGATGTGGATTGCGGCGGCGCTGCGCATCGTGCTGTTTTACCTGCTGCTCGGCGCGATCTGGTTCCAGCACTGGTATCTCGTCTGGATCATCCCCTTCGCGGCCATGCTACCAGACACCCCGGCGCGGCGGCTGACGCTGTGGTGGAGCTACATCGTCACCTTCCAGCCACTGATTTACAACTATGTCTCGATGCGCTATACCGGGTGGATGGATGAACCCTGGCGCGATCTGGTCCCGATTGTCGTGTTCATGGGCGGCGCGTGGCTGTTCGTGATCGGCTATTGGGTATGGCGCGCGAGCGGCAGAAATCGGAGTATTTTTAAGGGTGCGCGGCTCGTTCCCAAAGCTGAGGGAAGTAGCTAACCGTCTTTGCGAGCAAGCCAAGTTTCGTGGTACGTTTTGGCAGGGGTTCGAGGTGAAAGCGCGTCGATAGCCAAAGCGCTTGATCTATGCGTGGATAATATTTGAACTGCCCTCCCGACTCGCCATACCACTCGTAGAGCTTTCCATAGGGGTCGCTCCCCACCAGTCGTAAACCGCCTTCGGGAAAAGACCATAAGACGTTCTCTATCGGGAGTTCCAGATCAAATAGAAACAGTTGGTATTCACCTGCATTACTCCACGATAGTGTGAAGTATGCGCTTTCACCGAGATCAATTCGCCCCCCTTGCTCATGGCTTTCGTCTAGATGCCATTGCTTGATGGTGGCGACCAAAGTGCGGCCAACCTCGGATGGTGTTTCCTTATAGTTAGATTGCCGTATATTTTGTGCCGAAAGTGCGCGCCAGAATTTGCTGGCAGAGTTGGAGAGTTCAATCGTGACGCGCCCGGTACGGTCCGCATCCCGGAGTGTTCCGCGCATTTTGCAAGATAATCCGTATAAGCTGCCGATTTCTGTAGGACTGGTCAACACAACATCGAAGATAGATTTGTTTTCTTGCGCCACGCCATTGAAAACGAGAGCTACCGCGCGCTCGAAATCACGCCAACCCGGAAGGGATACGCTCTTCCGCAATATCTGGCCTGACTCATCTTGAAATGTGCTTAAAACGAGGCGTAGTTTTTCAACTTCTTCTGACGTGGGGAATTTAGCAAGCAGTGAACTTCGTGAAACTAGAGCATTTACATTATCACTGAGTCCGGTGACAATTTCCGCCTCATCTTTCAACAGGGCATCTAGACTCACATTGAAGAACCGTGATACCTTCAATGCGAAATCGACTGTTGGCGACTTCTTGCCGCTTTCCAGTTCACTAATGTAACCATGTGCTGTATAGTCCAGCGCGAGCGCCAAATCCTTGAGTGTCATGCTGCGCTCCAGCCGAAGCCGCGAGAGCTTTTCTCCAAAACTGCTCATGTTGACACGCTGCACATATCAGGATATACTGTCTCTAGTAGAGACAAACTGTCATTGGGAGATGGTAATTGCTCAACAGTCCGTTTAAGTGGGTGGGCGGCAAATCGCGTTTGCGGAAGCACATTCTTCCGCTCCTCACATTCCATAAATGTTACGTAGAGCCTTTTTGTGGTGCAGCATGGGTTTTGTTCGGCAAAGCGATCAGCGAAGTAGAAGTCCTCAACGATAAAGACGATGACCTGATCAACTTTTTTCGAGTCGTAAAACACGATCCAGAAGCGTTGATTGAATCCTTCGATTTGACATTCGCCTCTCGTGCGGAATTCGAGCGCCTTGCCGCGCAAGATCAAACCGATCTTACTCCGATTGAACGCGCGCACCGCTTCTATTATTTGATCATGGCAGGTTGGGGCGGTGAACTTCTCTATCCCCGCTTCCAGACCAGCATCACTGACGGCGGGCATGGGAATCGCCTGATAGGAGCCATAACGACATTACGCGAGCGCATTATACCGATTTATGAGCGGTTACGCACCGTCATCATTGAAAATATGGATTGGAAAGATTGCATCAAGCGTTACGACCACGCAGACAGTTTGATGTACATCGATCCACCCTATCCCGAAAACAAGGTAAATTACGTCCACAACATGCGCGATTGGGAAAGTCACGAACAACTTGCCGCTATTCTAGCGACTGCCCATAGCAAATGGATATTGTCCTCTTATGACACACCGCAGATTCGGACACTATTCAAGCAAAATGTTTTTGTTCCTGTCAACTCCTATTCTGGGATGAACACAGATAAAACGCAGACGCGGCGCGTCCTCAATCAGGAACTGCTTATCTTCAATTACGACCCATTTCCTGCGAAGCCCGCTGAGACAGAACTGGCTTCGACTTCTCAGCAGCCATTGTTTCCGGTTAATATAGACAGGCAGGGTAAATAAGTGTCGATCTCACACACCGAAACCGAACGTCTGATCATTCGTGAACTCGCCCACACGGATGTCGCGGCGCGGGCGCAGCTCACCCGTGAAGCCTTCGACCCGGCACATGAGGACGCGCGTTCCGAGCAATGGATGCAGTGGACTGTGCGCAGCTACCGCGAATTCGCGAGCCTCTACCAGCCGCCCTATGGGGATTACGCGATTGTGTTGAAGCCGACAGGCGAACTCATCGGTGAGGTTGGGCTGGTCCCTTCGACAATCCCATGGGGCGTATTCGAGCAGCCGCCACATCTTCTCGTCTCACCGGAATTTGGGCTGTTCTGGGCGGTTCTGACTGCGCATCGAGGCAAGGGCTATGCTGCCGAGGCCGCGCAGGTGATCATCGATCACGCCTTCAAAAAGCTGAATGCGGCGCGCATCGTCGCGACAACGGAACACACCAACCTGGCCTCGCAGCGTGTCATGCAAAAACTCGGCATGACGCTTCGCAAGAATCCCGGCGATACGCCTTTCTGGTTTGAAATCATCGGCGTGCTGGATAACCCTGGCGTATCCAAAGCGCGGTAAAATATGGGTGAAAATCTGAGATCGAACGACTTCTATGATACAAAATAGCGCGCTACCGGACCTCGTTGACGATTTGCAAAAGCACCTGACGGGCGATGTGCGCTTCGATGAGACGACGCGCCACCTCTACAGCACTGACGCCAGTAATTATCAGATCATGCCGCTTGGCGTGGTCATCCCCAAAACCGTCGAGGACGTGATCGCGGCGCACCAGATCGTGGCGAAATATGGCGCGCCGATCCTTCCGCGCGGCGGTGGATCGAGCCTCGCGGGGCAGACGGTCGGCGCGGCGGTCGTGATGGATTTCAGTAAATATATACGCAAGGTCACGAGCGTCAACGCCGAGGCACGCCGCGTCCGCGTGCAGGCCGGGCTTGCGCTGGCCGACCTGAACAAGCAGCTTGCGCCGCTCGGCCTAATGGTCGGACCGGACCCGGCCAGTGCATCGCGCGCGACGATTGGCGGCATGATCGGCAACAACAGCACGGGCGCGCATTCGATTCTGTACGGGATGACGAGCGACCATGTTTGCGCGCTGGACGTGATCACGAGCGACGGCCAGCGCGTATCATTGCACAAGGGACAGGATTTTTCCGACCGGACCGACGCACTTGGGAATGCGTATCGCACGGTCAAGCGGCTGCTGGCCGACCATGCCGAACAGATCGCCGCGCGCTACCCGAAAACGTGGCGTACCTGCGCTGGCTACGCGCTGAACCGCCTCGACCCGGCAGCTATCGACCTCGCCAATTTGCTGGTCGGCTCGGAAGGCACGCTCGCGACCACACTGGAAGCCGAACTCGCGCTTGTCCCACGCCCGACGAAAACGCGGCTCGCGGTCCTACACTTCAAATCGCTGCGCGCATCGCTCGATTCGACGCCCGTAATCCTCGAAACCGAGCCGTCGTCGGTTGAATTGATCGATAAATTGATGCTCGACCGCACGCGCGAGACGCCCGAATTCGCGCGCCGCCTGACCTTCATCGATGGCGACCCGGCGGCGGTGCTGGTCGTCGAATATTATGGCGAGACGGATCACGAACTCGCCGCGAAAGTCGAACGCCTGAAAGCGCACATGAGCGCGCGGCACATCCCGACTTGGATTGTCGATGCGGACTCCGCGCCGATGCAGGCCGATGTATGGGCGGTGCGCAAGGCCGGGCTGAATTTGCTGATGGGCATTAAGGGCGACTACAAACCCAGCCACTTCATCGAAGATGCAGCGGTGACGGTCGATAAG
>Ga0123336_10005578_pt1 | contig 10010 bp, 8 predicted proteins | sample SSSSmetaG_FD_96466 | JGI IMG/M metagenome (GOLD analysis project Ga0123336, IMG submission 96466) | Glacier valley bacterial and archeal communities from Borup Fiord, Nunavut, Canada, to study Microbial Dark Matter (Phase II) - ​SSSS metaG | ecosystem: Environmental > Aquatic > Freshwater > Ice...
CGCGATGCTCCAGGCCGGCCTGGTCGACGAGATCTCCCAGGTGATCGTCCCCGTCGTCGACGGCGGGACGGGCATCCCCTGCATCTTCGACATCCCCGGCAAGGCGCCCAAGAAGGCCGCCGCGACGCTGGAGCTCCGGAAGCGCCGGAAGCTCGCCGGCGGCGCGACGTGGCTTCGCTATCGGGTCAGAGCGCAACGCCCGCAGCGCTGACGAACCCGCGGAACCCCAGTCGCGTGCGGGCGCGCGGGGGCCTACGCTGGAGCGATGATTCACCGCGGTCTGCTCCTCGCCGGAGCGGGCGCCTTGTGCGCTGCCGTCTCGGCCTTTGCTTGCTCGTCCGACCCTTCCCCCGTTGCCCCCAGCGACGACGCGGGCCCCGATCCCGTCTGCGCCGGCAACCTCGCCGCCTTCCGCTTTCCGGGCGGCAACGACGGCGCGGCGGACCCGTTCGGCGCGAAGGCCGCGAATCAGGCGCGTGCCGGACGCATCAAGGACGCCGCGCAGATCGTCCAGCCCGAGAACGCCCGCAACAAGGTGCGCGTCGGCGACTTCGTGCTCGCGAACGACAAGGTTGCGGTCTACATCGAAGCGGAAGGCGAGAGTGACGGCTACAACCCGCTCGGCGGCGACGTCCTCGCGCTCGAGCTGATCGGCGCGAACGGCAAGCCCACTGGCGTCTCGCAGTTCAACGAGACGCTCGTGACGCTCTCGCGGCAGACCGTCAAGCCGGAGAAGGTCTCGGTCCTCGCCGACGGCGCCGACGGCAAGGCGGCGATCGTGCGCGTCTCGGGGCAGCTCGCGAACGTGCCGTTCCTCGACACGTTCAAGCCGCTCATTCCCGACGAGTACGACTTCCCGGCCGCCATCGACTACGTGCTCGAGCCCGGCGCCTCGAAGGTCCTCGTGCGGCTCCAGCTCGTGAACACGCGGACCGAGGCGGTCGACTTCGCGAACAAGCAGTACTTCGGCTTCTTCCAGGCGAACCGCAGTCAGGTCTTCACCGAGGCGACCGGCTTCGGCGAGCCGAAGGGCGAGACGCCGTGGGTGGCGTTCGACTCCACGAAATCAGCGTTCCTCTACCGCGCGCTGGGCAGCACGATGCGCGCCGAGATCGGCGTCAGCGGCTTCCAGCTCTACAGCATCAAGGGCCTCGCGCTCGACGCGTGCGCGACGAAGGCCGTCGACTACGCGGAGATGCAGGTGGCCGGCCCCGGCATCGACGGCCTGCTCGAGGCGAAGCGCGCCTCGTCCGGCGAGCCCGCGTGGCGCGAGGTGAAGGGCGTCTTGAAGGAGACCGACGGGGTCGTGCTGCCCGGCGCGCTGGTGCACGCCACCGCCGCGGACGGTCGTTACCTCTCGCGCGCCACGACCGACGCCGCCGGCGCGTTCACGCTGCATGTGCCGCCTGGCGACGCGCAGCTCACGCCGACGCTGAAGGGCTGGGCCATCCCCGCGGCGACGTCCGCTCCGGCGGGCGCCGCGACCGTCGACCTCGCGCTGCCGAAGCGCGCCACGATCGAGGTGAACGTCAAGGACGCGACCAGTAGCGAGCCGCTCCCCGCGCGCGTGCAGATCATCCCCACCACCGCGATCGCCGCCGCGCCCGCGACCTTCGGCGTGCGCGACCAGGAGGCCAATGGTCGGCTGTGGGTCGACTTCGCGATGACCGGCCACTCCGTGCTCCCCGTGCCGCCCGGCCAGCACCGTGTGGTGGTCACGCGCGGCTACGAGTACGAGCTCCACGACGCGACCGCGACCGCGACGCTCGGCACCACCACCATCATCGAGGCCCCGCTCGCGCGCAGCGTCGATTCTCCCGGCGTGATGTGCGCCGACCTCCACATCCATTCGCACTACTCCGCCGACTCCGACGACGAGCCCGAATTCAAGGTTCGCGGCGGCATCGCCGACGGCCTCGAGCTTCCGATCTCGAGCGAGCACGAGTGGATCATCGATTTCCAGCCGATCATCCAGCGCCTCGGCCTCACGAAGTGGGCCTACAGCTTTCCTTCCGAGGAGCTCACCACCTTCGCGTGGGGCCACTTCGGCGTGATCCCGATCTTCATCAAGCCCGACGCCGTGAACAACGGCGCTGCGGCGTGGATCGGCAAGAAGCCGGGCGGCTTCTTCAAGGACGTCAACGCGCTGGCCGAGAAGCCGGTGCTGATCGTGAACCATCCGTCGAGCGCGGGGTTCCAGGGATACTTCGGCGCCGCCTCCTACGATCGCGCGACCGGCAAGGGCGACCCCGAGCTGTGGAGCGAGGACTTCGCGGCCATCGAGGTCTTCAACGACTCGGACTTCGAGGAAAACCGCGCGAAGTCGGTGGCCGACTGGTTCTCGCTCCTCGACTCCGGCAAGACCTACTGGACGACCGGCAGCTCCGACTCGCATCGCGAGCGCACGAGCCCCGTCGGCTATCCGCGCACGTGCCTCCGCTTCGGGCACGACGATCCCACCAGGCTCTCCGCGGAGATCGTCCGCGACACGCTGCGCGCCGGGGCCGCGGTGATCAGCGGCGGCCTCACGATGACGGTGGAGGGACCGGGCGCGGTCGGTCCCGGCGGCACCGCCGCCGCTGGCCCCTACAAGGTCACGGTGGCGTGTCCGAGCTGGCTCGGCGCTTCGTCCCTCGAGGTCATCGTCGACGGCAACACCACCGAGACGCGGCCCCTCACCCCCATCGCCGGTCCCGGCCCGGGCAAGCGCTACGAGGTCACGGTCGACGTGAGCGCCGCGCAGAGCAAGCCGCGCCACTGGGTCGTCTTCCACGCCAAGGGCGTGGGGACGGGTCCGACCGGTGACCTCGCGCCCCTGCATCCGGCGGAAGGGCTATCTAGCTCAAAACTCGCCGTGTCGAACCCCATCTTCTTCGGCCCGTGATCGGTTCGCCCCGCGGCGAGTTTTGAGCTAGATAGCCCTCCCGCCGTGCATCCGAACTTCGAGAAACTCCGCACGCTCTATGCGAGCCGTCCCGCCATCCTCGCGCCCATGGAGGACGTGACCGACAGCGTGTTCCGTCGCCTGTGCCGCACGGTCGGCGCGGACATCGGGATGACCGAGTTCGTGAACGTGGAGGGGCTCCTTCGCGGCTGCCGCAACGCGAAGCGCAAGATCAAGCTCGCCGAGGACGATCAGCTCACCGCGATCCAGATCTACGGCGCTGATCCCGAGCGGCTCGCCGAGGCGGCCCGCTTCGCCGAGACCGCCGAGCCGCTCTTCCTCGACATCAACTGCGGCTGCTGGGTCCCGAAGATCTGCGGGCGCGGCGCGGGCGCCGGCTGGCTCCGCGAGCCCGAGGCAATGGTGGCGATGGTGAAGCTCGTCGTCTCCAACGTGAGCCTGCCGGTCACGGTGAAGACGCGCATCGGGCTCGGCCCCGAGTCGCACATGCCGATCGTCGATCTCGCGCGCCGCCTCGAGGACGCCGGCGCGGCCGCCCTCACCATCCACTGCCGCACCGCGGCGATGGGTCATTCCGGCGCTGCCGATTGGACGTGGGCGGCGAAGGCCCGCGAGGTGGTGAGCATCCCTGTCATCGTCAACGGCGACGTGCGGTCGGGTGAGGATGCAAAGCGCGCCCTCGACACGACGGGCTGCGCGGGCGTGATGGTGGGCCGCCGCGCCATCGAGCATCCCTGGGTGTTCCGCGAGATCTACGGCCTGCTGCGCGGCGGCGTGACGGTCGCGCCCCCGACCGACGAGGATCGCCTCGAGCTCTGTCGCGTGCACCTGCGCGCGAACGTCGAGGAGCGCGGCGAGCCGTACGGCGTTCGCGTGACGCGCCGCCATCTCAGCGGCTACCTCGCCGGCATGCGCGGCGCCGCGCAGCTCCGCCAGCAGTTGAACCACTGCGACTCGCTGGAGGGCTGCCTCGCCATCCTCGACACCGCCGTGGTGCGCGCCGCCGCCTGAGCGCGGATGGATCGCCACGCTGGCGGTGCAGCCGGTAGCAGCGAGAGCAACGGACCGCGCGACCCGGCGAGAATGCCGTGGTCACAGCGGTCGCGGTCACCGCACGCGGACTCAAGGCAGTGCCGACTGCGACTGCGACTGCGGCGGCGCCGCGGTGTGCACGTGGTGGCGATGACGGTTCAGCAGCCGGGGCTGGTCGCGGTAGTACGCCCAGCGGCCGCGGTCACGGTAGTACCAGTGGTCGTGGTACAGATAGACCGTGCGCCCTTCGTAGACCGTCGACGGATAGGTCTCGATCTGTACGGGCGCCGACGTGACCGCGCGAGCGGCGTGGACGGGCTCGGGGCTGGTGCGCACGGACATTGCGTGCCTCCGAACCGAGCCGGAGCAAGCGCAATGCCGCCCCCGCGGTCTCAGCGAGGCAGCGCGAGCGTGACCGCGGTCGCCGGGGACGCGCTCGCGATCTCGACGACCGCTGCATCCTGCCCCAAGGATGGCAAGAACCAGCGTCAGCGATGCGCGCTTCACCGACGCGCGCGCATGCTTGCGCTCGCCGATTGTCGCCGCCGATCAGGGCTGCGCGGCGGCGATGCACGCGGTGAGCGCCGGCGTCTGCGTGAAGCCGCAGTTGCCGTCGTCCTGGCGCGCGCACGTCGCCGCCTGGTAGCAGCCGTAGACAGGGCGGAACTCGCACGTCGTGATCACGGAGTGATCCGCGCAGACCTGACCGCTGCAGCCGGACGTCACGCAGGCCGGCTGCGGCACGTTCTGGACGCACGCGGGGACCGCGCCGCCGTTGCTGCCCTTCATCTCGCAGTGCGTGGTGGCCGTGCAGCGGACGTTCGCGCACGTGCTGCCCTGGAAGAAGAGCTTCGTGGCCACGCCGTGGCGCGTGAGCGTGAGGATGCGGCTCAGCGGGTTGATCTCGGCGTAGTAGCTGCGCGTGGGCTTCGGGCCCGCCGAGTCGAGCTTGATCTTGAGCTTGCCGCCCGAGCCCGTGATTGACCACCTGCCGGCCTCCGGGAGCGTGCAGGGGAACGCGATGCAGCGAACGGCAGGGTTGACGAGCGAGGCATCGACCATCGCCTCGTACGTGCCGTCGGCCTTGAGCCCGAGCTTCTGGAGATCGACGAAGGCGAGCGAATCGGCGCCCTTCCACTCGAAGCTCCCGACGAAGCCCGCCGCGCGCGACGTCAGCTCGTCCTGCGTGACGCTCGAGTCCTCGGACTCGGCGTCCTCCTCGGCGGAGGTGTCGGCCGCGCAGCCCGCGACGGCGAAGCCACTGATGGCAAGAGAAGCAAGAAGGAGCTTGAGGGCAGAGAGCTTCATGGGCGCCCTCTTTACTTCCTTTTGGAGCACCTGCAACCGAAAAGTAATACAATTACCGACATGGCGAGCTCCGTTGCGATCTCGGGCGGTTCTGCCGCGGTGCCGCAGGCCCCGGCGCGGACGATCCGCGCAAAGCTGCTGGTCGATGGCGCGCACTACGAGGAGCTCATCGTCCGGGCCATCGCCGAGGCGACGGTGAGCGTCTGGATCTCGACCGCGAACCTCAAGACCATGATGATCGAGGCGCCGATCGGCAGCCGTGCGCGGGCGAGCGGAAGGTACGTCTCGTTCTTCGAGACGCTCGGCGAGCTGGCGCGGCGCGGCGTCGACGTGTGCATCCTGCATGCATCGCGGCCGTCCGGCCCGCTGCAGCGGGAGCTGGCGCGCCTCGCGAAGAACGCGTCGGGCGTGAAGATGCGGCTCTGCCCGCGCGTGCACCTCAAGATGATCGCGGTCGACGGCAAGCTCCTCTACCTCGGGAGCGCGAACCTCACCGGCGCCGGGCTCGGCGCCAAGGGCGACGGCCGGCGCAACTTCGAGATGGGCATCCTCACCGACAGCGAGGCCATGCTCGACGCCGCACAGGGTCGCTTCGACCGCATCTGGCGCGGCCGCGAGTGCGGGCCCTGCACGATGCGCCGCGACTGCGACGCGCCGCTCGATCTCATGAAGACGCTGGTGAACGTGAAGGCGACTACTTCCCGCGGAACGTCGAGACGAACTTGTCGAAGTCCTTCTTCGCCGCGCTGACCGTCTTGTCGCCGCCGATCATCTTGAAGAAGTGCTGGCGATCGCCGGTGTCGACGATGGCGCCGAGCAGCATCTGGTTGTCCTTGGGCGGCGCAGGCTGGCCCATCATGCCGCCCGCGGCGAACTTGCCCTTGATCTCGACGATGGTGACCTTGAGCCCGTTGACGGTGCGGGCCTCGGTCTTCGCCTTCGCGTCGCCGAACTGCTGCTCCCAGCGCTTCACGTTCTGATCGACGCCGCCCGAGGCCGACGAGATCGCGAGCTCCGCGTCGTCCGGCTCGCCGCCGGCCTTCGGGATCTTGAAGGTCGCCTTGCGCATGGGGCTCGGGTTGGGCGCGCTCGTCCAGGCGGCCGGCGCATCGTAGCCGATGTCCTCGGGCCCGGCGGGCGCGGCGGCGGTGGCCGCACCGGTCGCAGCAGCGCTGCCGTGCGCGCTGCCGATCACGGGCACGGGCGAGACGGCGCCGGAGGCCGCGGGTGCGGGATCGGCAGGCTTGTCGCGCGGGATCGGCTCCGGCTGCTTGTTGCAGGCGACCAGGCAGGCGGAGACGGCAAGCACGGCGAGGATCTTCATCGTGACCCCTCTCTACTACGGCGGCGGCAGGCGAGCGAGACGAGACGCGAGAGGTTGCAGAGAAGCGCAGAGGCTCGAAGTCCGTCCTCTCGCCCCCGGACCTTTCGCGGCTCCGGGCCTCTCTCCAACCGCTCGGTCTCGCGCTCGCGGGTGCTAGAGATGCCGGGCAGGATGGAGCTCTCTCGGCGCACCGCGATCGACGATGCGCCCAACGCGCTGGCGGAGGCCGTCGCGCGCGTGCGGCGGGACGGCGGTGAGCTGCTCGACCTCACCGTGGGCAACCCCACCACGGCCGGGCTGCCCTACGACGCGCGCGCCATCCTCGAGGCGCTCGCCGACCCTCGCGCGCTCGTCTACGCGCCCGAGCCGCTCGGGCTCGACGCCGCGCGCGAGGCGGTGGCGCGCGACTGGGCGGCGCGCGGGGTGGCCGTCGACGCCTCGCGCATCGCGCTCACCGCCAGCACCAGCGAGGCCTACGCCGTCCTCTTCAAGGTGCTCTGCGACCCCGGCGACGAGGTGCTCGTGCCCGCGCCCAGCTATCCGCTGCTCGGCTTCCTCGCGGCGTTCGAGTCGGTCACGCTCGTCCCGTACCCGCTCGTGCACGCCGATCGCTGGCACGTCGACCTGGGGGCGCTGCGCGCCGCGATCACCCCGCGCACGAAGGCCATCGTCGTCGTCAACCCGAACAACCCGACCGGGTCGTACCTCGGTGAGGACGAGCTCGAGGCGATGCTCGACCTCGAGCTGCCCATCATCAGCGACGAGGTCTTCGCCACCTACCCGCTCGCCGCCCCCACGGGTCGCGTCGCGACCGTGGTCCACGCGACGCGCGGTCTCGTGTTTGCGCTCTCCGGTCTGTCGAAGCTCGCCGCGCTCCCCCAGCTCAAGCTCGGCTGGATCGGCGTCGCGGGGGAGCAAGCGCTCGTGGCACGCGCGATGAAGCGCCTCGAGCTCGTGCTCGATACGTTTCTCTCCGTCGCCACGCCCATCCAGCTCGCTCTCCCCACCATCCTCGCGCGCCGCGTCGTCACCGAGGAGGCCATCCGCGCGCGCACGCGGGTGAATCTCGAGGTCCTGCGCGCAGCGCTCGGCAGCGCGCCTTCTGCGCGCGTGCTCGGGGTGGAGGGCGGCTGGTACGCGATCGTTCGCGTGCCCGAGACGCAGAGCGACGAGGCCTGGGCGCTCGCGCTCGTGGAGGCCGGCGTGCAGGTGCAGCCGGGCTACTTCTTCGACATGGGAAGGGGCGCGCATCTCGTGGTGAGCCTCCTCACACCCGAGGACGTCTTCGCGGAGGGCGCGAGCCGCATCGCGACCTATGTGCGAGGAGAGGAGTGACGCGCGCGTCAGCCATCGTGCTGCTCTCTGCGTTCGGCGCATCGACGTTCGCCGGGTGCACGAAGAGCCAGCTCGTGGACGTCGCGATGAGCGGCGTCGAGCACGTGCGCGCCCCCCGCGACCGGCGCGTCGGCGACCTCCTGGTGCTCGCCGGCGACCTGCACTGCCACGTCCTGCCACCGGACGCGCCGTACCACGTCTCCCGCGACCTCGCGCAAACCCTCGAGCTCGCGAAGCGCGAGCAGCTCGACTTCGTGGTGCTCACGCCGCACGTGCCGAAGCGCTTCTTCGTCGACGACGACCTGCGCACCTGGGTCCTGCAGAGCCAGAAGGAGCTGCGCATTCGCCTCGCCGCGCTCCACCCCGACCTGCTCGTGATCCCGGGCTTCGAATACACCGATCATCGGTACGGACACGTCGGGGTCTCGTTCGGCGATCCCGCCGAGGTGCTCGCCGGCTACCCCGCGGACGAGGCGCGCGCGCACCCCGAGCGCTTCTTCGAGCGCTGGGTGGCGCGCGGCGGCCTCCTCACCATCAATCATCCCGTGGAGCGCGCGCTCGACACCTCACCGTTCACCGAGCTGCGCTGGGACATGTCCTGGCGCGCCTTCCGCGATCCGGTGATCGCGCCCGAGATCACATGGATCACGGCGCACGCGCAGGCCATCGAGACCTTCAACACGAGCGTCACGCACCTTCGCGACCAGTTCCTGATCGGCGAGGAGGATCGATCCCTGCGCGAGGCGGCGCACCTCGTCGACCGCACGAGCCGCGCCCAGCACCGCAAGATCGCGGCGGTGGGCGGCTCCGACTCCCACGGTCTGTGGCTGCGCGCGACCACGTTCGTGCTGGCAAAGGAGCGGTCCCCAGAGGCGCTGCACGAGGGCCTCGCCGCTGCGCGAACGTGCGTCCGCGGCCCCGAAGCATGCAGTCTGCAAGTGCGCGCGCTCGGCGCAGAGCGCTGGAGCGGCGTGGGCGACTCGGTGAGGACGCCAGCGCCCATCCTCGAGGCCCGCGCCTCCGGCGGCGACGCGACGTACGTGGTGAACGGCGCGATCGTGGCCACGGTGCCGGCGGGCACCGTCACGCAGCTTCCCCTCCCCGCCGGGCGCTGCGCGATCGTGCGGGCCATGGTCGGGCGCAGCTGGTCCTCGGGCATCTACGTCAATTGCGACTTCCCCTGACCAGAGCCTTCCGCGCGCACGTGCGGTACGTTGCGGATCGATGAGCATCGAGGCCGGCCCGCTCGACGTCACGGCGCCCGAGGAGGAAGACGCGCCGGACGCTTCGGCGAAGCACGCGGAGATCGGCCGCTACGTCTTCCGTCGCCTGGTGGGCTCGGGGGGCATGGGCGTGGTCATCGCCGCGCACGATCCGGAGCTCGATCGCGAGGTCGCGATCAAGCTGATCGTCGCCGACCGGGACGCCGAGGGTGCGCCCGTGCGCGAGGCGCGCGCCATGGCCCGCCTCTCCCATCCGAACGTGGTGAGCGTCTACGAGGTGCTCCGCCTCGCCGATCGCTCCGCGATCGTGATGGAGCTCGTGGACGGTCAGGACCTCGGTGCCTGGCGGAAGAGCCAGAAGCCAGGATGGCGCGCCATCGTCGAGGCGTACGTGCAGGCGAGCCGTGGCCTGGCCGCCGCGCACCGGGCCGGCCTCGTGCACCGTGACTTCAAGCCTTCGAACGCCCTGATCGACAGGGATGGATTGGTCCGCGTCACCGATTTCGGCCTGGCGCGTACCGACGAGGCGACGGACGCAACCTCGAGGACGCAGAGCGGCACGCCCGCGTACATGGCGCCCGAACAGCACCGCGGCGAGGCCGTCGACGCGCGCGCGGATCAGTGGGCGCTCGCGTGCTCGCTGTACGGAGCGCTTCACGACCAGCAGCCGTTCGCCGGGAAGGACCGCGCGGAGCTGGCCGCCGCCGTCACCCGCGGCGTCGTCGAGCCGGAGCCCGCCGGCACGCCGGTGCCGAGGCACATCCGGAGCGCGATCCGACGCGCGCTCTCGCCCGATCCGGGAGAGCGGTTCGCGAGCATGGACGACCTCGTTCGCGCGCTCTCACCCGTCGAGCCCGGCGGCGGCGTGGGTCGCGCCGGGGTA
>Ga0123336_10005579_pt1 | contig 10009 bp, 5 predicted proteins | sample SSSSmetaG_FD_96466 | JGI IMG/M metagenome (GOLD analysis project Ga0123336, IMG submission 96466) | Glacier valley bacterial and archeal communities from Borup Fiord, Nunavut, Canada, to study Microbial Dark Matter (Phase II) - ​SSSS metaG | ecosystem: Environmental > Aquatic > Freshwater > Ice...
AACAAGAAACAAGAAACAAGAAACAAGAAACAAGAAACAAGAAACAAGAAACAAGAAACAAGAAACAAGAAACAAGAAACAATGCCCATGCTCGATGCCCACGGCCGGCCGCTGGAGTACCTGCGCCTGGCCGTCACGGACCGCTGCAACCTGCGCTGCTTCTACTGCATGCCCGAGCAAGGCATTAAGTATTTGCCCAAGAGCGAGGTGCTCAGCTACGAGGAAATGCTGCGCCTGACCCGGCTGCTGGCCAGCCTGGGCGTGCGCAAGGTGCGCCTGACCGGCGGCGAGCCGTTCGTGCGGCGCGGGCTGCTGCCTTTTATCGAGCAGCTCACGGCCGTGCCCGGCCTCGACGACATCAGCCTGACCACCAACGGGGTGCTCACCGGCCCGCACGTGCCCGCGCTGGCCCGGCTCGGGGTGCGGGCCGTGAACCTGAGCCTCGATACGCTCGACCGCCAGCGCTTCGCCGCCATCACCCGGCGCGACGAGCTGCCGGCCGTGCTGCGCACGTTCGAGGCGCTGCTCGACGCGGGCATCGAACTGAAAATTAACGCCGTCGTCATGGCCGGGCGCAACATCGCCGACCTCGTGCCGCTGGCCGAGCTGGCCCGCGACCGGCCCGTGGCCGTGCGCTTCATCGAGGAAATGCCCTTCAATGGCGGCTCGCACGAAGCTTCGGCCGCCACGCTGCCCTGGCACTACGCCCGCATCAGGCAGCACCTGGAGCAGCACCTCGGCGAGCTGCGGCCGCTGCCCGGCCCGCTGGGCACTACCGCCGACGAATACGCCGTGGCCGGGTTTGCCGGCACGGTGGGCATCATCGCGGCGTATTCGCGCACGTTTTGCGGCTCCTGCAACCGCCTGCGCCTGACCGCTGAAGGCGGCTTGCGCACCTGCCTGTATTCGCCAAATGGCCTCGACCTGCGCGCCCTGCTGCGCGGCGGCGCGCCCGATGCCGACCTGCTTATTGCCCTGCGAAACGCCTTTTACTACCGCGCCGCTGACGGTTTCGCCGCCGAAAGCGAGCGCCCGCTGCATCAGCTCAGCTTTGAGAGCATGGCCACGGTGGGCGGCTAATAATGGTTAGTGATTAATAGTCGGTGGTTAATCTTTTCTGAGACTAACCATTAATCAGTAACTGAACTGACCAGAAAAATTAGTACACAGGCTTCAAGCGTAAAATCTTGATAATCTGCTTGAATTTTGGCCGTAAGCGCGCACTAATTTTCCTGGTCAGTTCCATTAACCATTAACCATTGAAACTCACGGTCCAGCTATTCGGTATTGCCCGCGACATCGTGGGGCACTCCACCCTGACGCTCGCCGCCCCGGCGGGCGAGACGGCGGCCAGCCTGCTCGCCACCCTGCGCGCCACCTATCCCGGCCTGACCGAATTGCGGAGCCTGGCCGTGGCCGTCAATAACGAGTACGCCGCCGCCGACGTGGCCCTGGCCGAGGGCGACGAAATCGCGCTCATCCCGCCCGTGGCCGGCGGCTGATTCTCAATGAGCGGTTAACAATGAGCAGTGAGCGATTCTCGTCAATCCCGCCTGGCATTGCTCATTGACCAGAATTGCTCATTGATGATTGTTCATTGCTCATTGATAACTGATGATTGATTTAACTGACCAGCCTATCGACGTGGCGGCCGTGCTGCGGGCGGCCGAATCGCCGGAAGCCGGCGCGGTCAATGCCTTCGTCGGCACCGTGCGCGACCGAAGCGACGGGCGGGTAGTCGTGCGCCTGCACTACGAGGCTTACGTGCCGATGGCGCGGCGGCAGTTGGCCCGCGTGGCGGAGCTGGCCCGCGAGCGCTGGCCGCAATTGCGGCAGGTGGCCATCGTGCATCGCTACGGCACCCTCACAATCGGCGAGGTCGCCGTGGTGGTGGCCGTCAGCACTCCGCACCGGGCCGACTCGTTCGCCGCCTGCGAGTTCATCATCGATACGCTCAAGCAAGTCGTGCCGATTTGGAAAAAAGAAGAGTTTGCCGACGGCACCGTGTGGGTGGCGGCGCATCCGTGAAGTGTAGGGGCGGCTCGCAGCCGCCCGCCGGATGTGCGAGCCAAGCTGACGGTAGTATTACGCACCGGCAATAGCAACCGTAGCGGGCGGCTGCGAGCCGCCCCTACACGCGATAATCCGACTTGCCGCCCGTTTTTTCCAGCAGCCGGATGCCTTCGATGACCATATCCGGGGCGAGGGCCTTGCACATGTCATAGACGGTGAGGGCGGCGACGGTGGCCCCGGTCAGGGCTTCCATCTCGACACCGGTGCGGCCGGTAAGGCGGGCCGTGCATTCGATGCGTACCGTGTCGGGGGCCTGGGCCTCGACGCGCACCTGAATGTCGTCCAGCCCCAGTGGGTGGCAGAGCGGGATGAGGTCGGCGGTTTTTTTGGCCGCCATCACCCCGGCGATGATGGCCGTCTGGAATACGGGGCCTTTGCGGGTGGGCAGCTCGCCGGCCCGCACCAGGGCCAGCACCTCGGCCCCGACGCGCACGTAGGCTTCGGCGCGGGCCAGGCGGGCGGTGGCGGGCTTATCGGCTACGTTCACCATCGCCGGCTGGCCCGCCTCGTTCACGTGGGTGAGCCGGGGCGCGGCGGGCGCGGCAGAAGCAGAGTCGGAAGTGGGGTTCGGCAGCATGAGTCAGCAAGCGGCCGGGCGGGGCGAAGGTTTCGGCGTGAGCTAAGAAACCCCTTCCGCCGCTGGCGGAAGGGGTTTCTCTTGTTTCTTGTTAATGGGCCTTGAGCAAATTGTTTTAATTAATCCATCGGACCAAGAACTCACTAACAATCATTGACTTGGTAACGCCTTGAACAAGAAACAAGAAACAAGAAACTACTCCTGGGTCAGGCGCAGCACCTGGCGCAGGGGCGAGCCGTCGGGCTGGAGGCCGCTCACCACGACCAAATACGAGCCGGCGGGCAGGCCCGCCAGGGCCAGCGGGCGGGCCGCGCCGCCCGCCAGCGACCAGGCCCGGAGGCTGCGGCCGGTGGCATCGAGCAGGCGCACGTCGTAGCTGGCCGTAATGGGCAGCCCGCTCAGGTCGAGCGTGGCATCCGCGCCGCCCGCTACCGGGTTGGGGTAGAGCGTGAGCGGCACCGCCGGGCCGGTGGCCCCGAAGGATAGGCTACGCACGGCCGAATACGCGCTCCGGCCGTCCAGGTCCACCTGACGCAGACGGTAATAGACGAGCGTGCCCGCCTCGGCGGCGCGCGGGTCGGTGAAGCCGTAGGTGGTCGGGGTTTGCCGGTTGCCTTGCGCGGCTAAGCGGCCGAGGGCCGTGAAGCTGCCGGGCTGGCCGCTGAGGCTGCGCTCGACGCTGAAGTAGTCGCTGTTCACTTCGCTGGCCGTCGTCCAGGCCAGGCGGGCGGCGCGGCCGCTGGCCTGGGCCGTGAAGCTGGTCAGCACCACGGGCAGCGGCTGGGTGCTGACGGGGATGGTGTAGGTCGCGGTGTTGTCGGAGCCGCCGTTCTCCGTGTCCACGGCCGTGTAGGTAAACACCGCGTTGCCCGAAAAGCCAGGGTCGGGCTGGTAGTAGAGCGCGTCGGCCTGATTGACGGGCACGAGCTGGCCGGCCGTCAGGATGGGGCCGCCCGGGCCGCCCAGGCGCAGGGTGCCCGAGGCGGGCAGCGTCTGGATGACGAACGAGGCCACGGCCGCGCCCGGCCCCGAGAGGGTGGCTTGCAGCGCTTGGTTGAGCTGGGTGGGCGGCGAGGCTTTCGGCATGGCCGGCGCGTTGGTCTTGTCCTGGGCCAGCAGGTTCACGCTGCACGTACCCAGGTAGAGGTCGTCGAGGCCGAAGTCGTTGCCGCCGAGGGTGCGGTTGATGTCGCGAATCTCGAACGTGGCCGACGTGCTGTTGCCCGAATACCACACCCCGCTGAAGCGCACGTAGTTGGTCGTGCCGTTGAGCGTGGCCGTGGCCGAGGTCGAGCGCCCGTTGATGACGAAGCCCAGCACGGCCGGGCTGCCGGGGTTGATGGAATTGGCGTAGCCCGAGTAGGTGTAGTAGCGGTTTTTGGCCACCCCCGACACGCTCTGGGCATACACCTGACTCTGGTTGGGCGCGCCGTTCACCATCATAAATTTGTTGCCCGTGCGCGGCAGCCCCGTAAACGCCGGGTGATAAACGCGGGCATTGCCATCGACGGCGTAGGTAGTTTCCGGGTACAGGCCCGACGAGTTGTCCCCGGCCACGTAGGGCGACGACACGTAGCGGTAGGCCGAAGTAAACTGCCCGTTGCCGGCCTCGAAGCCGGGGTTCTGGAGCAGGTTCGGGCCGTTGGCCGAGGTACACACCGTGGCGTTGTCATAGACGTTGACGAACACCGTGGCCACGTTCGAGCAGTTGCCCGACTGGCAAATCTGGTACTGGAAGCTGTCCGGGGTGCCATTGCTGACGTAGCCCGTATTGGGCGCGTAGGTGTAGTTACCATCGGCGCTGAGCGTGACCGTGCCGTGCTGGGCCACGAGGCCCACCGCCGTCACCGTGGCCGTGAGCGTGCCTGTGGGCTGGGTGTCGTTGAGCAGCACGTTGCCCTGGGTGGGCACGTCGCGCGGCACGTCCAGGCCGTCGTCGTTGGCCACGTAGCCCGTGTTCGACACCACCACGGGCAGCGTGTACGTGGCCACGTTGCTGGTCGTGCCGCCGGTGTTGGTGGCCAGAAAATCGAAGCTCGCGTTGCCCACGAAACCCGTCGTGGGCGTAAACGTGAGTCGGTTGGTAGCCCCCACCGGCACCAGCTGCCCACCGGCGGCCGTCACGGCCGCGCCGTTGTAGAACAGCGTGCCGTTGATGGCCGGAAACACCGTGAACGAGGCCACCGGCGTAGCCGGGTCGTTGGCGGCTTGCGGCACGGTCAGGCCAGGATTGAGGGCCACCAGGCTCACGTTCCGGGGCACGTTCAGGTTGGTGACGTCGAAAGCCGTCGGGCCGCTCGTGACGGGGATGTTGCCCGAAAACTCCGACGTGCCGCTGCCCGCCAACGTGGCCGTGCTCGTGAGCTGGGCCGTGCCCGCTTGCAGGGCCGCCTTTTGCGCCGCCGTGAAGCCGCTCAGCTGGAGCGTGGCCGTGAAGGTGCCGTCCGCGTCCACGACGACGCTGCCCAGATATGAGCTGCCCTGGCCGTAGCCGTTGCCCAGGCTGGGGCTGCTCACGGTGTTGGGCTGGGCCAGGAAAAACTCGGCCGTGGCCCCGGCCACCCCGGTGCCGGTGATGACGAGGTTGTTGCCGCTATAGACGGCTTTGGTCAGCACCGGGAAGTTGAGCAGCAGATTGCCGCCGTTGGTGGCCGCGCTGTTGAGCGTCACGTAGGGCGCGCTGCCGGTCGCGGTATTCTGGCCAGCGGCCAGCAGGTCGATGCCGATTTCGCCGCTCGCGGCCGCCCCGCCGCTGCCCGCCGCATTGCCGTTGCCGGCGATGGCGTTCTGGCTGATGACGTTGTTGAGGGCCGTGGGCAGCACCAGCACCCCGGCCCCGTAGTTGTTAAGAATCACGTTTTGCGCCAGCGTGTGGCCGTTGCCGCCCACCCGCACGCCGGGCGTGAAGACGGGGACGGTGCCCAGGCCCGCGCCGTTGCCGCTGAGCGTGTTGCCGCTCACCGTATTGCCCGTGCTGCCCGGCCCCAGGTCGAGGCCCGCGCCGCCGTTGGCCGCCACCAGATTGTTGAGCACCGTGCTGCTGCCGCCCAGCACGAGCAGGCCCGGCAAGCCAGTGCCCAGGCCGTTGCCCCGCACCTCGCTGCCGCTGATGGTGGCCGTGGCCCCGGCCGCCAGCGCGATGCCCTGCCCGGCGTGGAAGCCGACCAAGTTTTGGCTCAGCAGCAGGCCCGTGCCGCTCAGCACCCGGATGCCGTCGGCCCCGGAGCCGCCCGCCGCCGCCGCGCCCGTGGCCGAGAGGCCCACGAACGTGCCCTGCACCGTGACCGTGCTGCCCGCGCCGGGGTTGAGGCGCAGGTCGGCGAAGTTGTCGTCGTTGGTCCCGTTGCCGAAGCCCAGCACCGCCAGGCCCAGCACGCTGCTGCCCGCCGAGCCGGCCCCCAGCTCCAGGCCCACGGCCACGGCCGCCGTGCCGCTGAGCTGCACCTCCGGGCCGTTGTACTGCGGCACCACGGTGTTGGTGCTGCCCACCGTGCCGCCCGTGCCCACGGTCGCGTTGTTGCTGCTGCCGACGTTGCGCGATTGCGTCCAGCCGTTGAGCGACGTGCTCGGGCCAGTAATAGCGGGCAGGGCCGTGAGCGGACTCACCACGGCCACGCCGCCCGTGAGCTGCCCCGGCACCGAGGCCAGCAGCCCGTCGTGGGGGCCGCCGTCTGAAATCATGAAAATGCTGGTTTCGATGCCCGCCGGCAACGGCGCGAACACGACGGCCGCGCCCACAATCTGGTTGATGAACGAGCCGGCCTGGGCCAGGCTGCCCTCGCCGCCCAGCGCGTTGGCGTTGAGAATGAACTGCCGCACCGACCCCTGGCCCGCGTCGTTGGGATTGACGACGACATCGAAGTTGAAACCGAAATCCGGCCCGGTGGTCGGGCCGCTGCCCAGCGTGACACTCGCCACCGACTGGGCCGCCGTGGTCGTCGTCGTCAGGCTGCTCAGGCTGGCGCTGCTCAGGTTTGGGCCGGCATCAACCCGACTCGGGGCCTCGCCGCCCACCCGCGTGGTGCTGCCGTTGTAAGTCTGTACGGCCAGCTGCTGGCTCGCATAGCCCGCCGCCGCGCTGCCCGTGAAGCCGGCCCCCGGCCGGGCCGAAATCACCGAGCCGTTCACCACCCGCACCGTGTGGGCCGCGCCCGCCACGCCCGTCAATGTGTAGCGGCCGTTGGCATCGGTCACGCTCGTGCTGAGGTAATTGCCGGCGTTGTCGTACAGCTCCACGATGGCCCCCGGCCGCCCCACGGCCCCGCCGCCGAGCGTGGCCCGGCTCCGGCCGCTGCCGCCGCCGTAGTTGGCATCCTCATACACGAAACCCGCGAGCGCGACCTGCGCCGGGGCCTGGGTGGCGCAAAGCAGGCCGTTGGGCACGATGCCGCCGCCGCCCGGGCCAGTGTAGCTGAAGCTGAGCGTATTGTCGCCCCCGGCCTGGCCGTAGAAGATGAGCACGTCGTGGCGGCCCGCGCTGAGCGTGAGCGGCGCCGACTGCACCGTCCGGCTGCCGTGGGCCCCGCCGTTGTCCACGGCGGCCGAAGCCAGCGTGGGCGTGGCGGCCAGCGCGGCCCCGTCAATCCATAAATACGAAGCGTCGTCCGAGGTCAGGCTCAGCACGTAGGTGCCGGTGGTCGGCACGCTGAAGCTGCCCCGGTAGCGGGCTGAATACTGCTGGTAGCTGTTGGCGTTGCCGTTGGCCGCGCTGCTCAACCCCAGGTCGCCCCAGCTGTCGTTGGCCGGAAAACTGACTCGCGCGTCGTAGCGGCTCAGCACCGGCGTATTGCTGGCGAAAAAGCCCAGGTTGTCGGCGAAGTAGCCGTTGTAGTATTCCGCGTACAAGCCGCTGCTCGTACTCGGGCCGTAGGGTGTGCCGCCGCAGCCGTTGGCGGGCAGCGCCACCAGGGTGCTGACGCGGGCGTTAGCCAGACTGCCATCGTTATCGCCGGGCACGGCATCGGCCGTAGCCGCCGACGACGAGGCCACGGCCCCGATGGTCGTGGAATAAGCCGGAGCCGTCAGGCTGAAGGTAATCGTCTGGGCATTAGCCGCCCCGCTGGGCAGCGCCGCCACCGCGGGCAGCGTGAGCCGGCCGCTGGCGTTGTCGTAGCTGGCCCCGGCGGGCAGGCCCCCCGCGAAGGCGGCGCTGGTCAGGCCCACCGGCAGCTGCACCTGGGCCACCACGTTGAGAGCCGGCTGGGGGCCGTTGTTGAGCAACTGGACGCTGTAGCTCAGGCTGGTGCCCGGCCCCACCGAAGCCGGCGCGCTCGTGCTGAGCGTGGTCGCCACGTCGGCGCTCGCGCTGGTTGGGCTGAGGCTCAGGTCGTCAATACTAAAGTCATCGCCGTTGCTGGCCAGGGTCAGGTCGGTGAGGCGGATGAGGAGCTGGGTGGCGCTGCCCGTAGCGATGGTCAGCGCCGGGCTTTGCTGCCAGCTCGACCGGCTGCCGCTGCTCGTGCCGGTCGGGTTCTGAAACGCGGGCGCGACCGTCGTAAACGTGGCCCCGCCGTCGAGGCTGTACTCGGTCTGGATGTTTCCCGGCGCGGCAAAGTAATTGTTGATGAGCCAGTACGAGAACACGTAGCTGGTGTTAGCGCTCACGCTCACCGTCTGCTGCCAGAAATAAGCGCCCGCGCTGGTCGAGGCGTTCACCAGCAGCATGTTGCCGCTGCCGCTGGTGTGGTCCACGTTGTTAAGTTGAAAGCCCGGATTGAAGGCCAGACTGCCCGTGCGGATGGCCAGGCTGGCCGCTCCAGGGTCGGTGTTGAAGGGCGCAATGAAGCCGTAGCCCGGAAACGTGAAGCCCGCGTTGGCCGCCGTGTAATTGGCGGCCGACTGGTCCTCGAAGCCAGGGTTGGCCAGCAGGTTCTGGCCCCAGGCCCGTCCCTGGCCCAGCGTCAGCCAGCTCAGCAGGATAAATAGCGTCAGCGCCCAAGGGTTGGTTCCGCCGCGCGCGCCTCGTTGCCGGCCGCGCGGATTGGTGGATAAGGATGCATTCATAAGGAAAGAAATGAAAAATGTGATTTCGGCCCGAAGGCCCGCCGCCCGGCCCAAAAAAGAGCCGGCGCAACGCGGCGAAGTTACGGGACTAACGCGGTAAAAGTATAAATTACCATTCGGATAGCTTGCGCTATCAGCGTTGAGCTTGTAAACTAAATAGCCAGGCAAATAACCTTTTTTTCGAGCTTGAACGGAGTTTTTAATGACCAGCAGAAAATTTGCGTGTCGCCTGGCACTCGACTTATATAAATGTTTAATACTGGCAAAATATAATGCGAGGACGATAATTTAACTTGCGCGTAATCCGCTATTTTTTCCTCGCCCAGCCCCAGTTGCGCCCACGCCGACGCGGTCCGGGGTCCCCGCCGGGTCGCCCACCGCGCCCACACGCCCTCAGCGAGAGCGGCCACCGCATCCGTGAGCGTCGGACACTAAAAAAGGCACTCCCAGCGGTCTGTTTCAGACCGCTGGGAGTGCCCTCAATAATTGACTATCGTACCGTCCGATGCGCAAACCCCTTCGGAGTTTGCGCATCGAACTGGGCTATGTTCACTAATAATCAGCGCCTTAAAAAAAATATGCAACCGCGGCCAGCCGGCCAGCCGCGACAATGGCCGCCCGCCGCCCCGCCTACGCCCCGCCGCGCCCGCTCGCCGCCACGAGCTGCCGCAGCGGCTCGTTGAAGCCTTCGGCATCGAGCAGCTCTTCCAGGGGCAGGTGCAGGCGGTATTGCCAGTGGTGCTGGGGGTTGCTCGGCACGTTGATTTGCTCGTCGTGGGGGTTGGCCCGGCGCAGGCCGGCGTCCATGCCCAGCAGGTCTTGCAGCGGGAAAATGGCCCACATCGCGGGCGAGGCCAGGTGCTGGGCCAGCACGTCGCGCACCACCCAGGGTTCGCAGTAGAACGGGGCCAGCTGCCGCCAGTGGCCGAGCGTGGTTTCGTAGTAGCGCTGAGTACGCACCCGGTCTTCCTCCCACCAGCCGCGCAGCGTGCTCATGTCGTGGCTGCCCGTCGTGACGACACTCAGGTAGGGCGCGTCGGCGGGGTGGCCGAACTCGGTGCGCGGGTTGGCCGGCATCCGCTGAATGTGCAGGCCCAGAATGCCGAGCTGCCGCATCACGCCGGGCACCGAAGCGGGCACCATGCCCAGGTCTTCGCCGCAAATCAGCATGTTGGTGGCGTAGCGCACGGCCGGCAGCTTCACCAGCCCCTGTTCGCGCCAGAACTCCTCGTGCCGCCGGAAGAAGAAGTCCACGTAAATCTCGTCCAGGCGGCGGCGGCTCTCGTCGTCGGCCAGCTCGGCGTAGCTCGCCGTTTTGCTGAGCGTGATGCGCGGGTGGTAAAAGTCCGGCGCGTC
>Ga0123336_10005580_pt1 | contig 10008 bp, 2 predicted proteins | sample SSSSmetaG_FD_96466 | JGI IMG/M metagenome (GOLD analysis project Ga0123336, IMG submission 96466) | Glacier valley bacterial and archeal communities from Borup Fiord, Nunavut, Canada, to study Microbial Dark Matter (Phase II) - ​SSSS metaG | ecosystem: Environmental > Aquatic > Freshwater > Ice...
ACAATCAACCAATCCAAGCCACGGGCATTTCGATAGGGAGCGATGCGGACAAACTGCCGCTCGCGGCGGCTCTCGATAGTAAATTGCTGGGATGTTTGCAGCGCGGGGAAGTTGCCAAATCGGTTGGCGATTTGGCGAGCAATATCTCGGGTGCAGATATCGCTGCTGTTGACTGCTAACGATCGCGCCGGTTGCTGTTTTGCTGGCTTCGCAGCAGGTGTTTCGAGTGTGGATGCGGCAACCAAATTGCCCGATCGATCCATAATAAAAGTCTGTCCCGACTTAGAGAAATGCAGGCGATCGAGAAAAGTGCTGATTTCCGAGGGTGTAGAATTATCGGTGAGGCGATCGCGAATTCGCTCTCCTACTTGTTCGATTAACTGATGCGCTACATCCTCGATCGCTTCTTGACTGCTTTTGAAAGAAAGATAGCCTACTAGCGCGACGGCGCTGACTGTTTGCAACACAAAGGGAACAATCAGAACGGTTCGCAGGGGAAGTTTGTTGAAAAGTTTGACAACTAGGCGTTTGAGGGGATGAATGGGCATAGAATCAAGCAATTGCCCTCGTGGGAGGTTAATTGTTTTTAGTTTTTTACCTTTTTAGTTTAACGGTTTAACTTGGTGCTGAACTCGGGCGAAGTTTACACAAATAACCCGGCGGTTTCCAACCGCCGGGGTTTTTGGAGCGGAATCTTCAACCTGCGGAGGCAGGTTTTGTTTGTGTAGACGCGGTTTCCAACCGCCGGGGTTTTGTTTGTGTAGGCTACTGCGAATTCTTTAACCGGGCTAAAACGGCGGCGAAAAGAGCGGAATTGATCGGCTTTGCTAAGTGTTCGTCGAAACCGGCGGCGATCGCCCGATCGCGGTCTGATTCGCTAGCATAAGCTGTCAGGGCCACGGCTGGCAACCTCTTGGCAGTGCCTAATTCGGACGATCGCACTTTGCGGATCAGCGAGTAGCCGTCCTCAACGGGCATACCGATGTCGCTGACTAAAATATCGGGGGGTGATTGCTGCAAAAGTTCGATCGCCGAAGCAGCCGAAGCAGCCGCCGTCGCAGTTGCGCCCAACTGTTCGATCGCAGCCACCAAAAACTCGCGGTTGTCGGGTTCGTCGTCAACCACCAACACCTTTAAGCCAGCCAAAATAGCCTGACGCATTTGAGGGATTTTCCTTTCCCCTCTCAACTGCGACTGCTGATTCCGACGCTGTTTGAGCGGCAGCATTACCGTGAATGTCGCGCCGAGTCCCTCTCCGGGACTTTCGGCTGTCACAGTGCCGCGGTGGAGTTTCACCAAGTGCCGGACGATCGCCAATCCCAGCCCTAAACCGCTGTCAGCCCTAGTAATTGAGCCGTCTGCTTGTCGGAAGCGATCGAACACGTAGGGCAAAAACTCAGCAGAAATGCCTTTTCCGGTATCGCTGACAATAATTTGCAGGTGATTGGGCGATGGGGAATCGGTAACGGCTACCGCAGACAATTGCAGTCGGACACTTCCTCCCGCAGGCGTAAACTTGACGGCGTTAGTCAGCAAATTCGAGACTACCTGCTGCAACCTCTGGGTGTCGCCCCACATCAATCCGACTGCGGGGTCAAATTCTGAGGAAACAGTGACAGGCTTGGCCTCAGCCACGAAATTGACTGAATTCAGAGCAACTTCGATCGTCTTTACCATGTCGAACCAGCCGGGTTTGAGAGCAAGTTTGCCTTGAATGATCCGGGAAACATCGAGCAAATCTTCGACTAGCTGCACCTGCACCCTTGACTGACGCTCGATCGCCTCCAAACCGTTAGCTAAAGAAGCTTCTGTGTACTTCCCTCTGCGAAGTATCTGCGCCCAGCCCAGAATCGCATTTAAAGGCGTCCGCAGTTCGTGGGAAAGAGTGGCGAGAAACTCGTCTTTCAGGCGGTTGATCGCTTCTGCTTCTGCCCGGGCGGCTTGTTCGCGATCGAGCAACTGAGCGCGTTCTGCCTCGACTTGCTTGCGATCGCTGATGTCGGCGACGATCGACATACAGTTAATGTTGCCCTTGCCGTCGCGGACTGGAGTCGCCCACAAACCGATGTCGATCGAGCTTCCGTCTTTCCTTTGGCGCTGGGTTTCCATGCCCGCGATCGCGTTTCCGGCGCGAATTCCTTTCAAATTCGCCATGAATTCCTGTCGCTTGTCTACGGGAATGCTGGGCACGAATTGACCTACCACCTCTGATTCTGACCAGCCAAAAATCCTCTCGGCGGCTGGGTTCCACATTTTGACAATGCCGTCGTCGGCGTCCAAAACGGTAATTGCGAGGGGACAAGCGCGAATCAAGGCTTCCAAAGTTTGATTGATTTGCGATCGCGCCTCTTCTGCTTGTTTGCGATCGCTGATATCAACGTTCACCCCGATCATCCGCAGAGGCAAACCGCGATCGTCCTGAAACACCTTCGCCCTGCAAGCAATCCAGCCCACGCTTTTGTCTGGGCGGCAGATGCGGAACTCAATATTTAATTCTTCCCCGGAGGCCACCGCAGCCTGCACCTGCTGTTCGGTAACAGCGCGATCGTCTGGATGCAGCATTTCCAGCCAATTTTGATAGATGTCTAAACCGCCGATCGGCAGCCCGTACAAAGCCACTAGCTCGGGCGTACACGCGACCTCGCCGGTTTGGACGTTCCATTCAAAAGTTCCGATTTTGCCTGCTTGCTGAGCGATTTGCAGCCGTTCTTGATTGTTTTTGAGTTCTGCTTCCACCCTTGATATCTCGGTCAAGTCGATGTAGAATGCGACGATCGTCTCTGGTGCGCGATCGTCCGGGCACAGAATCGTCCCGCCCATCAAAATTGGGACGCGGCTGCCATCTTTGCGGATGTACTCTTTCTTGAAAGGCGTTGCAACTCCCTTAGCCCGAATTTCTTGCGCCGCCTTGGCGTCTAGGTGCAGGTATTCGGGGGGGGTCATCCTGTCCCAGCGCATTTGACCGGACAACTGCTCTGAGCGGGTGTAGCCGACCATCTTGAGCAAGGAGTCGTTGGCGTAGGCGATGCGGCCGCTAAAATCGCCGATCGCGACTCCGAAAATATTTGATTCTAACAGTCGCCGGAATATGGCTTCACTTTGCTGGATTACCCGTTTTGCTTGGTTGCGATCGGTGATTTCGGCTACCACGCTGCTGACTCCCAACAGCGTTCCCGATTCATCGCTTACGGGGTAAAAGCTGACTTGCAAATCCCGCACAACTCCCGGCTGTTGAAGGGTTTCGGCCTTAACTTCCAAGTCGAGCACGGGGGTTTGTGTCGCCAGCACTTGGCGGTAAATCGGCTCTACCATATCGGCGATTTCGGGAATCGCTTCTCTGACGGTGCGCCCGATGTGATCGGCGATCGTCCGGCCGTTGATCTCGGCGAGGCATTTGTTGATGCGGACATAGCGCAAATTGGTATCCACAAAGGACAGCCCGACTGGTGTGGTGTTGTAAACTAAGTCGATTTCTGCTAGTTGGCGGCGAATGCGTGTTTCGTTTTCTCGGATCTGGTTTTGGGCTTGTTGGCGATCGGTGATATCGAGCACGAAGAACGATCCTTTGTCTGTGCATCCTTGCAAGTTTCCGGCGCCGACTAAAATTGGGAAGCGCGAGCCGTCAGAGCGGATGTATTCTTTTTCAAAAGGCGCGCAACTTCCGGATTCTGCGACTTGTTTTAGGGCGGCGCGATCGAGTTCTCCGTATTCCGGCGGCGTGAGTTCGACCCAACTAATTTGTCCTGAAACCAAGTCTTCCCTCGTATATCCGATCATTTCCAGCAAGGCGTCGTTAGCGCCCGTAACTTCGCCGTTGGCATCCCAGAAACCGATGCCGATCATGTTGGATTCTACCACGCTGCGGAAGCGCATTTCGCTTTCTGTCAAAGCTAATTCTGTTTGTTTGGCTGCGCTAATATCTGCCAGAATTATCCCGGCTCCACTTATTTCTCCCCTTTCATTTTTCACGGGGTAATAGTTGGCTAGCAAATGGCCGAAATAGCCCGGTTTTCCCTGAGATTCGCCGCTAATTTCTACGTTTAAAACTGGCTGACCGGTTTCTAAAACTTGCTTAATTATCGGTGCAAACTGCACTGCGGATTCGGGAAACAATTCGCGGAAGTCTTCACCGAGATGCTGTTCGGCGGGTAAACCGTTGAGTTCTGCTAATACTTGATTGATGCGGATGAAGCGCATTTCGCGATCGAGAAAGCAAATTCCTAGGGGAGATGCTTCTAGCAGTGAGTCAATTAAGGCGAAGGATTCCGATGTTTGAGATAGTGCTTGTTGGGCTTTTGCGTAAAGTCTGGCGTTGTCAAGGGCGATCGCCACGCGGTATGCTAAATCTTCTAGCATTGCCATGTCTCCTGCGCTGTAGCGGCGACCAACCTTTGAGGTAAAGCAACTGATCGCACCCATTACCCGCCCGCGAGCTCTTAGCGGTACGCAAGCGTGAGAACCGATATCGAGCGATCGCAATATTTCGATTTCTGCTGCATTTTCGGCGACCGCTGCTAAAATTTCCGCATCCACTTCGGCAATTAGTTCCGATTTTCCGGTGCGAATTACCAGCGGATAGCCGTTGACAGCAGTAGAGTCGATCGGGCTGCGAATTCTCAAGTTATTAATCTTATCAACCGTAGAGGGTTCTGCGTGAGCCACAGCGACTTGGCGCACTTTTGAGTCAGTTTGGGTCAAATGAATGCAGCACCCGTCCGCGATCGAATTTACCGCTAATTCTGCGACATTTTGCAGCACCGTTTCCCCGTCAAACGTCGCAGCCAGCATTTTGCTGACTTCTGCTAAAAATGCCGATCGCTGTTGTTCTGTTTCCGCTTTTTCCCGCGCTGCTTGTTCGATTGTCAACTGCAATCTTTGAGTTTCTGCAAGTTTGAGTTCTGTAATATCGCGGGCGACAATCAAGGCCGATCCTGGTATGCCATCCTGGTCAAATTCTGGAACGATACGAGATTGATAACTTCGGATGCCGTCGGTTGAAAATGTCTGAAATTCGATAATTTCTTCTCGCCCTGTTTCCAACACTTTGCGCAGAGTTTCATCCCATATCTGACACAGTTCCGGCGGCGTTCCGATTTCTTGACTGGTTTTGCCGAGGAAGAATGAAACAGGTTTTTCTTGGCTGCTGGCAACTGCTTGATTGACATAAATATAACGCAGTTCTTTGTCAATGCGGATAATCGCATCTGGCGTATTTTCTAGCAGCGTTCTCAGTTCCACCGTTCGCTGTTTGACTCGGCTTTCGAGCTGAGCGTAGGATAAAGCTAGGGCGATTTCTGCTTCTTTGCGATCGGTAATATCGATACCGCTGGCTATCACATATTCTACCAAACCATCGCCATCGACCGTCACAGTATTTGACCAAGAAATGAAGCGCTTCGATCCATTTTTAGTACGCCAATAGTTTTGATACTCGCTGTAAAAGACTTCGACATTTAGTTGACTAAAAAATGTTTGAACTGGCTCTATTTCTTCGGAAATCAAGAACAAATCCCAAACATATTTATTCACAACTTCTGCTACCGAGTAGCCAGTTGTTTTTTCGTAAGCTTGGTTGAATCGCACAATCCGTCCTTGGCTGTCAAGAACTACAATCAAGCAAGCCGCCGTGTCAATAACTTTTGAAATAATCTGGCGTTCTATTTCTAGTTCTTGTTCTGCGGACTTTAAGCCAGCATACCAAGCACTCACCATTGCAGCGCCAAAAAGTAAGATTGCAGGAGTTGCCTTGAGTGCAAACAGTAACAGAGTAATCAGCAGTAATACTGTAGCGGCGCTAAATGTAGCAATGCTATAAGATTTAATGGGCAAGGGCAATACCTGAAACCGACTCATTTTTGTTGACCCGTAGCGATGGCGCGATCGCGCTATTTATGTTTGTGCTGATGAAACAATATTTTTTAAACTAATTATGTATTTTTTATATATCAAATCAGATTCGTCTAGGCCGTGCCATCTTCCCACAGATAGATTTGCACTTCGGACTGGTGCTGAATAAACTGCTATTATGGAGCGACGGACAAATTGGATCGGTTGATTTCTGGGAGGAACAAGCGAGTGAATCACAAGCTAGCTAAAATTATCGGATTATTTTTCGCAGCCGCCACCGTCTTCGGATTCATCGGTTACGCACTTCAAAATCCCAACTTGGCCAGCAACTCAGTAATCTCGATCGGCTTTCCCAATCTTACCTCAGTGGCCGCAAGTGCGATCGACAACAAGCGCGACCAAATCTATCTCAACGGAACCTGGCAATTTGTCCCCGCCACTGGCAACCCCCAAAATCCCCCCGCATCGCCCAGTTGGGGCTCCATCCAAGTACCCGGAGACTGGCAAGAAGAAAAAAGCGAATTCATCCCCGGAATCATCACTCGCGGCACCGGCCAAGACTGGGAAAAATTTAATAGCAAACAACTATCAAAAGCCTGGTATCAGAGAAATATAGAAATTCCCAGCGACTGGATAAACCGCCGAATTTTCATCGACTTAGCCAGAGTCAGTACCGATGCAATCATCTTCGTCAACGGCATCAACTGCGGTCAAATCGAGTGGCCCTACGGCAATGTTGAGATTACAAAAGTAGCAAAACTAGGTCAAAATACTATATCAATTTTAGTCGTGGCAGTATCCGACGAAAAAGACAAAGCCGTGATTATGAGTCCCACAGAAATCTATACCACAAAATCTAATCTGCAATCCCGGGGAATCATCGGCGAAGTCCGACTTCTGGGCGTACCAGCCGGCCCGCTAATTAGCGACGTATTCGTCCAAACTTCCACCCGAAACAAGCAAGTTAAATTAGATATAGAACTCAAAGACGTTACCCAAAACGGTCAAGTTCAACTAATCGCCCAAATCCTCGACGAAAAAGGCAAAGTCGAACAAAATTTCACAGGAAGCGCCAACGTTCAAGCCAAACAAATTCAAACAGTCCAAATCCAATGGGACTGGCAAAACCCCCGACTATGGGATATTGGCAAACCAAACCTTTACACCCTGAAATTGGCAGTCAAAGGAAGTGGCATTGACACGCAATATAACCAACCTTTCGGCTTCCGCGAATTTTGGGTAGAAGGGCGCAAGTTTTTCTTAAATGGCACCGAATTTCGACTACGACCAAACTTACATTCCGATACTTGGGAAGGCGGGACAGTCGAAGTATCTGACAAACTAATTGACGGCTATGTAAAAGCCGGTTTTAATATAACAGAAATCTGGCCTTGGAATCACGACGAACGCGGCAGATGGCACTTCCGCGAACTCTTTTCAGAACGCGCCGATCTCAAAGGCTTTCCAATTATGGCGCCAGCTTTAGACATTACTCCCATCGCTTGGGGTGAACAGTGGAATAACCGCCAAGTAATCGATCGCTGGAAAGCACGAATGACCGCAGAAATGCGCCGCTACCGCAATCATCCCTCAGTATTAATGTGGGCGACAAGTCCCAATTATTTCGGCAACGGTGACGACCAAAATCCCCGCCGCATCGGCAAAAAGAAAATAGAAGGAACTCTCGGCCCCGTCGAAGATAAACGAATGCGCGCCAAAACCCCGTTGGGAAACGAGGCTTTTGCTACTATGAAATCGGCAGATCCCACCAGGCCTGTAATGGTACACCAAGGCGGCACTTTCGGCGATGTTTATTCCCTCAATTCTTATTTAAATGTGATGCCGTTGCAAGAAAGAGAAGAATGGATTTCCGAGTGGAGCAAAACCGGAGAAATGCCCTACATGGTGGTAGAATTTGGCACACCTCTGCACGCAACAATGATGCGAAACCGCCAAGGTTTTGATAAGGTGATTGTCAGCGAACCTTGGATGACTGAATTTGCAGCAATTTATCTGGGAAAACAGGCTTACGAATTAGAAACTCCGAGTTATAAAAGTAAAATTCGCGAGCAATTTGTCAAGAATCAAGAGTATAAAAGCTGGCATTCCAGTAAGGATTTAGATTTTGCACCAGCTTTTCAAAAGTTGCAGCAGTTATTCAGTACGAATACTTGGCGGAGTTGGCGGACTTTCGGAATGTCTGGGGGGATGATTCCTTGGAACGATGGGCACGGTTGGGAAATTTCGGATGCTGGCAGAACTAGGGTGGATATTGGGGCATTTCAACCTGGTCGCCGGGGCGTTTATTTGAAGCAAGTATCCAATAATCTAGTGAATTATTTGCAGCCAGAAGCTTACAAAATATATCCTGGAGGCGAGGCAATTATGAATAATAATGGCCCGACTTTGGCTTGGATTGCTGGTGCTAATCAGGCTTTTACTGCCAAAGACCACAGCTTTTTTGCAGGCGGAAAATTGGCGAAGCAAATAGTATTAATTAACGATACACGGGCGAAACAAGATTTTGCGTTTAATTGGCGAATATTGGTAGGAGGACAAGAAGTTGGAACTGGCGAGAAGAAGGGAAGTATTGACACGGCAGGCACGCTATTTTTCCCAATTGACCTGAAATTACCAAATACAATTTCTAGCAAAGCTGATGGTGAAATTCGCTTGACTGCACGAATAGGCGATCGCCCTCATGCTGATACATTCCCTTTCCGGGTTTTTTCTACTTCATCCAAAGTCAAGGATGCGGTGACAATCTTCGATCCAGTTGGCAAAACATCAGCCATGTTAAAGCAGTTAGGTTATCAGCCCGTGCCGTGGAACGGTTCGCAAGTTTCGTCGCTATTAATTATCGGTAGGGAAGCGTTTTCTAGCGGGCAAAACTTGCCAGGAAATTTAGAAACTTTCGTGCGCAACGGCGGCAAAGCAATTGTGTTTCCCCAGCGCCGTGAATGGCTGAGAAACATGGGTTTGCGGGTTGCCGAACACGTCAGCCGCCGCGTGTATCCAATTGACAGCAACCACCCGGCAGTTAACGGTTTAGACGAGGCAGATTTGCGCGATTGGACAGGGGAAAGCACGCTGATTGAAGCGTATCCAGATACGATTCAATCTGGGGCAAGATTGAGTCCGTCAAATATGCCTTGGTACGGCTGGCATTGGGGAAATCGCGGCGGTATCAGCAGCGCTTCCATAGAGAAGCCACACCGCACTTCTTGGCGGCCAATTTTGGAATCTGAGTTTGATTTAGCTTATTCGCCGCTGATGGAATTGGACTACGGAAAAGGGCGATTAATTTTAAATGAGTTGGATTTGGAAGACCATTTTGCTGCGGATGCTGGGGCGGCACAATTAGTCCAGCAAATTGTGAGTTACGGGATGAATTCCTCGGTGGTGGGGAAGCCAGATAAGGTAGTTTTAATTGGGGGAGATGAGGATGCCAAGAAGTTGGATAATTTGGGGATAATTTATCAGCGGGCTAATTCGCTTTCCCCGAATATTGGTTTAGCAATTGTGGGGGCCCAAGCGAATCTGAAAGATGCTGATTTGCGCGGTTATTTGAATGGCGGGGGTAAGGCATTTTTCTTGCCGCGTCAAGTGCCTGTTGCGGGTTTGGGCGTGGGTTTGCAGCAAGCGAAGGATTTCGGCGGTTCGCTGTTAGTCCCGACTTGGGACGAAGTGAGGGGGCTTAGCAGTTCAGATTTGCGATCGCGCTCTTTTTATGATACTTGGTTGATTAATTCTGGGGGAGAAGTTGGTGCTAACGGTTTGTTAAGTCGAGTACAAGTTGGTAAGGGCGTGGCGATTTTTTCTCAGATTGACCCGGATAGTTTGAATGCTGATGCTAAGACTTATCTGCGCTTTACTCGCTGGCGACAAACTCGGGCAAATGCTCAGATTTTGGCTAATTTAGGAGCAAGTTTTAAGGCGGATGGGGTTGTATTTAATGGTTCGAGTCAGGAGTTTTATCACTCGGATTATAAGACGGATTTTGAGATGGGAGACGATCCTTATCGGTATTATCGATGGTAAGTAGAAGGAAGAAGGAAGAAGGAAGAAGGAAGAATGCTTATATAGAAAGCTTTAATTCGTCTAGTAACGGTCCATCAAAATCGTCGCTTGTCCAGATTGCTCCTGCGTGCAATCCTGCTG
>Ga0123336_10005582_pt1 | contig 10006 bp, 6 predicted proteins | sample SSSSmetaG_FD_96466 | JGI IMG/M metagenome (GOLD analysis project Ga0123336, IMG submission 96466) | Glacier valley bacterial and archeal communities from Borup Fiord, Nunavut, Canada, to study Microbial Dark Matter (Phase II) - ​SSSS metaG | ecosystem: Environmental > Aquatic > Freshwater > Ice...
ATGTCGGCTACCGCGCTGATCTTCTTGTCGGTGATAAGGATGTACGGGTTGGCAAGCTCGGCCTCGGTGTTCTCCTGGTTCGTCGCCATGTAGGGCGAGATGAAGCCGCGATCAAACTGCATACCCTCGGTGTATTCTTTCTCCATGACGATGCTACGGCCCTCTTCAACCGTAATCACGCCATCCTTGCCGACCTTCTCCATAACCTCGGCGATCAGTTCGCCAATTTCGGCGTCTGCGGCTGAGATCGAGGCGACCTGCGCGATCTGCTCGCGGGTCTCGACAGGCTTGCTCATCGACTTGATTTCTTCGATGACGGCGAGTACGCCCGCTTCGAGGCCACGACGCAAGATCATTGGGTTCGCGCCCGCGGCGAGGTTCTTCAAACCCTCGGTGACAATGGCCTGGGCCAGCACCGTCGCGGTTGTCGTGCCATCTCCGGCTACATCGTTGGTCTTGGTCGCGACCTCTTTGAGCAGTTGCGCGCCCATGTTCTCAAATGGATCGGGTAGATCAATATCACGCGCGATGGTAACACCGTCATTGGTGATGGTTGGCGCACCGAACTTCTTGTCTAGGACGACGTTGCGACCCTTTGGGCCGAGTGTAACTTTAACCGCTTCTGCAAGCGCGTCGATACCCTTTTTGAGTGAGTGCCGCGCCTCTTCGTTGAATTGCAATCGCTTTGCCACGTTTTGTTCTCCTACTTGTACCTGTTTTACTTTTCGTACAGGCAAAACCACACGGTCTCCCTGCACATGTTCTCTTTGTTTGTTGGGGATGAGGTGGGCCGTCGTTACTCGATGATGCCCATGATATCGCTCTCACGAAGAATGAGGTATTCTTCTCCGTCGATTTTGACTTCGGTTCCCGCGTACTTGGCGAACAGAACACGCTGTCCCGCCTGCACTTCGAGTGTGGTGCGCTTCCCACTGTCCAGCACTTTCCCTGGCCCAACGGCTAGCACTTCACCCTCCTGGGGCTTCTCTTTAGCGGTGTCTGGTAATACAATACCGCTCTTGGTTGTGTTCTCACGTTCCGTTGCCTTGACGACCAAACGGTCCCCCAAAGGCCGAAGCTTTACGCTTACTGTTGCCATTACAATGTTCCTCCCTGTCTATGTGTGTATCTCTAAGCCGGTAGACAGATTCCGTATCGCTAAATAGTTAGCACTCTCATGATGTGAGTGCGAACACTCCTATAATACAACATAGCGCAAGGGGATGCAAGGGGATTGCAACGGGAGCGGCATAAATGTGGAACATCGAGAATGTGTAACGTTGTGTCTTTCCCATCGTAGATGATATACTACGGGTAGAGTAGAGCATTTGTTTATATCATACTATCCTCTGAAACACTATCACACCATAGTTTTTATATATGTATATCATTTACGTCCTACTGGGTGTAGGGGCGAACACCAAAGCTATAGTGCACCCTCATAGTTGCGAAATCCTTAAATGGCAAATATATGAGAGAACAACACGGACCTATCAAAGAACAACATGCATTCGGTGGAAATGGGTCACAAGAGCGTCAAGAGCAGCGTTTCTTTGGCAATTACGAACTGGTGCGTCGCATTGACGAGGGCGGAATGGGCGAGGTCTACCTTGCGCGGCAGCGTACCGCGTTTGGGCGCGAGGTGGCGGTGAAGATCATCCGCGCCGACCTGATGCAAGACGCAACCGCACAAAAACGCTTTTGGCGTGAGGCCGAGGTAAGCGCGCACCTCAAGCATGAGCACATTCTCCCTTTGATTGAGTTTGACGAGGATCAGGGACGCCTTTTTCTTGTGACGCCCTACATCGACGGTGGCACACTCGCGCAACGTCTGCAAGATAGTCCGATGCCCCTGGCGGAGGTATATCTGCTCTTTTCCGCGCTGACACGCGCGGTCTCATATATTCACAAACGTGGTGTCGTGCATCGTGATTTGAAGCCCAGCAATGTGTTGCTCGATAAAGAGGAGGGCGGCGAACAGATTTACGTGCGTCTGATCGACTTCGGCATTGCTTCTATTCAAGGCACTGCGGTTGCGAATCCCCAGCTTACCCAATCGGGCAAAGAGGTGGGGACGATTGAGTATATGGCCCCAGAGCGGCTCGATGGCGTCGCGGCTCCCAGCAACGACATTTATTCACTGGGTATCATTCTGTACCAGATGCTCACGGGTCGCCTTCCCAACGACGGCCCACCGATTGCCTTGCCGTCACCAATGGAATATGTTGTCAGACACTGCACCTTCACCGACCCCGCGCAACGCTTTGAAAACGCAGATGAGTTGCTACGCGTGTTTGAGCAGGCACACAAAGCGATTGTTGCGCCCAAAGCTGTACCGATCACAGGACACCACGTCAGCACGGGCGATGCGTCCGCGAAGCCGCAGGCAAGCAACAACACGCTAGACAATATTCCGCGTGTCGATGCCGCGGAGGTGGCGATGCCGCGCACCACAAGCGTGTTTAAGGATGGCGATTATAACGCCCCGACAACGGTTGTCGATCCGGCGAAGTTCGCGGAGCGACACAAGCAATTTGTCGCGCCCCTCACGGGCGCAATCGCGAGTAGACCCTCCGTACCCGCGCGGGCAAAGAGAAAGGCCGGGTCGGTCTTCGCGTTTCTCTCGTTCGCCATCATTGCCATCCTCGCACTAATGAGCCTGGTGGGATATTACACTTTTCTGGGAGCAATCACGGCAACCGTCACGCTTAGTCCGCAGGTACACACGCTCTCGCAGGTGCTGACGATTACCGCGAAACCAACGTTGCACAACACCGACCCCGCTTCCGCGTCGGTTCCCGCCTACGTGTTGAACAGCACCAAAACGGGTGACGTGACGGGCAATACAACGGGGAAGCAGTGCATCCTCGGCATCTTTGACTGTAAACGGGTGGTCTCGTTCGCGGACGTTGACCCGCTCGCGGTACAGCTACGCCAGACGCTGCGCGTTCAGGTGAAGGATGATCTCACCAGGCAATCCCAGGCGGCGAGCGCGACCCTCATAGGAACCACTAACTACATCGACGGTGAGCCAACGCCCACGCCGGATGTTGGGGCGGTGAGCGATACCGTAACCGTCACGATGCGCGAGCAGGGGGCGGTTGAATACATCAAAGCCAGCGATGCCCAGGCCCTCGCCCGTATCCTGCTGACGCAACAGGCGCAACAGCAATTCGGGGCGGGCTACGTCCTCCTGAATACAGCGACCCAGATTGGGCAACCGGTCATCCAGAGCGTGAACGCGAACGGTGTCGTCACCATGCAGGTTCCCGTTGCCGGCGTTGTGCAATACCAGATAGCCCCCAAACAACTTGACGCGCTACAGAACCACATCAAGGGTATGAAGCAAAAAGACGCGCGCACGTTCCTGGTGAAGCAAGATGGTATTAACGCCGACACCCTCGCCATCCACGTTTCCTACAGCGACACCTTGCCCGCCGACGCCCGCCAGATCAAGATTTTGCAGGTCTCGCCCACGAATATCCCAAGCGTCCAATTGCCCCCCGTGAAGGGCGCGGCAACGGTAACGACGGGACAATAGGTTCAATCGCGCAGACGCAAGCCAGAAAGGGGTAGGAAACGACACAGCAGGCCCCATACGCCGCCAAAATATAACCAATATTACTATCCTATACTAATAATAATATATATATATATATTATTGATCACAAGGTAACATTGCACCGTGAACCCGCCTGTAGAGCCACTTCACGGCACTTGTAGCATGTGACAGATGGCTCTTGCCAGCGGTCACATGATCACATTCGCCTGCCTTTCCTTTTTGAATGTGATCATGTGACCGCTGGCAAGAGCCATCAATCACAGGTGAGACATGCCCTGAACCCGCCTGTAGAGCCACTTCACGGCACTTGTGATTTTGTGATCGCTTTTTAGGAGGGCTTTTACGCCCTCACATTCTACCTAATCATTGTTTCAGCAGCGCGTTGGGCCAGATCAATGAGCCAGAAGGGGAGGATCGTTCCCATCGCGAGTGTGCCAATGGCGGCGATGCCAATGCCCGTCCACGTAATCCCGTTCAAGTCGTTGGTCTCCTCGCGCGCGACGGACGCAGCAACGGGAGGCACGGCCTGTGTCAGGTTCGCGGTTGTGGGCTTGACCGCGACGGCGGTAGCAGACGATGACGACGCGAGCCGACCCGTTGCACCGCTCGTTCCGCTCGTGGGAACGGTGCGCGGCGTGGCGGGAACCGTTGTCGCTACGCCTGGCGCGGGAACGTTCCCCAGGCCCAGTATCTGCGCGAGTGGATGGTCGCCTTCCATGAACATGGCGGCAATCAGGCGCAGGTAGTAGTACATGCCCAGGATGCTTGCCAGCACGCCGATAAGCAGTAGTTCGGGATGACCACTATTGAGGGCCGCGTAGAAGATGTAGTATTTACCAGCGAAGCCCGCCATCGGCGGGAAGCCCGCGAGTCCCAGCAGGAAGAACGCGAGGAAACCGGATAGCACGGGGCGGCGATACCATAGGCCGCGTAAGTCCTGTATATCGTTCCCCGAATTGTCTGCCCGTTCGAGCAGCGACGCGATACCAAACGCGCCCATATTCAGGAAGGTATAGCAGAGCAGGTAGAAGAGAATCGACGCCAGCGCGGTGGCAACATGCGTGTCTATGGGTAATAACAGTGTGCTGCCAGTAGACCCGGCCGGACGAACAGGGTTCATCAACGCCATTGCCACAATGCCAATCAGGAGATAGCCGGCGTGGGCGATGCTTGAATACGCGAGGAGCCGTTTCAGGTTGGTCTGCGCGAGGGCGAGAACATTGCCGCCGACGATGGTTAAAATCGTGATGGTCTCAATGATTGGCAACCAGTCGCCGCTCTGTCGGGCGAAGACGATGCCAAAGACACGAGCGAACGCGATAATCGCCGCCGCCTTTGTGCCAACCGACATAAACGCCGTGATGGGGGCGGGTGCGCCCTCATAGACATCCGGCGTCCACGCCTGAAAGGGAATGGCCGACACTTTGAAGGCGAAACCAACCGCGAGTAGTCCCATACCGATAAGCAACATCGCATGTGTTGCAAACGAGCCGCCACCATGCAGGGACAGGAAGCTCGCGATATCTATAAACGCGGTCTTGCCCGTCGCGCCATAGGTGAGCGCGATACCGTACAGCAGGAAGGCGGACGCGAACGAACTCAGCAGAAAGTATTTCATGCCCGACTCTTGCGAACTCTTGCGCCGCGCCACAAAGCCGCACAGGATGTACAGGGCCAGCGACAGCATCTCGATGCCGATAAAGACGGTCAAGAAACTAGCAGCCGCGACCAGAAGCATCATACCGATGGTCGCGAGCATCAGCAGGGCATAGTATTCGCCCTGGTGGACGAGATTGAGCCGCTTGAGGTACGCCGGCGAGAACAAGACCCCCATGAGACTCGCGCTCAACACAATCAGGTAGCCGTAGAGCGAACCCCAATCGGCACTAATCATATTGTTGAACGCATCACGCGGCACTGATGGGTCAACCAAAACGAGGTACTGGCGCAGCGGCCCCACGAGAAAGAGCGTGATTGTCGCGGCGAAGGCTCCTAGGATACCAACAACGCTGATGATGGGTAGCGCGTAAAAGTTCGACGCGCCACTATGTTTGTCTTTTGGACCGCTTCCCGTTTGTGGTAAGAACAGGTCCACCATCATAAGTATGAGCGTGATGGCCGCCAGGACGAGTTCGGGCGCGATGCGCGCCCAGTCCAGAGCGGTAACTGAATAGGTAAATGTCATGATGCAAACCTCTATCTCACAAACGCATTGCCAAGATTTTGTAGGGTACTAATCACCGATGGCTCCAGTATAGCGGTCAAGGGTGACGGCTGCAAGCCGATGTAAAAGATTAGGAGCAGCAGGGGCGAGATTGCGAGAAACTCGCGTAGCCCGATATCGCCAAAGACGCCCTTGCGCTTGACCGCGACGGCCTCCGTGTTGCGCGTCCCCTCCATCACGCCCTGAAAGAAGCGGATGAGATACCACGCGGCGGGTACAACTACAACCGTGCCGAGCGTTCCAAAGACAACGCTGCTGCGGAACGCTCCCAGAAAGGCGAGAAACTCGCCCGCGAAACTGTTGAGTCCGGGTAAGCCAAGCGACGACAGCACCGCGATAAACATCACCGTCGCCAGCACGGGTACACGGGCCGCGAGACCGCCAAAGTCGCTGATATGGCGCGTTCCCGCGCGCTGCTCGATGAAGCCAGCGATCAGGAAGAGCGCGGCGGTGGTGATGCCGTGATTGACCATCTGCAACACGGCCCCCTCGGAACCCTGCACGTTGAAGGCGAAGATGCCCAGCATGACGACGCCCAGGTGACTGATACTAGAGTAGCCCAGCAGTCGCTTCATGTCCGTCTGGCGCAACGCCAGCACCGCGCAATAGAGAATACCGATGACCGCCAGCGTGTTGAAGAGCGGGGCCAGCGTCTGCACGGCTTGCGGGAACAAGGGCAGGCAAAAGCGGAGAAACCCGTATGCGCCCGTCTTCGACATCGCGCCCGCGAGCATCGCCGTGACTGGCGCGGGCGCCTCGCTATAGGCATCGGGCAACCAGCTATGGAACGGCACAAACGGAACCTTGACCGCGAACGCCGCCGCGAACGCCAGGAGTAGCCACATCTGGACGCCGCTATCCAACTTCGTGTTTAGCAGGTCAGAGAGTTCCAGCGTGTAGCCAACACCGCCACTATGATAATAGCCAATGGCGATTACGCCCGCGAGCATAATCAGGCTCCCGACAGAGGTAAAGATCACAAACTTGAACGCCGCGTAGACGCGACGGGGGCCACCCCAACTGCCGACCAGAAAGTAGGCGGGGATGAGCATCAGTTCCCAGAAGATGTAGAACAGGAACAAGTTGGTCGCCATGAAGACGCCGAGAATACCGCACTCAAGCAGCAGCATAAAGGCCATGTAGTTCTTGACCTTTGTGTCGATGTGAAACGAGGCCAGAATACAGATTGGCGTCAAAAGGGCGGTCAGGACAATCAGCAGGACGCTAATGCCATCGACTCCGAGGCTATAGTTGATGCCGAGCGACGAAATCCAGGTCAATTTTTCGGTGAACAGGAACGTCCCCGCGAAGGTCGCGCTCACGTTGGATTGCGAGTACGCAAGCAACAGGCCAAGTGCCAGTAGGAGATTCACACCCGCTACGCCCAGCGCGGTCCAGCGAATCGTGCCGAGCTTATCTTTCGGCAACAGCAGAACCGCGATTCCACCCAAAAGCGGCAGAAAGGTAATTGTCGTGAGTAATGGAAACATGCGCGTTACCCCCTTACCGCGAAGTAGACAACGATCAGGACAGCACCCAGCAGGATTGCCAGGGCATAGTTGCGGACATAGCCCGTTTGCAGACGGCGTAGACCGTTGCTTGTGCCTCGGAACAGGAACGCGAGGCCACGCGCTCCACCATCCAGCGCGTCGCCCTCAAGGAAACGAGCGGCGGCGCGTGAGAACGCGAGTATTGGGTTAATGAGCAATACGGTGAGGGCTTCATCCACGTAGTATTTGTGCAGCACGAGCTGGTACGCGGGACTCTGGTTTTCTTTGTAGGCAAAACCGCGTCGGTACAGCGAGTACGCCGCGAAGATACCCACGATGCCCAGACCGAGACTCAGCGCGGTAGAAATCCATTCGATGCCGAGTGATGGGTCAACGCTAGGCGCGTGTACGCTCGCGAAAACGGGGGCAAGAAAGCCGGATAGGGGATGCCATTTCGCGGCCCCAAAGATTGCCAGCGATCCGACGAAGCCACCGATTACGGAGAGAACCGCCAGTATCGCCAGAGGGACCCACATGAGCGGTGACACCTCGTGTATAGCGTTGAAACGCACATTGCCCGCGTGATGGCCGCCCGTTTCGTCTTCCTCATCGTCGCGCTGTGCCGCAGCAGTACCGCCGCGATACGTCCCAAAGAAGATGCCAAAGAAGAGACGGAACATATAGAACGCCGTAAGCCCAGCCGTGAGCAGACCAGCACCCCACAGGATGTAGTACCATGCGTTGCCCGTCGAGACCGCGAGTGAGAGCATCGAGCCGAGTATTTCGTCTTTACTCCAAAAGCCCGCGAAGGGGAAGATGCCGCTAATGGCGAGGGCCGCGATCAGGAAGGTTGCAAAGGTGATTGGCATCTTCCCGCGCAGGCCGCCCATTTTCCGCATGTCCTGTTCGCCGCCGAGAGCGTGAATGACCGCGCCCGCGCCGAGGAAGAGCAGGGCTTTGAAGTAGGCATGGGTTGTCAGATGGAACACACCCGCGCCGTAGTTGTGCGCCCCCTCTCCCAGGAACATGTAGCCAAGCTGACTGATGGTCGAGTAAGCAAGCACACGCTTGATGTCAAGCTGGAAGAGGGCGATGGTCGCGGCGAACAGGGCCGTCGCGCCACCGATAGCCGCAACCGTGTTGAGCGCAATCGGGGCCGCCTCGAACAAGGGATTGGCACGGGCCACAAGGTAGACGCCAGCCGTCACCATCGTGGCCGCGTGAATCAACGCGCTCACGGGCGTGGGGCCTTCCATCGCGTCGGGGAGCCACATGTAGAGCGGCAACTGCGCGGACTTCGCGGCACACGCGACAAAGAGCAGCAGACAGATGGCGGTGACAACACCCGTTGGGGCCGTGCCGACCTTGCCAAACACATCGCTATAGTTGAGGCTGCCGAAATTCACAAAGATCAGGAAGATTGCAAGCATCAAGCCCACGTCACCGATAATATTGATCACCAGGGCTTTTTGGGCCGCCATGATAGCCTTTTGACGCTGATACCAGAAACCGATCAGCAGGAACGATGCCAATCCAACCAGGCCCCACCCTATCAGGAGGAACAGGAAGTTATCGGCAAGCACGAGCAACACCATAGCGAAAATAAAGAAATTGAGATATGCGAAGAAACGCCAGAAGCTGGGGTCATCCTCCATATAACTTGCCGAATAGACATGTATCAGCAGACCGACGCCCGTTATAATCAGCAGGAGCGTGGCGGAAAGCGGGTCGTAGAGCAAGCCGAAATTGAGATGAAACGCGCCGGACGCGACCCAGGTGTAGACCTGCTGGTCTACGGTTCGCTCCGCGTCGGGCGTTGTGCCGAGCATCGAGAGGAAGCTGAGGGCGGCACAGGCAAAGGCCAGTCCGCACGCGCCCCACGCGACACCAAGAATGATTGAGCGTGAGAGCGACCTGCCGAGGATGCCCAGGAGGATAAATCCCAGGAGCGGCAGGAGCAACACCCATAAACTAAGATTTGTCATAATAGATTAGCCTCGCAATACGTTCATTTCGTCAACATCAATATTGCGGCGCGTGCGGAAGATGGAGACGATAATAGCCAGCCCGACCACCACCTCTGCGGCGGCAACGGTTAGCACAAGAAAAACAAACATCTGTCCATCCGCCGAATTGAGAAAGTGAGAAAAGGCCACAAAAGAGAGATTGACGGCATTAAGCATCAATTCAATAGACATAAAGATAACAAGCGGACTGCGCCGAACGAGTACGCCGATTACACCAATGGTAAATAAGATTGCGCTCACAATAAGATATGCTGATAATTGCATGGAATTCTCCTTTTGTAACGGCTCGATGTATCCAGTATGTTGGGACGCGATACACCAACCTGCTACATTATGCGCGACGCCCAAACACCATCGCGCCCAGAATGGCGACAACAATCAAGAGGCTTGTCACCTCGAATGGGAAGGCAAAGCCGTGAAAGAGTGCTTGCCCAAACGCCTCGATATTGCCTTGTGTGTTCACAACCGCTTGCAAGCCATCGGCGGGTGCGGCCTTTGTCGCGGCACTTACCGAGGCTCCCGTGAACAAGAGATAGCTTAACGCGCCAACCAGCGATAGGCCAAGCACCCCGCCAACGACGCGTTGCCAGGAGATACGGTCTCGTTGTAGCTCGTCGCCATCGGGTGCAAGCATTGTCACAACGAACAGGAACAGCACCATAATCGCGCCCGCGTAAATCAAGATTTGGACGATGGCGATAAA
>Ga0123336_10005585_pt1 | contig 10000 bp, 9 predicted proteins | sample SSSSmetaG_FD_96466 | JGI IMG/M metagenome (GOLD analysis project Ga0123336, IMG submission 96466) | Glacier valley bacterial and archeal communities from Borup Fiord, Nunavut, Canada, to study Microbial Dark Matter (Phase II) - ​SSSS metaG | ecosystem: Environmental > Aquatic > Freshwater > Ice...
CATCACCCATCGCCTCGTCGTAAATCCATCCACAGATCAGGCACATCCACGTTCTTGATTCGATCACTGGGCTCACTTTGCTTGTCGGTTTGATTGACGTTTTGCCGTGGTTTTGCCGGGACTCTCCCGGGGTTTTGCGGCCGGTTTTAACGACCGTTCTGCGACCGGCTGGCGATGTCGGAATGCTTCTTCGGCAGCGCTTCAACATCTCTACAATATGAATTCATTGTAGCCATGCACAGGCTGCAGAAAATCCAATGTTCTCAGAGCTCTGCGCCACTTTCCTCACACTCGCCTTGAAGTTTTAGTGCGCTCAAAAAACCTCTTGAGACACCCCGAAACGTTCGGCTACAAACTCCTGAAATCACCAGTCCCAAAAGCCCTCATCCCATGACCGCTGACCTCAGCCCTACCGCACAGCCGGCCGAACCCGACGCCGAGTCCATCGCACCGGCTTGCGTAATGAGCTTCAACGCCAGCGACGCCACGGGTGCCGGCGGCCTGGCGGGCGACGTGGCCACGATCGCGGCCATGGGTGCGTACGCCCTGCCCGTCATCACCGCCGTGGTGCTGCGCGACACCGCCGAGGTGTTTGATCACCACGTGATTGACGCCGACGTGGTTGTTGAACAAGCGCGCAGCGTGTTGGAAGACGTGACCATAGCGGCCTGGAAGGTCGGCTTTCTCGGCTCGGCAGAAGGCGTCAGCGCCGTGGCGGAAATTTTGTCCGACTACCCCGATGTGCCGCTGGTGGCCTACATGCAAAACCTGGCGTGGGTCGAGGAAGACGAGCAAGCGGCTTACCTCGATGCGTTTCGCGAGTTGGTTCTGCCGCAAACCGAAGTGCTGGTGGGCAGCCACCAAACCCTCACCGATTTTTTGCTGCCCGAGTGGTCGGCCGAGCGCCCCGCGTCACCGCGCGAGCTCGCCGTGGCCGCGGGTGAGCACGGCACGCGTTTTGTTCTGGTGACCAGCGTATTGGTGCAAACCTCCAAATCGCCCGAGCAGTTTTTCGACAACGTGCTGGCCTCGCCACAAGGTGCCATCACGGGCGAAAAGTTCGAGCGGTTCGAAGTGAGCTTTGTCGGAGCGGGCGATACCTTGTCGGCTGCGCTGGCGGCGCTGTTGGCTTCAGGCACCGAACTGCACACCGCTGTGGGCGAAAGCCTGGCTTTCCTCGACCAAGCACTCGACGCGGGCTTTCGTCCTGGCATGGGTAACGTCATTCCTGACCGATTTTTCTGGGCCTTGCCGCCCGGCGAAGAAGACGAAATGGAAGGCGAAGGTGGACCGCCCGAGATGCCGGACGGCTCACGCCAAGTGCACTGAGGGTCGGTGGCGCAGCCCATTTTTCAATTTGTTTTTGACTTGAAGTTTCCCGAATGAAAAGCAACGAAGCCCTGTTCCAACGCGCCCAAAAAGTCATTCCCGGCGGAGTGAATTCACCCGTTCGTGCCTTCCGCGCGGTGGGTGGCACGCCGCGCTTCATTGCGCGCGCTGAAGGCGCCTACATGTTTGATGCCGAAGGCCAGCGCTACATCGACTACATCGGCAGTTGGGGCCCGATGATCCTGGGCCACGGCCATCCTGCGGTGCTGGAGGCGGTGCAAAAAGCAGCACTTGACGGCTTTTCATTCGGCGCGCCGACCGAGCGCGAAGTTGAGCTGGCCGAAGAGATTTTGAAGATCGTTCCCAGCATGGAACAAGTGCGCATGGTCAGCTCGGGCACCGAAGCCGCGATGAGCGCGCTGCGCTTGGCACGCGGTGCCACGGGGCGCAACAAGTTCATCAAGTTTGAAGGCTGCTACCACGGCCACGCCGATGCGCTCTTGGTGAAGGCAGGTTCTGGCTTGGCCACTTTCGGCAACCCGACCAGCGCGGGTGTGCCCGACGAAGTGGTCAAACACACCGTGGTCTTGGAATACAACAACCTCGCGCAGTTGGAAGAAGCCTTCAGCTTGCACGGCTCTGAGATGGCCTGCGTGATGGTCGAGCCCATCTGCGGCAACATGAATTTCGTCCGAGCCAGCGTTCCCTTCATGACCCGCCTGCGCGAGCTGTGCTCGCAACACGGCGCGTTGTTGGTGTTCGACGAAGTGATGACGGGTTTTCGCGTGGCTCTGGGCGGCGCACAAAGCCTTTACGCCAAGTTGATCCCCGGCTTTGCGCCCGACGTGAGCGTGTTCGGCAAAGTCATTGGTGGCGGCATGCCGCTGGCGGCCTTTGGCGGCAAGCGCTCGGTCATGGAGCAACTCGCTCCCTTGGGCGGCGTTTACCAAGCGGGTACCTTGTCGGGCAACCCGGTGGCCACGGCCTGCGGCTTGGCCACACTGCGCGAAATTCAAAAGCCAGGCTTTTATGACGCGCTCGGTGCGCGAACGCAGTCCCTCGTCAGCGGCTTGGTCGGGGCGGCGAAAGACGCGGGCGTGCCGCTGGTGGGCGACAGCCAGGGCGGCATGTTCGGCTTCTTCTTTGCCGACAGCCTGCCGCAAAACCAAGCCACCGTCATGGCCACCGACAAAGAGCGCTTCAACCGTTTTTTCCACGGCATGCTCGACGGCGGCGTCTATTTGGCACCGGCGCTGTACGAGGCTGGCTTTGTCAGCAGCGCGCACAGCGCCGCCGACATCGACGCTACCGTTAACGCGGCGAAAACCGCTTTCGCTGCACTGCGCTGAGCCGGTCCCCGTTGCTTGAGGCCGTGCAGTCAGCGGCGAGCTCTCCGCAAAGCCACTGACACCCATGCACATCCACATTCTCGGTATTTGCGGCACCTTCATGGGTGGCGTGGCGGCGCTCGCGCGCGAAGCGGGGCACAAGGTGACGGGCTGCGACGCCAACGTCTACCCGCCCATGAGCGACCAGCTGCGCGCGCTCGACATCGAGTTGATCGAAGGCTTTGCCGCAGAGCAACTCGCGCTCAAGCCTGACTTGTTCGTGATCGGCAATGTGGTCAGCCGCGGCAACCCTTTAATGGAAGCTGTTCTGAACGCCGGGCTGCCCTACACCAGCGGCCCGCAGTGGCTGGCCGAGCACGTGCTGCAAAGTCGCCATGTGCTGGCCGTGGCCGGCACCCACGGCAAAACCACCACGACCGCCATGCTCGCGTGGATGCTCGAAGACGCCGGTTTGCAGCCTGGTTTTTTGGTGGGCGGCGTGCCCATGAACTTCACGGTGTCCGCGCGTTTGGGCAAGGCAGGCTCGCCTTTTGTCATTGAAGCCGACGAATACGACACCGCGTTTTTCGACAAGCGCAGCAAGTTTGTTCACTACCGTCCGCGCACGGCGGTATTGAACAATCTGGAGTTCGACCACGCCGACATTTTTGACGACCTTGCCGCCATCGAGCGACAGTTCCATCACTTGGTGCGCACCGTGCCCGGCACCGGCCGCTTGGTGGTGAACACCCGCGAAGAAGCCCTGCAGCGCGTGCTGGCCAAGGGCTGCTGGAGCGAGGTGGTTCGCTTCGGTGCCCGCAAAGAAACGCCCGGAGAACTGCGGGCGCGAGGCGAGCCACACGCCTTCGATGTGCTTCGCGGCAGCATGAAGGTAGGTCGGGTGGATTGGCCGCTGCTGGGCGAACACAACCAGCTCAACGCCTTGGCCGCGATGGCCGCCGCCGAACACGTCGGCGTCTCCATTGACGCCGCTGCAAAGTCGCTTTCCAAGTTTCAAAGCGTGCGCCGCCGCTTGGAGTTACGCGGCCAGACTGGAAGCGGAAAAGGCGAGATCAGGGTCTATGACGACTTCGCTCACCACCCCACGGCCATGCGCAGCACATTGAACGGCCTGCGCCGCAAAATGGACGCCAACCAAGCAGGACGCCTTTTGGCGGTGTTCGAGCCGCGCTCTGCAACAATGAAGCTGGGCGCGATGAAAGCGCAATTGCCGTGGTCGCTTGAAGAGGCCGACTTGGCGTTTTGCTACAGCAGCGGTTTGGCCTGGGATGCGGTTCAAGCATTGGCACCGATGGGCGCTCAGGCAGTGGTCAGCGACGACATTGAGACCTTGGTCAAACTCGTGGCGGCGGCGGCGAGGCCGGGCGATCACATTCTGTGCATGAGCAATGGCGGCTTCAGTGGCATCCACGCCAAATTACTGACTGCGCTGGCATCCAAAGCAAGCTGAACGCGCTACCAGTTAATGATCACCAGCACCACGCTGCGCCAGATTTCCACGTTGAACCACAACAGCACAGCCGTCGACAGCCAACGCCTGAAATGGCGGGCGCGTTCAACCCAAATATCGATGCCAGCAGCCACGTAAATCACAAACGACGCGACGGCACCCAAGGCCAACAAAGCAGCGATCACGCCGATGATCCAGCGAAAAATTGTCATAGGGTCGTGTTCACAACGGCGCTCAAAAAATCATTGCCATGCGCTCCAGGAGCAGCACGGCGAAAAATCCCAAACCCGCGATCACCGTCCACTTGATGATGCGTATGCCCAACTCGCGCCATCGGTCGTTGCGCGTGCCGATGTACATGGCAAAGCACAGCAAGCCGGCCACCCCTAACAACAGAACGATCCATCGGAATATCAACATGGCTGCGTTATGGGCCGTGGCATTTCAGCGATCACCAAGCAGGTGCCAATTCAGCCATCCCGGCAGGCGCCAGGCTGGCGTCTGAAAAGCTGACGATCTCAAACTGGCGCTCATCAGCCAACACCGCGCGAAGCAATTTATTGTTCAAGGCGTGTCCCGATTTGAAGGCGCTGTAGGCGGCGATGAGCGGATGGCCCAGCACCCACATGTCACCGATGGCATCCAGAATTTTGTGTTTCACAAACTCGTCGCCGTAGCGCAAGCCGCCGCCGTTGAGGACCTTGGTGTCGTCCAGCACGATGACATTGTCCATGCTGCCGCCCAGCCCCAAGCCGCGGTTGCGCATCATTTCGACGTCTTTGGTGAAGCCGAAGGTGCGGGCCCTCGCGATGTCGCGTTTGTAGTGCCCGCCGCCCATGTTGAACTCGAACCGTTGCCCCGTTTGGTTGACGGCGGGGTGGTCAAACTCGATCTCGAACTCCAATTTGTAGCCTTCAAACGGTTCGAGCCGGGCCCACTTCAGGCTGCTGCCCGCGTTTTCACTGCCTTCGCCTTCACGCACTTCCACCGTTTTCAAGATGCGCATGAAGCGCTTGGGCTGGTCTTGCAGCGCGATGCCCGCACTTTGCAGCAGGAAAACAAACGAAGCGGCCGAGCCGTCCAAGATGGGCACTTCTTCTGCGGTGATGTCCACCAGCAAATTGTCGATTCCCAAACCTGAACAGGCCGATAGCAAGTGCTCCACCGTGTTGACTTTGGGCGCGCCAGGGTCACCTCCGGGCGACAAGGTGGTGGCCAAGCGCGTGTCGCACACAGCGAAGGTGTTCACCGGGATGTCCACCGCGGTCGGCAAATCAACTCGCCTGAACACGATCCCGGTGTTGGGTGGTGAGGGCCGCAGAGTCAACTCGACGCGCTGCCCGCCGTGCACGCCCACGCCAACGGCGCGGGTTGAAGAAAGAAGGGTGCGTTGGGCGAGCATGCTTGATTCTAGAAGCGCGTTTCGCAGGCTATCTGCTACCCTGCCGCCTCTTTGAAGTTTCGCCCCTGAAGGGGGCACCAACGCGCAACTCCATGTCAGTAGCTTTTCCCTTTTCTGCCATCGTCGGCCAAGACGAAATGAAACTCGCCATCCTGATGGCGGCGGTTGATCCCAGTATCGGCGGGGTGCTCGTGTTTGGCGACCGCGGCACCGGAAAGTCAACGGCGGTGCGGGCGCTGGCCGCACTGCTTCCGAAAATGCACGCCGTCGTTGGTTGCCGCTACGGCTGCGACCCGGCCAGCAAAACTACCTCCTGCGAAGACTGCGCAGTCCTGAAATCCAAAGCCAAGCCAAAGAGCCACTTGGTGCCCGTGCCAGTGGTCGATTTGCCATTGGGAGCCACAGAAGACCGAGTGGTCGGAGCCCTCGACCTGGAGCGCGCCTTGGCGCAAGGCGTGAAAGCGTTCGAGCCCGGCTTGCTGGCACGCGCAAACCGCGGGTTCCTCTACATCGACGAGGTCAACTTGCTGGAAGACCATCTGGTCGACTTGCTGATCGACGTGGCCGCATCGGGAGAGAACGTGGTCGAACGCGAAGGCCTCAGCGTGCGCCATCCGGCTCGTTTCGTGTTGGTAGGCAGCGGCAATCCTGAAGAAGGCGAATTGCGCCCCCAGTTGCTGGACCGATTCGGTTTGTCGGTCGAAGTGAAAACACCCACTGATTTGCAAGGCCGGGTCGAGGTGGTGCGCCGCCGAGACGCGTTTGAACGCGACAGCGCGGCTTTCACCGAGAAGTGGTCGCAGGAGGACGCGCGCATACGCGCCAGCATCGTGGCAGGCCGCCTGCTCTTGCCCAAAGTATCTGTGCCGGATGCGGCCCTGGAACGCGCCGCACAGTTGTGCATGAGTCTAGGGACCGACGGCCTGCGAGGCGAGTTGACGCTGATCCGTGCCGCACGTGCGCTGGCTGCATTGGAAGGTGACGAGGCCGTTGCCGACGTGCATCTCAAGCGCGTGGCACCTCCCGCTCTGCGCCACCGTCTGCGTCGCAATCCGCTGGACGATTCAGGCTCCACCGTGCGCGTCGACCGCGCCGTGGCTGAGCTCTTCGGAGCTTGATTTTCGGTGGCCAGCGCTGCCTCGAGCCCTGCGTCCAGAACGGCGCAAGCTGCTGAAACTGCGGCAGAACAGGCTTGGTCAGACGCGATCCAAGCCGCCTTGCTGCACGCCATCGACCCGGTGGGCACCGGCGGTGTTTCACTGCGTGGATTGGCAGGCCCCACGCGCGATTTTTGGCTCGGCTTTCTGCGTGATGCCCTGCCCGCGAATGCTCCGCTGCGGCGTGTCCCGTTGCACATCCAGGACGCCCGCCTGCTGGGCGGATTGGACTTGGCCGCGACCTTGCAAATGGGCCGTCCTGTGGCCCAAAAAGGCGTTTTGGCCGAGGCCGATCGAGGCATCGTTCTGCTCGCCATGGCCGAGCGTTTGCCCTCAGGCACCGCAGCGCGCATGAACGCCGTGATCGATACCCGCGAGGTGGTGATGGAACGCGACGGCCTGGCCATGCGGCAAGCTGCGCGCTTGGGTGTCGTGGCGCTGGATGAAGGCATGACAGACGATGAGCAAGTGCCTTCCTCCTTGAAAGAACGTCTGGCGTTTTGGGTCAACTTGACACCGCAGCGCGGCGTGGCATTGGCTCCCATGACCGAAAGCCCACGGCGTGCCGTGGCTGCGGCACGTGCCTTGTTGCCGTCAGTGACGGTGCCTGATGCGGTGTTCGAAGGCGTGTGCGGCGCGGCGCTGGCGCTGGGCATCGCCTCCGTGCGCGCGCCCATTCTGGCGCTTCGCGTGGCGCGAGCTGCGGCCGCGTTGGACGGCCGCCGCGAAGTCAATGAAATCGATGCAGCATTGGCGGCGCGGCTTGTCTTGGGGCCGCGTGCGACTCAAGTTCCGGCACCACCAGCTCAAGAAGAACCCGATACCGACGACGACTCGCCTGCTGACCCAGAAAATAACAACGAGCCCGAAGATCCCCCTCAAGAACCGACGCCTGAACCGCCTGAGGAGCCGCCAGAAAATAGCGACGAAGAAGACGACGAAGGCAAGGACGACGACCATGACGACGGCGAAGAGGAAGAGGAAGAGCCACCTCCGATCGACCCGGCCACGCTGAACGAACTGATCCTGGAGGCGGCACGTGCGGCTATTCCAGCTGGGCTACTGGCCGCCATGAAACTGGGACAGTCCGGCATGCGGCAAAATTCTGCGGGCGGGCGAGCGGGACAGATTCAGAAAAACACCATGCGCGGCCGACCCAGCGGGGTGCGCCGTGGTGAACCCAGAGCCGGTGCGCGTTTGAACGTGATTGAGACCTTGCGTGCTGCCGCGCCTTGGCAGGCAGTGCGGAGGCGCGAAATGGCGGTCAAAGTTGCCGCCCGGTTGGCGCTCGATCCGGCCCTGCCGGCGCTGCCAAGCGCCCTGATCCAGGTGCGCCGCGAAGACTTCCATGTCACGCGTTACCAACAAAACACCGAAACCACCACTGTTTTTGTCGTGGACGCGTCAGGTTCGGCGGCGCTTGCACGTTTGGCCGAGGCCAAGGGTGCCGTAGAACTTCTGTTGGCCGATTGCTATGTGCGCCGCGACAGCGTGGCGGTGCTGGCCTTTCGAGCCAAAGTGGCAGAAGTGCTGCTGCCACCGACCCGCTCTTTGGTGCGCGCAAAGCGCAGTTTGGCCGGGCTGCCCGGAGGTGGCGGCACACCTTTGGCCACCGGCATAGACGCGGCTTTGGCGCTGGCGCAAACCATACAGCGGCGCGGCGAAACACCCATCGTGGTGTTTTTGACCGACGGGCGTGGAAACATCGCCCGCGACGGCAGCCCAGGACGGCCTCAAGCGATGGCGGACGCCTTGCTGGCCGCGCGTCAACTGCGCCTGGCGGGCGTGACCGCGCTGCTGCTGGACACTGCAGCCAAGCCACAAGCCGCAGCCAAAGAATTGGCCGATGCCATGGGTGCGGGCTATGTGCCGCTGCCGTATGCGGGTGCGACTGAGTTGTCGCAGGTGGTGAGAGCGGCCACCGCCTTGGCGGCTCGCAGCGCGGCGGACTGAGCTTGGACTGGCAGCGCGACGGCGCCACTTGGCCGCACCACGAATGCAGCCAATTTGTTGAAGTCGGCAACTTGCGTTGGCATGTGCAGCGTATGCATGGGCTGACGCACAAAGCGGTTCACGCCAGCCGGGCGAAGCCCGACGTGCTGTTGATCCATGGCACCGGTGCCACCACACATTCCTGGCGCGATTTGATGCCGCTGCTGACAAGCAAATTCAAGGTCTGGGCCGTCGATTTACCCGGCCACGGCTTCACCAGCGCAGGCACGCCGCTGCAAATGTCATTGCCCGGCATGGCGCAAGCCTTGGCAGCGCTGCTTAAGGTGCTGGGCGTGCAACCTCAGGTTCTGGTGGGTCACTCGGCCGGTGCTGCCATTGCCGCTCGCATGTGTCTGGACGGTTGGCTCGAGCCTAAGGCGCTTTTCAGTCTGAATGGTGCGCTGCTGCCACTGGGCGGACTGCCCGGATTGATGTTCCCTCCGGCTGCCAAGGTGATGGCCGCGCTGCCGTTTGTGCCCAAGTTGTTCGCGCGCAGTGCCGACAACCCACTGGCAGCCAGACGCTTGATCGCGAGCACGGGATCGGTGTTGGAGGCCGACGGCGTCGAGCTTTATGCGCGTTTGTTGCGCAACTCGGAACACGTGGGGGGTGCCCTGGCAATGATGGCCAACTGGGATCTGAAAGCCCTCGCAAGCAAGATCTCTCAACTGAAGCCGGCACTCACTTTGGTGATTGGGAGCAACGACCTGGCAGTGCCACCGGCGCAAGCCCACCGCGTTCACCGCATGTTGCCGGCGTCCACAGTCATCACGCTACCCGGCGTGGGTCATTTGGCGCACGAAGAACAACCTCAACGAATGTTCGATCTGTTAACTCGATGAAATAAATCCCAGCGTGCTGGCAAGGGCAAATACCCCTTGGCCTGTGTTGACTCGCAGGAGCATTGTGTCTAAAGTCCGTGACATTCGCGAGTGTCACGTTTAATTGACACTTTGTTTTCACTCCGTTGTCACGAGGTTTGCGCATGAAGGCCATCACTCGAATTGAACAGTCTTTGGCCGCGGCCGTCGCCACTGGCGAAGCTCAAGGCTGCCCACCCAAACTCGCAGGAGCCATCCGCCACGCGGTGTTTCCCGGGGGAGCGCGCGTTCGGCCCCAGCTGTGTTTGGCCGTGGCTGCTGCTTGTGGAAACGACGACGCCGAGCTGAGCGAAGCGGCAGCCAGCGCGATCGAGCTGCTGCACTGCGCCTCGCTGGTTCACGATGATTTGCCTTGCTTTGACGACGCTGCCACGCGCCGCGGCCGCGCCTCGGTCCACTTTGCGTATGGTGAAAGTTTGGCGGTGTTGGCGGGCGATGCG
>Ga0123336_10005589_pt1 | contig 9996 bp, 8 predicted proteins | sample SSSSmetaG_FD_96466 | JGI IMG/M metagenome (GOLD analysis project Ga0123336, IMG submission 96466) | Glacier valley bacterial and archeal communities from Borup Fiord, Nunavut, Canada, to study Microbial Dark Matter (Phase II) - ​SSSS metaG | ecosystem: Environmental > Aquatic > Freshwater > Ice >...
AGAAAAATACAGGATAGAGAAGGTGTTTAGTTATAGCAACACATTGGCAACACTTTTAGTGATTCTTTTAACAAGAAAGTTATAATATTAACAAGATATTATGGCATAAATACTGAGAATTATAACTGTAAACAAAGTTTACGGTTATAATTTCTTTTATAATGTGTAAATATATGAGAGTAGTAGTGTTTGCAACACATTGTAGACTTGGCATGAAATGTGCTATGTAATATGTGAATAATAAACAAATTAAAGAATAGAATGAGTATAAAAGTGCTAATTTCTTTGAACAAATGATCAATCCTTAATTTAAGGTAATAATATTAAGAAGTAAATAAATAAATAAATAAATAAGCATATAGATGGAGGGTTTTAAAAATGAGAGAAGTAGTAATTGTAGGAGCAGCAAGAACAGCAATAGGGTCTTTCGGGGGAACATTAGCTAAACTATCAGCTGTGGAACTAGGTACTATCGCGGCTAAAGAAGCTATAAAAAGAGCAGGTATAAACGCTGCCATAGTAGAGGAAGTTATTATTGGAAATGTGCTATCTGCGGGGCTTGGTCAAAATGTAGCAAGACAAATATCAATACATGCAGGAATTTCAGAGGAAGCTTCAGCCCTTACAATAAATAAGGTTTGTGGATCAGGACTAAGGGCTGTAAGCATGGCAGCACAGTTTATAATGACTGGAGATGCAGAGGTAGTTTTAGCAGGAGGAACTGAAAGCATGAGCAATGCTCCCTATGTACTTCCAAGTAACAGATGGGGTCAAAGAATGGGAGACGGAGCAGTAGTTGATACTATGATTAAAGATGGACTGTGGGATGCATTTAATGATTACCATATGGGAATTACAGCAGAAAATATAGCTGAGCAGTGGAACTTTACAAGGGAAGAACAAGATAACTTTGCTTTGAGAAGTCAATTAAAAGCAGAAAAAGCAATAAAAGAAGGGAAATTTAAAGATGAGATTGTTCCAGTAGCAGTTCCACAAAGAAAAGGTGAACCAATAATATTTGATACGGATGAATATCCTAAAATGGGTTCAACTATAGAAAAGTTAAGTAAATTAAAGCCAGCATTTAAAAAGGATGGAACTGTAACAGCAGGAAATGCATCAGGAATAAATGACTGTGCAGTGATGTTTATAGTTATGTCAAAGGATAAAGCAGAAGAATTAGGACTTACACCTTTAGTTACAATAAAATCCTATGCTTCAAGTGGAGTAGATCCGAAGATAATGGGATATGGTCCAGTTCCTGCAACGAAAAAAGCAATGCAAAAGGCAGGAATCGCAGTAGAAGATTTGGATTTGATAGAAGCTAATGAAGCTTTTGCAGCACAATCTCTGGCTGTAGTTAAAGATTTAGGTTTGGACATAGAAAAGGTAAATGTTAATGGTGGTGCTATAGCACTGGGTCACCCAGTGGGAGCCTCAGGTGCAAGAATACTTATTACATTAATATACGAAATGATAAAAAGAGATGCAAAAACTGGTCTTGCAACACTATGTATAGGTGGAGGACAAGGAACTGCTATTATTGTTGAAAGATAATTCCAAAAAAAGGATTAGCAAAAAAATGCTGATCCTTTTTTAATTAATAATAAAGTATAACTCATAAGACTATGGTATAATCATAATGTTAGGAGGGATATAAATGGTTAGAATAAGAAATGCAGTACCAAACATGTTTACCTTAAGCAATATGTCTTGTGGAATTATGTCTATACTTATGAGTTTTGAAGACAATTACACAATGTCTGCAATATTTATTCTTTTAGCAGGAATATTTGATAGATACGACGGAAGAATAGCTAGGTACTTAAAGATAGAGAATGATTTAGGAAAAGAGTTAGATTCATTATGTGATGTAGTGTCCTTTGGTGTAGCACCGTCCATATTGATATTTAATGTTTATAATTTTGTACAATTAGGAACTATTGGATATTTAATGGTTCTGGTATTCCCAGTAGCAGGTGCATATAGGTTAGCAAAATATAACATTACAGAGTTTGATGGAGTTTTTTCAGGAGTTCCAATAACCATTACAGGAACATTTTTAGCACTTTATGCTTTGATTATGCTCAATAATGCATCAAATCTAATTCCTACTATGTTTTTAATGATTGTGTTATCTTACCTAATGGTGAGTAATTTTAAATTTAAAAAGAGATAGTTTTTTACAGAATAAATGTTTTTTAAAAATGCAATTATAATACAACATTATCCTCACTTTGTAGTGAGGTCTTTTTTTATATGTTTATAAAGTAAATATTTAAAAGTAATAAAATAACCTAGAAATACTAAAGAAGTATATACTTTGACAAACTATTGACAAACAATGCTGAAATTTTGTATAATTAAACTGTTCGATGAAGTTAGAATCTTCTGACTGTATGGAACAATAAGTAAGTAAAATTTAATAATTATAAATTCGAACCTGATTGTAAAGAATTTTCTAAGCAAAAGGGAGGCGGAAGTATTTAGTACTGATAGGTATACTTTAACCTTCTACATTTTGTAGGAGGTTTTATTATTTTGAATAAAAGTGGAGGATAGTATGGAAAAGAGAATTGGAGTTGTTGGAATTATTATAGAGGAGTTTACTAAAGCTACACTTGTTAATGACATACTTCACGATTTTGGAAGTTTAATTGTAGGAAGAATCGGAGTGCCATATAAAGATAGAGGGATATTTGTAATTTCTATTATCGTTGATGGAACAATGGATGAAATAAGTGCTATGACAGGAAAGATAGGAAAAGTTTCTGGGGTTAATGTAAAATCTGCAATAACTAACAAGCAGATATAAAGTAAAAGCAAGTTAAAAAATAAAAAAAATATTGGAGGAGTTTTGAAATGATGGAATATAAAGCTGAGGATTTTATCGTAGATTCGGAAATAAGGGACTCTATAGAACTCGGAAAGACTATGGCTAAGGATAAAGCCTATGTGGGAGAACTTTTAAATAAAGCTAAAACCTGTGTTGGACTTACTCATAGAGAGGCTTCTGTGCTTTTAAATATAGAGGATACTGAATTACTGCAAGAGATGTTTCAAAGTGCTAAAGAAATCAAAGAAAAAATATATGGCAAGAGAATAGTAATTTTCGCACCTCTTTATGTAAGTAATTACTGTGTAAATAACTGTCAGTACTGTGGTTACAAGCACTCAAATGATAGTTTTAAAAGAAAGAAGCTTAATATGGAAGAGTTAAAGGAAGAAGTGAAAATTCTAGAATCCTTAGGACATAAGAGGTTAGCGCTTGAAGTGGGAGAAGACCAAGTTAATACCCCTATAGAATATGTACTTGAATGTATTAAAAATATATACTCAGTAAAGTTTGAAAATGGAAGTATAAGAAGAATAAATGTAAATATTGCAGCTACAACTGTAGAAGAATATAAAATGCTTAAGGATGCAGAGATAGGGACCTATATATTGTTTCAAGAAACCTACCATAAAGAAACTTATGAGAAATTTCATCCACAAGGACCAAAACACGATTATAATTATCATACAACAGCAATGGATAGAGCGAGAGCTGCTGGCATAGATGACGTAGGAATTGGAGTTCTGTATGGCTTATACGATTATAAATACGATACAATAGGAATGTTAATGCACGCAGAACACTTAGAGGAGACTACAGGCGTAGGACCTCACACTGTATCAATACCACGCTTAAGACCTGCAGAAAATGTAAGCCTTAAGGATTATCCACATTTAGTAACAGATGAGGAATTTAAAAAATTAGTGGCAGTGTTAAGACTTGCTGTTCCTTATGCAGGAATGCTTTTATCAACAAGAGAAGACGTAAAATTTAGAGAAGAAGTTTTAGCCTTAGGTGTATCTCAAATTAGTGCAGGGTCTTGTACTGGTGTTGGAGGATATTCTGATGAACATAGTGGGCATAAAAGTGATGAAAAGCCGCAGTTTGAGGTTGGGGATCATAGGTCACCTAAAGAAATCATAGGAAGTCTTTGCTCAAGTGGGTACATTCCAAGTTATTGTACAGCTTGCTATAGAGAAGGAAGAACAGGGGATAGATTCATGAAACTTGCTAAGAGCGGTCAAATACACAATGTATGTCAACCCAATGCTCTTCTTACATTAAAGGAATTCGTACTGGATTATGGTGATGATAATATTACAAAAATAGCAGAAGAGACTATAAAAAAAGGGCTGGAAGAGATCCCAAATGAAAAAGCAAGAGAGGCAACAAAAGAGAAACTAGACAGAATCGAAAAGGGCGAGAGAGATTTACGATTCTAGTGGAGATAGAAAAAGTATGAAGTTTATCCTACGTTATTTGCATAAGAACTTTAAACTGGAAATTTGATTAAGAAATTCTAATCTTTTGCTCATATAAAATTCTCTACCACTCACACTCGACGTCCTGTCTCGGGTTCGCTAGCTTGCCTTCCTGGCAAGCTTACGAGAATTTTACATTCGCAAAAGAAGAATTTCTAAATCAAATTTCAATAGTTTATGCGTTTCTTATGCAAATTACTGCGGATAAACTTCATACTTGATATTATTTCTAGCATCTAGAAATAAACATTCTAGGTTGATAACGAGGATATAAACATATAATATTGTTGATGAAAGTGGAGTTTAAAATAAAAACTGTGGATAGTTTTTAATATCGAGATTAAGTTGTGCAAGAAAACATGTCAAAAAAAACCTTTTGTTAAAAAGGTATGCGTAGCATGTGAAGGGTACTTAATTGTATTTATGTTAGTTTGACGCTATTTAATATATTTATAATGTATTCGTGTTTATTTATAGTTTAAGTTAATGTTATACAAATGAGTTGAGAAATAGCCGTTAGGCATAGCTTGGCACGAACAGTATTCTCAAGTAAAATATTCTGTGACATATGAGTTACTATGAAGACTATGGGCAAGTGGCTTGAAGAATCATTATGGTCCTTTTAAACAGTGAAGAGCGGATAAAAGCCTAACGGCTAAAAATATAGGATGATTAATGGGTGTTATATTTTGCACTAGAATAAATATAATTTTAAAATAGAGGAGGCTAGAGATATGCAGCAAACACCAAATGCTAATAGGCTTCATATAGCTATTTTTGGAAGAAGAAATGTGGGTAAGTCAAGTTTGATTAATGCACTTACGGCTCAGGATATTGCGTTAGTATCGGAGCTTGCGGGGACTACTACGGATCCTGTGTATAAGGCTATGGAACTACTTCCAATAGGGCCTGTTGTGATTATAGATACAGCAGGACTTGATGATGAGGGCGCCATTGGAGAGCTTAGAATTAAGAAGACTAAAGAAGTTATGGATAAAACGGATTTAGCTCTTTTGGTTATAGATGGAGATGCAGTGGACTTAACCTTTGAGAAAGAGTGGTATGAAGATTTAAAGCAAAGAAAAATTCCTGTAGTTGGAGTTATCAATAAGATAGACAAGAATCAAGTGGCAGTGGAGGATATCCAGAAGATAATTGATATATCCTTTGTGAAGATTAGTGCAAAGAATAATGTCAATATTGATGAACTAAAGAAGGCAATTATGAAGATGGCTCCTGAGGATTTTGAAAAAAGCACAATTGTTGGTGATATTGTAAAGCCAAAGGCAAGGGTAATAGTTGTAGCACCACAGGATATACAAGCACCAAAGGGAAGGCTAATACTTCCTCAGGTTCAGATAATTAGGGATCTTCTTGATAATGATGCTATGGCTTTAGTGGTTAAGGACAGTGAGCTCCAAGAGGTATTAGATTCACTAAAGGAAAATCCAGATTTAGTAATTACGGATTCCCAAGTATTTAAGAAAGTTAACGCTATAATTCCCAAAGATGTACCACTTACTTCTTTCTCTATACTTATGGCTAGGTATAAAGGAGATTTAAGCAGTTTGGTTAAAGGGGCTAGAGCTATCGATACGCTTAAGGTAGGAGATAAGGTACTAATAGCAGAGGCTTGTACACATCATCCCTTAGAAGGAGATATAGGACGGGAAAAGCTTCCTATATGGCTAGAGGAAAAGATAGGTGGGAAATTAGATATAACAGTATGTGCGGGAAGTAGTTTTCCAGAGGATTTAAGTGGGTATAAGTTAGTAGTTCATTGTGGAGCGTGTATGTTTAATAGGCAACAATTAATGGCGAGAATCAAGAAGGCTAACATGGAAGAGCTACCTATTACTAATTTTGGTATAGCTATAGCACATATAAATGGTATATTAGATAGAGTACTTAGTGCTTTTGACGGGTATTCTCAATAATAAAATAAATATCCACAACCGAGTTAATTTTAAAACTTCGGTTGTGGATATTTTTAAAAAAGGATTGTTAAAAAAAAGTCAAGCTACTATATTAATTTTATCATAATTGGTGTAAAATTGAGTTATAGATAATTTAATTGTAAACAGTATAATTACAAAGCGTTTGTTTTAGAAGGATATAATAAAAGTATGGTAGAAAATAAATATAGAAAACTAATATGAAGGGATGATAATATGATAACTATTAGTGTTTGTGTAGGTAGTGCCTGTCATCTAAAGGGGTCTAAGGAAGTAATAGAGGGTTTACAAAGATTAATTAAGGACAATAATGTTTCAGATAAGGTAGAAATTAAAGGCGCATTTTGTATTGGTAGGTGCATGGAGGCAGTTTCTGTAAATGTAGATGATGAAGGACTATTTTCGTTAAATGAGAGTAATGTGGATTCATTTTTTGAGGAAACTATCATGAGGAGAATATCAAATGAGTAATATAAATTTTTCAAAAGCGGATTGTAGGAACTGTTATAAATGTCTTCGCTCATGTCCAGTAAAGGCAATAAGATTTGAAAATGAACAAGCTATGATAGATGAGGAGCGATGTATAGAATGTGGACATTGTCTTACTATTTGCCCGCAAAATGCAAGAGAAATTAAAAGTGATTTAGATACTGTTAAAGAAGCCATAAATAGTAGCAGAAAGGTTATAGTAAGTTTAGCGCCTTCTTTTGCTGGTTTTTTTGATGTGAAACCAGGTAAAGTGGTATCAGCATTAAAGAAGCTAGGATTTAATGTAATAGAAGAAACCGCAGTAGGGGCAGAAATAGTATCTGAATTATATAATGAGTATATTAATGATAACAAGCAAGATGTATATATAACCACATCCTGTCCCTCAGCCAACTATCTAGTAGAAAAATACTTTAAAGAAGTTATTCCATACCTAATTCCTACAGTATCGCCAATGATTGCTCATGGGAAGTTATTAAAGGACAAGTTTGGTGTAGATAGTTTTGTTGTATTTATAGGCCCATGCCTTGCAAAAAAATCTGAATTTCAAAGTTATTTGAAGGAAAATATAATTGATGCAGTACTAACTTTTGATGAGCTAACTTCTTGGACTTCTGAACTTGGCATAGAAATAGATGAATTAGAAGAAGAAAAATTCGATACAAATCCCTATAGCAAAGGTCAGGGATTTCCTCTTGGAGGGGGTATCATTGAAGCTATGGGAGAGAAGCTAGAAAAAAGCCCCATAGCTATTATTACTGTAAGCGGAATGGAAGCATGTATGGAAGTATTTAATAGTATTAAAAGTGGTGATTTAAAAGGAGTATTAATAGAAGCTAGTGCCTGTAACGGAAGTTGCATTGGTGGGCCAGTTATGATTAAAAACGGCGAGAATTATTATACCAAGTTAAAAAGGGTTAGAAATTATATAGAAAGCCGTAAAAACTACAATGATCCAAAGGATATGCAAGTGCCAGAATATATAAACTTCTCTAGAGAATTTACACAAAGGCAAGTTAAAAGAGTTGTAGCAACAGAAGAAGAAATCATAGCTATTATGAAGGAAATGGGAAAATACGAATTGAAAGATGAACTCAATTGTGGCGTTTGTGGATATAATACCTGTAGAATAAAGGCTCAAGCTGTATTTGAAGGCATGGCAGAGACCAATATGTGTCTTCATTATATGAGAACTAAAGCGGAAAGTCTTGCAAATGAGATAGTTGAGAATACTGCTAGTAGTGTTATTCTTCTAGATGGAGAAATGAATGTACGGGAAATAAATCCAGCGGCTCGTTCTGTATTTAAAATACAATCTGAAAATATCATAGGTAAACCTATATCCATACTGATTGATGATGAGGATTTCAAAAGAGTAAGAGAGTCTGGCGAAAATGTAATAAGTAAAAAGGTTTCTTATCCAAAGTATGGTGTAGTATTTATTGAGAATATCGTTTATCTGCCGAGGCAAGATATGGTACTTATAAGTATGATTAATGTTGTTGCTGAGGAGAAAAATAAAAAAGAACTAATGAAAGTTAAAGAAAACACTTTAAATGCTGCTCAAGAGGTTATTCAAAAACAAATGAGAGTTGCCCAAGAAATAGCAAGTCTACTGGGTGAAACTACTGCAGAAACAAAGATTATTTTAACAAAGCTAAAGAAAATAGTTGCGGGAGAAGATGGTGAATAAAATGGGACTGTTTATTGATGTAGCTTATGATAACTTGATAAAAAAAGATGAGGAACTCTGTGGAGATAGGGTAGAAGTAATAAGACTAGAAGATAGTACTATAATTGTACTTGCAGATGGACTCGGTAGTGGTGTAAAAGCTAACATATTAGCATCATTAACGGCTAAAATTGCCAGTACTATGCTTAAAGAAGGAGCAGATATCTATGAAACTGTAGATACTATAGTAAATACTCTTCCTGTGTGCAAAGTGAGGAATATTGCTTATTGTACCTTTACTTTAATAAAAGTTTATAATGATGGAAGGACTTATATTGCAGAATATGATAATCCTCCTTTCTTTCTCATAAGAAACAATAAAGGTGTTGAAATAGATAAAAAAGAAAGTATAATTAACGAAAAAAAGGTAGTTGAAAGCCAATTTACACTACAAGAAGGTGACGTTCTAACTGTGGTTAGTGATGGATGCATTCATGCAGGAATTGGGAATATATTAAATTTAGGTTGGAGCTGGGATAATGTACAAAACTATCTAATTAGGAATACACAATATAGGCGGAGTTCAAAAAACATTGCAAAGGATTTAATTCAAGTATGTTGGGACTTGTATGGAGGAAAACCTGGAGATGATACTACAGCTCTATGTATAAAAGCTAGAAAACCAGAGTTTATTGATCTGTTTACCGGACCACCTAAAGATGAACGAAATGATAGCTCAATTATTAAAGAATTCATGAAAGGATCTGGGAAAAAGATAATTTGTGGTGGCACTGCATCTAATATTGCAAGTAGGGAATTAGGACGTGAGCTTAAAGTAGATCTAGCGTTTTATGATAAGGATGTACCGCCTACAGCAACCATGGAGGGAATAGATTTAGTAACTGAGGGAGTTCTCACTTTAAGCAAAGCACTAGAGAAGTTAGGGAATTATGAAGCTGGTTTCTTACAGCAAGAGTACTCATGTGACTTGGAAGGTCTAGACGGAGCAAGTAGACTTGTTAAGATGCTAATAGAAGATTGTACTCACTTTAACCTATGGATAGGAAAGGCTATAAATCCAGCACACCAAAATCCCAATTTTCCAGTAGATCTAAGTATTAAGCTAAAGCTTGTGGACAGGTTGGTAGAATACATGAAGAAACTAGGCAAGTACGTTACAATTAATTATTTATAAAAAAAAGTAGCAGTTTGTGTTAAACTGCTACTTTTTATATTTATGGTTATTTACGTTTTACATATTCAGTATGAAGAAGTTCATGAGCTTTTTCACCATATGGTTCTCCAAGGAATTCTTCATATATTTTTTTGATGTAAGGATTCTCATGAGATTTTCTTATAGTCTTGTTTTTGTCTTCACTATATAAAACAGACATTCTCTTTGATAATATATCCTCATAATCATTTGCATAAGGCTGTCCACCACCATTAATACATCCACCAGGACAAGCCATGATTTCGATTAAGTGATAGTTAGCTTCACCGGCCCTAATAGCTTCTAATAATTTACGGGCATTTCCAAGTCCACTAGCTATAGCAACTTTA
>Ga0123336_10005590_pt1 | contig 9994 bp, 7 predicted proteins | sample SSSSmetaG_FD_96466 | JGI IMG/M metagenome (GOLD analysis project Ga0123336, IMG submission 96466) | Glacier valley bacterial and archeal communities from Borup Fiord, Nunavut, Canada, to study Microbial Dark Matter (Phase II) - ​SSSS metaG | ecosystem: Environmental > Aquatic > Freshwater > Ice >...
AGCGACAGCGCCAGCACGCCCAGCACAGGCACCGCCCCGGCGGCGAGAGCCGGATCGAGACCGATGTGGCGAATGCCGACCCCGAGCGCGCCCGCGACGACGGCGATCGCGGCGAGGCCGAGCCAGAAGGCATAGACCAGCCCGCGGCGCAGGATCGCGCCCGTGTCCCCCGGCCGCCCGGCACCGAGCGCCTGGCTCGTCAGCACCTGCACCCCCGACAACAGCCCGATGCCTGTCGTCAGCACGACCATCGTCGGTGCCCAGGCAAGCGCCAGAAACCCCAGCTCGGTCGCCGAATAGCGCCCGACGACGAGTGTATCGACCAGCCCCATCGCCATGATCCCGAGCCGCGACGCGACGACCGGCCCGGCAAGCGTCAGCAGCGTCCGCAACCGGATCGGCGCGTGGTCGCTGGCAGTAGGCGAGGCAGCGGGAGCGTGCATGGCGCGGGGTCCTAGCGGGTCGCGGGGACCGTGTCACGACGCGGCGCGGTGACGACGTGATCGGCACAGCGTGCCGCGAATCGAGATCGCACTTGCGACGAAGCGATTTCTATCACAGTCTAATCGCTGTAAATCACGAAGCGCTTTTGCTCGGGGAAGAACGATAGTCGTGGGGCGTGACCCCGCCACTGCTTGTCGGTCGGTACAGCGTGTCGTCTGTTGTCAACGAAGGTGGTCTGGCCTTCACGCGCTGGGGGCGTTCGTGGGTATTCGATCGAGTTCGCGACTGTCGCGAAACATCATCTTATCACGTCGGAAGCCGGTCGATTGCCGCCGCATCGACCTCCGTCACCGAAAGGGTTTTGCGTGATGCCCGCCCAGTACGCGACGACGCGACGCGACGTGTTGCATGCCATCGGCATGATGGGCGGCGCATCGGTCTTGTATCAGGCGATGACGACGATGGGTCATGCCGCAGAGACCCAGTTCAAGGGGCCGCCGAACCTGTCGGGGGCGCGACCGGGCGCATCGGTGGTGGTCCTCGGTGCCGGCCTCGCGGGGATGCTCGCGGCGTACGAGCTGGGCAAGGCCGGGTACAAGGTCGAAATCCTGGAGTACAACCGCCGGCCGGGCGGGCGAAACTGGTCGATATATGGCGGCGATACCGTCACCGAACTCGGCGGGGCGACCCAGCAGGTCGGCTTTGCCAAGGGCAATTATCTCAATCCCGGGCCGTGGCGGATCCCGTTCCATCACCGGACGATCCTGCATTATTGCAAGGCGTTCGGCGTCGCGCTCGAACCGTTCATCCAGTTGAACCAGCAGGCTCTGGTGCACCATAGCAAGGCGTTCGGCGGCAGGCCGCAGCGCTACCGGGAGCTCGCCGCCGATTGGGACGGCAACGTGGCCGAGCTGTTGGGCAAGGCGATCGACAACCGGGGCCTCGGTTCGGTGATGACGGTCGAGGATGCGGACAAGTTGAAGGTCGCGCTGCGCGAGTGGGGCTTCCTCGACAAGGACATGCGATACACGCGCGGCGACAAGGCGTCGAAGCGGCGCGGTTTCGACCGACCGGCGGGTGGCGGTGTCGATGGCGCGCCGATCCCGTCGACGCCGCTGGCATTCAAGGATGTGATCGATTCGAAAATCTGGGGCGTGATCGCTCAGCATATGGACGAAGAACGCCAGATGACGATGTTCCAGCCGGTCGGCGGCATGGGCATGATCGGCCAGGCGTTCGGGCGACAGGTTGCCGACAAGGTCCGCTTCGGCGCGAAGGTGACGAAGATCGACCAGTCGGGCGGCGGGGTGACGGTCACCTATACCGATGTCGCGAATGGCGCGGTGCAGACGGCAAAGGCCGATTACTGCGTCTGCACGATCCCGCTCGGCATCCTCAGTCAAATCGACCTCGACGTATCGACCGGCCTCAAGGCGGCGATCGCGGCCGTGCCCTATTCGAATTCGGTCAAGATCGGGCTGGAGATGCGCAACCGCTTTTGGGAGGACGACGACGAGGAGATCTACGGCGGGATCAGCTTCACCGACCGGCCGATCAGCATGATCTCGTACCCCAGCGGCGGCCTGCACTCGGCGGGTCCCGCGGTCATCCTCGGGGCGTATACCTTCGGCCCGGCGTCGTACAAGTTCGCCGGCATGACCCCCGAGGCGCGCATCGCGGACGCTCTCGAACAGGGATCGGTCTTCCATCCCGGCAAGTACAAGGAGAACTTCACCGCCGGCGCGAGCTGGGCGTGGAGCCGCTCGCCGTTCACGCTCGGCTGCTGCGCGCAGTGGAACGAGGATACGCGCAAGGAGCATTATCAGACCCTCGTCAAAGTCGACGACCGGATCGTTCTGGCCGGCGAACACGCGTCGTACATCGGCTGCTGGATGGAGGGCGCGCTGCTGTCGTCGCTCGACGCGATCACCCGGCTGCACGCGCGCGCACTGGAGGCTTGAGATGAAGCGAATCGCACCCCTGTCGTTCGCCGGAATTTCATTCGCCGGGCTGGCCGTCGCCGGGCTGGGGCTTGCCACGGCCGCGGCCGCGCAGCCGCGACCGGGCGAAGTCGCATCGACGGAAGTGCTGACCGGCGCGCAGATCTACGAGAATGTCTGTCAGGCGTGTCATATGGCGAACGCGAAGGGTGCCGTGGGCGCGGGCCGGATCGCCTCGCTCGCCAGAAATCCCGACCTCGCCTACCCCGAGTATCCGATCGCCGTCGTCACCGGCGGCAAGGGCGCGATGCCGTGGTTTCGCGGCCATCTGACCGACCAGCAAATCGCCGACGTCATCTCGTACGTCCGCGTCAATTTCGGCAACCGATACCCGGCCAGGGTCACCGTGGCGCAGGTCGCGGCGAACGGCATTCCGAAACCGAACGAAGGCGAGCATTAGCCGCGCGACCAGCGTTGAGGTCCGAACCCCCGCCCGGTTGGCGCTTGCTGACCCACGTCGCTTGCCGCTTGCGTCAACCACGGTCTAATACGCCATCGCCAACCCGCCGAGGCCGCTCCCGATGACCAATCCGCTGTTCCGCCCGTTCGACATGGCCGGTCTGCATCTGCCCAACCGCATCGTCATGGCGCCGATGACACGGTCGTTCTCGCCGGGCGGGGTGCCGGGGGCGAACGTCGCCGACTATTACCGGCGGCGCGCCGAGGGGGCGGTCGGGCTGATCGTTACCGAAGGCACCGGTGTCGACCGCGCCGGGTCGCTCAACGACCCGAACGTGCCCGTCTTCCACGGCGAGGCTGCGCTCGGCGGGTGGGGCAAGGTCGTCGACGCGGTCCATGGCGCGCACGGCAAGATCGCCCCGCAGCTGTGGCACGTCGGCGCGGCGATCAACCGCGCGAGCGACCACCCGCACGCCGCCGAGGGGCCGTCGGGCCTGTTCAAGCCGGGCAAGGAATACGGCAAGGCGATGAGCGAGAGCGACATCGCCGACACGATCGCCGCCTTCGCGCGCGCCGCAGCGGATGCCAAGCGACTGGGCTTCGACGCGGTCGAGCTTCACGGCGCGCACGGTTATCTGATCGACCAGTTCTTCTGGGACGGGACCAACCGGCGCGACGACGGCTTCGGCGGCGACGCGCTGGTGCAGCGCGGGCGCTTCGCCGCCGAGATCCTGACCGCGGTCCGCGCCGCGGTCGGCCCGGGCTATCCGGTCATCATCCGCCTGTCGCAGTGGAAGCAGCAGGATTTCGGCGCCAAGCTCGCCCCGACCCCGCAAGCGATGGCGGCGTGGCTCGCCCCGCTTGCCGACGCCGGGGCGGACGTGTTCCACTGCTCGCAGCGGCGGTTCTGGGAACCCGAGTTCCCCGAGATCGACGGCGACCAAGGCCTCAACTTCGCCGGTTGGGCGAAGAAGCTGACGGGCAGGCCGACGATCACAGTCGGCTCGGTCGGCCTGTCGGGCGAGTTCATCGCCGGGTTCGGCGGCGAGGGGTCGCAGCCAGCGTCGTTAGACGGGTTGCTCGAACGGCTCGAGCGCGACGAGTTCGACCTCGTCGCGGTCGGGCGCGCGCTGATCGTCGACCCCGACTGGGCGGAAAAAGTCCGCGACGGACGGATGGGGGAGCTGAAGGACTTCGACCGCAGCGCGCTGGCGACTTTGGTCTGACCTAGATCCTCCCCGCTTCGCGGGGAGGGGGACGGCGCCGCTCTTCGCGGCGTGGTGGAGGGGGGTTGGAGCGGACTCGACCGCCGGAGTCTGCTGCACCCCCCCTCCGTCGCGCGAAGACGCGCGCCACCTCCCCGCGCGCGGGGAGGATCTTACGGGCCGACCAGCCCGCCGCGGCTCTGCTTGCCCCATGTCTGCTTGCCGGTCAGGAAGTAGACCCAGCCCCACGCCGCCCCCGCATGCCGCAGCAACTGGAAGCTGAACGGCTCGACGAGCGAGGCAAGGACCGCCGCGCCCGCCCCCATCGGCGGGCCGCCCGCCCAGTGGCGATACAACCGGATCGACCAGAGGTGGAAGGCGAGGTCGATGGCAATCTTGACGCCGATGACGATCGCCACCGGCAGCAGGACGTGCACCCGCCCGAGCGCGAGATAGGTCACGAGGAGCGCAAACGCGGTCAGCCCGAAGACCGGCTGAAACGTGTCGAACGCCTTGACCGGCAGCATCCACGTGCCGAGGTGGCCGTAGCGCGGGTCGCCGACCATGTCGCGATACCAGTATTGCGTCTGCAAAAAGCCGCCGAACCAGCGCCGCCGCTGGCGCAGGAACGCCGGCAGGTCGGCCGGGGCGGTGGTCCGCGCCCGCGCTCCGCCGACGACCGCCGTCGTCCAATGCCTGCCGCGGATCACCGCATGGCGCCGGAGCCGGTGGATCAGCTCGTAATCCTCGACGAGGCAGTCGGCGTCGAACCCGCCGACATCGAGGACCGCCTGCCGCCGGAAGCCCGCGAATGCGCCCGAAATCAGCAGCAGTCCGCCGACGCGTTCCCACGCGAAGCGCGACAGGAAGTTGCGGATATACTCGTATTTCTGGAACCACTCGAACATCCGCCCGCCCACGCTCGCGTCGCACACCGGGGTCAGGACACCGGTCGCGGCGACGAGCGCGGGATCGGCGACGAAGGCGGCGCGGATCGCGGCGATCGCGCCCATCTCGAGCAGCGTGTCGGCGTCGACGGTCAGGACGATCTCGCTGTCGATCGCGCCGAGGGCGGCGTTGAGCGCCGCCGCCTTGCCGCCGTGCGGCAGTCGCAGCCAGAGCAGGCCGGGATAAGTGGTGCTCCCGGCGCTGAGCGATCCGATGGGCGGCGCGGTCAGGCCGAACTCGCGCACCAGCAACGCCGCCGTGGGATCGGTCGAGCCGTCGTCGGCGATGACGATCCGGTCGGGGCGGTCGCTCTGCCCGAACAGCGCGGCGAGGGTGAGGGGGAGGACCTGCGCCTCGTTGTGCGCGGCGACGATCACCGCGACCCCGGCGGTCGCGTCCGCCGCGCGTGTCGGCAGCGCCCGGCGTAGCATCCACGTCTGGACGAAGGTGAAGACCAGCAGCACCGTGTCGTAGGCGACGTAGACCAGCCCGACACTCCACGCGAAGATGCCGGTGAAGGCGAACGCCCCGGCGAACAGCAGCACCCACAACACCGCGACGCCGCCATGGATCAGCGCGCTCGCGGTCGGCGTCGGCACCGGGCTCCAGCGCGGCGAATTGGCACGGAGGACGGATTGAAGATCGTCGGGCAAGGGCGGACCTTCGCGGTGATGGCACACGGCTATAGCGGCAAGCCCCGCGCGCGTGCCACAAGCCGATTGTCTCAGGCGCAAGGAACGGAAGCTGGATGACCCTTCCCGACAAATATACGAAGCCGGCGGTGGTATTCCACTGGACGATCGCGGTGCTGATTGTCGTCAACGTGGTGATGATCTGGCTGATCGGCTCCTTCCCCGAGGCGTGGGAACGCCCGACGGTCAACCTGCACAAGTCGATCGGGCTGACCGTGCTCGGCCTCGCCTTGATGCGTATCCTGTGGCGGGTGACGCATGCGCCGCCGCCGCCGCCGCCGGGACAGAAGCGGTGGGAGGTGACCGCGTCGCACCTCGCCCATTTCGGGCTGTACGCGATCATCATCGGCCTGCCGCTGACCGGCTACATGCACGATTCGGCGTTCAAGGGTGCGGCCGAACACCCGCTGACGCTGTTCGGGCTGGTCGACTTTCCGCGCATCGCCTGGATCCAGAACATCGCCCAGCCCGACAAGGAGACGCTGCACCTCCTGTTCTACAAGTGGCACTCGCTGTTCGCCTGGGGGCTGTACGGCCTATTCGCGCTCCACGTCCTCGGCGCGCTGAAGCACCAGTGGCTCGACAAGCAGCGCGAGCTGCAGCGGATGGCGCTCTGACCGGCGGCTAAAGCCGCGTCCCGTCGGGGTCGATCAGCACTTCGCGGCGTCCGACATGGTCGGCGACGCCGACATAGCCGTCCTTTTCCATCCGTTCGATCAGCCGGGCGGCGTTGTTGTAGCCGACGCGGAGCTGGCGCTGGAGGTAGCTCGTCGACGCCTTGCGGCTTTCGGCGACGATCATGATCGCCTTGCGGTAGGTCTCGGCCTCCTCGCCGCCACCCTCGCTGCCCAGATCGAGCCCGAACACGCCGTCGCCGTCGACCGGCTCCTCGGTGACCGCATCGACATAGTCGGGGCGGCCCTGCGTCCGGCAATAGTCGGCGACCGCCTCGACCTCCTCGTCGCTGACGAACGGGCCGTGGACGCGCACCACCTGCTTGCCGCCGGGCATGTAGAGCATGTCGCCCTTGCCGAGGAGCTGTTCGGCCCCCTGTTCGCCGAGGATCGTCCGGCTGTCGATCTTCGACGTCACCGAAAAGCTGATCCGCGTCGGCAGGTTCGCCTTGATGACGCCGGTGATGACGTCGACCGACGGGCGCTGCGTCGCCATGATCAGGTGGATGCCCGCCGCGCGCGCCTTCTGCGCGAGGCGCTGGATGAGGAACTCGACTTCCTTGCCGGCGGTCATCATCAGGTCGGCGAGCTCGTCGACGACGACGACGATCAGCGGCAGCACTTCGAAGTCGAGCGTCTCCTCCTCGTAGATCGCGTGGCCGTCGTCGTCGTAGCCGGTGTGGACCTTGCGGATGAACGGCTTGGCCGACGCCTTCGCCTCGCGGACGCGCTGGTTGAACCCCGACAGCGAGCGGACGTTGATCGTCGACATCATCCGGTAGCGGTCCTCCATCTGCTCGACCGCCCATTTCAAGGCGCGGATCGCCTTCGCCGGCTCGGTGACGACGGGCGACAGCAGGTGCGGGATGCGGTCGTAGACGCTGAGTTCGAGCATCTTCGGGTCGATCATGATCATCCGGCACTGGTCGGGCGACAGGCGGTAGAGCAGCGACAGGATCATGCAATTCAGGCCGACCGACTTGCCCGATCCGGTCGTGCCCGCGATCAGCAGGTGCGGCATCGGCGACAGGTCGGCGATGACCGGGTCGCCGGCGATGTTCTTCCCCAGCACGAGGGGGAGAGCGGCGGACTGATCCTCGAACGCGGCCGAGGCGAGGAGTTCGGACAGCGTCACCATCTGCCGGTTGGGATTGGGCAGTTCGATGCCGATGACGTTGCGCCCCGGCACGACCGCGACCCGCGCGCTGACCGCGCTCATCGATCGGGCGATGTCGTCGGACAGGCCGATCACCCGGCTTGCCTTGAGCCCCGGCGCGGGTTCGAGCTCGTACATCGTCACCACCGGGCCCGGGCGGACGTCGCCGATGCGGCCCTTGACGCCGAAGTCGTCGAGCACCGATTCGAGCAGCCGGGCATTCTGTTCGAGCGCGGCGCGGTCGATCTTGATCACCGGCCCCTTCGGTACGGGCTTGAGCAGGTCGAGCGGCGGCAGTTCATAGACGTCGCCGAGGCCGAGTGTCGGCTGGCGGTCGCGGCGCCCGCGCTTCGCCGAAACCGGCATCGGCGCGGCGGGGGTGACGATCGTCGCGCGCGGCGCGGCCGCCTGTTCGATCGCGGCCGCGGCGGACGCAGGCGCGGGGCGGCGGCGGCGTTCGACCGGCGCGGCACCAGGTTCGGCGTCGGCTTCGGTGTCGGCGCGGTGACGGAAAAGCCCGGCGACGCCCGCGACATCGCCCCGGTCGATGCCCGAACCCCAGATCAGCAGCGGCAGCGCGACCATCGCCAGGACCAGCGCCAGCAGGCTCGCCATCGGGAACGCGCCGAGCGACGGGATCGCCGCCAGCGCGTCACCCGCGCCCGCCGCGATCAGCCCGGTCAGCCCGCCGCTGCCCGCCGGCAACGCGGCGTCGGGGTCGGGCCACGCCGCGCCGAGCGCGCCCGCCGCGCACAGCGCCCCGCCGAGCGTCGCCAATGCATAGCGCCGCCATTTGACGAGCCCCGTGCCACGCAGCAGCCGCACCCCGCCGATCGCCAGCATCGGTACCGGCGCCGCCGCCGCATAGCCCGCCGCGAACAGCAGCGCGTCGGCGAGCCACGCGCCGGGCGCGCCGAGAAGGTTCTGCGGCACGCGTGCCGTCACGGTATCGAATGACGGGTCGAGCGCGCCGTAGCTGACGAGCGCCGCGACGAACACGGCGGCGAGGAGCAGGAGAATGACACCGCCGGCGACCGCGACGCCCCGGCGCAGAGCGGCGCCGGTATCGGCGGCCACGATCCGCGTGTCGCGCCCCGTCGTTGCGGCCCTCGTCGCCATGCCGTTTGCCCTCCGTTCGCGTGGGCCGCAAGATGCCCCGGAACGAGTCGCGGGGCAAGATCGGGACATCGTGCCGCTTCGCAATCGAGGGGTATCGGGGTAAGACCGCGACATGGACAGCGACGTGATCATCATCGGCGGCGGGCTGGTCGGCATGACGCTCGCACTCGCGCTCGACGCGCACGGGGTGACGAGCGCGGTGGTCGACGCCGCCGACCTCGATGCAACGGTGACCGCGGCATTCGACGGGCGAGCGACCGCGATTGCCAGCGCGTCGGCGGCGATGTTTCACGCGATCGGCCTTGGGCGCGTGCTCGACGACCAGTCGTGCGCGATCCACCGCATCCGCGTCAGCGACGGCATCACGACGCGGCCTTTGATCTTCGACGCGCTCGAAACCGACGGAGCGGGCGGTGCGCTCGGCTACATGGTCGAGAACCGCCACCTTCGCGCGGCACTACTGACGGCAGGGCGCGCGGCGGCGGGGATCGCGCTCCACGCGCCCGTGACGACCGCGAGCATCGTCCGCGCGGCCGACGGGGTGACGGTGACGCTGGCCGACGGCACCGTCCTGACCGCGCCGCTGCTGATCGCCGCCGACGGCCGCCGGTCGAAGGTCCGCGACGCCGCCGGTATCGCGGTCGCGCGCTGGACCTATCCGCAGACCGCGATCGTGACGATGATCGCGCACGCGGTGCCGCACGATCATACCGCGTTCGAGCTGTTCTACCCGACCGGGCCCTTCGCGATCCTGCCGATGCAGGACAGCGACGGCGGCGCTCCCCGCTCGGCGATCGTCTGGACGGTCGAGAACGACGCCGCGCCGGGAACGCTCAAGCTCGGGCCGAGGGCGCTGGCAGCGGAAATCGAGGCGCGGATCGGCGGGCTGCTCGGCGCGGTGACGGTGATCGCGCCCGCCGCGTCGTACCCGCTCGGCTACCACCACGCGAACAGCTACACCGCCGAGCGCCTCGTCCTCATCGGCGACGCCGCGCACGGCATCCATCCGATCGCGGGGCAAGGTCTCAACATGGGGCTGCGCGACGTCGCAGCGCTGACCGAGGTGCTGGTCGACAGCGTCCGGCTCGGCCTCGACCTCGGCGCGCCCGCGGTTACCCAGCGCTACTCGGGCTGGCGGCGGCTCGACAACTCGATGGTCGGCAGCGTCACCGACGGTCTCAACCGGCTGTTCGCGCTCCGCGGCCGCGCCCCGGCGGCGGCACGGCGCTTCGGACTGGCGGCGGTCGAGCGGGTGCCGATGCTCAAGCGACGCTTCATGGCCGAGGCGCGCGGCGAGACCGGCGACCGGCCGAAACTGCTCACCGGCACCGCGCTCTAGATCCTCCCCGCTCGCGGG
>Ga0123336_10005593_pt1 | contig 9990 bp, 9 predicted proteins | sample SSSSmetaG_FD_96466 | JGI IMG/M metagenome (GOLD analysis project Ga0123336, IMG submission 96466) | Glacier valley bacterial and archeal communities from Borup Fiord, Nunavut, Canada, to study Microbial Dark Matter (Phase II) - ​SSSS metaG | ecosystem: Environmental > Aquatic > Freshwater > Ice >...
ACGTCGTGCTGAGCGCAGTCGAAGCATCTCTACCGCGCAAGTAATCATTTACTATTGAGGTAGAAATGCTTCGGCAAGCTCAGCATGACCGTTCTGTTATAATTTATCTTCCTCATGGAAAACGAACCTGCCTTTTTTGAAACCGGCCCCAAAGCGGGCGTGGTGGGCCAGCCCCTGAACCGCGTGGACGGCCGCGACAAAGTCACGGGCCGGGCCCGGTATTCGGCCGAGTACGCGCTGCCGGGCCTCACCTACGGGGTGCTGAAAACGAGCGAAATCGCCAAGGGCCGCATCAGGAGCATCGACACCGCCGCGGCGCTGAAGGAGCCGGGGGTGCTGGCCGTTTTCACCCACGAAAACCTGCCCCGGCTGGCCAGAACGCCCAACGACGCCGACGGCAAGAAGGCCATTGGCGCCCCGATGGGCTTCCTGCCGATGACCGGCGACGTGATTCACTACGCCGGGCAGGCCGTGGCCCTGGTGGTGGCCGACACGTTCGAGCGCGCCACCCACGCCGCCGCGCTCGTGCGGGTGAGCTACCTCACCGAGCAGCCCATTGCGGCCTACACCGACCCGCGGGCGGAGCTGTTCGACCCCCAGAAAATTCAGGACGGCAAGGCCGATGCCCACGTTCGGCGGGGCGATGCCCGCGCCGCCCTGGCCGCCGCGCCCGTGCAGCTGACGGCCGTTTATACCCACGCCATCAACCACCACAACCCGATGGAGCCCGGCGCCACCACGGCCGTGTGGGAGGCCCCCGACCGCCTCACGGTGTACGAGGCCACCCAGGGCGTGACCCGCACCCAGAAGGCGCTGGCCACCATGCTGGGCCTGCCGCAGGACCAAGTGCGGGTAATCACCAAGTACCTCGGCGGGGGCTTTGGCTGCAAGGGCTCGTGCTGGCCGCACACCGTGCTCACGGCGCAGGCCGCCAAGGCCGTGGGCCGGCCGGTGAAGCTGGCCCTCACCCGCCAGCAGCAGTACACCGGCATGGGCCACCGCGAAGACCAGACCCAGACCCTGCGCCTGGGCGCCAGCAAGGAGGGCAAGCTGCTGGCCCTCATCCACGAGAAAACCTCCACCACCTCGCCCTGGGACAACTACGCCGAGTCGAACAGCAAAATCATCAACCTGCTCTACGACTGCCCCACCTTCGAGGCGAGCTACCAGCTGGCGCGGGGCAACGTGATGACTTCGACCTTCACCCGCGCCCCCGGCGAGGCGCCGGGCTCGTTCGCCATCGAATGCCTGATGGACGACCTGGCCTACCGGCTGAACCTGGACCCCCTGCAACTGCGGCTGCTGAACTATGCCGAACGGGACCCCAGCACCGGGCAGGCGTGGAGCAGCAAGGGCCTGCGCCAGTGCTACGCCCGCGGGGCCGAGCTGTTTGGCTGGAGCAAGCGCAACCCCAAGGCCGGCGCCACCCGCGACGGCCGCGCCCTGGTGGGCTGGGGCATGGCCACGGCCAGCTACCCGGTGCACAGCTCGCAGGGCACGGCCAGGGTGCGCCTGTTTGCCGACGGCCACGCCGTGGTGCAGAGCGGCGCCACCGACCTCGGCACCGGCACCTACACCGTGATGACGCAGGTGGCGGCCGACTCGCTGGGCCTGCCGCCCGAGAAAATTCGCTTCGAGCTGGGCGACACCACGCTGCCCACGGCGCCCAACTCGGGCGGCTCGGTGGCGGCGGGCACGGTGTCGTCGTCGATATATGCGGCCGCGCAGGACGTGTGGCAGAAATTAATTAAGCTGGCCATCAAAGACTCAAAATCTCCACTATTCAAGGCCCGAACTGAAGACGTGGTGATGGAGAAAGGCCGCCTGCAACTAAAGCAGGATGCCACCAAAGGCGAACCCTTTGCCGCCCTGATGAAGCGGGCGGAGCTGTCCGACATTGAAGGCAGCGGCAGCGGCAAGTACGGCGCCGGCTACGAGGCGGGCCAGGCCGTGGCCGCCGCCGACCCCGCCCACAAAGACGAAGCCGGCCAGCACTCCATGCACTCGTTCGGCGCGCACTTCTGCGAGGTGCGGGTGGACCCCGACCTGGGCACCGTGCGCGTGACGCGCTGGGTGAGCGTGCACGCGGCCGGCCGCATCCTGAACGCCAAAACCGCCCGCAGCCAGATTATCGGCGGGTCCATCTTCGGCATCGGCGCGGCGCTGATGGAAGCCACGCACCGCGACCGGCACTACGCCCGCTACGTGAACGCCGACCTGGCCGACTACCACATTCCGGTGAACGCCGACATCCCGGACATGACCGTGGAGTTTATCGACGAGCACGACCCCTACATCAACGCGATGGGCGTGAAGGGCATCGGCGAGATTTCGATGGTGGGCGTGTCGGCCGCCGTGGCCAACGCCGTGTTCCACGCGACTGGCAAGCGGGTGCGCGACCTGCCCATCACGCCCGATAAAATCCTGGGCACGGCGGCGGCCGTCTGATGCCGGCCCTGCTGCTGCTGGCCGCCGGCGCTTCGGCGCGCATGGGCCGGCCCAAACAGCTGCTGCCCTACCGCGGCCGCACCCTGCTGCGCCACGCCGCCGAAACGGCCGCCGCCACCGGCTGTGCGCCCCTGGTGCTGGTGACGGGCGCCTTGCACGAGGAGCTGGCGGCGGAGGTGGCCGGTCTGCCGTTCCGGGTGGTGCGCAACGCGGCGTGGGAAACCGGCATGGCTTCGTCCATCCGGGCGGGGCTGGCGGCGGTGCCGCCGTTGGCCGCGGTGCTCATCATGCTGTGCGACCAGCCCCTGGTGACTACCGACTTGCTGCGGAAACTCATGGCCGAGCAGCACCGCACCCAGGCGCCCATCGTGGCCGCGGCCTACGGCGATGCACTGGGCGTACCGGCGGTTTTCGCGCCGGCAGTGCGGCCCGCGCTGCTGGCGCTGCACGGCGCGCAGGGCGCCAGCCGCCTCATTGCCGGTTTGGGCGCGGCCGTGGGCCGGGTGCCGTTTGCCGAAGGCCTGCTCGACGTGGACACGACCGAGGAGTATAACCAGTTGCTGGCCAGAACCGGAACCCAGGTGAATTGACCCCTGGATTTGGCTTACCGTCGCCTGACGGCATTTCGCGCAGAGGTCCGCGGAGGTGAACGCAGAGGTTCGTAGAGGAACCGGGGAGGTGGCAACTGGACTGGTCAGTTCACCTAAGCACTGGGCCAGCAGCCGCAAACCCGCGGCCCCGAGGCGGCCCCGGCGGCGCGCCCCGGCCTATTTCGTGCCCGACTCCAGCTCCCGCAGCTTGCCGGCCTTCCAGGCCGTAACGGCCACCACCACCAGCGTCATCAGCCCGCCGAACACCACACTCGGCACGGTGCCCATCAGCCGGGCCGCCGCGCCGCTCTCGAACGCGCCCAGCTCGTTGCTGGAGCCGATGAAGATGTTGTTCACCGCCGACACGCGGCCCTTCATGTACTCCGGCGTGTGCGTGTGGATGAGGGTGGAGCGCACGAGGACGGAAATGAGGTCGAACGCCCCCGTGAGGAAGAGCAGGAACAGCGACAGCACGAAGTTGGTCGAGAGCGCGAAGGCTATGGTGGCCAGCCCGAACCCGGCCACGGCCCCCAGCAGCTTGCGGCCCACCCGGCGCTTGAGAGGCGCGTAGGTGAGCCAGGCGGCCATCAGCACCGAGCCCACGGCCGGGGCGGCGCGCAGGTAGCCCAGGCCGTCGGCCCGGTGCGCAGGATGTCCTTGGCGAAAATGGGCAGCAGCGCCACCGCCCCACCAAAGAGCACGGCGAACAAATCCAGCGACAGCGCAGCCAGCACAATCTGGTGGCCGAAGATGAACCGGACGCCGCTCAGTACGCTCTCGCCCAGGTCGGGGCGCCCGCCCTCGCGCGGGGGCAGCGCCCGCCCCGTAATGCCGGCAAACAGCGCCAGGGCCAGCAGCATCAGCGCCGCGTCGGTGCCGTAGGCGAAGCCCTTGCCGAGGCGCGCGAACAGCAGCCCGCCGATGGCCGGCCCCATCACCGAGGCCGCCTGCCAGCTGGTCGAGTTCCAGGTCACGGCGTTGGGCAGCAGGGCGCGGTCGGGCAGCAGCTGCGGCATGAACGAGAACAGGGCCGGCCCCATGAACCCGCGCGCCAGCCCGCTCACGAACAGCACCCCGTACAGCAGCAGCACATAAAGCGACGTGCCCAGGGCCTGCCGCCCCCCGAACAGGGCCGTTCCCGCCGGCTGTGCCAGCCCAAACAGGCTCAGCGAGCACAGGGCCAGCACCAGCACGGCCGCCACGATGATGCGCTTGCGCGGCACCGAGTCGGCCACGTGCCCGGCGTAGAGCGACACCCCGATGCTGGGAATGGCTTCGGCCAGCCCAATCAGGCCCAGGGCCAGCGGGTTGCCGGTCAGCTCGTACATCTGCCAGCCCACCACCACGCCCTGAATCTGGCTGGCCACGATGTAGCACACGCGCGCCACGAGCAGGCGGCGGTAGTCGGGCACCCGCAGGGCGGCGTAGGGGTCGTGAACGGCGGGGGCTTCGGCAGGGAGCATGAGGGGCAAGGAAATCCGCCCGGACGGCGGCCGGCAAAGGTAGGATGGGCCCAAGCCCGGTGTTGGCGGGGCGGCAGCCGGAGTTGCCAAAAAAAGGCCTGGATGAAGTTTTGAGGAAGGTTACGCGGTTTCAATGAAAAGATTTTGGCCTTTTTTGTGCACGATACTTGCGCGGGTGCATTTCGGCGCTCTACATTTGGTCAGAATCCGGCGCGCCTTTCCCTGCGCCGCTGCCCCGTCGCTCCCCCACCTTTTTTCGGCACCCGCATACTATGGCCTAAAGCTCTACGTTTCCCTTATCCGTAGCCCTTTATGGACCACTTGCAGCCGAGCGACTCCGCGCTCATTTCGCTTTACCTGGCCGGCCAGGAATCCGCTTTCGCGCGCCTGCTCGAACGCCATCGAAGCCGCGCGTTCACGACCATCCTGCTCATCGTGCGCGACGAGGACGTGGCCGAAGACCTGCTGCAGGACACGTTCATCAAGGCCATCCACACCCTTAAAAGTGGCCGCTACAACGAGGAAGGCAAGTTTGCACCCTGGATTTGCCGCATTGCCCACAACTTAGCCATCGACTCGTTTCGGCGCGGCAAGCGCCTGCCCCACGTCAGCCTCACCGACAACGACCGGCTGACCAATACGCTCGTCTTGGCCGAAGACGGCCCGGACGACGTGCTGGCCCGCGAAGAAACCCACGCCCAGCTGCGTGCGTTAATTCAGGAACTGCCCGCCCCCCAAAAAGAAGTGCTGCTGATGCGCCATTACGGCGACATGAGCTTTCAGGAAATTGCCAACGCCACCGGCGTGAGCATCAACACCGCCCTGGGCCGGATGCGCTACGCTCTCATCAACCTGCGGAAGAAAATGACCGCCAACTCCCACGTCTATGATTCAAACCTTACCCCCTTCGACCCTGCTGCGCTATGTGTACAACGAGTTGCCAGCTGATGAGCTTCACGAAGTAGAAGAAGCCCTGCTGCACGACCCGGACCTGGCCACCACCTGCGCCGACCTGCTGCTGGCCCAGCGCACCCTCGACGGCCTGCGCCGCGAGCCGCGCCCGGCGGTGTCGGCGGCCATTCTGCGCTATTCGCGCACCTTTTTGGCGGGCTGAGGCGCCTATCCGAATCGGCGGGCTGCCGGCTGTCCGCCGGCAGCCCGCTCGTCGTTGAAGGGCCGCCGCGCGGACAACCGGCGGACAGCCGGCAGCCCGCCCAGACGCCTATTCGGATGGCCTCCATGCGCCGCGCCCCCGCCGGGCTTAGCTTTGTCATCCCGAAGATTTCGCCCGCCGGCGGGGTCCTCGGGATGGCTTTTTTGCCCCGCCCCATGCGCCGCGCCGACCGCTTCCGCGACTTCCTCGCCTACTTCACCACCAACTTCCCGGAGCCCAAAACCGAGCTGGCCTACGGCAGTCCCTACGAGCTGCTGGTGGCCGTGGTGCTGAGCGCGCAGTGCACCGACAAGCGCGTGAACCTGGTGATGCCGCCGCTGCTGGCCCGGTTCCCCACCGCCGCTCACCTCGGCGCCGCCGCGGCCGACGACATCTTTCCCTTTATCCGCAGCGTCTCCTACCCCAACAACAAGGCCCGGCACCTGGCCGGCCTGGGCCGGATGCTCACCGAGGAATTTGCCGGCGAAGTGCCCAGCCAGATTGCGGAATTGCAGCGCCTGCCCGGCGTGGGCCGCAAAACGGCCAACGTGGTGGCTTCCGTCATCTACAACCAGCCCGCAATGGCCGTCGATACGCACGTCTTCCGGGTGTCGCACCGGCTGGGCCTGGTGCCGAAAACCGCCACCACGCCGCTGGCCGTGGAGAAAGGGCTGGTCCGCCACCTTCCCACGGAGCTGGTTGCCAAAGCGCACCACTGGCTCATTCTGCACGGCCGGTACGTGTGCGTGGCCCGCTCGCCCAAGTGCAGCGTGTGCCCGCTGGCGCCCAGCTGCGCCTATTTCGCCAAGCACTTCGGCCAGGCGCTGGCCTACGAGCCCGTGCCATAGGGTGCGAGCTCAGCTGCGCGGCCCTTTGGTTGCCCCCGCCCGTCGTCGTACGGTTGGCGCCCGAACCGCGCAGCGGCGGGCAACGCAGCCGTTGGGAGGAAAAAACGATGGCGAGCAAAATTTCCTGCCAACATTGGCAAGAAAATTTTGTGGCGAGCGAAAAAACTTGCCAACCACCACGGGGCACGGAGCCGCCGCCGGCCCGGCCGGCATCAGCCGGTTTCGGCGGCGGCTTCCAGAATCTGCTGCATTTGGGCGGCCAGTTGCTGCCGGTCGAATTCGGTGCGCGCCAGCTGCCGTCCCCGCTCGCCGGCGGCGGCCAGGGCTGCGGGCTGGGCCAGCAGGGCCGCCAGCTGCGCAGCCAGCGCGGGGGCGTTGCCGGCCGGCACGTACCAGCCGCAGCCGTGCTTCTCCACCAGTTCCTTGGTCCAGCCTCGGTTCGTGACCACCACCGGGGTGCCCACCGCCAGCGAGTCGTAGAGCTTGGCCGGCGAGTTGGCGTCGAGCACCGGCAAGCCCAGGAAGGACACCACCGACACTTCAGCCAGCGCAAACCAGGCGAACACCGCGTGCCGCGCCTGCCCGCCCACCAGCCGGATGCGCCCCGGCCAGCGCGCCGCCGCCGCCGCCACCAGTGGCTGATGGAACCCGTGCCCCAAGAACAGCCACACCGCCTGCTCGTCGGCCGCCACCAGGGTTTCGGCCGCCGCCACCAGCGTCGGGATGTCGTTGGCCCGCCCGAAGGTGCCGGCGTAGAGCACCACGCGCTTGCCGGCCAGGCCCTGCGCCTGCCGCAGCTGCGCCGCGGCCGCGGGCGTGGCCCGCGCCGCCAGCTCCAGGTCGGTGCCGTTGAGCACGGTGGTCACCTTTTCGGGGGCGATGCCCAGGTTCGTCACGTAGCGCGCCATGTCGGGCGAAAGCGGCACCACGTGCCGGGCGCTGTCGTAGAGCCGCTTTTCCAGGCGAAAGAGCTGTTGCCGGGCCAGCGCGGTGGGCACGGCACCCATCACAATCGGGAACGCCGGCCACAAATCCTGCACCTCAAACACCCACGGCACCCGGCGCCAGCCCGCCACCCGCGCCGCCGCCCAGGCTGCCGTGAGCGGCGTACTAATGCCCCAGATAACGTCCGGCCGCTCCATATGCAGGCCGGCGCGCACGGCCCAGGCCGCGTACTGCGCGAAGGCCAGCGCCCGGCGGGCGGGCCCCATGCGGTTATCGTAGGCCACGGCGGCCTCTTGTATGTCCACGCCCGCCGGCACCCAGGCAAACTCCTGCGTCAGTCGCTGCCCTTTCCAGGCCGGAGTGGTCAGCAGCGTCACCCGGTGCGCTTGGGCGAGGTGGGCCAGCAGCGCGTAGTGCCGGCTGGTGGCCGGGCAGTCGGGGTTGGTGTGGTACTGGCTGAAAACGGCAATGTGCATGGGTAGAATTATGAGTTATGAATTGTGAATTATGAGTTGAGTTAGGGACGGCGTTTTACCGCCTTGCCAACTCATAATTCATAACTCTTTATTCATAATTTTTTCGGTCGGTAGTGCGACTCGCTTAGCATCCGTTGGGCGTTGTTTTCGGCCATCAGGCGGCTCAGGGGCACGCTGGGGTGCTCGGCCACGTACTTGCGCACGATTTGCAGGCCCACCCACTGGCCCACCCGGCCGGGGCAGGTTTTGTCGATTTCGGGCACGTTGGGCCGTTCACCCACGTACTTCTGCAGCAAGAACGGCGTGGTGGAGTACAGCAGGTTCTTCTCTAAAAAATGGCCCCACACCTTGGCCTCGTTGGCCTCCAAGCCCAGCAGCTCGCGGCCGGTGTAGCCCAGCAGCAGCGAATCGGGGGTGCAGGGCAGCACCTGGCTGGCAAAGTACAGGGCCTTGCCGGCGTGCACCATCGCGTCGAGCATCGTGTTGGCCGTCAGCTCGTGGCGGTTGTATTTGCTGGCCACGTTCTGGGCCAGCGCGGGCAGCAGGCCGGCCGGCGCGTAGCGGCGCAGCATGTACTGCGGCAGGTCGGGCCGCTTGCTGGCCTTCGGGCCTGCAAACCAGTCCAGGCTGAGCACCAGTAGGCTGTCGTTCACGTAAATGTCCTTGCCCAGGAAGCCGCTCACGTACGTCGCCGCGGGCGGCACCCGGAAATCGGGGAAGTAATGGTGCACCCGCCGGAACAGCTCCCCCAGGTCGCGAGTCAGCGCGGCGCTGTCGGGGAAGGCGGCGGCGGTTTCGCGGCCCAGCTGCCGCAGGGCCGCGTTGGTGGCCATGCGGGGCAGGGTCGCAGCCAGCTCCGGCTCGTTGGCCGGCTGGCGTTGCAGGTAGTAGCGGGCAAAGGCCGGGTGGGCGTCCAGAAACTGCCGGGCATCGGCGGGCGTTTTCAGCCGGAAAAAGTCCGTCTCCAGGTGCCGCACCCGCACCGCCACGGCCGGGGCGTCGGCCGCAGCATCGGTCCGGCAGCCCTCGGCGGGGCCTTGCCGGCAGGCGCCCAGGCCCAGAATCATTCCCCAGCACAGCGGCAGCCAGCGCCGCCAAGCAAACCTGTTCTTGTCCACGCGTCGTTACTTTTGACGTAAAATTAGCCACAACCAGCCGGCTGCCGGCTATTGCAATCCTCATTCCTTGCCGCCCTTCGCATGAAAAAAATTCTGCTCTCGCTGCTCGTCCTCGCGGCCGCGGCCCCCACGGCTTCGGCCCAGTTCGAAATCGGTCTGAAAGTCTCACCGTCCATCACCAGCCTGCGGGCCGAGTCGCCGGCCGACCGCGCCTTCGCCAGCGACGGCAGCAAGGCGAGCTTCGGGGGCGGCCTGGTAGTTGATTACTTTTTTGGCGAAAATTACGCTTTTGGTACCGGCCTGCTACTCACCGGCAAGGGTGGCACCGTTTCTTACCGCGACGGCGGCATACTCCCGCAGCCCACCGCCACTATCAAGCAGAAAATCAGTATGCAGTACTTGGAGGTGCCGCTCACGGTAAAGCTGTTTACCAACGAAGTTGCCACCGATACCCGCCTTTACTTCCAGGTGGGGGGCTCGCTCAACGTGCCCATCGGCACCCGCATCAACGACAGCAAGTTTTACGTTGACCCGGCCACGCTGAAGGAAACCAAGGCCAGCGCCCACACGACCTTCTACGACGCCGACGCGCTGGTCGGCCTCGGCGCCGAACACCAGTTGGGCCAAAGCACCAAGGTGTTTGCCGGCCTCAGCTACCACCGCGGCCTCTTCAACATCGACAGCTACTTCAACGACGACCGCGGCTTCAAGGACGTCATCATCAAAAACAGCTCGTTCAACCTCGACCTGGGCATTAAATTCTAGGCATTGATTGCCGGCACCTCGCGGGAGTGGCAAGGAAAAAGCCCCGGCTTCGTAGCGAAGCCCTTGTCCTTACCCACATCTTCGAAAAGCGCCGGCCGATAGGTCGGCGTTTTTTTGTGGGGCCTTGCGGAGGCGGGTAGTAGCTTGCGGGATGAGTATTTCGACGCATTTCTGCGACCCGCAG
>Ga0123336_10005594_pt1 | contig 9989 bp, 8 predicted proteins | sample SSSSmetaG_FD_96466 | JGI IMG/M metagenome (GOLD analysis project Ga0123336, IMG submission 96466) | Glacier valley bacterial and archeal communities from Borup Fiord, Nunavut, Canada, to study Microbial Dark Matter (Phase II) - ​SSSS metaG | ecosystem: Environmental > Aquatic > Freshwater > Ice >...
GGACAGCGCGCGAGAACTCCGGAAAGTTCAACACTTGCACCTGAATCAGATCGTCAGTTCCCAGACGCTGTGAGGGAAGCGTGCCGGTTTGCGCGGTGGCGTCGAATTGCGCCGTCAGGACAAGAGCGGTAAGGACTGCGGTTTGAAGCATTCTCACAATAAAAATGGGTTGTTCAAAGACATTGTAGTGTATCATCCGCCGTGTTGATTCCAAGCTTTGTTGAAGCACCGTTCATACTCTGCTGCCACAGCGGCGCTGCCGAAGCGTTCCCTCACCTGGCCTGCCGCCGCCAGAGCGTTACGGCGATACTCGGGAAGTTTTTGGCCCCATTGCTCAAACCCATTCAGATAACGCTCAAGATTCCACTCTGCCGCAGTGACCGAACCCGCGCCGTAATCGGCAAGCACAAGCGCGACATCGCCGACATCTGTCGAATAAACAGGTACACCCATCGCAAGCGCCTCAAGCATACTGATCGGCAGTCCTTCATATTCAGATGCGCCCAGCAAACCGTCCATAACGGCGAACAGCTCTCCCATCCGGTCTGAGAAATGAACACGCGTGACACAGGTAATTCCGTGTTGCCCAATAAACCGGTCGCACTCAGCCCCTAGCTCTCCATCGCCGATCATCACGAAATGCCGATTCGGGTCCGCGGCACAGGCTTGAACGGCAAACTGCAAGAACTGCACAGGCCGCTTCTGGGGCGTGAATCTGCCTACCCAGCCGAAGATCTGTTTTCCTTCCGGCAACCGCCACTTTGAACGATATTCCCGGCGCTGGTCCGCGGTGCGCCCGCCTGGCCCTAGCGTGCTCAGGTTGACGGAATGATAGATCATATCGACCTTGTCCGCCGGGATTCCATACTTCCGAATGAACTTCTCCTCAATCTTCCGGTTGATGGCGATGAAGCGGTCATAGGATCGAATGCCCGGCTCATGGTAGCGGGCGATCCAACCCGCTTCGGTATCGTAAACCTGCTGATCCACAATCGGAATGCCGGCGAATACTTGACGGAGACCCGCCGCCTGGTCGCACTGCCATGGGCTGCCGTTCGGAATCCAAACCAGCGCGGGCCGGTATACGCCGCGAAGCCGTTCCATCATGGCGAGAAAGAGCTCGGGCGGAGCCAGTTCAGCCAGGTCGTAGAAGCCGATTGTGGTGCCCTCAGCCGCACCATGCAGGCTGCCTTGTCGCTCTTGAAGCCGCTCCACCGTGATCACAACGAATTCGAAGCGGTCACCGAGTTGCCGCATCATGTCAATCACCAGGCGCTCCACGCCCCCCACAGCGAAGAACGCCGGTAAGACGAAAATGACGGGCTTGCCGGTGGTTGGAGCGCGAAGCGAAGTGGCAAGCGGTTCTGCACGAGCCGGCCCTGCGGCGAATTCCAGGCCCGGCAGCAGTTCGCTCAATCCCCCGAACGTACCTCCGCCGGGGAAGAGCCTCGCGACCCTTCCCTTCAAGGGACGAGTGGGTGCATGACCCGCAAGAAAGGTGTCTTTTTCAGATTGCCGGAAGACTGCCGCATTGCGTAATCCACTCGTACCTACCTGCGGTGGTTCTGCCAGCGTGTGCGAGACAAGTACGAAATCCAAATCCTGCATTTCAAGCGCCAGCACCGCGTTTTGCAAGTGCATGGGATGCATTGCTGTCAATGACGATAGCGGCGCGTAGATATAACTCCCCGCCGGTTCACCGATGGTGATTTCCAAACCGGCGAAAGCGCTTCGCAGCGCCCCTTCGTACACTTCTTTGCCTTGCGTACCCGGAACCACAACGGAGAACGTGGGCTGCTCGCGGTGTTGCAGATACGGGTTCGCCGCCAGGGCTTCCGCAAAAGCCTCATTCTGTTTCAGGGCAGGGTAATTGGTCAATAGCCGTTTGAACAGCGCCTCTACTTCTGCATCCACCTTTGAGGAGTCTTCTTTGATTGTGTTGCGCGCATGGACACGGTAGCCGGTCAGCGCATGGGGCAGGTAGGCCACTTGGCCTTCCAAAGCGGCGCGCAAACAGAAATCCCAATCGTGCACATAGCGCCAGCCTGCAAAGCCGCCGATCTTTCGGAACAGTTCTTTACGAAACACCATGTTACTTGTGGTCGCAAGGAAATTCTGATGCGCCAGAAGCGGCAACCAGTCTGCGTTTGACGCCATCCGGTTCACGTCAAAATTAGCGGGGAAGGGAAGCTGCGGGTCATGCATGGCGCGCTTGCCGCCCAGTTGCCTTCCTTCCGCATCGATCACAAGGACGTTCCCGAAACAGAGATCGAAATTCTGGAAACGCATCAGCCAGCGAACCAGATCGAAGCGCGAAGGCGTGAAAACGTCATCGGAATTCAAGACCGCCACCCATTCGCACGCTGCTTGTTCAACTAGCTCATTCAGCGTCGCGTGAGCGCCGCGGTTGCCGCGCCCTTTCGGCGTAATATCCCGAACTTTCGGAAGCGCCCCACCAGCCAGGCTTGCCGCGATTCTGGCACTGTCGTCGCGCGAACCGTCGTCCAACAGCAACACTTCGCTGACAAGCGGACTGCGCACCGCGGAACCGACGCATTCGGACAGATACCGCTCGTGGTTGAAAACCGGTATGACGACGGAGAACATCGGAGCCTACGTAAGCGTGAAGCTAGGAAACCGTCCGAACACTTCAAAAGCCGCAGCGGTGGAAAGCTTCTCCTGGAAACGCTCTATGCAATACCGGTATGCGGCGGCATAATTCGCGTCTCTATCCGGGCATCCAGTGACGTAACCTTGCAGAAAACTCAATTCAAAGATGGCGTTCAACAAATCCGCATGCCAGTTCTGGGAACCCAGCTTGTAGGTGGATTCAATCACAACGCCCCAGCTTTTCGCGCCTTCAATCATCCGAAGCAGGTCATCGGCCGAGCCTGTGGCGCGCGTTTCCTTCGCGGCGAGCAGGCGTTCCAGTTTTTCGATGCCGAGCTTTTCCATCGCTCCCTCATGCTGTTCGAAAAGGCTGCGTGCGGAAAGCCCCGCGGCCATTTGACGTTCAATGAACTGCCTGACCGTGCAAGAGGCTTCATGCGATACGGAAGCCGCCGGACAGTACAGAATGGAAAATCCGCCCTCGAGCGTGTTGTTCAGCCTGTAGGCAAACTCCGTATCCTCCAGAAGCTGTCCAGGCAGGTTCACACGGTAGCCCTCTTTCGCCCAATCGGCGGCAATGCTTCGCTTGAATGAGACGTTTTCCGCCGAGAAGAATCGCCAATCGAGCCAGGTATAGGGAAGCAGGCTATGAAAGCCGAACTGCTGTTCGCCGGCACCTTGCAGATGCGCCATCAGAAAACTGACGCGCTCATCCGGTAGGTTCGGCCAGACCACTTTTCCGAGTGCCGCAACATTTTTTCCCGGCAACATGCGGTGAGCATTCATGTGTTGCTCGAAGAATGTCGCGACAGCGGGCGCAACCGTGTCAGAAAGAAACAGAATCAATTCGCGGGACGCGAGAGCGACACCTTTATTCCGCGCCTCCCCCGGCGTACGCGTGGTGATACTGACCCAGCGTAAGTTCGGGATCTGACTTTCGAGAGACTTCAGGCGCGCAACGGTATCGTCGGCTGAGCCGTACTCCACAACAATGAACTCGACCGGAAGATTGCGTGCCGCGGGAGCGCAGGCCCGCAGAGTCCGCTCAAGCTGAACGCCGTTGTCCTTGGTTGCAATCACCACGGAGAGCCCCTGCAGAACCGAATCCGGCAATGTTCGCGGATGGTGCGGCCCTTCGGCAATGCTGATGTTTGGCCTGGAAGAATTTGACGGAGCCTCAGGAGGGCGCGTGAAAACGATCGTCCTCGGACTGTGCTGCAAACCTTTTTCCGCACCTGCGATCCTGGCTTCCACCTTGTGGGGTGCACCATCGAAGAGCCCCTCCGGCAGTGTGACCGAGAAGGCTTGAAAGCCGTCCCCTATACCTGCTTGCAGCAAATCGGAACGGTACTCACCCGCCACTACACTTTGAAACGGCTGCCCATCGATGGAGATTTCCACCAACATACGGACATCTGGCTGGTCCGGATCGCAGGCCCATCCGTTCACCTTTCCGTTCGCTGGCGCATCGAGCGAGCCGTGCGCGTTTGGGGCAGGGCCAACTTTGGCCGGACGTTTCCCAAACATCAACCGCGTCCCGCCAATTCCAAATCGTGCAGCACCATTTCTTTGACCAGGTCACGGAAGGAGTAGGACGGATTCCAACCGAGTGCCTGACGCGCTTTGGAAGCGTCTCCCACCAGAATGTCCACCTCGGCCGGGCGAAAGAACCGCGGATCCTCCACGACGAACTCGCGGTAATCGAGGCCTGCCTCCGCGAAGGCCAGTTCGCAGAAATCTCGAACGGAATGAGTATGCCCTGTGGCGATGACAAAATCGTCCGGCTCGGGTAGCTGCAACATGCCGTGCATGGCGACCACGTAATCGGCCGCATGTCCCCAATCGCGGCGTGCTTCGAGGTTGCCCAACCGCAGTTCGCGCGCGAGCCCCAATTTAATGCGCGCGACGTTATGTGTGATCTTTCGAGTCACAAACTCAAATCCACGGCGGGGACTCTCATGGTTGAACAGCATGCCATTGCTGCAGAACATCTGGTGGGCTTCGCGATAGTTGATCGTAAGATAGTAACCAGCCACTTTGCTGATTCCGTACGGGCTGCGGGGATGAAACGGCGTTGTCTCCCGCTGCGGTACCTCACGCACCTTGCCGAACATCTCGCTGGAGCCGGCGAAATAGAATTTACATGCTGGCTGAAGCTCACGTAAAGCCGCCAACAGGTAGTGTGTTCCGTTGCTATTGGTGTTCATGGTGGAGAAGCCATCCGCGAAGCTCTCCGCTACGAAACTCTGCGCTGCCAGGTGATAGCACTCGTCAAATTGAGTACGGCTCAACACCTGGAACAGACTGGGGTAACTTTCCAGACTGCCCGCATGCAACAGCAATTGATCCGCCAGGTGGGTGACCCGGCCCAGGCGTTGATCGGGCTGCTCAAGCGCGACACGGCGAACCAGACCGTGAACTTCATAACCAAGACCGAGAAGGTGCTCGGCCAAATAGCTGCCGTCCTGCCCGGTTATGCCCGTAATCAGTGCTTTCTTCAAAGACTCAGGGTACCATCGGCTACGCCGCTAAAGTAGAGAAAGGTCTTCGTTGTTTTGCGCCAGGTGAGGAGTATAGAACGGGTCGATGCGCTCCAGTTCCGCCGACCACTTCCGGAAAAAGAGCCGGCGCTCTTCATATGTGGTGCCGCCAGCCCGTGTGCGGCTCTCGTCATGCCGCAACTCCGCTTCTACATCGACGATCACGGAGAGGCCTTGCTGACGAAGGCGGAAGCAGAGGTCCACGTCGTTAAAGTTCACGGGGAACTCCGGGTCGAAGCCGCCCAGGCGGCGAAAATCCGCTGCCCGGATCGCGAGACAGGCACCGGTGACGGCGGAGACTTCGCGAGTGTATTGCGTCCAGGGCCAGTTGAGGGTAGACGGCGTGTTGCGCCCGGGATGCCAGGCGCCGTCAATCATCCAGGCAGCGATGCCGGAGTGCTGCAGAGTTCCGTCGGGAAAGGTGAGCTTCGCACCGGTTGCACCCACGGTGGGATCTTCCAGCCAACCCGTCAGGCGGCGCAGCCAGTCTGGTTTCAGCGGATCGACATCGTCGTTCAAGAACAGAAAGATTGAACCGGCCGCGGATTCTGCTCCCCGGTTGTTCATGGCCGAAAAGTTGAACGGGGCAGGGAAGGGAACGCGCTTCGCGCCGTGAGCCGAGATTACTTGCGCGACATCTGTTTCCTCGCCTTCATTCGAGGAGCCCAGATGCTGGACCACGATCAATTCATAGGGGGAGTAGTCTGTCCGTGCACGGATGCCGGCAAGACATGTTTCGAGCAGTTGTGCGGTGCGTGTGCACACGATGATGGAAACCATGGCGCCGGACGCCGCGGACGGCAGCGTGATGGGAGGCGGTGTTAACGCCCGGCTGCGTGAACCGTACAAGATGGCGGGAATATGTGCGGCTTTCAACCCTGGGTGAGCATGGATCGCGCTGAGCAGGTCCGGGTGGCCCCGCGCAAGATCGCGGCGCATGGCCGTGAGTCCGCCGAGGTAGTTGAGAGAGCGGAGCAACACCGGTGACCAATCGGGCTTGAAGACGGGCGCAACTGGCTTGTCCTCTTCGTTCAGTGTTTCTTCGTCGGAATAGATGAGGTCGGCGGGCGGTTGAGCGGCAAAATGCTCCAAAGCGCCGGGGTAGACCCGGTCGTGTTCACTTACGACCGCAACGTAGTCGCCAGTCGAGCGTTCGACGCCCTCGGCCCATGGCGCGGCGATTACTTCAAAGTTGCCATAACTTTGAACGGACCGCGCAATTCGCTCCTGGTCTGCCGGCTGAGTGAGCAGCGTGAAACGCGGCTGCATAGTCTGGGGCGGAGACGGGAAGCTGCCACCACCTATCGTTCGCCACTCCGCGAAGCCCGCTGCGGGACGGCTAATCCGCTCAGAGTAGAAGCGCCCGACGGCTCGCAGAGTGCGGAAGACCAAGCTGTCTTCCACGCGCTTCAGGCGCTTATCCAGGCTGGCTTGATTGTGCAGCAGCCAGCGGATGTCACCCGATATGCGCTCCTGATTGGACTTGAGTTTTTGCAACAGGCGCGCGATATCCTGTTCTTCAGCGGGCATTCGGTTCAAGTATACGCATGACACACAAAGACTATCTGGCAGACAAATCAGTAACACGATACATCAGGGAAACGTTAATCCACGAGACCGACGCACAACGGCGGCTGCGGCAGGAAACCGCTACGCATCCACAGGCGGTGATGCAAATATCTCCCGAACAAGGGGCCTTTCTGAAGTTCCTGGTCAAGGCCACTGGAATGCGCCACACGCTGGAGGTGGGCGTCTTCACGGGTTATAGTTCACTGGCCGTCGCTTTAGCGCTCCCGCCCGAGGGGACGATTACCGCGTGCGATGTAAGCGAAGAGTTTACGGCCGTCGCTCGCCGGTACTGGGCCGAAGCCGGAGTTGCCCACAAGGTTAGTTTGCGGATTGCTCCCGCGGCGGATTCTTTGCGCGCACTAATCCACGAGGGCAGGACCGGCACATACGACTTTGCCTTTATCGATGCCGATAAGCCGTCATACGACGCCTATTATGAACTGGCGCTCACCTTGCTTCGCCCCGGCGGCGTGATGATGCTCGACAACATGCTGTATCACGGGCAGGTGCCTGACGAACAATTTCAAGACATAAGCAGCACGGCATTGCGGGCGCTTAATCTAAAAATTGCGCGCGATAGCCGTGTAGTGGGCAGCTTACTGCCGGTAACGGATGGCATTCAACTAGTGGTGAAACTCTAAACGTCCCATTGCACGGTAAACTCGCTTGAGTATGGCCGTCACGTTAAAGCAGGTATCGCAGCGCGCCAAGGTAGCGGCCGGAACCGTTTCGCGCGTGATCAACCAGCACCAGAATGTGGACCCCGAATTACGCGAGCGAGTGGAGCGCGCCATCCGGGAACTGAATTACCGGCCTAACGCGCGCGCCCAGATTTTTGTGCGCAACGCGTCGCCGATCCTCTCTTTCATCCTAAGCAACCGAAGTTTCCTGCACCCTTTGCATTCAAGAATTCTGCAGGGTGTGGAAGCGCACTGTGAAGAAGCCGGGCATTTCGTTCTCTTCACCCGGTTCGCCTATCAGTCCGGAACGGCCCCCGGTGACCTGCGTCTGCCTGGCGTATTACGCAGCCACGGAATTGCGGATAGCGTGATTCTGGCGGGAACGAACTATCAAAACTTTGTGGATGCGCTGGATGGCCTTTCGGCCAAGTACGTGATGCTGGCTAATAATTTTGTAGGAACGAAGCCACGGGAACCGTTCGATCAGGTAAGGTTCGACGATGATTCCGGTGCTTTCGAAGCGACGCGGCATCTGATTGAACTGGGGCACAAAAATATCTGGTATATCGGGGATACTGCGTTGCCTTGGTACCAAGCACGCCATCTGGCTTATGTAAGGGCTATGGAGCAGGCGGGTTTGAAACCTTTGGCGCAAACGGTCGCGCTCTCGGACGATTACTTCCAAAATGGATTAGCAAGCGCACGCATGATCCTGGACGGGAAACGCCCTGTTACCGCAATCTTTGCTGGAACCGATGAACTGGCATTCGGTGTGTGGGAAGGGCTTCGCCAGCGCAATCTGGAAGTGCCGCGCGATATCAGTTTGATCGGGTTCGATAATCACAGCGGCGCATTGAAGCTTCCGCAGTTGACCAGTGTCAGTGTGGATGCCGAAGAAGTGGGACGCCAACTGGCAATTCTTGCCATTGCGAAATTGAAACCGGATTCGAAGCCGATGCCGGAAGTCGTAATCCCCACCAATCTGGTGAAGCGCGAAACCTGTCTGCCGCTGCTCGGGGGCTGAAGGCCAAAGCGCCGGCAGTGTAGGACCCCTCCTGCCCTGCCGGCGCAGCAACGCTCCGCCGCCCAAGCGGAGTGCTGCGAAAACCAGGGGGAATGCGGCAGGAGCAGGATCGGACGCCAATCCGAAACGCTTCAACCGCCGCACTCACTTCCCCGGCGATCTCAACTTATCGCTATGAAACGCGCGCTGGATTCGAAAAAAAGTGTAAGTCGAACAAAACGGACCAAATAGAGTTTAAAAATTTTTGTGACGGGTCTTTTCGCAAGACCCGAAACAAGCCAAAAACTAGACTTTCGGTTTCGGCGGGGGGAGTTCGCGAGCTACCACTTTGTCCTGAAAACCAGTTCTGGCATGTGAACCGTCGCAGAAGGGTTTGTTCATCGATTGCCCGCAACGGCAGAGCCCGATGGCTTTGCGGCCGCCCAGCCCGAACGGTTTGCCTTCGGAATCGAAAATTTCAAAATCGCCTTCTAAACGAATCAGCCCGTTGTCGAGCACCGTTACTTTGGTATCTGCCATCTTTCCAGCTTACTTCGGCTTGGGAGGTGTTGCAGGAGGAAGGGTGGGTTTCTCCTGATCCTTCACTTCATCGCCGAACGTGATGGTGCTCTCGGCGCCGAACTTCTTGTAATTCTGGTATTTCACCGTCATGCGGATCCGCTGGGGCGCGTCCTGAAATTGCAGGACGTCATCGGCGTGCGTATACACCGGAAACCAATACTTACCATCGATCTGCTGGCGGTAGGTTTCGAATTTCGGAAAGCGGTTGTTGGAGTTCTTCTTTTCGTATCCGACGCCTTGGCCGAAGGTTTTTACGATCTGTAAATCGCGGTCGTCCACCCAGATCTGACCTTCAAAATAGCGTTCACCTTTCACCAGGGATTTTGGCTTTACGCTGAATAAATAACAGGGAATTTCATCGGCATTGTCTTTCTTCAAATAGTGAACTTCATATTTAGCAATGTCGGACGAGTTCAAAACGAAAGGCTGCACATTGCGCAAATCCTGTTCGTCCTGCGGGGTCAACAGGATGTTCTGAAGGGTGGAAACGGGAGCGCGCACCACGCGCTCAGACCGTTTCTTATCGGCGCTAAAAATGATGTCGGAGATTAGTTCATACTTGCCGTGGGGGTTCCCGTTGGCATCCAGTTCTTCAATCTTCACAGTCTGGCGGTAGGTATATTGCTCCCGAGCCGTGAGAAATTCACTCTCCTTGGCCGCGAACTTTCTGATCACCTCGTCAGGATTCACATCCGCAGCCCAAATGCTTGCAGCGGAACAGATAGCGAGAAGAATCGATCGGCGTCTCATTTAAAGCTCCCCAACAGTTGTTTGGCGATGGTCATTAACTGGACGTTGCTGGTGCCTTCGTAGATACGCCCAATTTTAGCGTCCCGATAAAATTTTTCGGCGGGACAATCCTTCGTAATGCCAATTCCCCCGAATACCTCGATTGCTTCCGAGGCAATCTTTTCAGCTACTTGCGAGCTGTAAAGCTTAGCCATGGCAGCTTCCGAAACGAACCCAATTCCGGCATCCCGCATTCGGGCGGCGTTAAACCAGCAA
>Ga0123336_10005597_pt1 | contig 9982 bp, 10 predicted proteins | sample SSSSmetaG_FD_96466 | JGI IMG/M metagenome (GOLD analysis project Ga0123336, IMG submission 96466) | Glacier valley bacterial and archeal communities from Borup Fiord, Nunavut, Canada, to study Microbial Dark Matter (Phase II) - ​SSSS metaG | ecosystem: Environmental > Aquatic > Freshwater > Ice...
AAGCCCTTGCAACTCGGTCGCAAAAATTTGCTCCCAAGCGGCGCGGGTGGCGTCGTTGGCGATGCCGCAGTCGACGATGCTCCAGCCTTCGATGCGACCTTCGGGTGTGTCCATAAAGTCACGCAGCAGCCACAGGTTGATGTGGTCCAGCGCAAACGGCAACAGCATGCGCAACCAGCGCACGCCGGGCGCCACTTCGATCGTGCTGCCGATGGCGGGCAAGCTCTCGCCGCAGGGGTAGGCGAGCAGTTTTTCTTGCTCGTTCATCGGCTTGATGGATGTCACAAGAGATGACACAAGAGATGACACCAGAGGTGTCGCAGCGGCGGAGGTGGCGTCTTTGATCATGGGGTCGCTACACTTTACGTATACGTCAATCAACCCAGTGTAAGACGCCCATGCCCGCCACTGCTGTCGCCCACGCGTCGCCTACTTTTTCCATCAGCGAATTGGCGCAAGAGTTCGATCTGACCACCCGCGCCATCCGCTTTTACGAAGACAGCGGGCTGCTAACTCCCGCGCGCAGCGGACGCCACCGCGTGTACAGCGCCCGCGACCGCACGCGTTTGAAGCTCACCTTGCGCGGCAAGCGGCTGGGGCTGACGTTGGCCGAGGTCAAAGAGCTGGTGGACATGTACGAATCACCTCGCGACACGCAGCCCCAACTCGCGAAATTTTTGACCGTTCTGGCCGCGCACCGTGCGCAATTGGAAGAGCGCTTGAGCGATCTTCACGCCACGCTCGATGAAGTGCGCTCGCAAGAAAAGCAGGCGCTGAGTTTGCTAGTGCCGGACGCAGCCAAGCCCAGGCAGCTCAAATAACCCATCTCACTCAACTCAGGACACCTCATGAACCTGCCCGGCCTGAACTTCCAACTCGGCGATGACGTGGACGCCCTGCGCGACGCGGTACGCGACTTCGCGCAGGCCGAGATCGCGCCACGCGCCGAAGCCATCGATCACACCGACCAATTCCCCATGGACCTGTGGGAAAAAATGGGCGCCCTCGGCGTGCTGGGCGTCACCGTGAGCGAGGAATACGGCGGCGCGGGCATGGGTTATCTGGCCCACATGATTGCGATGGAAGAAATCAGTCGGGCCAGCGCCTCGGTGGGGTTGAGCTACGGCGCGCACAGCAACCTGTGCGTCAACCAGATCAAGCGCAACGGCACCGCAGCGCAACGCAAAAAATACCTGCCCAAACTCATCAGCGGCGAACACGTGGGCGCACTCGCCATGAGCGAGCCGAACGCTGGTTCCGACGTCATCAGCATGAAGCTGAAAGCTGAAGAGCGCGGCGGCGTGTATTTGCTGAACGGCACCAAGATGTGGATCACCAACGGGCCCGACGCGCACACCTTGGTCGTCTACGCCAAGACCGAGCCCGAACTGGGCGCACGCGGCGTCACCGCTTTCTTGATCGAAAAAGACATGCCCGGCTTCAGCGTGGCGCAAAAGCTCAGCAAACTCGGCATGCGTGGCAGTCACACCGGCGAGTTGGTGTTCAACAACGTCGAAGTACCGATGGAAAACGTGCTGGGCTCGCTCAACGGCGGTGCCAAGGTGCTGATGAGCGGCCTGGACTACGAGCGCGCGGTGCTCGCCGCCGGGCCCATCGGCATCATGCAAGCCGTGATGGACAACGTGGTTCCCTACATCCACGACCGCAAGCAATTCGGCCAGAGCATTGGTGAGTTCCAGCTCATCCAAGGCAAGGTGGCCGACATGTACACCGTGCTGCAAGCCGGTCGAGCGTTTTGCTACACAGTGGGCAAAAACCTCGACATGCTCGGCATAGAACACGTGCGCCAAGTCCGCAAAGACTGCGCTTCGGTCATCTTGTGGTGCGCCGAAAAAGCCACCTGGATGGCGGGCGAGGGCATCCAAGTGTTCGGTGGCAATGGCTACATCAACGAGTACCCGCTGGGCCGCTTGTGGCGCGACGCCAAGTTGTACGAAATCGGCGCGGGCACGTCCGAAATTCGCCGCATGTTGATAGGCCGCGAGCTGTTTGCGGAGACGATGTGACGCTGGTTTCGGACCGCATGCAATCTCGGCCGCGCCGCATCCTCGCCATCGGTGGTGGCGGTTTTTTGATGGACGACCCGCGTGGTCTGCAAGAGCGCTACCTCGTCTCACTGTGCCGCAGCGTGACGCCCAAAGTTTTGTACTTGGGCACCGCATCAGGCGACAGCGAACGCGCGCAGCTCAAGTTCATGAAGGCTTTCACTGCGCTGGGTTGCGTGGCGAACACGCTGCCGTTTTTCCCGTATGAAATGAAACGCGACTATGTCGCTGAAGTGCTGGCAGCCGACTTGGTTTACGTCGGCGGCGGCAACACACCGGCCATGCTCGCCGTGTGGCGCGAGTTTGGGTTCGACCAAGCGCTGCGTCAGGCTTATGAAGCAGGCACCGTCCTGGCAGGCATCAGTGCCGGCGCCAATTGCTGGTTCGAGAACTACATCACCGACAGCGTGCCCGGCGGTGGCTCGCGCCCGGGTTTGGGCTGGCTTCCCGGCACGTTTTGCCCACATCTCGACAGCGAAGCGTGGCGTCAGCCCCTGCTCGAAGCGACGCCGGGAAGGGCGGTCGGTGCAGGCGAAAACGTCGCTGCGTTGTTTGAAGACGAAGCGTGGATCGAAGCCGTCAGCAGCGCGACGAGTGCCACCGCTGCAATGTGTTGCCGGCGTAGTGAGGATGAAGTGCTCACACCAGTTCCCACACGGCGCCTTGTCTAATGTGCGTCGCCCTGCGAAAAAACCTCAGCCTGATCGGGGCTGGGCGAACGACCAATTTTGACTTCCCAGCGGGTTGGCGATGAAACGCTGAGCTGCCCACCATGACCATCGAACTCGACGAACTTTTTCAAAGCAACCGCCAGTGGGCGCGCGACACCGAGGCGCGCACGCCGGGCTTTTTTACCAGCCTGCTGCAACAACAAACGCCGCAGTATTTGTGGATCGGTTGCTCCGACAGCCGTGTGCCCGCGAATGAAATCGTCGGCCTGTTGCCCGGCGAAATGTTCGTGCACCGCAACGTTGCCAATGTGGTGGTTCATTCGGATCTGAACTGCCTCAGCGTGATCGAATTTGCGATAGACCAATTGAAGGTGCAGCACATCATCGTGGTCGGCCACTACGGCTGCAGTGGCGTCAAAGCCGCCATGCTGAACAAGCGCGTGGGTTTGGCCGACAACTGGTTGCGCCATGTTCAAGACGTGCGCAACAAGCACGCTGAATTCCTCGATGCGTTGTCAGGTGAAGATATGCGCCTGGATGCGATGGCCGAACTGAATGTGCTCGAGCAATCCCTCAACGTGAGTGAAACCACGGTGGTGCAAGACGCGTGGGAGCGCGGGCAAAAAGTAATCGTGCACGGTTGGGTTTACGGCTTGCACAACGGTTTGATCGAAGATTTGAAAATGACGGTGCGCAACGACTCGGAGCTGAAAACGGCGTACGCGAGCTCGCTCGCTGCGTTGAAGTTGCGCTTTGACAGTCTGACCAGCACATAAGGCGAGAGCGATGTTTCCGCAAAAACTCACCGACTCGCGCGCCTTCGACATCGCGCAAACCATGCTCGACGGCTTCAATCGCCACTACCGCTTGTTCCGCGAGACCAGCGCCGACGCCAAGCGCCGGTTTGAGGCGGGCGACTGGCACGGCCAGCAGCGCGCACAGCGCGATCGCATCGAGTTCTACGACCTGCGGGTGAACGAAACCGCCGAGCACTTGCAGACTGAATTCCAAGCCGCCGAGCTGTCCAACAATGTGTGGCAGCAGGTCAAGCTGCACTACATCGGCTTGCTGACCAACCACCACCAGCCCGAATTGGCGGAGACGTTTTTCAATTCGGTGACCACCAAAATTTTGCACCGCAGCTACTTTCACAACGATTTCATCTTTGTGCGTCCGGCGGTGAGCACCGAGTACATCGAAAACGACGAGCCCGGGGCCAAGCCGACCTTTCGCGCGTATTACCCAACAAACGACCCGACGCGGGAAACCATGCGGGACACCTGGCTGAAGCTGGTGCAAGACTTTGGTTTGACGTGCGAGTTTGAAGACCTCGACCGCGACATCGACGACGTGCACGCGGCGGTGTCGGCCGAGCTGGGAAGTTTTCGCATGCGCGCCAATTTCCAGTTCCAGGTGCTGTCGTCTTTGTTCTTCCGCAACAAGGGCGCCTACATCGTGGGCAAGGTCATCAACGGCTTCAAAGAGACACCGTTTGCCTTGCCGGTGCTGCACACGCCGGGGCAACAGCTCAGCATCGACACGGTGCTGTTCGGCGAGGACGAGCTGCTGATTTTGTTCAGCTTTGCGCGCGCCTACTTCATGGTGGACATGGAAATACCGTCGGCCTATGTGCAGTTTTTGCGCTCGATGATGCCGCGCAAGCCGCGCACCGAGATCTACAACACCCTGGGTTTGCAAAAGCACGGAAAGAACCTTTTTTACCGCGACTTCCTGGCGCATCTGCGCCACTCCAGCGACCAGTTCCGCATCGCGCCCGGCATCAAAGGCATGGTGATGTTGGTGTTTGACTTGCCCTCGTTTCCGTACGTGTTCAAGGTCATCAAAGACTTCTACCCGTCGCAAAAAGACACCACACGCGAGCTGATTAAAAGTAAGTATTTGTTAGTCAAACAACACGACCGCGTGGGCCGCATGGCCGACACGCTGGAGTACAGCAACGTCGCTTTTCCGCGCGCCCGCTTCAACGAAGAATTGGTGGCAGAGCTGAAGCACTTTTGCCCCAGTTTGATCGAAGAAGAAGGCGACGGGCTGGTCATACGCCATGTCTACATCGAGCGGCGCATGATTCCGCTCAACATCTATTTGCAAGAAGCCACGCCCGATCAACTGGACCACGCCGTGGTCGAGTACGGCAACGCCATCAAAGACCTGTTGCGCGCCAACATATTTCCGGGCGACATGTTGTGGAAAAACTTTGGTGTCACACGGCATGGCAAAGTGGTTTTCTACGACTACGACGAGATCGAATACCTCACCGATTGCAGCTTCCGCAAGGTGCCCGAGCCGCGCAACGAAGAAGAAGAAATGTCAGGCGAAATTTGGTATCGCGTGGGGCCGAAAGATGTGTTTCCTGAAACCTTTGCCCCGTTCTTGCTGGGCAACCCCAGCGTGCGCAGCGTCTTCATGAAACACCACGCCGATTTGTTGGAGGCCAGTTTCTGGCAGGGTCACAAAGAACGCATACAAGCCGGGTATGTTCATGATGTGTTTCCTTACGACGCGGCCAAGCGCTTCCGGCAAACTGCCGCGTTCGGTTGATGGCCCACTGGCGGGCTCGCTCGTAACTTTCTAAAGGCGCTTATGTCCGACTCCATCGTCATCGTTTCTGCCGCCCGCACGCCCATCGGCGGCTTGCTGGGTGATTTTTCTTCTGTCACGGCGGTTCAATTGGGTGCCACCGCGATTGCCGCCGCAGTGGCGCGCGCCGGCGTGCCGGGTGATGCCGTCAACGAGGTGTTGATGGGCAACTGCCTGATGGCCGGCGAGGGCCAGGCGCCCGCGCGTCAAGCGGCGCTGGGCGCCGGCTTGCCCCAGTCGACGGGCGCGGTCACGCTGTCCAAAATGTGCGGCTCGGGCATGCGCGCCATGATGTTTGCGCACGACATGTTGAAAGCCGACAGCGTCGAGGTGATAGTGGCTGGCGGTATGGAAAGCATGACCAACGCGCCCCACCTGATGTTTGCGCGCAAGGGCGTGAAGTACGGCCAAGCGGCCCTGTTCGATCACATGGCGATGGACGGTCTAGAAGACGCTTACGAGCGACTACCGGGTGCTGATGGCAAGCCGGGCAGCGGCAAGGCCATGGGCGTATTCGCTGAAGAGTGCGTCAACAAATACCAATTCACCCGCGAAGCCATGGACGCTTTTGCCATCGCCTCCACAGAGCGCGCCAAGCGCGCCAACGAGGACGGCAGCTTCGACTGGGAAATCGCACCGGTCAAGGTGGCGGGCAAAGGCGGTGACGTGATGGTCAAGTTCGACGAGCAGCCCTTCAAGGCCAAGCTCGACAAGATCGCGGGCCTGAAGCCGGCGTTCAAAAAAGACGGACTCATCACCGCCGCCACCTCCAGCAGCATTTCCGATGGCGCTGCGGCCCTGGTGTTGATGCGCGAGAGCACGGCCAGGCAAATGGGCGTCACGCCGATTGCTCGCATCCATGCCCACGCCGTTCATGCGCATGCGCCCAACTGGTTCACCACCGCGCCGGTGGGTGCAATAGAAAAAGTGCTGAAAAAGACCGGCTGGACGGCCCAAGACGTCGACCTGTGGGAAGTCAACGAAGCCTTTGCCGCCGTGACCCTGGCGGCGATGGCTGAATTCAAGTTGCCGCACGACATCGTCAACGTGCACGGCGGCGCGTGTGCCCTGGGCCACCCGATCGGGGCCAGCGGCGCGCGCATCGTCGTTACCTTGCTGGGCGCGTTGAAAAAACGCGGTCTCAAAAAGGGTGTCGCGGCGCTGTGCATCGGCGGCGGCGAAGCCACGGCTTTGTCGCTGGAGCTGATCTGAATGTCGGCGTCTGAAAACGTCCACTTGATTGCGGCGGGCGAGCGGCTCAGCCGCACGGTGCGCTACACGCGCGAGGAGATTGCCGACTTCGCTCGAATGACGTTCGACGAGAACCCGCTGCACGTGGACACACAGATCGCGCAGCGCGCACGCTTCGGTGAAATCATTGCCAGCGGCCAGCACACGTCGGCGGTGATGATGGGCATGCTGGCAACGTATTTTTCACGCGCTGACGACGGCCTGCCGCGCCAGATGCTGTGCCTGAACATGAATTTTGCGTTCAAGAGCCCGGTGTTCGCCGATCAGGATGTGACGCTGACGTGGCAAGTGGTCAGCATCGAGTGGCGCGCCAAGTTGGGCGGTCAACTCGCACAGCTGGACGGCAGCGCACGCATCGGTGCTGGCAAGCCTTTGATCATTGCGCGTGGCACGATTTTGGTGAGTGAATCGGCGCTCAAAGTGTCGGCGCTCAAGGTGTCGGCGTGAAGGTGTCGGCGTGAAGGTGTTTGTGTGAAAGTGCTCATCGTCGGCGCATCGCGCGGCTTGGGGCTTGAGTTTGCGCGCCAGTACATCGCGGACGGCGCTGCGGTCACGGCCACCGCGCGCAGCGCCGAAGGCTTGGCGCGATTGAAAGCCATTGGTGCCCAAGCCTTGTCTTTCGACGCCACCGATGTAGCCAGCGCCTCGGGTCTGGCGTGGGTGGTCGACGGCGAGGCCTTCGATGTGGCCATCTACAACGCAGGCGCCTACGGTCCGCGCAGCGTCGGCATGACCGCGCCCACCGCCGCCGAATTTGACACCGTCATGCACACGAACGTGCTGGGTGCCATGCGCGTGCTGCCGCAACTGGTGGCCAGCCTGGCACCGGGCGCCAAGCTGGCGGTGTTGTCGTCGAAGATGGGCTCCATCGGCGAGCGCGAGTCGTCGGCAGGCTGGCTGTACCGCGCATCCAAGGCGGCGCTCAACTCGGTGCTGAAAGACGCCTCTTTGGTGCTGGCGGGCCATGCCGTCTGCGTGGCCTTGCACCCCGGCTGGGTGAAAACCGACATGGGCGGCGCGGCTGCCGATCTCGCGCCCGAGCGCAGCGTGGCCGATATGCGGCGCCTGCTGGCCGGGTTGCACGCCGCCGACAACGGCAAGTTTTTCAACCACGACGGCCGCACCATTGCCTGGTGATGGCGGCGTGATGTGTTTCGGCTCAAGGAAGTGCAATGCTGCTCAGTGAAGACCACCTCGCCGTGCAAGACGCGGTACGCGCTTACGTGCAAGACCGCATCGCGCCGCAAGCCGCGCACTGGGACAAAACGCACCACTTTCCCGCCGCTGAGCTGAAGGGCCTGGCCGCGCTGGGTTGCTACGGCATCGCCGTGCCCTCGGAGTACGGCGGTGCGGGTTTGGACTATCTCGCACTGGCGGTCATCCTGGAAGAAATCGCGGCCGGTGACGGTGCCACATCGACCGTTGTGAGCGTCACCAACTGCCCGGTCAACTCGATCCTGATGGCGTGGGCAACCGAAGCCCAAAAGCAGCAGTGGCTGCGACCGTTGGCGCGCGGCGACATGCTGGGCGCGTTTTGCCTGACCGAGCCGCACGCCGGTTCGCAGGCCGACGGCCTGAAAACCACGGCCACCAAGGACGGCCACGACTACCTGATCAACGGCGTCAAGCAATTCATCACCAGCGGCAAGAACGCAGACGTCGCCATCGTGATGGCCGTCACCGACAAGGCAGCGGGTAAAAAAGGCATCAGCGCCTTCATCGTGCCCACCAAGGCACCCGGCTACACGGTGGCGCGCCTGGAAGACAAGCTGGGCCAGCACGCATCTGACACGGCGCAAATCCTGTTCGAGAACTGCCGCATTCCGGCTGCCAATTTGCTCGGCGAGGAAGGCCAGGGTTTGAAGATTGCGCTGTCGGGCCTGGAAGGTGGACGCATCGGTATCGCGGCACAAAGCGTGGGCATGGCGCGCGCGGCGTTTGAAGCCGCGCTGCGTTACGCCAAAGACCGCGTGGCCTTTGGAAAGCCGATTTTTGAACACCAAGCGGTGCATTTCCGCTTGGGTGAGATGGCCATGCAAATTGAGGCAGCACGTCAACTGCTGCACCACGCCGCAGCGCTGAAAGACGCGGGTCGGCCCTGTTTGAAGGAAGCCGCGATGGCCAAACTCTTGGCCAGCGAAATGGCCGAAAGTGTGTGCAGCGCCGCCATCCAAATTCACGGTGGCTATGGGTATGTGAGCGACTTCCCGGTCGAGCGCATTTACCGCGACGTGCGGGTTTGCCAAATCTATGAAGGCACCAGTGACGTTCAAAAAATACTCATAGGCCGCGCGCTGGCGACTCAGACCAGCGCTTAGGCCACGATCGCCGCTGCGCATTCATGAAAAATTCGAGGCCTGGATTTAGCCGGTGTGCGGTCGCGGCACTCCTCGCACTGGCAGCTGCCACCTGCTCGGCGCAGTCTGCGGCCGAGCCTTCCTCGAATTGCCCACCTGTTGCGCAGCCACTGTCTGCAGAGCAAATTCAGTCCGGCCTGCGCGACGCGCGCGACCACGGCTTTTTGTGGCGCATCCGCAAGAACGACCACAGCTCTTACCTGTACGGCACGGTGCACGTGGCCCGCGTGGCCAACATGTTCCCCGGGCCCAGCGTGGTGCAAGCAGTGCGCGACAGCGACACCGTCGCGCTGGAACTGGACATGCTCGACCCCGACATTCAGACGCGCCTGCGCGTTGGCATGACGCAGGCCCAGCCCACCGCACTGCCCGAGGTCTTGGCACAACGTTTGGCCAAGCGCATCGAGTTCGAGTGCCTGCCCGCCGGTGCGTTGGCCAGCTTCAGTCCTGAAGTCCAAGTAACCGCCTTGAGTGCCTTGACCGGCCGACGCGAAGGCATCGACCCGGCTTACGGCATCGACAATTTTTTGGCCGGCTTTGCACGCGGCGGCAACAAGCGCGTGGTGTCGCTGGAGACGCCCGAGCTGCAATTAAAACTGCTCAAGATGCCCACGCCTGACGCCACCATCGAGTTTGTGGACGCGGCCATGACCGAACTGGAATCGGGAAGAGGGCTGCAGACGCTGCATCGAATTTTCAAGGTGTGGGTGAACGGTGACGAGGCCGACTTGGCGCGCTACGCGCAGTGGTGCGACTGCACGCCACCCGAGTCGGAACGCTTGCTGATGAAGCGCATGCTCGATGAGCGCAACCCCGGTTTGGCCGACGGCATCAGCGCGCTGCACGAGGCCGGTGGACGCGTGTTCGCGGCCGTGGGCAGCCTGCACATGATCGGGCCACTGGGCTTGCCCGCTTTGATGGCGCAGCGCGGCTACAGCGTCGAGCGAATTGCCTACGGGCCTTGATGCCTGACGTCGGGACCGGGGTCGCTGCGCGCACAATCAATTCACCAACTATCAGGGGTTCCTCATGACCGATG
>Ga0123336_10005601_pt1 | contig 9979 bp, 8 predicted proteins | sample SSSSmetaG_FD_96466 | JGI IMG/M metagenome (GOLD analysis project Ga0123336, IMG submission 96466) | Glacier valley bacterial and archeal communities from Borup Fiord, Nunavut, Canada, to study Microbial Dark Matter (Phase II) - ​SSSS metaG | ecosystem: Environmental > Aquatic > Freshwater > Ice >...
ACCTACACAAGCGAATGAGGTAAGAGCGGATCGGCTGAGCTCGCATCGCTTGTAGAAAGCATTTTAAAACAAGTGTTCTAAATTGTCAAGGGGCAATCTGAAGATTGCTAGAATTGGGTCGGTCAAGCACAAGACGAGGTATGTTGTGGAATTTCGGTGGTGGGTAGGGTAGGGTTAGGGACGCTATTCTTGCCTCCACAACCGTGAATGCGTTTGACTGGGTGAAATTCAGGTTTCACGAGTAGCCTGTAAGGATGCGCCTCTGTATATCCGCAGGAGTCGCTGAAACATACAGCGAGCTTTTGCGTACTGGTATTCATGCCAATCCAGCAGGAGCCGCGAAACCATGATGCGCCCTTACGCAGAAATTCCGTTTATCGATGTTCCAGAAAATTACCCTGAAATTCTGGCTGAATTCAGCGCCAACGCCTACGAAAAACACGGTCCCATCTTCCGCACGCGACAATTCGAGGTCGAGCGCGTGATCCTCGTCGGACCGGAAGCAAACCGCTTTGTGATGTCTACCAATCGGCTGAAATTCTCTCACAAAATGGGATGGGGCGAGTTTTTCGGTCTCACGCAGATGCTGGGCGATGGCCTGCTCACGCAGGACGGCGAAAAACACGACCAGCAACGGCGCATGATGAACCCGGCGTTCACCATTCAATACATGGACCGTTATTTGCCGATCATGCACCGCGTCATTCGCGAGCGTGTAGCGGCTTGGAAAGCACAAGGCGTCATCGAAATCACCGAAGAAGCGCGCAAGATTACATTCGCCATCGCTGCCGAAGCCCTGACCGGGTTGAAACCCGGCGCGGAGATCGACGAATTCCGTGATTTGTATTTCGCGCTATTGATGGCGACGGGCAGCACGCCGGAAGAATGGGAAGCAGCCATGACGCCAATCAAGGATCGCTTGTATGGGCTGCTGCGCGCCCGAATCGAGGAATATCGTCAGCATCCATCGAATGACATCCTCGGCATGATGATTCAAGCACGCGATGAGCAGGGGCGCGCACTCAGCGATGAACAGTTGATCGCGCATATCAATATTCTGTTGGTGGCCGGACACGAAACTTCGACCAGCCTGCTCGCGTGGCTGATATACCTGTTGATCGAACATCCCGACTATCGGGAGCGCGTTATGGCTGAACAGTCCGCGCTGCTGCGCCCCGATGAGGACCCGACGCTCGACCAGATTAAGAAGATGAAGATACTGGATAACGCGCTCAGTGAAGCCGAACGACTCTACCCGCCCGTCTCGAACGGACCGCGCGGCGTTCTGGAAGATTTCGAGTTCGGCGGCTATCATGTCCCTGCCGGAACTTTCGTGCTGTACTCGATTGCGGGCGCACATCTGATTCCCAGCATCTTCCGCGACCCGCTCAAGTTCGACCCGGATCGCTTTGCCGCGCCACGTGAAGAGGACAAGAAAGTACCGTATTCGCTGGTCGGGTTCGGTGGCGGTCCGCGCATTTGTATCGGAATCAACTTCGCGCAGGTCGAGTTGAAGGCGGTCACCTCGCATATTCTGCGTCACGCCGACCTTGAGCTGCTGCCCGGCCAGCATATCGCGCAGGTCTACTATGGTCCAACCGGGTCGCCGCTGAATGGAATTCGGCTGAAGGTGACGGAGCCTGTTCATGTAGGTGCTGTGTAGGAGCGGGTCGGTCAAGCCCTACAGCGGAGCGCAAACCACAGATTTAGCCTCGTGTTTTACGCTCCTATCAGGTATAATTCCAGCGTTTCCGAACAAACATTCTGAGGTAAATCGACATGGAAATCGCCTGGTACGGTCATAGCTGCTTCCGGCTCGCGGAAAAGGGCAAATCGACCGTCGTTACGGACCCCTTCGCGGAATCGCTGGGATATCCAACGCCAAAATTGCTCAAGGGCGATGTCGTCACGATAAGTCACGACGCGCCCGGCCACAATCATTATGACGCGGTGAAGGGTGCGCAGCGCGTCTTCGATGCGCCGGGCGAATATGAGGTCGGCGGCGTGTTCGTGATCGGCGCGGCGATGCACAACCGCACCTCTACCCCGCCCAAGCGCAATGTCGCCTTTCTGTTCGATTTCGACGGCCTGACGGTCGCACATCTGGGTGATCTCGATCACGTTCCGGCGCAGTCGGAAGTCGAAGCGTTGGGAACGGTTCACGTCGCACTGGTTCCGGTCGGTGGTGGTGGCGCTCTGAACAGCGCACAGGCGGCAGAAGTGATCGGCCTGATCGAGCCGAGCATCGTTATTCCGATGCACTACGCGACGGATCATAGCGGCTCGCTGGAGCTGGACCCGGTCGATAAATTCCTCAAGGAGATGGGTGTCACTGCGCCGCGTTATGAGGATTTGTTGAAGGTGACGAACGGAGCGCTGCCCGAAAATACGTCTATCGTCGTGCTAAATCTGGCACGATAGGTTAAAATTCCGCGCCATTCCAATTCGACGAGGCCATCATGCAGGAAGTCAAAATCATCATGACCTGGGACATCGTTCCGGGTCGTGATCAGGAATATTTCGAGTTCGTGGTACGCGAGTTCGCGCCGGGCATCAAGCGGCTTGGTATCCAGCCGACGCAGGCGTGGTTCACCTCGTTCGGCAACGCGCCGCAAATCATGATGGAAGGCATCGCCGAGAATTACGACACGGTACAGCAGATCATGGGCAGCGACGACTGGCAGGGGATGCACGACCGCCTACTCGAATTCGTCTCGAATTACAGCCAGAAGATCGTGCGTCTGCTGCCGCGCTTCCAATTCTGACGGCTGTACGAATCGCGCTCAACGCGCACCTGCTCGCCCGTGCGGAAGGCTATCGCCGCGCGGGGATACATGGCTATATCGACCAGCTCCTCGCGCACCTGCCGCAAGCCGTCCCTGAATGGCAGTTTACGGCGTTCGTCGGTCGTGGCGAGCCGACCGCCGCACCAAACCTCACGGTCCGTCACTCGCGATTGAATACTGAGCGGCCAGCGGCGCGCATCCTGTGGGAGCAGGCCGTGCAGCCGTTCCAGCTTGGCGGCTTCGACCTCGTGCATGAACTCGCGTTCGTCGCGCCGCTGCTCACGCGCCGCCCGTTCGTCGTGACGGTCCATGACCTGACCTTCATCCGCTACCCGGAACGATTGAGTGCCGCACGACGATTGTACCTGCGGCTGTTCACGGGTGTTTCGTGCCGCCGCGCTCGCCGCGTGCAGGTCAATTCGCGCAGTACGGCGAACGATCTTGTTTCGCTTCTGAATATCCCGCGAGAGAAGATCGATCTGGCGATCCCCGGTGTGGAGCCGCGCTTCCAACCTTTGCCGCAGGACGCGATAGACGCTTTCTGCAAAGCGCATGGCCTGCCGGAGCGTTTTCTGCTCTTCGTCGGAACCATCGAGCCGCGCAAGAATCTCGCGACCCTGTTGCACGCTTACGCGCGCTTGCCTGAGGCTGACCGCGCCGCGTGTCCGCTCATCCTCGCGGGTGGAATGGGCTGGATGAGCGCGGAACTTCCGGCATTAATTCGCGCGCTTGGGCTGGAAAGCGATGTGCGGCTGCCCGGCTATTTGCCTGCTTCCGACCTGGTACTGTGGTACAATGCCGCGCGCGCGTTCGTCTACCCCAGTGTTTTCGAGGGGTGGGGCTTGCCCGTGACGGAAGCGCTCGCGTGCGGTAGCCCCGTGCTGCCCTCGAATGTCTCTTCGCTGCCAGAAGCAGCGGGCGCGGCAGGCATCACGCTCGACCCGTTGGATGTTCCAGCATGGTCGGAAGCGCTGCGGCGCTGCATTCACGATGATGCGTGGTGCGCGGCGCAGCAAGCAATCGCTTTGGAACAGGCAGGCCGTTTCCAATGGAAAGATACAGCGCAGGCAGCCATAAAAAGTTACGAGAAGGCGATGCAAACTTTGCGATGATGCGAGATTGGGCGGCTATCTTGCGGCGTTTGATGCCGCTCCTCGATTTTTGCGCCATCCTGATCGCGTTTCGACTCGGCTACCTGTTGCGCTACGAAGTGCAGTTTATTCGTCCGGTAGGTGAGACGAACTTCGCACCATTCGAGTCCTATACGTTACTCGCGGGCATTTACGCGCTGTGGATCATCATTACGCCGCCAGTGATCACGCTCTATCGGCGGGTGCGCGGGCGTGCCTGGCTCGAAGAGGTCTACGCCTTTGCGCAAGGCGTGACGACTGCAACCGTAATCATAATGGCGATCAACTTCCTGATTCAGCCGCTCGTCTTCTCGCGCCTGATGATCCTCGAAATTACGGTCCTCGCAATTGCATTCCTCTCGATCCTGCGGCTGGTGGAGCGCTACGTCGCGGGTGAGATGCGGCGGCGACACATCGGCGTCGAGAACGTGATCATCATCGGCGCGGGCGCGACCGGACGCGCGGCAATGGGGACACTGCTCGCGAACAAGACGCACGGCTACCGCATCATTGGCTTTCTGGATGATGACCCGGAACGCCTGAGCGCGCTCGGCAGTATCCCGAACCTTGGTGCGCTCGAAACGCTGCCGCGTCTGTTGCGCCAATCGCGCGCCGCCGATGGACCGCGCCGCCGCGTCGATCTGGTCCTCATCACGCTGCCCTGGCGCGCACAGGATAAAATTCTGGAGATCGTCGCGGCGTGCGAGAAGCGCAAGGTACAGGTGCGCGTCGTGCCGGACCTGTTCCGGCTCAATCTGAGCAAGGTGCAGGTCGAGCAGATCGCGGGTATGCCGATTATGGGCGTGCGTGCGGAGCCGGGACTGAGCAATACCAAACGCTTTCTCAAGCGCATGATGGATGTGATCCTCGTGCTGTGCATCCTGCCGCTGCTGGCGCTCCCGATGGGGCTGGTCGCGTTGTTCATCCGGCTCGATTCGCCCGGACCGATTTTCTTCAAACATCGCCGCGTCGGGGTGAATGGCGTCGAATTCGATATGCTCAAGTTCCGCTCGATGTACGAGGACGCGGAGGCGCGGCGCGAGGTCTTAATCCAGCAGAGCGGGATCGACAGCCGCCACTTCAAGATGAAGGATGACCCGCGTGTGACGCAGGTTGGAAGGTGGATACGGCGGCTCAGTGTCGATGAGTGGCCGAATTTCCTGAATGTGCTGCGCGGCGAGATGAGCCTGATCGGTCCACGCGCGCCGACGCCCAAAGAAGTCGATGAGTATGAACCCTGGCAGCGCCAGCGCTTGAACACGCTTCCGGGTGTTAGTGGATTGTGGCAGGTGAGCGGGCGCAGCAACGTATCATTCGAGGAGATGTGTCTGCTCGATATTTACTACATCGAGAACTGGTCGATCATGCTCGATTTGCAGATTATGCTGCGCACGATACCGCAGGTGTTGTTTGCGAAGGGTGCGTATTAACAGGACGGCGCATCGATACCGGGCGGGTCAAGCCGCGCCCCTACAAAATTTCGGTTTCGTGCTATTTCAGATACGCCCACAGGTTGTTGAGCGATTCGGAAAGCGTCGGGTGCGAGAAGACCATATCCTGTAGCACCGTATATGGAACCTTGCCCTGCATCGCCATTTGTACGACGGTCATCAGTTCGCCACCGTGAAGACCGAGGACGGTATAGCCAAGGATTTGCTTGCTATCGGCATCGACGACAGCCTTCATCAGGCCGCGCGTCTCGTCAGCTTCGATTGCGCGGGCCACGTAGGTCATTGGCATTTGCGTTACCTGAATATTCAAGCCCTGCTTGCGCGCGTCGGCTTCACTCAGACCAACGTGCGAGAGTTCCGGGTCGGTGAACATTGTGTATGGGGTCGGGCGGTCGCTCCGGGTGCGGCTTGCGCCATGCAGCAGGTTATTGCGAATGATGCGGTAATCGTCGTAGGAGATGTGCGTGAAGGCCGGACCGCCGTTCACGTCACCGAGCGCGTAGATGCCGGGGACGTTCGTTTCCAGCCTGTCATTGACTGTGATGTGGCCGCTCGGCGTCATTGCGACCCCCGCCGCGCCCAGATTCAGCTTGTCGGTGTTGGGCGTGCGACCGACCGCGACGAGCAGATGCGACCCGCGCAGCGTTTCCGGTTGACCCGCATGTTCGACGGTGACGGCCACGCCTTCGCCATCGCGCGCAACACTCGTCACCTTCGTGTCGATGCGAATATCCGCGCCGTCTTCGCGGAACATCGCCGTGATCGCGTCTGAAAACTCCTGATCCTCGCGTCCGACGAGCCGCGCCTGCTGTTCGATGATCGTCACACGCGAGCCGAAGCGCAGGAACATTTGCCCGAATTCGAGCGCGATGTAACCGCCGCCCAGCACGATCAAATGCTCCGGCACGCTGTCCAGTTCCATGATCGAGGTCGAGTTGAGGAAGGGCGTCTCCGTCAGGCCGGGGACCTTCGGCACAGCGGGACGCCCGCCCGTGTTGATGAAGATCAGGTCGGCGGAGAGGGTGCGCGTGCCGCCCGCCTTGAGCGCGATTTCGACGGTGTGCGCGTCAGTGAAATGCGCTTCACCTTCGATGTACTCACCGCCTTTGTGAGAGCGCACGCCTTTTTCGCTTCCATCATGCGAGTCGCCCGCAACATGCCGTTTGCGGTCGCGCACCTTCGCCATATCTACTGAAATCGCGCCCGTATGGACGCCGTAATCCGGTCCGCGCCGGGCAAGGTAGGCCGCACGTGCGCTGGCGACCATCGTTTTCGTAGGGGTGCAGCCCTCGTTGACGCAGGTTCCGCCCGCGTGTTCGCGCTCGATCAGGGCTGTCTTTTTGCCTGCTTCGGCCAGCGCACCCAGCAGCGGGACGCCCGCCTGCCCCGCGCCGATGATGATTGCGTCGATTTGTTCCATAGTTGTTGACTCCGTGACTGCTGTTTGATTGAGGACTCTAACAGGGCTGGGCGCGGCGCGCTATAAAGCAGAGAGAACAGATCACCTGGGCGCGCGGGGCTAAAGCCGCCGCGCTACAACGGTACAGCCAGTAGGCACAAAGTGGGAAATTGCACCGTAATGGCTTGGTCCTAGGCGACCTTGTGTACAGGGTTAAGGCGGTTGACATGCTGGAAGCGACCCGCGATAATCCAACCTATGAGGATACGTTACCCACTTTTCGCCGCGCTTGCGCTTACTATCGCGGTGCTTGCCTGCAACGCGCCCGTGCCGGAATCGATGCAAGCGGCGACGGCAACTTACACGCCGACCCTCACCCCGCCAGCGCCAAGCGCAACGACACCGCCAACGCTCACCCCAACCGCGACCCCGCCACCCACAGCAACCGTCATCCCACAAAGCGCGGTAGACGAGGCGAACGCGGCGTTACTCAATGGCGATTATGTGCGGGCAGTGCGTGGTTATCGCTCCGTGCTGGACCAGCCGATGATGAGCGTGAATCCTGCTTTGCGTGCGGCGGCGTCGTTTAGTGCGGGGGTGGCCGCCCTGCGCGAAGGCTTGTTCAAGGATGCGGTAACGGGGCTGAGCGCCTTTCTGTCCGATTACCCGGACGATCCGCGTGCCGCACAAGCACATTTCCTACGGGCTGATGCGTATCTTGGCACAGCGGAATGGCAGGCCGCTATCGACGATTTGACGCTCTACCTCAAGCTGCGCCCCGGCCTGCTGGATAGCTACGCATGGGAGCGCATTGGTGACGCGCAGCTTGCATTGCAGCAGCCGGAGCAGGCGCTGACCGCCTACGCAAACGCGAGCAAGGGTAGCCCGCGCAGCCTCTCCCCGCTGGTTCAGCTTCGTGAGAAACTCGCAGCCGCGTACCTCAATGCCGGGAACCTGAAAGCCGCAATCGCGCAGTACGACGAAATTCTGAAGGTGGCGAAAAACGAAAGCTATCGCGCCGACATTGCGCTCACAGCGGCGCAAACGCTGGCGGCCAGTGGCGACTCGGTGCAGGCAACAGCACGCTATCAAGCAATTATCAAAGACTATCCGACGCAGTTGCCCGCGTATCGCGCACTGGTCGCGCTCACACGCGGCGGCACACCCGTCGATGACTACACGCGCGGCACGGTCGCCTTTGCTGCACAGGATTATGGCACGACGATTCTGGCATTTAACAATTACACGAGCTACACCGCGCTCGATGCCGTTGACCCGAATATTTTTCTCAAGCTGGGTGTGAGCTATCGTGAGAGCGGCAACCCCGCCGCCGCGCTAACCAGCTTCCAGACGCTCATCGAAAAATATCCAAAAGCGTCCGGCTTCGGGCAGGCGTGGCTCGAACAGGGGCGCACGCTGTTTCTCTCCGGCAGCATTGCGGACAGCATTGCGAAATACAAGGAACTTGCGGTGAAGTTTCCGGCTGTGTTGGAAGGCGCGGAAGCACTCAGCCGCGCGGCGTATTTGCAGGCGCAGCAAGGCGACCGCGATGGGGCATTGGCGACCTATGACCAGCTTGGCAAACAGTATCCCGGCAGCGAGCAGGGCATGGACGCGATCTTCAAGGCGGGGATGCTCGCCTTTACGCAGGGCGCGCGCGACCGCGCCTCGCAAATGTTCGCGCTGCTTGCGACGACCGGAAAGGGTCCGCTCAAGGCGGCGGGCGCGTTCTGGCTGGGACGCATCTACCAATTGGACAACGACCCGTCGCAGGCGCGTATTGCTTACCAGCAAGCAGCAAAGGCCGACCCGTATGGGTACTACAGCGCCCGCGCGAACGATATTCTGAATGGTCATGGTCCGCTGCTGCCGCCCGCGCGCTACGATTGGGCGTTCAACGATCCGGCACACATCGCGGAGGCGGACGCATGGATGCGCAGCACGTTCAAAGTCACGGCGGTGGGCGACCTGTGGCGGCTCGCGCCCGAACTGGTGAGCGACGCGCGCAAGCTGCGTGGTGATGAGCTGTGGACGGTCGCGGCTTACGAACAGGCACGCGCGGAATATGCAGGGCTGCGTGACGAGTACGCGGCCAATCCGCTGGTACTTTATCAACTCGCGACTTATTTTTACCAGATCGGGTTATATCGCGAGGCGATCAGCACCGCCGAACTGCTCATCGCGAGCGCGAAAATCGGTCCGGCGCAGGCTCCACGCGCGATTGCGGCGCTCGCCTATCCCATCGCCTATTATGATCTGGTGCTACCCGCCGCGCAGAAATATAAGCTGGACCCGTTGCTCGTCTTCGCGCTGATGCGGCAGGAAAGCCTCTATGAAAGTTTCGCAAAATCCTATGCCGCCGCGCAGGGTCTGATGCAGATCATCCCGGATACGGGCGCATACATCGCGCAGAAGTTGAGCTGGCCGGATTATCAGAACAGCGATTTGTTCCGACCGTTTGTGAATGTCGAATTTGGTATCTACTACCTGAGCGAGCAGTTGACGACCTTCAACGGCAACAGCTATGCCGCGCTCGCCGCCTACAACGGTGGTCCGGGCAGTAGCGCTGAATGGCTGCGCATTTCTGGCGGCGACCCTGATTTTTTCCTGCAAGCGATTGAATACGACGAAACGCAAACCTATGTGCGGCGTATATACGAGCAGTATCAGGTATATGCCGCGATTTACGGCGCAAAGTAGAAAGTAATACGGGACCGTACAAATTTACAAATTTCATTAGTTTTCAACATACAATACCTGCACTCATCAGGTGTTCAGACCTCACTCAAGGACAACTAATGCGTTTACACAGTATAAAGAACCCGTATAAAAACTTGTTTCAAACTTGTAAAAAATGCCTGACGACAGCGCAGGAATGCGAGAAATACTCGTATAGTGTGCGATGTGTCGTGCAAGACACAGCAAGACACAACAGCAAAGATTTTACGTGGAGGCTTCAACAATGTCTGGTATTTCCCGTCGTGATCTTTTGAAGAGTGGTTCAGTCGCAACAGCAGCAATGGCAATTGGTTTTGGTGGTATGTTCGGAACCCGCGCACTCGCGGCGGATGACGAAACCATTCAGGAAATCATCGACATCGCGGCAACCGCCGAACTGTTCGCAACGACCCACTACTTCCGCGCGCTGCAATCGACCACAAAGGCGAACTTCGCCGCTGGTGAGCGATTGCAGCGCGCGGAAGTAGTGGGTCG
>Ga0123336_10005604_pt1 | contig 9974 bp, 13 predicted proteins | sample SSSSmetaG_FD_96466 | JGI IMG/M metagenome (GOLD analysis project Ga0123336, IMG submission 96466) | Glacier valley bacterial and archeal communities from Borup Fiord, Nunavut, Canada, to study Microbial Dark Matter (Phase II) - ​SSSS metaG | ecosystem: Environmental > Aquatic > Freshwater > Ice...
ACAGACATGTTAATGCCTAGCTCCTTGAGTGGCTCCGTTTCGCCTGAAATACCAGCACGTATCTTATTAAAAGCTTCTTCATGATCAAGATTATAGTATGAAGCAAAATCACCTGCAAGCCCAGTAACCCCTTCAGACATTTTTACAAGATACTGGCTAGATATGCCACTGCTCTTAAGCATTGCGCCCATAGTACCAGTAAATTTTTTCGCTTGTAATTCTGATAATCCAAAGGCTTTTAAAGCTTTTCCAGACCATTCATTAATCTGTTTTGAGCCTTCTGCTCCGAAAGTTGTATCAACAACATTTTTCACTTCTGTACGGTCAGATGCTAGGTTTATGCCCTGGCTTCCAACTGTTCTTATGCCACTGGTTACCATGGATAATCCTCTGGTCATTACATTTCCAGTAAAAACGCCCTTTGCAATAGTCCACACGCTATTCATAGAGCTAGCAGACTTCTTAGACTGCTGAACCATGTTCATGTTCATTTTGGTGGCCTGCATCATTGCGGTTTGTAAAGATGGTTCAATCTTACCGGCCAGAGTTATTAACGCTCTAAGCTCTTTTTTACTAGCCATAATTTTCACATCCTTTTCATTAAATTTTTATTTACTTTATTGATTTTAAAATTAAATTTGCATTTTCTAGAGAGTCAGCACAATAAGTCATTATTAATGCGTTTACCTTGTTCGCTCTATCAATATATTTATCAAACAAAGCTGTTTTTTTTACCAGGTCATCCTCTTTTTTGATTTCCTGCTCCAGATCATGAAGCTGAATGCGCTGCTTCATAATCATAACTAATCTATCATCATTTCCAAATGCACTTAGCAACTTGTTATCACCAAAAGACATTGGTATTCCTCCTTTGCAGATACTATGTAAATTAATTGGCTGAGGGGGAACCAATCCCCCAGCCTATAAAAAGAAAGGAGAGTTGGACTCATTCACCGTCCGAGGTACTGCCTGCACTTTAAAGCCTCAGGGAGAAGGCAAATGTCTTATGAATAAATCTTACCGGTTACTTTTTTTCTTAAATACTTACAGTAGTTTTGAGTACATTCTGTTATGTTGTACTTTCCTCGTGAAACTTCCGATATTACCCCTTCTTTTTTCAGCTGACGTACTCTTCTATCGCTAATTCCCCAGAGGGCACCAAGTGTCATACTACTAACTATTGAAATATCCGAATTTACTGCTTTGGCTGACATTCCTTATCACCCATTTCATTTAATTTTTTACCTATTTTTAAGCCCTATGATTTAAGTTGTTTCCAGGAAGGAAGTGGCTATAAAAAATCATGTCATACTTTGGAGTTTTCGGGCCGCAAGCGCACCGCAGACCTCCGTGAACCCCTGGAAGTACCTACAACCACACTAACCACCCTGTCTTAGCCTTAGATATATGGAGTACTAATTGGTGCTACATGAGCGTTCTCTTCCTTCAACGATTCAACATGAGAGGTCTCATAGTTAGGATGGATGACTGTTCTAAAGCATAAGTTCTGCGGCCCTGGTGCTTCTTCTACTGTCTCAAGATACTGTTCCAATAGTTCTCCTGTCACTCCACCAATGCGAGCTTGTATGTAACTTTCTATGAAGTAGTTCTTAATAGGCCTTGTCTCTATGTACTTCAGTAAAGGTATCAAAGCCTTTGCTTCGCTCATATTGCGAAGGTTGTCTGATTCTCTTGAAAGAAATTCTACTTCTCCCTGGAGCTTCTTAATCTCTTTCTCAAGCTTCTCCCTTTTTTGACGATTAACTTCAATTGCCTTTCCCCTGGCTTTTTCTTCTTCCCTAGCTGCAGCAAATAACTTAGGTAGCTCAGCCTTGACAAATGAATCATCATTTAAGGTACTTAGATAAGCTTCTCTTTTATCTACTATGGATCGATTATCTTCTTTCAGATCTTTTATTCTTTGGCTTAGCTCCTTTTGACCTGAGCTGTTACCTTCGATTTCAAGCTGTATAAGCTGATTAGTTAAGCTCTTTACACTTATCTCTAAGCTAGAGTATTCCTTATCCAACTCAGCTAACCTGGCTTTAATCTTCTCATTTCTCTTCCTGACATTTGCCTGGATATCACTTACCATTTCTCTTAACTTTGCCATTTTCATCAACCTGCCTTTACTTAATATTTGGGCTATTATTTAGCTCTCATTTTATTTCCGCCTGCAGCAATATTTTCAGCTGCTTTGTTTTCAGCTGTCGCTTTTTCTTCGGCAGTGCTTTGAGAAATTGGGCTTGCAGCAACTTCATTAGCACCAGATTCATAAGAATCATATCTTGCATTGTTCAAATACTGCTGGCCCTTGCTGTTATCATTCTGTAACGCTTGAAAAGCCAATTTTTCTGCATTCATTGGTTCCTCAAATTTTGCTTTGTTTACAAGCTTAGAATCCAAGTTCTTTGATATTTTTTCGATATTCTGAATTCTTGTCCTCTCTGCTTTGGTTCCGTCCTCCCTGGCCGCATCTTCAATTTGCTTAACCAAGTCAGGACATGCATTCCTAAGTTCATTCACATCTTTAAACATAGGTTTGTATCCAGCCATTTTATCTTTTACATTTGCAACAGGCTGCGGCTTTGAAGTTTGAGACTGTTGTGCACTGGGTAAAAAATGTTTTAAGTTTGGTATTGTTTTAAATTTCGAAAGATCATGACTGACATTATTGATTATAAGGAGATTCCCGTTTAATACTGGATCGTTCTCTGCAGTATCGGAAGAAACTTTATCTGCAAAGCCTTCTCTTACTGCATCTTCTCCTGTCATCCATGTTTCATTGTCCATCAATATTGATATGGCTTTTTTGTCCTTGCCTGTCTTAGATACATAAGCATTTATAATCCCTTCCTTGATAGTATTAAGTGTTGTGGCCATTTTTGTGAAATCTTTTGCTTCTCCGTATGCTATCGATGATGGATTATGAATCATCATAAAGGATGAAGCAGGGATAATTATTTCATTTCCTGCCATTGCGATAACACTAGCAGCGGATGCAGCGATTCCGTCAACTTTTACAGTAACATTTGCTGGGTGGTCTTTTAGTAATGCGTAAATAGCATGACCTGCAAAAACATCACCGCCGCCCGAATTAATACGAACAGTTATTTGAGTTACATTACCCAAGGCTTTCAGATCTGTAGCAAATTGTTTTGAAGATACAACATCATCCCACCATGAGCTCTCTGCAATGGTTCCGTATAATGTTAATTCACCTTCTGTTTCAGATACGTTTTTAAAATTCCAAAAGTTACTCATTATTATCGTCTCCCTCTTTTACTGTTTCCACCTGCAGCTATATTAGCTGCCTTGTTAGATTCATCGACTTGCCCTATGAGATCACCAACATCAGATTCATCAGTGTACTCAATGCCCTTCATTTTAAGTGTCTTAACAATTGCGTTATATTGCTCTGGCTTATTCTTAAAATCCTTTAATTTCATCCTTCTCCCTCCCTCCTTATATAATTTAGAACACTGTTAATGCATCAGCTCCCCAAAACGAGACTGACAACTTTTTCAATACCTCCTCCGACAGCTTTTTCATTTTTGATTCTGAACATCTATATTTTTGAGATATTCGCTCAGGGTGCCATCCTAATATGTAAAAGGCCTCAAATATTTTGTAGTCTTTATCCTGGTATACAGAATTTATTTTAGTTTGAACATATTTGGTTGCCTCAGGACAAAGCTTATTTGAGTAATACCTTATAACTAAGTCTTTTGTTTCATGTAATTTACTGATTGAGTAACCATCTTCTGTTTCATCAAGGTTGTTCTGATTTTTTTCTCCAATATAGCTTTTAATTTCTTCTTCAAAAGCTTTTTCAAGTAAATCAATCATTTTACATTACCTCCATATTCAACAAATATTTGTCTTAGCTTTGCCTGCCATTTAGAACCATGAATATCTTTCAGGTCTTCATTATCAAAACAGCAAGTATATACATTTCTCAGTAGTCTCCATTCACTTTCCCTTAATCTATATTCCAGTGAATCAATAACCTTCTCAATATTAGCCTCAGTAAATTTAAGTTCACGTATTGAACCTTTCAGCTTATCCGTAATCTCCTCTTTGTTTAATAACAAGATTTCAGTTCTAGATTCCTGGGACGGACCTGTTGTTTTACCCGGCTTTTCTTTTAATCGTGTATCACTTCTATAACCATCTATATATGGAAGCTTAGCTTTTAGAGAAGACACTTCTCGTCTGAGTAATACAGCTCTTATATTCAGTTTTTGAAGTTTAATTAGACTATAAGCCGTAAAGTTCGGATCCAGTGCATCCATATCTAAGCCTCCAGGTGAAAATTATTGTTTTATGTAGTAATTACGAGGTTCATTCTTTTTCTGGCAATGGGATTCTCTGGCTCCTTCACCAATACCGTGATTATGATGTCTTCCACAGAACGGACATATTACAACCCAGGTTCTAGCATTTTTACTAATAACCTTTGCAACTGGAAGGCCTTCGTAAGTTTCAACTTCTAAATAAGGCACCTGAGCGTATTTATACATTATTTTTGCAATTTTTTTGGCCAACTCGTAAGCAATTTCTATTTTGTATTTTCCTGAAGTGTACCGGCCATAACATGAAATACCATTACCAGGAATAAAATACTTCAAATACTTGTCCCATAAAACCTTTTGATCACTTATCAAGCCATCAATAGTTTCATCAGGTGGATCTATCTCCACAGAATCATAATCGCATCGAATATTAGCAGATGACTCATTGAAGTGGATTGTTACACAGGGTACTTTTGCCTTGCAGCACTCTTTAAAGTATTTTTTAAAATCTGATTTGCTTTCAATAACCTTAACCATTTGAACCTGCTCCCCTTTCAACAGATAAAATAATTTACATCATTGCTCTTGTCTTTTTATCAAGTTCATCTTCATCCAGTGACACATTGATGCAAGTTGCATTATTTTCTATAACTTTTTTATTTCTATTTTTTACATAACGGCTTTCTAATATATCTGTTCTTTGTGTCACTTTGTCACTAAAAGAAGAAAGTAATATAATATTTTCCCAAGCCCTAGTGCCTCCGGTTAATCTTTTTTCTGTAAAACTTTTAGAGATCATTCTATTTGAAAATTCTCTTTGAGTAATTTCAAATTCTGAATTGTCTTGACACCATTGTTTAAATGCTGCATAAAATATAGATTTTGGAGTATGAAATGCACCTACAATTTGAGTGCATTCATCAAGAAATAACTGAACAACATCTTGTGATTTCTTATATTCTTCAGTTGCAGATATCATTGGTTCTGTTGGCTTAAGTCCTTCTTTCTGCCAAAGAAGGCAGCCTTTCACAGCCCATGATAAAATGGCTGGTGCTTGAATTTTTAATTTATCTTCCAGGTCTCTATCCTTTTTATCTTCCGGAACAATATAATCAAAAGGGATCTTCACCATTCGGCGCCAAGTACCATTATCTGTTGACATAGTTTTTACATCATGATTCGTCATTAGTATAAATTTACCGGTCATTTTAAACTCAAATTCCCTGCCATATAGGAAACGCGCGTTTACCGTATCATTGCCTGTTAACCATTTAAACAGGTTGTCCGAAAACTTTTTATTTCTGTCCGGTTCACTTAGTACGATCAAACGTGCACCTTTCAATCTAGCTATATCCTGTGGAATTTGAGTTTTTTCTTTTGCCATAACCACATCAGGGGATGAACTTGTGCAATAGTTCCCTGCTGCGTATACAAAGCTTTCAACCAATTTAGATTTTCCGTTTCCGCCTTCGCCTTTAAATATGTAAAAACCTTCTTCTTTTAAAGATCCTGTTAACACATAACCAAAAAGCTTTTGCAAAAACATCACATTGTCTTTTTTACTTAACATAATTTCATCTAAAAAGTTTTCAAAAAAGCTTGATCTAGCTTCTGGATCATAATATGTATTACAAATTTTCATCATTAATCTCTTAGGATCATGGGGCAAAAGTTTGCCTGTTTTTAAATCTACAATGCCATTTTGACAATTTAGCAAATAATTGTCAGTGTCAAATTCATTTATGCTACATGACATTCCATTTATCGTTGAAAGAATGTCAAGGGCTGCATAAATTCTAGACTGGCTTTCACTTTGCAGAAGCCATTTTACCCTTTTTTCCCTATTTTCATTTTCAATGCAAATTGCTTTTTGAGCTTGAAGCCTAAAAACTTTTACTGCTTCTTGTACAATATTTTTCGAGCCATCATTTTCCCAGTTTGTACCGTTAAATTTTGCCCAAGCGCGATTTTCTATTACAAATATAAAGTTTTTTCTCAAATAATCGGCCAGCATTTCTGCGTTGCCTGCATCAGTTGATCTATAAAATTTTTGTTCAGATAATGAGGATCCTAATACTAACGCATCCAGTCCATTATCTGCTTCAGGAGCTTCCTGTGTTGTGGGCTTAATTTTCTTTTGCCTTGGCTCGTAAACTTTTGAACAATCGACTATTGCCTTGTGAATAGTAATATTGCCATATGTATCAGCTCCATGGCGCTCGTCCCACTTATCTCTCATTAATCCTGATTGTCTAAAAATACTGTCCATTTGTGAAGAATTACACTGAGTCCAAAAAGCAAGCATATTACAAAAAGCTAGGTCTGCAGCTGAATCATCTTTACCGTTACCACTGGTGTCGCCATTGTATAGAGCCTTAAAGCGAGAGCCATTTTCAGCTGCCATTGCTTTCTCGATGAGAGATCTATCATCCAATTCTAAATCTTGAGTAGCTGCAGGAGCCCTTTTTTGCTTTTTCTTTTCAGCTAAATACTTAGCGTGTACTTCAGCGAGTTCTTCAGTTCGGTCTTCAACCTCAGTGTGGCCATCATCCAATGCTGTACCAGTCATTACAAAAAACCTACCTGCAGCATACATCTCTACATTGCCCTTGCGTTTTCTACCTTCAGGCATCTTTCCATTGCAAATAATATGTACTCCATGGCCGCTTTGGCTGTATTCAGTGTAACTGTCCAGAGTGCCTATAATGTCTCTAGCCTCATCAGTTAGGTTGCCTGTTCCATCCTTGCAATGGTCCAGATCCACACCTATAATGCCATCACCATCAAACATGAAACCAATACCCTTTATGTTCGGTAACGTTGCCTTAGTGGCATCTTGAAAACAACCCCAGGTAGCGGGGTTATTACTCATAGCCCTGCTACCTGAAATCGGATTAATTGGTACTTTGGTAGGCTTACCGTCCCTATCTTCAATTCTCCAACATACCCATCTATCTAATTTTTTAAGTTCGTCCGGTATCCTCTCGTACATTTATGCCACCCACCTCAAGCCTTTATTTTTCTTAATTTACCGTATTGATTGATTGGGTCTGTTTCTATTACCGGATTCAGTAACCATGATTCAAGCCAATCGAGATTAATTAAATATTTGGCTCCAATTTTTATGTACTGAATTTTGTTTTCCTTTAACAACCTTCGCAACATGGTTTCATTAACGGCGGTGTGTGGATCCGCTTCCTTAAAATATATTACCGCTTGCTGTACAGTTCTCATCCTTGGCATGACTATGCCCCCTTCTTTACATCTTTAATCTCAAACAATTCGTCAAAGCTACGATTGAGTGCATCACATATCGCTTTAGCCACCCTAGGTGTCACATTGCCTTTCTCATTTTCAATATTAGACAATGTAGAATAATGGGTTTTTGTCTCAATAGAAAATTTTCTCAAGCTAGAGCCATTCTTTATCCTTGCTATTCTAATTTGATTTGATTTTGGAATAATTATAGACATTTCGTTCACCTCACACAATATTAAAATCGTTTATATTATTACTAATTTTATAATTAAAACAATGATTTTTTTATAGTTTCATTGTATAAGAATATTGTTTATATGTCAATAATAATTATAACGATTTCGTTGATTTTTGTTTCAGCGCATGATATTATAAAGAAAAACATATTGAAGGGAAGATGTATATGTCTACAGTATTTCATGAAAGATTACAGAAATTGAAAGAAGATAGCGGAAGAACACAAGTAGAAATTGCAAATGCATTAGATATAACACCTCAAGCATTATCATATTACTTTAATGGTCGCGAACCAGGATATGACCTTCTTATTAAGATAGCCCGATATTTTAATATATCAACAGATTTCTTGTTAGGTTTAAATGACTTTGATTCTTATGATATGAAAGCTTCTGAGAATGAAATCATTATTAATTTAGAACCATATAAAAAAGATACTATATTTTTACGATTTTTGCCTGAGATTGCAAAACTTCCATCGTTTACTGATCTTTTAAAGGTATTATGTGATTATATTTATACCCCTGATAAAAAACTCCCCCATCGCCTCGATAGAAATTTTTACTTTTATTGTAAAACAGAAACGGGGGATTATGATACATCTGCTGAGCTGTCAATTAAATCTGATAGATTAAGAGAGTACACTTTACTTCCATTTATTACAGAAATATTAAATGATATGAAATATGAGTATGATCGGAAAATTACTATTGATTCGAGTAATAAAGAAAAAAAGGAAAGTGAATAAACTATGGCAAGTATAAAACAACGAGGAGAAAACTCATATCTAATAACTGTGTCTAACGGCTATAGTAAAGGCAGGAAGCTTGCAAAAACAAAAACTATCACTTTAGATCCTAAACTTACTGAAAAGCAAAGAGAAAAGGAACTTCAAAAGGCGGCAGCTTTGTTTGAAGAGGAAGTCCAAAGGGGTACTTACTTGGATCCAAGTAAGCTAACATTATCTGACTACGCCACTATATATCTTGAAAGTCAAAAGAATGTCCTGGCGCCTAGAACATATTGCAGATATAAAGGAATACTTGAAGGAAGGGTAGATAAGGCTCTGGGTGATATAAAGTTACAAAAGATTAACTCTATACGTTTAGATAGTTTTTACGAAAATCTTCAAGAGGACGACATCAGGGAAGATGGCAAAGAGGGTAAACTATCATCTAAAACTGTTCTGTATTATCATAGAGTATTGCATAAAATGTTTCATGATGCCTTTCAAAAGGGATTAGTAAACGAGAATCCTTGTGATAGAGCTAATATACCTAAAGTAACTAAACACAAAATGAATTGTCTTGATGAGAACCAAATTCCACTATTGATTGCAGCTCTCGAGGATGAACCAATTAAGACAAAGGCAATAATTACGCTGTTATTGGTCACTGGCTGCAGGCGTGGTGAACTGGGAGGCCTACAGTGGAAACATGTTGATCTAAAAAATAACACTATCCTTATTGAGCAGGCTGTAACGTATACACTTGATACCGGGACAATATTAAAAGCACCTAAAACAGAATCCTCAGTAAGAAAAATAATTATTCCACAAGAAACAAGCGAGCTCTTAAGCCTTTATCGTAAATGGTGGCTTGCAGAAAAAATAAAAGTTGGTGACCAATGGCAATTGGAAGCCCAGGAAGAATGTAAAAAGAATGATAAAGTCTGGACAGATCCCGAATATGTGTTTACGACATGGAATGGATATTTACAACACCCTGATAGTTTTACAAAGTTATTTAAGAAGTTTCTAGTTCGTCACAATTTACCTATTATTCGTTTACATGATATAAGACATACTGCAGCAACTATGTTAATTAATGCAGGGCTAGATATTCGTTCTGTAGCTGATAGAATGGGGCACGAGAACCCTAATGTAACATTGGCTATATATTCTCATGCTTTGCTTACGTCAGATCAACGCGCTTCCGATGTAATGAGCAATTTAATCAAAAAAGATGTATCTAAACAAGCTAAATAATTAATTTATCTTAAAGGCGTTTTTAATAGAAACGTCCTTTTTATTGCATATCTTTCGTTATCTTTCAATGAGTTCTTATAACCTTAGTAGACAAATAGTAGACAAATTGTTATTATGTCAACCAATCTCCGGACATGAAAAAACCTTCTAAGCTTACTCTTAGAAGGTTTTAAGTGTGGTGCGCCCGAGGGGATTCG
>Ga0123336_10005607_pt1 | contig 9971 bp, 10 predicted proteins | sample SSSSmetaG_FD_96466 | JGI IMG/M metagenome (GOLD analysis project Ga0123336, IMG submission 96466) | Glacier valley bacterial and archeal communities from Borup Fiord, Nunavut, Canada, to study Microbial Dark Matter (Phase II) - ​SSSS metaG | ecosystem: Environmental > Aquatic > Freshwater > Ice...
CCATGAAGTGCCCCGGAAAAGCCACACCACGCGCATTTAACCCCAGGCCGCTGGCCAGCTCCAGCCACAGCACCGCCAGGCTGATGGGAATGCCGCGCCGGGTTTTCAGCATCGCGTTGATGTAGCTGTTGTCAGGGTCGTAGTAGTTGTTGACGTTGCCGCCAAACCCCAGGTCTGAAAAGAAGAACTGGCTGAGCAGCCTCAGCTTTTGCAGGGCTGAGGCATCTGCCGGCAAGCGGCGCTTGAGCCGCGCCTGGAGTTGATCAATATCGCTTAGCGTCTGCTGGACGTCCAGGTCGGGGTATTCGTCCTGCGCCAGACTGACGGCGGCCTCCAGCAGCGGGAAATGTGCATCACTTTGCACCAGGCTGGCAAAGTATTGCAGGGGGGAAGGTACGTCCAGATTTAAAACCATGACGCTACTTTCTCACAAATCAGGCTGGAAGTCATCCACAAATCCCCGCCGCATCAACGTCGCATCAGCTGACGAAGTTTGAGCCCAGAGACCCAAAGCGCTACAAAATAAATAGCTGCCGACACTGCTAAAGTAAGGGCTAGAAGCCCAATACGTTGCAAATAAGCGGCTTTCAGGCCAATCCAGCTAACCGCCCCCGCCGCCCACAACAAAAACACCGCCAGCAAGGCACTGGCTGCCAGTACCTGTAGCGCAAACATGCCCCAGCCCGGCGCAGGCTTGTAACTGCCGCGTTTGACGAGGCCAATTAGCAGCCACAGCGCGTTGATGAGCGCGCCGATACCAATAGCCAGCGCCAGCCCCGCATGCTGCAAATACGGCACAAACACCATGTTGAGCAACTGCGTAATAACCAGCACCACGATGGCAATCCGCACTGGGGTTTTGATGTCCTGGCTGGCGTAAAAGCCGGGGGCCAGTACCTTGATGGCGACCAGCCCGACCAGCCCCGCGCCGTAGCCCATCAGCGCAGTCGTCGTTTGCGCCACGTCCCGGTCGGTAAATGCGCCGTAGTGGTACAGCGTGGCCACCAGCGGCTGGGCAAACGTCAGCAACGCCACCGCACTGGGCACGGCCAACAGCACCACTATGCGCAGGCCCCAGTCGAGCATGTTGGAATACCTCTCAGCGTCATTGGCGGCTTTAGCGGCGGCGAGCTGCGGCATCAGCACCACACCAACTGCCACGCCCAGCATGGCGGTCGGGAACTCCATCAACCGGTCGGCATATGTCAGCCAGCTCACGCTGCCGGGCGTCAAGTGAGAGGCGATTTGCGTGTTGATGAGCAGCGAGATTTGCGCCACGCTGACACCCAGCAGCGCAGGCAGCATCAGTTTTGCTATGTTCTTGGTAGCTGGATCCGCCCAGGCCTTCCTGGCTACAGCCCAGTTGAAGCTGATTTTTGGCAACAAGCCGAGCTGTAGCAGCGCAGGTACTTGCACCGCAAGTTGCAACGCGCCGCCCACCATCACGCCAACCGCCAGCGCGTAAACCGGCTCAATACCGTGCGCTTTAAACCAAGGTGCGCCAAACCAGGCCGCCGCAATCATCGCCACATTCAATAGAACCGGCGTGGCAGCAGACACGGCAAAGCGCCGCCAGGTATTGAGCACGCCTGACGACAGCGCCACCAGCGACATGAAGCCGATGTACGGGAACATCCAGCGCGTCATGAACACCGCCGCGTCAAAACCACGCGGGTCCTGTTTCAGGCCGCTGGCCATCGCGTAAACCAGAAACGGCGCGGCGGCCACGCCCAGAACGCACGTCAGCAGCAGCGCCCAGGTGAGCAGCGTGGCCACCCGGTCAATCACCAATTTGGTCTGCTCGTCGCCGTGTTGCGTTTTGCTGGCGGCCAGCACCGGTACAAAAGCCTGGCTAAAAGCTCCTTCAGCAAATAGGCGGCGAAACAGGTTGGGAATGCGGAAAGCCACGTTGAAAGCGTCGGTCATGGCGCTGGCGCCAAAGGTGGAGGCAATCAGCAGTTCACGCACCAGACCAGTGATGCGGGAAACCAAAGTCAGGGCGGAGACGGTGGAGGCGGATTTGAAAAGTGACACGGGGGGAGTTTAGGCGACTAGGCGCTCACCGCTCGCGCAATGTCCAACTCGACTTGCCCCAACCGTTCTTTGCCAAAAAACATTTCGCTATCGACAAAGAAAGTCGGCGAGCCAAAAGCGCCGCGATCAAAGGCTGAGTGGGTGTTGGCCAACAGGCCTTCTTTTACTTCTGCCAGTTGGGAAGCCTCCAGCAGCCGCTACGCATCAAGTCCTGCTGGCTGCAAGACACGGGCGATCTCGGCAGGTTCTGCCATGTTCTGCGCCTGCTCCCACATGGCTGAAAACATGGCATCGACATAAGGTGCGAGGCAATCCAGCCTCTACGCAGCAACCGCACCGCGCATGATGGCCAGGGTATTGACGGGGAAAAACGGGTTCATTTTGAATTGCGTCAACCCGTGCTCGACGATGAAGCGTTTCATCTCCAGCCGCTAGTAGGCCATCTTCAACGAAATTTCTGCAAAGGCTTGCATGGGTAAACGGTTATTGGCAAGTTTGAACAGGCCGCCCAGCAACACTGGTGCGTAGTCAAATTTGCTGCCAGTTCTCTTTTCAATTTCAGGGATCACTTTGTGGCACAGGTAGGCATTGGGGCTGCCAAAGTCGAACAAAAATTGAACGGAGGGAGAAGTCATGGTTTGGTCTCCATTATTTTTTAAAAATTACCGAAGGTTTACCAGCTTTCCAGCCAAGTCCGCAGCTCTGTTTCATGCGTCCAGGCATCGCGTGGTTGCTGGTGGATTTGCCAATACGCTTCGGCAATGCTGCCGGGGTTCACAATGCCTTGTTGGTCTTTCACCCGATAGCGATCGGGGAAGTTGCTACGAATAAATTCGGTGTCAATCGCACCGTCGATGATGGGGTGCCCAACGTGAATGCCTTTGGACCACAGCTCGCGTGTCATGCTTTGCGCCAGCGCGCAGGGCGTGCTTGGCACCGGCAAAAGCGGCAAAACCTTCGCGCCCGCGCAAGCTGGCTGTTGCACCGGTAAAAATAATCGTGCCCCGGCCACGTGGCCGCATCACCTTGGCGGTTTCCCGTCCAATCAAAAAACCGCCAAAACAGGCCAATTCCCACACTTTTTGGGACACACGTAATGTGGTGTCAAGAATTGAAAACCGCACATTCGCGCCGATGTTAAACACGGCCACCTCAATCGGCGCAATGTCCCGCTCGATCTTTTCGATCAGCGCAACCATCTCGTCCTCGTTGCGTGCATCGCTGGCAAAGCCGTGGGCCTCGCCGGCGTTGGCTCGTATGGCGGCTAGCAGAGGCTGCAGTTTTTCTTCAGTGCGGCGAGTCACGCAGGCAATATAGCCCTCCCGCGCAAAACGCCGTGCAATTGCGCCGCCCGTAGCATCACCAGCACCGATAACAAGAATGGCTTTTTTGTCGTTCATGGTCGTCTTCTTACAGTTTCGATTGCCATCGTATAATTAAAGGCTTCGCTTGCAACATCCACAGATCCATTTTCGGCAAAATAAACATTGCGCCGAGACCAAAGGAGTTAAATTATGGCAACCGCCAAACCCAAGAAAAAGAACCCGCGCCTGGCATCAGGCCGCAAACGCGTCCGCCAGGACACCAAACTAAACGCTGCGAACACCTCGCTGCGATCCAAATACCGTACCGCTGTGAAAAACGTCGAAAAAGCCGTTGCCGCAGGCGACAAAGAAAAAGCCAAAGACGCTTTCGCCAAAGCCCAGAGCATTGTCGACACCGTTGCCGACAAAGGCATTTTTCATAAAAACAAGGCATCGCGGGATAAAAGCCGCCTGTCAGCCAAGGTGAAAGCCCTGGCCCTGGCAGCATAAAAAACTGCAAACCAGCCCGGAAGGCTGTAAAAAGCTTTCTGCCGTTTTGTTGGGTGCGCTGCAAACGAAAACAAAAAAGCCGTCTTTCGACGGCTTTTTTGTTTTCGTTTGCAAGAGTTATTTTTGGGGCAAATCCGGTATCAAACAAGCCTCGGCCATTTGCAGATCGTTGTCTTTGGCAAAGTTGATGGCAAAGTCCCAGGCCATGGGCTCGGCCTCACGCAGCTCGGCATTGACAACCACACAGCGCACACCGTTGATCAAGGTAGGGATGCACCAGGGCGAATACGTTAAATGACTGCCGGGCTGCGGGCCGCCTGGGCGAAAAGGACTCATCACACCACACAGCCTGTCTGCCCAGTCACTAGGCCGAAAAGTTTTGCCATCCCGGGTAATGCCTTGGATGAAGACTTCTTTGATGGGGTTGTGTTGCACCGCACCATTATTACATCTTATATAAGACTTGAGGCCCCGGGCTCGCAACACAGTGATGCGAAATCGGCAACGCACCGACTCGGGTCTGCCCCTAAAATCAGGGTCTATCTGTACAACGCCAGCCTGGAGCCACACATGACCGCTGCCCTGCCCCGCCACATTGAAGCCGCCTCGCCCCACGTGATGAACACTTATGGCCGCTTGCCGATTGCGATGTCACACGGTCAGGGCTGCTACGTTTGGGACGTCAATGGCAAGAAGTACCTTGATGCGTTGGGCGGCATCGCCGTGAACACGCTGGGTCACAACCACGCCAAGCTGGTGCCCGCATTGCAAGACCAGCTGACCAAGCTGATTCATTGCTCTAACTACTACCATGTGCCGTTGCAAGAAACGCTGGCCGCCAAGCTGGTTGAATTGTCTGGACTTGAAAACGTGTTTTTCTGCTCCACTGGCCTTGAAGCCAACGAAGCAGCATTGAAGCTAGCCCGCAAATTCGGCCACGACAAAGGCATTGAACGGCCCGAAGTCGTGGTGTATGAAAAAGCCTTTCATGGCCGCAGCATTGCTACCTTGAGCGCCACCGGCAACCCCAAAGTGCAGGCCGGTTTTGGCCCGCTGGTGGAGGGGTTCATTCGCGTGCCGCTGAACGACATTGAAGCGATCAAAAAAGCCACTGCGGGCAACCCCAACGTGACCGCAGTATTTTTTGAAGCCATTCAAGGCGAAGGAGGGGTGCACCCGATGAATGACCAATACATGCGCGACATTCGCAAGCTGTGCGACGAGCGCGATTGGCTGCTCATGATTGACGAAGTGCAGTGCGGCATGGGCCGCACTGGCAAGTGGTTTGCGCACCAGTGGTCAGGCGTCAAGCCCGACGTGATGCCGCTGGCCAAAGGCTTGGGCTCTGGCGTGCCGATTGGCGCGGTGGTGTGCGGACCCAAAGCGGCCCACATCTTCAAGCCCGGCAACCACGGCACGACGTTTGGCGGCAACCCGCTGGCGATGCGGGCCGGTGTGGAGACGATTCGCATCATGGAAGACGACCACATCATCGCCAATGCGATCAATACCGGCGGGCATTTGCGGGCTGCGCTGGAGCGCGAGTTGTCTGGCCTTGCCGGCGTGGTCAATATCCGCGGCCGCGGGCTGATGCTGGGTATTGAGCTGGCGGTGCCTTGCGGTGAGTTGCTCAAGCAGGCGGCCGATGAGGGTTTGCTGATCAGTGTTACGGCTGACTCAGTCATTCGCCTGGTGCCGCCGCTCATCATGACCACAGCTGAAGCCAACCAGGTAGTGGCTATTTTGGTGCCGCTCATCAAGCAGTTTTTGCACGACAAAACACTTGGTAGCAGTTTGCCTGTTGCATCGCTCATCAATGAATAAAGCGATCAAACATTACCTGCAATTCAGCGATCTGGATGCAGCGCAATACGCTTACCTTTTTGAGCGTGCAGCCCTGATTAAAAAGAAATTCAAGGCTTACGAAAAACACCAGCCACTGGTTGACCGCACCATGGCCATGATTTTTGAGAAAGCCTCCACCCGCACCCGCGTCAGCTTTGAGGCAGGCATGTACCAGCTGGGTGGCACAGTGGTCAACCTGACGACCGAAGGCAGCCAGCTGGGCCGCGCCGAGCCGATTGAAGACAGCGCCAAAGTTATCAGCCGCATGGTGGATATGGTGATGATTCGCACCTACGAGCAAAACAAGATTGACCGCTTTGCCGAGCATTCACGCGTGCCAGTCATCAACGGCCTGACGAATGAGTTTCATCCCTGCCAGATTCTGGCCGACATCTTCACCTACATTGAGCACCGCGGCAGCATCAAAGGCAAAATAGTTGCCTGGGTGGGCGATGGCAACAACATGGCCAACACATGGTTGCAGGCAAGCGAAATTCTGGGCTTCAAGGTGCATCTAAGTACACCTGGCGGCTACGAGGTCGATCAGTCCATTGCGGGCATTCGCTCAGCCGAGAGCTACAAGGTTTTCAAAGACCCGCACGAGGCCTGCGCAGGCGCGGACCTGGTCACCACTGACGTGTGGACCAGCATGGGCTACGAGGCTGAAAACGAAGCTCGCAAAAAAGCCTTCACGCTCTGGTGCGTTGATACCGAAATGATGGCCGCGGCAAAGCCCGATGCGCTCTTCATGCACTGCCTGCCAGCACACCGGGGTGAAGAAGTATCAGCCGATGTGATTGACGGCCCGCAGTCTGTGGTGTGGGACGAAGCGGAGAACCGGATGCATGTACAAAAGGCACTCATGGAATACCTTTTGCTCGGGCTTTTGTGAAACAACTTCCTGATCTAGCCCCTACCCACAAACGGCATCTTCGTGGCCATGATGGTCATGAACTGCACATTGGTTGCCAGTGGCAACGCTGCCATATGCACCACCGCATCGGCTACTTCTTTTGCGTCCATCATCGGCTCGATCGCAATCTCGCCATTGGCTTGCAGTATGCCGCTGGCCATCCTGGCAGACAGCTCGGTTAATGCATTGCCAATGTCGATTTGGCCGCAGGCTATGTTGTACTTGCGGCCATCAAGCGAGATGGATTTGGTCAGGCCGGTGATGGCGTGTTTGGTGGATGTGTAAGGCGCTGAATTGGGCCGGGGTGCATGGGCTGAAATCGAGCCATTGTTAATGATGCGGCCACCCTGCGGGCTTTGGTCTTTCATCATTTTGAAGGCGCCTTGGGCACACAAAAATGAACCCGTCAAATTGGTGTTGACCACGTTTTGCCAGGTGTCAAAAGTGATGTCTTCAAAACCTGTGCCAATACCGCTGATGCCAGCGTTGTTGAAAATCACATCAATGCGGCCAAAGGTGTCTTTGATTTTGGCGAATAGCGCGGCAACTGATTCTGGATTGCCGACGTCAGTGGCAACCGCCAGCGCACGGTTTGCGCCAGTTTCCAGGGCAACAGCATCCAGCGGCTCCTGTCGACGCCCGGCCAGCACAACGCTGTAGCCTTCACGCAAAAATGCCAGTGCCACGGCTTTGCCGATACCCGTGCCCGCACCAGTGACCAGAGCGACTTTTGGAATTGTTGTCATGAGAGCCTTTTTATTGAAAGTAACCGCAAATTGTGCCGCAACCCAGGCAATAACTATTTTCAAGCCGTGTTGGAAATAACCGACACCACAGGTTTTTTAGCGGTGCTACCTTCACGGCTATGACCGTTTCGATCGCCTTACCGCCACGCAAAATCTGGGACATTTCACCGCCTGTCGATGAACATGCGGCTGTGTTTCCGGGCGACACGGTTTATTCGCAGCGGCTGCATTTTGCATTGAGCCCAGACTGCCCGGTCAACGTCAACAGCATCACGTTGTCGCCCCACACCGGCGCACATGCCGATGCGCCCATGCACTATGCCAATGGCGGCAAATCGTCCGGCGAAGTTGACCTCGCGCCCTACTTGGGCCCGTGCCGCGTGATTCATTGCCTAGGTTGCGGGCCGCTGGTAGAGCCTGAACACATTGCGCATGCGCTGGTTGACTTGCCCCAGCGTGTTTTACTGCGTACAGCTTACGTAGCAAGCCAATCTTGGGCATCATTTACGGCTGTAGCCCCCGAAACACTTGCGCTACTAGCTACTAAAAACGTAGTACTTGTGGGCATTGATACACCCAGCGTTGACCCTACGGACAGCCAAACATTGCCCAGTCACCATCAATTGTTGACCCACAACATGCGGGTGCTCGAATGCCTGGTGCTGGACGAGGTGCCCGAAGGCGACTATGAGCTGATTGCCCTGCCGCTCAAACTGATGCGGGCTGATGCATCGCCCGTAAGGGCCATTCTTCGTGAACTTTAAGCAAACGACCATGACTACTCAACAAGACTGCCGCGCATTAGATGCGCAAGACCCCTTGCGCGAACTACGCCACCAGTTCACTTTGCCCGACGGCGTGATTTACCTGGATGGCAACTCGCTCGGCGTGTTGCCCAACACCGCAGCAGCGCGCGTCGCCAAAGCCGTGACCGAAGAGTGGGGCCAAGGTCTGATCCGTTCGTGGAACAGCGCAGGCTGGTTTGACATGCCACAGCGCCTGGGCAACAAGATTGCGCAACTGATTGGCGCTGGGGCGGGTGAGATAGTTGCCACCGACACCACCTCCATCAACCTATTCAAGGTGCTTTCGACTGCACTCAGCATGGCAGCAATGGACACGCCAGAGCGCAAGGTGCTGGTCAGCGAGCGCAGCAACTTCCCCACCGATTTGTACATTGCCGAAGCAATCTGCAAAGAGCGTGGGCTCACGCTGCTATTGGTAAACGCTGAAGATGTTGCAGCAGCCTTAACGCCTGACGTTGCGGTTCTGATGCTGACCCACGTCAACTACCGCACGGGCGCCATGCACGACATGGAAGCCGTCACCGCCGCGGCTCACGCCAAACACGTTTTATGCGTTTGGGACTTGGCTCACAGCGCAGGCGCAGTGCCGGTTGACTTGACTGGTGCCCAAGCAGACTTTGCTGTCGGTTGCGGCTACAAATACCTGAATGGCGGCCCAGGCGCACCCGCTTTTGTATGGGTCAACCCAAAGCACGCCGCGCGCGATGTGTGGCAGCCACTGGCGGGCTGGTGGGGCCATGCTGCGCCATTTGCCTTCACACCTGACTACAAACCTGCGGCGGGCATCAACCGCTATTTGTGCGGCACGCAACCCGTCTTGAACATGACCGCACTCGACTGCGGGCTGGACACCGTTCTTGCAGCCGAACCTTTGGGCGGCATGGCCGCACTGCGCAAAAAATCATTGGCGTTAACTGACCTGTTCGTCAAGCTGGTTGAAGAGCGCTGCACTGGTCATGGACTGGGCCTGGCCACACCGCGCGACCATTTGCAACGCGGATCACAGGTTTGCCTGACGAGGCAGGATGGTGCTTACGCCATCGTGCAGGCACTGATAGCACGCGGCGTAATTGGTGACTTCCGGGCTGGCGATCCTTCGACAAGCTCAGGACCAAGGGGGAGTTTGGACATACTGCGTTTTGGTTTAGCCCCGCTGTACACCCGCTATGAAGACGTGTGGAATGCCGTTGAACATTTGCGCCAGGTACTCGTTTCAGGCGAATGGAAAAATCCCGAGTTCAATCAAAAAAGCGCGGTGACTTGACATGAAACCATTAGACATCGTTCACAGTGAAAAAGCGCAACTTGATTTCAGCAAGTCAATGACGTACGGCGACTACCTGAACCTGGACGCGCTGCTTGGCGCGCAAAAGCCCCTGTCACCCGACCACAACGAGATGCTGTTCATCATCCAGCATCAGACGAGTGAGCTGTGGATGAAACTGATGCTGCACGAGCTTCGCGCAGCGATTGCCGATATTGCAAAAGACGAGTTGAGCGACGCTTTTAAAAAGCTGGCGCGCGTTAGCAAAATCATGGAGCAACTCGTCCACGCCTGGGACGTGCTGGCCACCATGACGCCGCCTGAATACAGCGCCATTCGGCCCTACCTGGCCAATTCCAGCGGCTTTCAAAGCGCGCAATACCGCTGTATTGAATTTGCACTAGGCAACAAAAACGCCGCCATGCTCAAACCCCATGCGCACCGGCCTGACTTGCTGGCGCAGGTACAAGCCGCGTTTGAAGCGCCGTCGCTGTACGACGAGGCGCTACGCTTGCTGGCACGCCGCGGCTTGGCCGTGCCGCCAAGTCG
>Ga0123336_10005610_pt1 | contig 9966 bp, 8 predicted proteins | sample SSSSmetaG_FD_96466 | JGI IMG/M metagenome (GOLD analysis project Ga0123336, IMG submission 96466) | Glacier valley bacterial and archeal communities from Borup Fiord, Nunavut, Canada, to study Microbial Dark Matter (Phase II) - ​SSSS metaG | ecosystem: Environmental > Aquatic > Freshwater > Ice >...
AGGAACTAAAATACATCCAGGATTAAATGTAGGAATCGGTAAAGATGATACATTATATGCAAAAGCATCTGGAATACTTAAGTTTGAAAGAAAAGGAAGAACAGATAAAAAAGCAAGTGTTTATCCTGTACCTGTAGTTGCAGTAGTAGCAGCAGTAGCAGAAACAGTAGCTGAATAATTTTAAATTAAAATAACCTAGAATTATCTAGGTTATTTTTTTATGCTAAAAAATAGATATTTACATATTTATAGTGACAAAACGTTACATATATTGACAAAAATATCAAATGGTGTATAATTTTTTAAATATAATAATTTAAAATAAACCATATAATTATTAAAATAAAAATTGGGGGAATATACAATGAAAAGAAATAAAGGTATATCATTAATTGTTTTAATTATTACAATAATTGTAATAATTATACTTACAGGAACTCTAATACTTAGTTTATCAAATAATAATCCTATTGATAAGGCAAAAGAAGCAAATTTCAAAACAAATTTTAAGACATATGATTCGGAATTATCAATGGCTCTAACAAAAGAATATTTGGATGATACTTCATTTAATCCAAATACACTTAATGCTACTGCTTGGAGTGGATCAGGAGATATTACAAATACAATAAAAGAATATATAACAAGTATAAAAGATGCAGATGCTAAAAAATTTGAAATACGAAATGGACAGTTAGTATATGTTGGAACAGATGTTTCGGAGCAACAATGGATAAATGAATCAGGTTATATTGTGACATCTGAAATAAAAGATATTGCATTAGGATATAGTAGCTCATATATTCTATTTAAAGATGGAACAGTAAAAGCTTGGGGAGATAATACTTATGGGCAATTGGGAGACGGAACAACTGTAAGTAAAAGTTTACCAAGTACAATACTTGGTTTAACAAATGTAAAAGAAATATTTGCAGGAGCAACTCATATATTTGCTGTTTTAGAAGATGGAACAGTAAAATCTTGGGGAGCCAATTTTGACGGACAATTAGGAGATGGCACAATAGTAGATAAGAATATACCAACCATAATATCAAGTTTAACAAATGTTAAAACTATAATTGCACAAGGATATCATACTATAGCAATTCTAAATGATGGGACAGTAAAGGCTTGGGGTAGTAATAGTAGTGGACAGTTAGGTGATGGAACAATAGTAAACAAAAGTGTACCAACAATCATAAATGGCCTAACAAATATAAAAAAAATTGCAGCGGGACAATATCATACGGTAGCACTAATGAATGATGGAACAATAAAGGCATGGGGATCTAATTATAACGGACAATTGGGAGATGGAACAGTAGTAAATAAAAATGTACCAACTGCTATACCTAGTTTAGCTAACGTAAGAGATATAGTTACTGGTTCAAATCATACTATAGCAATTTTAAATGATGGAACAGTAAAAGCATGGGGACTTAATGAAGACGGACAATTAGGAGATGGAACAATAGTAAATAGAAATGTACCAACTTTAGTTGCTAGTTTAACAAATGTGAGAGATATATTGGCAAATGGATGGTTTTCAATGGCGGTTTTCAATGATGGAACAGCAAAAACTTGGGGAGCTAATAATTATGGACAGTTAGGAGATGGGACAACAGTAAATAGAAATGTTCCAACTGCAATATCGAATTTAACAAATATAAAAGAAGTAACGTTAGGCGGATTTCATGTTATTGCTATATTAAATGATGGAACAATGAAAATTTGGGGAAACAATGGAAATGGGCAGCTAGGAAATGGAATAATAGCCTCTAAAAATATACCAACTTCGGTTTCAGATTTAACAAATGTAAAAGGTATAGTTTCAGGAGGAATTCATACATTTGCTACTTTAAATGACGGAACAATAAAAGCATGGGGTAGTAATGGTTATGGTGAATTAGGTGATATAACTATAGGTTCTAAAAATGTACCAACAATAGTGTCAAATTTAACAGATATAAGGGAATTAGTTCCAGGATGGTTATACACAATAGCTATTTTAAATAATGGAACATTAAAAGGATTTGGTGACAATGAAAACGCACAATTAGGAGATGGAACAATAGTTAATAAAACAGTGCCAATCGTGATACCAGGAGTAACTAACGTAAAAAAAGTAGCAACAGGTGGATATCATACAGTGGCTTTAATGAATGATGGAACAGTAAAAGTATGGGGAACTAATAATTATGGGCAATTAGGAAATGGAACAACAACTGGTAGGATGTCACCTCTCTTAATAGCAAGTTTAACAAATGTAAAAGATATAATTGCAGGAGGATATCATACAGTAGCTTTAATGAATGATGGAACATTAAAAATATGGGGATATAATGAGTTTGGACAAGTAGGAGACGGAACAACAACAAATAAAACTATACCAACTATTATATCAGGTTTAACAAATATAAAAAAAATAGTTGCAGGAACACAACATACAGTAGCATTAATGAATGATGGAACAGTAAAAGCATGGGGTGACAATGAGTTTGGACAATTAGGTGATGGTACAATAGTAAATAAAAGTATACCAACAACAATAACTAGTTTAACAAATGTAAAAGATATATCTGCAGGATTATATCATACAGTAGCGCTAATGAATGATGGAACAGTAAAATCTTGGGGATACAATTCAGAGGGACAATTAGGAGATGGAACATTAATAAATAAAAGTATTCCAACTACAATTTTAGGATTGACAAATGTAAAAGAAATAATTGCAGGAGGTATTCATACAATAGCATTAATGAATGATGGAGCAGTAAAAGCGTGGGGACGTAATAATAATGGACAATTAGGTGATGGAACAGCGTGGATTGAAGTTCCAACAATTCTTAAAACAAATTAATTAATTTAATACAAATAAAGGATACAAGTTTTTACAAACTTGTATCCTTTATTTTGTTAGTTGAAAATATATTTGCATTATACTTAAATAATATGAATAGCATATAAACAAAAAAGACGTCAACGTAATAACGTTGACATCTTAAGGAGATTATAAAAATTTGGTTGTTAGTTCTTTTATTAAGCCATATCTTCCAATTCTGTAGAAAGTTGATCTACTTTCTACGGCTACATCTTTAGACAAATGATTTAGAATTACCTGTTTTGCAAGATTTTCTTTGCATTCGTATTCACCATGATTAACTAAGATAAGCTGAATTTTATTGAATTGTTTTAAAAATTCTAAGATTTCATCTAGTTTGGCATGTGATGAAAACTCTGTTGTGTATTCAATATCACACATCTTTTGCTTCAAAATACTACCAACTTTAACAAACTCTTCTTTCTGTGCATCTTTTAATTTTCTTGAAAGTGTTCCTATTGCTGGATATCCAACAAAATGAATCAATGCCTTTTCATTAGAGATATAGTTAGTGATATATAATGGTGCAGGACCATAGGATCCCATTCCACTTGAAGTAAGAATAATCTTGCAATCAGTATTAGTTAACAAACTGCCTCTAATTGCTTTGGTTACAAATTTTAAATTTTCAGGATAAAATTCTTTGGCTTCTTCTTTAAACATATCAGAACTTGATTTATAGATGAGAGTATAACGCATTGTTAATTTACCATCTAAAAATATTGGTATATTCTTATCGAGTACTCCAGAATCTTGCATGTTCTTAAGCTTAAGCATAAGTTCTTGAGATCTTCCAAGTGAAAATACAGGTACTATTATGGTTTTTCCTTCTCTTACTGCTTTTAAAACATTTTCTTCAAAAACTTTTACAATGCTATCAGTATAAGTTGTTGCATAAGTTGATTCTTGAATTATAGTAAGAGGTAAATCAAAAACATGTTTAGGTATTTCTCCTACATCAAAGAAAGTACTGTGTTTAGAATAATCACCAGTGAATAACATAGTGATGTCTTCCTCTCCATGATATGATATTTTAACAAGTATCATAGTAGCACCTGGTAGATGGCCATTGTCAAGAAACATTACTTTAACATTTTCATGAACTTGTATTTCTGTAAAATATGGATAGCCTTGTACAAGTCCTAAAGTTGTTTGAAGATCATCTTCGTCATATAGAGGTTTTTTATTGTTACGTTTTGCAACTTGAGCTAATATTCCACAAGAATCTTTTAAGGATTCTTGCATCAAAATTTTAGTAAATTCAGACGTACAAATAGGACTTCTAAAACCAAGTTTTGCAAGAAGCGGTAATCTACCAATATGATCTGTATGATTATGAGTAACTAGTGCAAAAGCAAGTTCGTCAGGATTGAATGGGAAAGAATCATTATATTTGTAATATTGACTTTCTTGAAACAATCCACAATCTACAATAAATTTAATCGTCTCACCATTTGGCATTTTTACAACGCATAAATGACAAGAACCAGTGACTTCTTCGTTTAAGGACATTACGTCAGCATAAAATCTACTCTTGGTACCCATAGAAACATCTCCTTTAGATTTATTTTAGTATACCAATTTGAATTTTGAAACCTTGAAGAATTAATTAACTATTCAATAAATTATATTTCTACTTTTATTATATTACAAAAAAGTAGTATGTCAAGAAAAATGTCGAAAAAACACGTAATTATTTTAAATTGTATTATATTTGTAACATAACTTCATTAAATTTAAAATAATATTATGTAAATTATGTAATATTTCAATGAAAATATAGATTTTTGCCTTAAAATAGTGTATAATATATATGTTAGAAAAGGTGATTTAAGTGAAAAAAGTAATTTTGACAGGTGATAGACCAACAGGTAGATTACATATAGGACATTTTTTAGGTTCTCTTCAAAATAGAGCAAAACTTCAAGATGAATATGATCAATATATAATAATAGCTGACGTACAAGCTTTAACAGATAATTTCAATAACCCAGAAAAGGTTAGGAAAAATGTTTTGGAAGTTACTATGGATAACTTAGCATGCGGTATAGATCCTAATAAGAGTACTATATTTATACAGTCTATGATACCAGAAATTGCTGAACTCACTATATTTTATTCTAATTTAGTTACAGTTGCGAGATTACAAAGAAATCCAACTGTTAAAACAGAAATCAGTCAAAAGAAAGAATTATTTGGAACAGAGGGAGATTCTTTAACATATGGTTTCCTTGGATATCCAGTAAGTCAAACAGCTGATATAACAGCTTTTAATGCTGATCTAGTACCAGTAGGTGAAGATCAACTTCCTATGATTGAACAAGCCAGGGAAATTGCTAGAAAATTTAACTCATTATATGGTGATGTTATAACTGAGCCAGAAGCTATGATTGGTAATGTGGCACGAGTTAAAGGACTAGATGGCAACAACAAAATGGGTAAAAGTTTAGGTAATGCAATATATTTATCTGATGATGAGGAGACAATAACATCAAAAGTTATGTCTGCAATAACAGATGAAACAAAAATAAAAAAATATGATAAAGCAGATCCAGAGAAATGTATGGTTGGATATTATCATGACATTTTCAGCAAAGAAGAAAAAGATAACGTATTTCATGAATGTAGAGAAGGTTTAAGAGGATGCGTTGATTGTAAAAAACAACTAGCATCTAACATAATTAAAACTTTAGCTCCAATAAGAGAAAAAAGAAAATATTATGAAGAAAGACCAGAATTAGTTAAGCAAATACTTATTGATGGAACAAAAAAAGCTAGAGAAAAAGCCAAACAAACAATGAAAAAAGTTAAAAATGCTATGAAAATTGATTATTTTGAGAATAATTAAAGTAGTTAAAACTCAAAATATTATAAATTGTTATTATAACATGAATGGGAGAAATTTAAATGATAATAGATTATGCAAAAATACACATAAAAGCAGGTGATGGTGGAGATGGTTCAATGTCTTTTAGACGTGAACTATATGTTGCCAATGGTGGTCCAGATGGTGGAGATGGTGGAAAAGGAGCTAGTATTTATCTTAAAGTAGATACAAGTTTAAATACATTATTAGATTTTAAATATAAAAGAAATTTTATCGGTGAAAATGGTAAAATGGGTGATGGAGCAAGACGTTCTGGAAAATCTGCAAAAGATTTATATATACCAGTTCCTCTAGGCACAATAGTAAAGGATATAACAGTTGATAAGATTATTGCTGATATGTCTGAAGATGGTCAAGAATTATTACTTGTAAAAGGTGGAAGAGGCGGAAGAGGTAATCAACATTTCGCTACATCTACAAGACAAGTACCTATGTTTGCTGAAACAGGCGAAAAAGGTACAGAGAAACAAATAGAATTAGAACTTAAAATGCTTGCAGATGTTGGTTTAATTGGTTTCCCTAACGTTGGAAAATCAACAATTATATCTACAGTATCATCTGCTAAACCTAAAATAGCTAATTATCCTTTTACTACATTAGAACCGGCATTAGGTGTTGTTAGAACTAAAAGTGGAGAAACTTTTGTTATGGCAGATATTCCTGGTATTATAGAAGGAGCTAGTGAAGGTGTAGGCTTAGGACTTAAATTTTTAAAACACATAGAGAGAACAAGATTACTTCTTCATGTTATTGATATAACTGGTAGTGAAGATAGAATACCTTTAGAAGATTATAAATTAATAAACAAAGAATTAGTTAGTTATAGCGATAAATTAAGTAAGAAAAATCAAATAATTGTAGCTAATAAAATGGATAGTTTATCTAATGAAAAATATTTAAAAGATTTAGAAAAACAATGTAAGAAAGACAAAGTACAACTATTTAAAGTATCTGCTGTTACAGGTCTAGGATTAGATGAATTACTAGAATATGTAGCTTCTGAATTAAAGAAAATACCAAGAGAAGATGTTGTATTAGTTGATGAAGAATATGGACTAGATGAAAAAGTTGATCAAGTTTGGAATATAGATGTAATCGAAGGTGGATTTAAAGTTACAGGTGCACCGATAACAAGACTTATGACAAAAGTAAACATATATGATGTTGAATCAAGACAATATATGCAACGTATTTTAGATAAATTAGGAGTTATGAAAAAACTTAGATCTATGGGTCTAAAAAATGATGACGTTATAATTGTAAATGACTTTCAAATGACATATCATAATTAAATAAAAAGCAGTATTACAATTTAGTTTGTAATACTGCTTTTTCCTATATTGACAAATATGATATAATATATTAATTAAAAGTATAAGTAATTATCAAATTTGAGAGGTTAGGTGTTTATATGAAAAATACTATTAGAATTTTTGATGCAATTGATTTTGCTACAATGGCACATAATGGTCAAATACGAAAGACCAATGGTATGCCTAAAATCGTTCATTTATATGGAACAGCAATGCTATTATCAAGTTATGGCTATTCTGAAGATTTGATTATAGCTGGGTTACTACATGATCTTGTTGAGGATTGTAAAGAATATTCAATTTCATACATTGAAGAAAAGTTTGGTATCAATGTAGGAAAATATGTATCAGATGTCACTGAACCTGATAAATCTATTGAATGGAAGACTAGAAAATTCATTCATATTGAACACATAAAATATGTGATATATGAATCAAAAGTACTATGCTCCGCAGATAAAATTAATAATTTGTATTCACTTGAAAATGATATAAATATTCAAGGAGAGGATGTATGGAAGAAATTTAATGCTAGTAAATCAGATGTTTGTTGGTATTATTCTTCTATGTGTGACAGTATATTGAGTGGTTATGAAAATATGGATATACCTATTTTTAATCAACTTAAATCTATTGTAAATAGAGTGATTTTAGGAGGTGACAAAAATATATGTTAAGACCAATTGTTGTTGAATTCACAGGTACTCCAGAAGCAGGTAAAACTACATCAATGAAATTAGTTAAAAATATGCTTATAGAGGAAGAATTAAATGTTGGTGTTGTAGCAGAAGCAGCAGAAAAAATTTTTGATTATCTACCAAAAGATACGAGTGATTTTGGAATATGGGTAGTTGTTACTACTGCCAAAGAACTGGTAGAACAGTTTAATAGACCTAATGATGTAATAATTGTTGACAGAGGAATATTGGATAGAATATTTTGGAATTTATACTCGTATACTAAAGGGGATATAACATTAGAAGAAAAAACAAATAGAGATTTACTAATGTCTAATCCGTATATGCCTTTTAAGTCTGATATATTAGTGGTACTAACTATTCCTACTGAAGAATCAATAAAGAGAAAAGGTAAAGAGGGAAGATTTGTTACATCTAAAAATATAAATATATATAATGAATGTTTAAAACAGTTTTTAGGACAAGTTAATACTTATTCTAAATCGACAGAAATAATTGAAATTTGTACATTAAATTTAGATAAGCAACAAGTAGCACAAAAAATATTTGATCCTATAATGGAGTTATTATCTAAAAGAAAAAATAATATAGTATAGACAAAAATCAAGTAAAAAAGAAGGCAGTATTCAATTAATTTTGAAATACTGTCTTTAATTTTTTGGTTTTTTATTTATACTATTTTCTTCTTCCAAATATACTTAATAATCTTAAGAATATATTTATAAAGTCAAGATACAATTGTAGTGCTCCATAGATATGTATTTTTGACTGATCCATAGAACTATTCTCAGATAAATTTTTTATTTTTTGAACATCATAAGCTGTTACACCAGAAAATGCTAGTAACATAACCCATGATACAACAATATCTACTAAACTATTGCCAACAGCTAAGTTTATTAAACTAACTACTATTCCTATTATTATAGTAGTTAAGAATAGCGGCGCAAATATTGATAAATCTTTATCTGTACGATAACCATAAAGTGCCATGATTCCAAATATAGCTGCAGCTGCAAAAAATAATATTACAATAGATGTTAATTGAAAAACTGCAAATATTACTGAAAAAGTAATACCATTCATTATTGCATATGCAAAAAACATAATTGCTGCAATGGTAGGTGAACACTTATTTATTACAAATGATAATATAAGTACTACTGCAAGTTCAGCTATAAGTAAAACGTTAAACATTCCCCCTTGTAATATGTCATTATATAGTCCTGATGAATATACAAACCATGAAATAAGACCTGTAATTAAAAGACCCATAAACATCCATTGAAATGTTTTCGCAAAAATAATATTCCCAGTATTTATAACGTTATTTGATTCAAATTCGTTTTCCATAATATCCTCCTTAATAATTTATATTATAATACATATTACAAAATAATACAATAAGAAAAATTAAATAAAGTAATAATTTGTTAAATAATGAAAAAATTTGTTGAACAATATATTGTGTATTAATATATAAACTATTTTGATATATATGCACTGTTTTCATCATATTTAGTCAAAACCATTTTTAAAGACATTGCATAAAACAACACTATATATATTGATATCAATAATATAAGAGTTAAATATATAAATTTTCTGTTTAAATAAAATACTTTCATAAACACTACCCCTTACATTATAAATATATTTTGCATATCATTAAAATATTTAATAAAGTGTATTAATATACTTAAAATTTATTATATTTATATACAAATAACTTAAGTACAAGTTAAAAATTAATAACTTAATAATTATGCAACGTTAGATATTAATTTAGTTAATGTATTTTAAAGTATTTTAATGTTTAATTTAGATTTATGTCGAACTTAGTTGTTTTTAGCCAATATTTATGATAAAATAGAAGATGGTAAGATTATTGAAGATATTATACTAAAATTTCTTCTATTAATTTTATATTTAAAAATATTGGAAGGAGTAACTAAAAATGATGTATTCAAAAGAAATTGAAGGAATGTGTTCAGTTGCTAAAGGCGTAAATCATGGACCAGCACCAATTCCTGAAGAAGGAAAATGGATTAAATCAAAAGAAATAAAAGATATTTCTGGTTTAACACATGGTATTGGATGGTGTGCACCACAACAAGGGGCATGTAAATTAACACTAAATGTAAAAGAGGGTATTATACAAGAAGCACTAATTGAAGTAATTGGTTG
>Ga0123336_10005612_pt1 | contig 9965 bp, 9 predicted proteins | sample SSSSmetaG_FD_96466 | JGI IMG/M metagenome (GOLD analysis project Ga0123336, IMG submission 96466) | Glacier valley bacterial and archeal communities from Borup Fiord, Nunavut, Canada, to study Microbial Dark Matter (Phase II) - ​SSSS metaG | ecosystem: Environmental > Aquatic > Freshwater > Ice >...
CCAACGGCCCTTCGCTCTGACTGTTCTCGCCTGCATGTTTCGATGTGTACCGTAGCCGCGGAAGCGGTCAGAGCGTGAGGCCGTTGATATAATTCCTTTTAGGCGGGGGTGCTGCTTCGGCAGTCGTGACGCAAGGCTCCCTGGTTCTGGCCGCAGTGCCGTGGCACGTTAGACTTGGGGTGCGCGGGCAGCCGGGCTGCGTGGTCATGACTGAGTGTGTGGGACTCCGCTGGTCAGTGCGATGCCCTTGCAATCTTCGGGCTGCTGGCGGACGTTCGGGTTAGAGAGAAGGAGTCGGGACGTGGCAAAGGGCCAGCAGAAATCCAACCGCGAGGCGAAGAAGCCGAAAGCGACAAAGACGTCGGCAAAGGATGCTGCCGCGAGCACGACACCGCCCCCGCGGCCGGAGCCAGCCAAGAAGTAGGCTGGGTTAGGCATAGTGTTCGTGGTGCCTGGTATTTGGGCGGGTGAGACAATAGCTCGGCCGCGGCGTTGCTGTGCCGGGGCCTGAGCGTTCAGCACAACGGCTGTGTGCAGGGTTACAAAAGCCCTGCGCCGCTGAGCGCGCCGAAGACGCCGAGCATGGTGGTTAGGCCGATGACGACGATTACCGTAATCTTGTAGGTGCCGCGCAGCCGTACGGCGGGCGGCAGGGCGCGTATGCTGAGGGCGACCAGGAAGCCGAGCACCATCGGCAGCAACAGGGCGTTCATAACCTGGACGCCGACGTTGAGGCTGACGAGGTTCGGCCACACCCCGACCAGGACGGCGCAACCGGTGACTGCGACCGCATACAGTCCGTAGAAAGCCTGGGCTTGGCGCGGAGGGAGATTGAGGCTGCGGCGGTAGCCGGTGACTTCACCGACACCCCACGCCAGGGCCAGAGTGGCGACGATGGAGGCGACCATGCCGGCGCCGAGGACACCGGCGCTGAAGACGAGGCGGCCGGCCCCGACGCCGAGGAAGGGGGTCAAGGCCTCGGATAGCTCGCCGACGGTGGATAGGGTTGGGGCATCTGCGCCGGGTGCCGTCGCGTGGCCGATGGTGGCGGCGGTGGCGACGAGGACGGCGGCCATGACGAGCTGCGTGACGACGGCACCTATGGCGGTGTCCCAGCGCGCGATGCGGAGGTGTTCGGAGCGCAGCCCTTTATCGGCCACGGCGGACTGCTGGTAGAAGACCATCCAGGGCATGATGACGGCCCCGATGTTGGCTGCGGCCAAGTAGAGGTAGTCCTTGTTGGCCCATGGGATGTTGACGGCGCCTTGCGCCATCTCGGCAAGGCTGGGCCTTGCAAGCCAGGCGACGACGAAGAAGGCAAGCTCAAACAGGCCCAGGGCAATGGCGATGCGCTCGACCCGGCGGTAGCTGCCGGTGAGGACGACGGCGAGCAGGGCAGCGGTCGCGAGCAGGAGGCTGACGGTACGGGGAATGCCGTAGAGTTCGCCGACGCCGGCGACGCCGGCCAACTCGGTGATGAGGGCGCCGAAGACGGCGACGGCGAGGCCGGCCACGGAGATCCAGGCCCAGACCGGTCCGAAGGTGTCGCGGATCAGTTCGCCGTGGCCGCGGCCGGTGTGAAGTCCGAGGCGGACGGTAAGTTCCTGCACCATGAAAAGAATGGGCATGAGGGCGACTTGGATGAGAAGCAGGCGGTAGCCCCATTGTGCGCCGGATTGTGCGGCGGTGATGATGCTTCCAACGTCGGTGTCGGCGAGCATGACGACGAGGCCCGGGCCGAAGACGGCGGCGTAGCGGCCAAGGCCGGAGGACGGGCTTGCAGTGGTGGCCTGGGTCACGGTGCGTCCTGTCGTATTGCGAGTGCGTCGCAACTACAGGGTCGGGGACGGGCGGGCAAGGTGCGCCGTTGGCCTGCTGGGCGCGCGTCGGCGTTTGGGGGTTGGGCGGCGTTGTGGGCCAGGGGGCGTTGGCGCGGGACTGTGGCAGGGGATGGTTGCGCCGCCGGGCCTTGCCAGCCGGGCTTGGCGCCGCAATACCCGGCGCATGACCCTGCACCTGCATAACAGCCTGAGCCGGCGGACGGAGCCGTTCGTTCCTTTGGACCCGGGGCATGTGCGGATGTACGTCTGCGGGCCTACGGTCTATGACCTCGCGCACGTGGGCAACGGGCGGGGGATGGTGGTGTTCGACGTGCTGGCGCGGGTGCTGCGGCATCTGTTCCCGCGGGTGACGTATGTGCGGAACATCACGGACGTGGACGACAAGATCAACGAGCGGGCGGCGCTGGAGGGTGTGCCGATTGCGGAGGTGACGGCGCGGACGGGCGCGCAGTTTGCGGCTGACATGGTTGCGCTGGGCAACTTGCCGCCGGACGTGGAGCCTCGGGCGACGGCGCACGTGCCTGAGATGATCGAGATGATCGGGCGGCTGGTGGCGTCGGGTTATGCGTATGCGGTGGAGGGGCACGTGCTGTTCTCGGTGGGCAGCTACCCTGGGTATGGGGCGTTGTCGGGGCGGGATCCGGAGGGTCTGCTGGCCGGGGCGCGGGTGGAGATTGCGGCCTACAAGCGGGACGCCGGGGACTTCGTGCTGTGGAAGCCTTCGGCGCCGGCTGGAGCGGGTAGCGCGGACGGGCTTGGGCTTGGCGCGGTGCCGCCGGGCGAGGTCGGGGGGTGCGCGCCGGGCGGCATGCAAGGGCATGCGCCGGGTTGGGACTCGCCTTGGGGGCGGGGGCGGCCGGGATGGCACATCGAGTGCAGCGCGATGAGTTGGCGCTACTTGGGGGAGACGTTCGACATCCATGGGGGCGGGGGGGACCTGCTGTTTCCGCACCACGAGAATGAGCGGGCGCAGAGCTTGTGCGCGCTGCCGGGGAGTGGGTTTGCGCGGTATTGGCTGCACAATGGGATGCTGAATGTGGAGGGAGTGAAGATGTCGAAGTCGCTCGGCAACTTCACGACCATCCGGGATGCGGTGACGGCACATCCGGCGGAGGCGGTGCGGCTGATGCTGCTGCGGGCGGGCTACCGGGGGGTGCTGGAGTATTCGGAGGCGGGGTTGCAGGAGGCCCGGGGGGAACTGGACCGGTTCTACCGGGCGCTGGAGCGGACGCCGGGTTTGGAGGCTGGGGTTGGGGTTGTGCCGCATGACGTGCCGGGGGCTGTGCTGGAGGCGTTGTGTGATGACTTGAACACGCCGGAGGCCTTGGCGGCGCTGCATGGGTTGGCGGACCGGGCGATGGCGGGGGACGGGGCAGCCGCGGCGGGGTTGCGGGCGGGCGGGGCGTTGCTGGGGCTGTTGCAGGCCGAGCCGGCGGCGTGGTTCCGGGGTGGGGACGCCGGGCTGGCGGCGGAGGTGGAGGCGGGGATGGCGGCGCGGATCGAGGCCCGGCGGGCACGGGACTATGCGAAGGCGGATGCGATCCGGGCGGCTTGGCTGGCGCGGGGGGTGGCGTTCGAGGACCGGCCGGATGGGACGACGGGATGGCGCCGGGTTTGAGGAGGTGCGGGTTGCGGCGGCCGTCTGCGGTTCAAGTCAGTCATTGGCTGGGCTGGATGCTTTGGCGGACGGGTTGCGGGTTCGCGGCGTTCCAGTTCCTTACATTGGACCCGGGCATCAATGCTTCCGATCATCCATTGTACACCGACGCCAGGATACCCTAGCTTATGGTGGGAAGCCTGGCTGGATTGGCGGTGGCCTCATCGGCTTTGGGTTGGGTGGCCCGCTGGGGTGCGTTCGCCGCTGCTCGACGCACTGCCGTGCGGGCATGACCCGGGGATGACCCGGGGATGACGGGGCGGGATGGGGGAGCAGCATTGGGGCCGGGAGGGCTTCTGGACCCGGTGGTGATCCTGGTGCGGCCGCAGTTGGCGGAAAACATTGGGGCGTGCGCGCGGGCGATGGGGAACGGGGGGTTGTTCCACCTGCGGCTGGTTGCGCCTCGGGATGGGTGGCCGCAGGAGCGGGCGTGGCGGATGGCGTCGGGGGCGGACCGCATCCTGGACTCGGCGACGGTGCATGGGACGGTGGCGGAGGCGGTGGCGGACCTGCACCGGGTGCTGGCGACATGCCCGCGGCCGCGGGACGTGGTGAAGCCGCTGCTGACGGCGCGGGCGGGGGCGGCGGCGTTGCGGGACGCGGCGGGGCGAGGGTTGCGGGCGGGCGTGCTGTTCGGGCCGGAGCGGGCGGGGCTGGATGCGGAGGACATGGCGCAGGCGGACACGCTGGTGCGGTATCCTCTTGCGCCGGGATTCGACAGCTTGAACCTGGCGCAGGCGGTGATGGTGATGGCGTACGAGTGGTGGGTGGCGGCGGATGGGACCCCGGCTGCGGTGCTGCAGACGGGGGTGAGCCGGGTTGCGGACAAGGGCGTGCTGGACGGGTTCGTGCAGCACTTGGTGGATGAGCTGGACGCGAGCGGCTTCCTGCGGAATGCGCCGAAGCGGGCGGGGATGGTGCGGAACTTGCGGCACCTGTTTCAACGTGGCGAGGCGACGGAGCAGGAGGTGCGGACGTTGCGGGGGGTGGTAGCGATGCTGAGCCGGGGGCGGATGCGGCGGGGCCGGGCGGATGACGTAACGGGAGACGACGCGACGCGAGACGGCGTTACACTGAGTGACGAGCCGGGCAATGGTAAGTAGCTGCAGCGACGGGTATGTTGGCGGCGTCGCACTGGGCGAGGTGGTCCACCGGCCTGTTGCAGGCTTTGACGAGGGTCCGCAAGGCACGGCTGGGGTTGCTGCCGGTGCGGACGTCGCGCACCAGGCCGAGATCGCGGCCGATGATGTCAAGGTCTTCGGAGTAGCTGTTGCACTGGCTACCCGGCTTGAGGGTGGAAGTGCCCCCGGGGTGGCGAGCAGGGCCTCGTTGTTGCCGGATAGCTCGGTGACGGCCGCGAGCAGGGAGGCGGGGCTGCAACGAGTCCTGCTGGCGGCGGCGTGGACCTGTAAGTACTGGCCGGCGATGGTGCAGTAGGCGCGGTCGTTGGCGGTGCCGTTGCGGAAGCTGGAGCACATGGTTTCTACGCCCTTCAGGATGCTAGGGCAGACGGCGTCGGGGATGCCGGGGCTGGCGGCGTACTGCGCGTAGGCCTGCGGGAAGTCGTCGCAGGACGGGATGCCGACGGTGTCTGCAACCCAGCCTGCGCAGGGGGCGAAGGCGGCAAGGATGAAGGCAGGGCGGAAACCGTGAAGGACGGGCACAGGGCGCATGGCGGGTTCTTGTTGCGTAAGCTGGGCTGCTGTGGCGGACGTGCGCCTGACCGGCAAGCCCCAGTCAGGCGCGCCACGGATCGGTCGCGCCCAGCCGTGCCGTAGCGCCTTTGGGATCAGTGGGCCGTGGCAGCGGGCGTGCCGACCACCTTGCGCAGGGTGGCGAGGGTCTTGGTGACAGTGGCCGCGATGGCGAGCGGGACGAACGGGTTGGCGTCCAGTTGCGCGAGCACCGGGTCGGAGGTGAGGAACGCCTCATACTGCTGGATAGACTTCTCAACATCAGCCAGCAGCTTGGCGTGGGTGCCAGCGTCGGTGTTGGCGGACATCGTGGCGAGCTTGTCGGCCAGGGTGTGGTCGAGGCGGCCCAGGACCGGGCCGACCTTGGCCTTGAAGGCGGCGGGGACGGCCTGGGCGGCGGGCTGGCCCTCGTAGTGCTGGGCAACGGCGGCCTGGAGCTTGGCGACCTCGGCCTCAATGTGCTTGCGGGTGGCGGTCCAAGTAGCGCCGGCCTTGGCGAAGGTGGCCGCGGCAGGGTTGGCACTGGAAGGAGCGACGCCGAGCGAAACGGCGCTAGAGGGGGCGCCCAGCAGGCGCTCCAGGGTGTCGGTCTCCTTGGCGGCGACGGCTAGGTCTCCGGCCTTGAGGGCGGCCTGGGCGGCGCGTGCAGCGGTGGCCATGGCGTCGGTGCCGGGCGCCTTGGGCTGGCTGGTCAGGCGCTTGACGAGAGCGGTCAGGTGGGCGGTCAGCGCCGCGGCGTCGGTCGAGGCATTTGCGGGTGCGGTCGCCGTGATGCTGGCTGGATTCGGGCTGGCGGCGCCGGGTGCGGCGGCCGGGGCGGCGCCTGTTGCGGTGGGTGCGACGGGGGGCTGTGCAGGGGCAGCGGCGTCCTGCGCGGCCGGTGCACTGGCCTCCTCGTCAATGGTGGCGTCCACGCTGATGTCGCACTTGCCGAAGCCGGCCTTCTTGAGGTGTTCCAGCATCTTGGGGCGGAGGGCGCTGGGGGCTTCTTTGTTCACGGTGAAGTGGATGGTGGCGTCACCTTCGCCGATGCTGGCATGGCCAAAGCGCAGGGTGCCCATGTCCAGCTCGACCTTGGCGGCGGCGGCAGCGGTCTTGAGCAGGGCGCCGAGCTTGCGGCCCTGTATCTTCTTGTCGAGCAGGATGATGCCCTGCTTGTCTTTGGTCAGGGCCAGGGCGCAACCGACGGGCTGGCGCTTGGAGAGATTGAGGATCGGCTTCATCTCCGCCAGTGACATGATCGCCTCTGCGCCGTCGTTCTTGGCCATGGGATGTCCTGGTGGTTTGTGTCCGGTGCCGGGGATGGCGGGCTGGGACATTGGGTTGCTAGGGAAGGCTGGCAGCCTGTGCCGTCAGAGGGCTAGCAGGAGCCATATCTCTGGGTTGGCCGCGACGAACGCACCCAGGGCCGCCAGGGCTGCGGCGAGCGTCAGCTCGGCAGTCTGGGCCGGCGTGGGCGGGCGCCAGTTGGCGGCGGCGTTGCGGAGCGCCTCGCCGACCTCCACGGCCCAGCCCGGGTCCGGCGCGCCGACGGGCCGCGGCGCGGGCGCCCCGGATGGGTGGGGAGCAGAGACGCGCTCGAACTCCTTCAGCTCCCAGTCCAGCAGACGCTTCTTCAGTTGCGGGCTGGATTCGATGTCCCGCAGGAGCTGCATCAGGACCTTGGGATCGGGGGACCGCTGCGCGGCCTCGATCCGCTGCAGCAGGTCCTGGATCCACTTGGGCGTGTTCTTCTTGCTGATGGGAACGGTGAAGGTGACTGCGCCCTGGGCGGCCACCACGGGCTTCACGCCGGGCTTGTTGACCGTGCTGAGGCTGGCGGAGGTGGAGAAGATGACCGGCGCGTTCTTGTCCACGGCCGGGATCGGCCGCTTCCCAGGCTGCTTGATGGCGGCCGTGCCGTCGGCGACCTGCTTGACCGCGTCGGCGTCCGTGGGGGTCCTTCCGCGCGTGTTGTTCACGGCTTGCAGGGTTCCGGTGACGCCCAGGGCGGTGTTGCCGGGGCCGGGGAAGCTGATCGTGGCGGTGTTGGTGAAGCCGCCGAACCCGACGTTGATGCGATCGGCGGGATCGAGGGGGAAGTTGCTGAAGTGGGACGCCGTGACGCCGAGCTGGTTCTTGGTCGTGGCGCCTCCGAGGGTGGGGCCTGCGTCCTCTCGGAGCGGAGGGCTGGTGATGGTCGCGGTCCGCGTGGGCACGGAGCGGCCCATGATGGGCGACATGGAGCCGATGAACTCCGCGCTCACGGCGTCGGACGCCTTCGGGACGCCGGACGTTGTGATGCGACCGACAAGGAAGTATTGCTCCTTACCTTTGTTCCGCCCGCGGCCGACGCCCACTCCGCCGCCGACGCCGACGGGCTGTCCCGGGATAGGGACGGACCCGCCGCCGACGATCTGGGTCACGTAGTTCAGGCCGGGCTTGCCGACGGCCGTCGGCTGGGCGGGCGTGCCCGGCGGTGCGGGCGGCTTCGGTGCGGCGCCTGGCGCCACCCCGGCAGCGGAGGCGACCTCGATCCCTAGGACAGTGCGCATCCAGGCATCCCTTTCAGGGTGCGGCGCGCGCTTGGCGAGGGATTGTGACCCGGACATGGCTTCTCCTAATGCGGTGGGGTGGCCGAATGCTTCGGGGTCTTGGTGCGTCCTGGGCGTGCGCGGCGGCGGCGTGGAGCGGGCGCTTGGGGGGGCGGTGCCCCGTTTGCGCAAGCTGGGTTCGTTGTCCTCCCGTGCCGCACCCTATGGACCGGGCATCGCTACCCTGGGTGCCGTGCGTTGCGGAGATACAACCGATTTACGACGGTTCGCGCAAGGTGCGGCGGCCGCGGGCCGCTAGCCGGGCCGGTCGAGCTGGCGGGCGAGGCGGCGGGACAAGAGCCAGCCGATGATGGCGGAGGCGGGGCCGCCGATGATGATGGGGATGAAGCCGAAAGGCTGGCCGCGGACCATGAGGTCCATGCCGATGCCGAGCATGGCGCCGCCGATGAGGCCTCCGGTGACGCCGGAGGAGATGCCGAGCCAGATGATGTCGCCGCGGGTTACCATGGGGCGGAGATGCGGTGGTTTGCGGGAGTTGGCAAGGGAGGGGTGGGTTGGCTGCGGCGGAGCCGAGGTCCAGTGTGGGTGCATGAGCGACCATCCTGGCCTCGCCGGGCCGCGTTCTCCGCCGAAGCATCTGACTGACCTGCATTGGCCTGGTACTCCGCGGCCGGCGGCGCTTCTGGGTGCGGCGCTGGGGTGGCTTATACTATCCGCCGTCGGTTCGGTCGTTATGGCCGTGGTTATCCTGCGTGCGCTGGCAGTGGCGGGATGGTTCCCGGCCGGGCTGTCCGGGCGGACGGTCGGGCTGCTGGCATTGCCACTGTAGCAGGGGTTGATGGCGCTTGGGGCGGTGCGGCAGGCCTGGCGGGTGGGGGACGGCGACTTGCGGGCCGGTCTGGGATGGCGGCCGGTTCGGCGGTGGCGGGTGCTGGGACTGCTGCTGGGGTGTGTGGTGCTGGAGATCGTGGTGCAAACGGCGCTGGCCGCCGTGTCCCCAGACTTCAAGGCGTTCTTCCGTCAAGCTGAGGCTTCGCAGGACGCGACGTTCGAGGGCATGCCTGCGTTCTGGAGCCTGTGGGTCACGGTGATCGGGGCGCCGGTGGCGGAAGAGCTGTTTTTCCGGGGCTGGCTGTGGGAAGGGCTGCGTCCGCGCTGGGGGGCCTGGGGGACGGGTGTGATGACGGGGCTGCTGTTCGTGCTGATGCATGGGGCAGGTGGCGAGTGGCGGCTATTGCCGTTGCTCGTCCCGGCGGCGGTGGTGCTGAGCGTGGCGCGAGAGGTGTGCGGGTCGGTGCGGGCGTCCATGGCGGTGCATGCGTTCGGCAATGGGCTTGCCTCGCTCGCACTGCTGGGCGGCGGTGCGGGCTGACGGGAACATTGACTTCGGCGGGCGGGGTGCGCTAGGTGCCGGGTACTGCCGGGAACGTGGACGCGCCCCTTGGGGCGTGCGCCCGCCGAGTTGGCCTGGGCGTTTGCTTGGGGCGGCTTGGCCTACCGGTGCAACAAGCACCTGCATCCCCGGGCTGAACGGGGCGGGGCACATAGAATGAAGGAGGCTGCGCATGACCAAGCGCGCCGAAAGCAAATATAAGATCAACCGCCGCCTGGGCGTCAACCTGTGGGGCCGGGCGAAGTCGCCGATCAACAAGCGCGAGTATGGGCCGGGCCAGCATGGGCAGAGGCGCAAGCAGAAGCCGACGGACTTCGGCATCCAGTTGATGGCGAAGCAGAAGCTGAAGGGCTACTACGGCAACATCGGCGAGAAGCAGTTCCGCAAGTACTACGACGAGGCGGTGCGGCGGAAGGGCGACACGTCCGAGAACCTGATCGAGCTGCTGGAGCGGCGGCTGGATGCGGTGGTGTACCGGATGAAGTTCGCGATCACTCCGTTTGCGTCGCGGCAGTTCGTGAACCACGGGCATGTGACGGTGAACGGGAAGAAGGTGAACATCTCGTCGTTCCTGGTGAAGGACGGAGATGTGATCGAGGTGCGGGAGAAGTCGAAGCAGTTGGCGGTGGTGCTGGATGCGTCGCAGTCCGGGGAGCGGGACGTGCCCGATTACCTGGAGGTGGACCACCGGGCGATGAAGGGCCGGTTCGGGCGGGCGCCGAAGCTCACGGATGTGCCGTTCCCGGTGACGATTGAGCCGAACCTGGTGGTGGAGTTCTACTCGCGCTGAGGCGGGGTGCATCTGATTCGTGCGTGGGCGCCGGGGCTGGACCCCGGCGCTTTGCG
>Ga0123336_10005613_pt1 | contig 9964 bp, 9 predicted proteins | sample SSSSmetaG_FD_96466 | JGI IMG/M metagenome (GOLD analysis project Ga0123336, IMG submission 96466) | Glacier valley bacterial and archeal communities from Borup Fiord, Nunavut, Canada, to study Microbial Dark Matter (Phase II) - ​SSSS metaG | ecosystem: Environmental > Aquatic > Freshwater > Ice >...
CAACCTTATTAAGGTTATAATAAATATAATCACTTACTTCTTTATGGGATATAATATTACAACCCTCATCGCTTACAAGAATATCACCAATTTTTTCTCTTTTAATACCTAATCCCATTAAAGTACCCAAATAATCTCTATGAGAGAGCGCTTCTGCAGATTTTACTTTTACGTTAAGAACTTTGATAGGATTCTCGCCCTCTGAAAAAAAAGGTTCAATAGGATAAAAGAAGGCTACAGCTCTCTCCGCACCTTCATACCCGCCATCAAGTTCGTATGTTACTTCATCCTGTAAATCCATTGCTTTCTCTAAAATATGTTGTTGACTTGGATCTAAAAAATCACTATGCGTAACCTCTTTAGATCTGGAAGCACGGATAGCTCTGTCCACTATCTTTGAAAGGAGCAACCGGTCTTCCTGCTTTACAGCATATTTCAAAATCTTTTCTCTATTAAACATTAAAATTAGCCCCTAAAGATTAAAAACGTAACAGTAGAGTAATGATTATATTTCGAACTACTCCAATTAGCATAAATGCTACAATTGGAGAAAAATCCATCATGCTATTACCACCAATAGGAGACTTGTTTAAAAGTGCCCTTACTGGACTTAAAATTGGCTCAGTAACCTGATATAACAACCTAGTAAACTGGTTATTAGGCAGTGGTATCCATGATAATAGGACCCTAGCTAATATAGCATACTCCATTATTTTAAACAACAAATCAATTGCTCTAATTACTACCATACTCATTAAAAGCCTCCATTATTTAGCCCAAGAAAAAGCCGCCTTATTTTTAAGGCTATCCTTGGTATCCCCCATCAAATCAACATTACTTGGGGCAACTAGGAAAATAGTGTTGGAAACCTTTTGTATATTTCCATCTAACGCAAATATTGAACCACTTAAGAAGTCAATAATTCTCTGAGCTTCTTCTTTTTCAACATCTTCTAGATTAATAACCACTGGTTTTTTATTTTTAAGGTGGTCACAAATATCCTGTGCATCTTCAAACTTTTGAGGTTGCATAACTACTACCTTGAATTGTGATGTTTGATGCATACTTACAACCTTGTTCTGTTGTTGCTGTCTTTTAAGGCTATGAGAAATGAAAGCTGGCTGCTGAATATCTTCCTTTTCTTGGGATGTTTCATTTAGTTCAATCTCTTCCTCATCTTCGTCATTTTCCCAACCAACAAAGTTTAAAACCTTGTTCAATAACTGTGCCATATAAAGAACCTCCCTACTTATCTTTTGTATTTGTTAATATATCTAAAGGCCTATTCGGCATTCTTTAGCGTTTTCCAAAAAGTTTAGTTCCAACTCTTATCATGTTTGAGCCTTCTTCTATTGCTACTGTAAAATCATTGCTCATTCCCATAGATAGGAAATCCATACTAACATTATGGATTTTTTCATTGTCAATGTCAACAGCCAATTTCTTTAATCCCCTGAAGATAGGTCTTGTCCCGTTATTATCAGTAAAAAGTGGGGCTACGGTCATTAGGCCTCTAACCCTAATATTCGGGAAATCAGAAAGTTGTCCTATAAAATCAATTGCTTTGGAGGGCTCAATCCCGGATTTTGTCTCTTCACCAGAAACATTTACTTCTACAAGGACATCCATTATTTTCCCAGTATTCTTTGCCCTTTTCTGTATTTCCTGGGCAAGTTCAATTCTATCTACAGAATGTATCATTGTCACTTTATCAATAATATATTTTACCTTGTTAGTCTGTAACTGACCAATTAAATGCCATCTGGTTTCTTTGCTAAAAGAGTCATACTTCTCGCAGATCTCTTGTACTCTGTTCTCACCAAGGTCTAGAACTCCGAGAGATGTTATTTCTTTAATTCTATCAACTTCAACAGTTTTAGATACCGCTATTAATACTATATCCTCAGCTCTTCTGCCACTTTTCTTCGCTGCTTCATCGATCTGGCAAAGAACCTTTTCGTAATTATCCTTTATACAGGTGTTAATTATCATTTTTCTATCAACTGCCCTTCCTGTATGTTTTGGGGATTCACTAAATAATTATCATAACGTGAAATAATGCCTTTCGAAGGGTCTTTTGATGAGGCTATTATTGCAGATTCCTCATCAGCCTCAACAACGGTAACTTCTTTTGAAGTAGCGTAATTCGCCTTTAAAAACATTACTCTAGCAGTACCGTTTACCTCATTATAGTCAACTAGGCTTTTTCGTGGAATTTTAAGTCCACTACTTGCTTTCTCTATTATGTCTATATTAACCCTTCTATATGAGGCAGTTTCATTAATTCCCTTTTCTGTTTTAAAAGCAACTAGGCATTTTCCGTTATCTGGGTCTGAAATATTGTAAACAACCCCTTCGTATATCTTACCTACCTGACTAATTCTAATATTTTCAGTAGTTTTGCCTACTTGAAAGGTCGCTGCTTTGTCTTGAGGTAATTCAACTATAATATACTGCTCAATCCCTTTTAGCAGCTTGAATACTGGCTTGTCCTGCTCTGCCGAAAGCGCATTTCCCTTTACTTCCTTAAATACTGGCTTTAAAGACTCATATTGATCAACAGTTAAATTAGCTATTTTGTCCACTCCAAGAGCACTTTCTGTTCCATCTATAGAATATGATACTATTCCAGGAACTGGTGCATAGATTTGCTTTGTATAAGAGTTAACCAAACTTTGAAGCTGTTCTCTCTCTTTAACTAGCTGTTGAATCTTAGTATCTGTACCACCAGTTCCACCTAATATATCGGCTTTCTTTTCTATTAATTTATCGATATCTTGTCTCAGAAACCATGATGTATCAGTATTTCCAACATTGTCCGCCAAAAGTAAAAGTTTTAATTTGGAATAGATATCACCTTCAACTTTTGAGATATCATCACTAAATATCTCTTGAGCTTTAACCTTTTCATTTTTTGCCTTTAAGATCTCAATATCCTTTTTTCTCAAATCATCAAGAGCTCCAACAGAACTATCTTTAAGTAGTGTTGCTATAGCCTCACCCGATGCCGCCTTCTCACCAGATGAAACATTAATAACAAATCTTCCTGTGAATGGGGAGTTAATCACCACTTCATCTCTAATAATTAGTCCCTCAACCTCTATGGTTTCTTCTATAGAGCCGTCTGTAAGCATATCAGTCTGAATTTTATCTCCGTAAATCCAGTGAAAAAAAGATGGAATATATAGTGCTACGAAAACAAATATAACAAATACTAAAGCCCTATTTTTCTTTTTGGGAGACTTTTCTTCAGTTTTCATATAAATACCTCCAAAAAGCAGAAATTAAATATCTATTATACCCATATTAACCATTTTCTGAACTGCTATCATCACTCCAACCTTTACGTGTTCATAAACAAGTCCACCCTGCATATAAGCCGTATAAGGAGGTTTTATAGGACCATCTGCGCTAAGTTCGATTGAAGAGCCCTGAATAAATGCTCCAGCCGCCATTATTACAGGGCTGTCATATCCAGGCATATCCCACGGTTCGGGAGTAACAAATGCATCAACTGGTGAGCCCTTCTGAATCCCTTGACAAAAAGCAATCAGACTATCGGGGTTTCCAAACTTAATTGCTTGGATAATGTCACTTCTTTTTTCTCTTGGTGATGGTGAAGTCTCAAATGAGAGCTTTTCCATGATTGCTGCACAAAAGACAGCACCCTTAAGGCTTTCTGCCACAACATGAGGAGCCATAAACAACCCTTGCATCAGAAGTCTGTTGTTTCCCAAGGTAGGTCCAACCTTTTTTCCAAGACCTGGTGTTGTAAGCCTGTAAGCAGTTTTTGTAACGTATTCTTCCTTGCCTACTACATAGCCACCAGATGGAGCAAGTCCTCCTCCTGGATTTTTGATAAGAGAACCAGCCATAATATCTACACCTACTTCAGTAGGTTCTATATCCTGTACAAATTCTCCATAACAATTGTCTGCCATAACAATTATGTCTTTTCTGATATTTTTAACAAAGTTGGCTGCTTTTCCTATTTCCTCAACTGTAAGTGCAGGTCTCCATCCATAACCTCTTGACCTCTGAATCAGGACCATTTTTGTATTCTTATTTATTGCCTCTTCAATTGCCTTGTAATCTATTGAACCATCTGGTTGCAAATCAACCTGTCGATAGGAAACTCCAAATTCCCTTAGTGATCCATTATTACTTCCTCTTATTCCAATTACCTCTTCAAGAGTATCATATGGCTTTCCAGTTATTGATAAAAGCTCATCATTTGGTCTCAGATTTCCAAAAAGGCATATAGCCAAAGCCTGTGTTCCTGCTACGATTTGATGTCTTACAAGCGCATCTTCAGTTTTAAAGACATCTTTGTATATTCCATCAAGTACTTCTCTTCCCCTGTCATCATAGCCATAGCCTGTGGTGCCTGAGAAATGAGTATCACTGACATTATTAACCTGCATAGCTCTTATTACTTTGAGCTGATTAAATTCTCTTGTTTTGTCAATATCTAAAAACGTATCCTTGATGTTTTTTTCAACTTCAAGTGAAAGGTCAACAACGCTTTTTTTTATATTAAATTCCTTAAGTAGTAGTTCATTTAATTTTTCGTTCATTTATTTCTCCTTGGTAATAAGCTTTGTTTTAAGCAATAATATTAATTTATTGTACCATAATTTTCATCAAAGTGAAAATGGGTTTGCAATATTGCCTTGATTTTGAAACCCCACTATAATATCATACCCTATATACTGAATTTCCAACTTTGTCATTAAGGATAACTTAAAGGAGACTTCCAACCTTGTCATTCTGAACGTAGTGAAGAATCTCTATTTACTTACTAAGTCTCTAAACAGATCCTTCGTTTTACTCAGTATGACATAAACAACCTTGTTGTCATTTAGGATAACTTAAAGGATAGCCTGGTTCAATATTACGTTATTAAAACTAGGAGAAAATATAATGATACTTAAATATATAGTTTTGGAACAGGAAAATGGCCGAACCGCTAAATGGCTTTTAAAAAATAGATTAGAGCTTTCGGGACGACTTATTAATCAACTGAAATTTGACTCAAAGATCTTAGTAAACAAAACTCCAGTACATGTAAATCATATCACTTCTGAAGGTGATGTTTTAGAAGCAGTGATCGAATTCGATGAAGAGTCAGATAATATGGTCCCACAAGAAATGCCCCTGGACATAATTTATGAGGATTCTACGTTAATAGCGTTAAATAAATCGTCTAATATTGTGGTACATCCTACCTCCTATCACCCAGATGGTACTTATGCGAACGGACTTGCTGCTTACTACAAAAGCCAAGGTGAACACACTAAAATAAGACCTGTATCAAGGTTGGACCGCGATACCACTGGTGTAATCGTATTTGCTAAAAATCCTTATATTCAAGAAAGGCTCATTAAACAAATGCAAACTGGCGAGTATGTAAAAAAATATCTAGGTGTAGTATGGGGAGATATTGAGAAAGATTCTGGATCAATTAACCTCCCTATAGCCAGAATGCCAGGAAGCATAATTCTCCGCCATATCTCAGATGAAGGTGCCATATCAATTACTGATTATCAAGTAAAAAAAAGATTTCAAAATGCAACACTACTAGAGTTTAGGTTGAAAACTGGTCGTACTCACCAAATAAGAGTGCATTGCCAGGCCATTGGTCATCCTCTTATTGGTGAAACCCTTTACTCTGACATTACAACCGATTTAATTAGCAGACAGGCACTTCATTCTTATTATACTAGCTTCATTCATCCGGAAACAGGTAAATTATTAGAGCTTAATGCCCCACTACCTGCGGATTTCAAGGCGTTACTAAATGCGCTGTAGGTTTATTTTTATCTCCCTTCGATGCGAGAAATAATTTGGCAATAATTTACATGCATTCCTCTCAATGCTAATATTATATTTATATACAAAAGAGCACTATTTACTTACGAGGGGGATAAAAATGGAGATACTTAAGGATAAATATTCTATAACAGAGCTAAGTCAGCGACTTGGCATAACTGACCATGCCCTTAGATATTACGAAAAGGAGTTTTGTCTTAAAATACCTAAGGATGGAAGGGGAAGGCGTTACTATACAACGGACATGGCAAATTTGATGTATAAAATTAAGGCCATGAGAGATGATGGTCTAGAAATTAAGGCAATTAGAAAGATCTTTAACGAAGAGGATTATATACAAGAGCCTCCTCCTGTTATATCCGATTCAGTGGAGGTAAGCATTGAAACAAGGCAACACAGTCAATTAACTCCTGAGTTAACACTTTTTTTCGATGACTTCAAAAATCAAATTACTGATAGCATTTCTTCCGAAGTTATGTACAGTAGAGAACAGTTGACAGCAGAATTAAATAAAACAAAGTTGGAGTTAGGTGCATGTATGGAAAATGGTATGAGAAAAATCGAAAGCAAGATGGACAGACATTTCACAGATGTAGATAAGGCTTTAGGTTTATGGAGAGAGAAAAATAATAAAAATTTTATAAATAGATTATTAGGTAAGTAGATTATTCTAGATTTGCGCTGAAAAAGGGGTAGTTTTAGAAGCTACCCTATTTTATCGTTTTCTTTTAAATAGAAAAATGTTTTAACTGACTTAAATCCATACTTATTACTCATAATAATCTGTTCTGTACTTCCAACAAAAAGAACTCCACCAAACTTTAAAGACTTATTAAATCTTTCATAAATAAAATTTTTCGCTTCCTCGGTAAAATAGATTAGCACATTTCTGCAAACAATTAAATCATTTTCACTTGGATATGCATCTGCGAGAAGATTGAGTTGTTTGAAATCGATACACTTTTTAATTTCATCTGAAATTTTATACATTCCCTCTTCTACAGAAAAAAAATTATTTAGAAATTCTTTTGGTAGACTTTCAACACTTTTATACCCATATATACCAGTTTTCGCCTTATTTATCGCCTCTTTATCAATATCAGTTGCAACTATCTTTATACTGGTCAAAGGCATAAATTTGCTCAAAACCATAGCCAAAGTGTATGGTTCATCTCCTGTTGAACAGGCAGAACTCCATATCTTAAGAGTCTTATTATTTTTCAACAGCATTGGAATAATTTCAGTCTCTAAAACCTTCCATTGCTCCGGGTTTCTATAAAACTCTGATACATTTATTGTAAGATAATTTATAAATTCATTATAAAGTTGCTTATCAAGCTTGATAGCATTAACATATGTATTGTAATCTGCAAACTTATTTTTTTCTATTAGAGCGTCTATTCTTCTTTTCATTTGCTTTTCTTTGTACAAGGTTAAGTTAATGCCAGTCATTTTGTAAATCTCTTTTTTAAAGCCTTCATAGTCCATCAATGCTTCCTCCAACTTACGTCAATAAGACTTTTTTATTAAGATTATACTTTCAAAAGCAATAGAATTATCGCACTCAAGTTAAAACAAACACATACGAGATATAGAACATACACTGCCTGTTTCTGAGAAAGGCCTTTTGCCAGAAGCCTGTAATGTACCTGACTTGCGTCCCCAACATAAATTGGTTTTCCTTCCTTTATCCTGTTAAATACAACAAATATGTTGTCAAAAATAGGTAGTCCAAGGGCTAATATTGGAATAAATATAGATATTACTGTTGTCTGTTTAAATGCGCCATCAATTGAGATAATACCTAGCATAAACCCTAAAAAAGTAGCACCTGCATCTCCCATCAAAATTTTTGCAGGAAACTTATTATAATATAGATATCCGAGGCATATCCCTACTAGGGTTATTGACATCAAGGCTGAAACATCCTGCCCCTTTGCCAGTGCCACAACAAATAGTGTGCAGGCAGTTATACAGGAAATTCCTCCTGCAAGCCCGTCCAATCCATCAGTAAAATTAATAACAGTTGTAACACCAAAAAGCCAACAGATAGTGAGAGCAAACTGTATCCATGTTGGTAGATTTATGAAAGTGCCATTAAATGGATTTGTAAAACCTTGAATTGATATCCCTGCTAGATATACCAATATACATGCTGAAACTTGAACTAGCATTTTCGGCAATGCCTTCAAGTCATTTCCTCTAATTTTATACCAATCATCAACCATACCTATACCAAATATCAATAATGAGCTGCCAAATAAAAGTAATGATCGTAAGCTAAAATCCTTGATAAAGGAAAAGTAAAGTATCCAAAAACATAAAAACATCCCGACAGCTGCAAGGTATGGTTTTGGCTCTTTATGTACCTTCCTTTCCTGATCCGGTTTAGGTTTTTCTGTATAGTCTATTTTAAAAGCAAGCTTACGGAGTAAAGGAGTAATTATTAATAAGAATGCCAATGAAAACATGAATGCAAAGAAATAAATCATTATTGTCTTGTCCCCCTAAAAAGTCAACTATCTGACTTAATAACTCAAAAATAAATAGCTTAAAGCTACTACACCTAATTTAAACCCGAATCACGCATTACTGTAGATTTATTAAAATGTAATTATGCATGATCCTAATATAACTAATTTATACTATATATATTAATTTTTCAAGCTTTATAAACAAATCAATATTTCCCAGACCTTCTAGGCATGACTAGAATACCAAAGTATCAGTGTTTAATTCAGCTTCTCCCGTCTCCTCATTTATTGGAATAACAAATTCTTCTTTAACATCATCATAGAAATTATAGTCATTTTTATATGGTGAATAAGTGTTTACATAAATCAGATTATTCTTAGTATCAAAATGCAACAGTCTGAAATACCCTGCTCCACCTTCAGCATTAAATTGATAATTAGCCATCATTTCATAAAAAACATGATCATTGCTTCTTTTTACATTTATGACTGCTCCTCCATAATGTCCACTTAATACCATGAAAACATTTTTGTTTTGCGTTATTATCTTATCATAAATAGCATTACCTTGCTCAACATAGGTTCCCTTTCCACTAATGTATCCATGGGTACATACTATAGCTTTACGATCTGAGTATTTTTTTAGAACTTCATTTGACCAATTGTAAGTACTATCGTTTAATCCCCAACCAATATACAAAATTATAAAATCCTGTTGACCTGCTGTAACCAAATCATAATGGTCTCGATTATTATTTGGAGAAGCTCCGAAACTTGATTTATTCTTAAATCTTTTTTCACCGAAATATTCATAAAACTGCGAGTAATTAAATGCAGTATGCCCTACATCATGGTTCCCTGCCAAAACTCCATATGGTATTCCTGCTTTGTCTAGAACCTTCATGCTTTGGTCAGCATTTTTCCATTGATTTGCATCATCCATATTATCAACTAGGTCGCCAGTATGAATTGCATAGATTATTTTTTGATCCTTCTGATTACCAGCAATGTATTTAGTTATATCATTATAAATTTCTGGGTAACTTGCGGAATAGTACTGCGTATCAGATAGCCATGCAAATGTATAATCATAATCGCTTTTCTTAGGTATTTTCCCTTTTAAAATGCTGTTTTTCTGCGCAGTTCCAATGATAATATTTGCAACTGAGTCCTTTACCATAGTATTTGTATCAAGGTCTGCATTAATAGTTAGATTTACATCAGTTCTATCAAGATTGTAGTTTAGCAAAACCCAGCTATTCCTAGCATAGTCCCATCCATACATATCAACAGTTCTGTTGGAAATACCCTGCCACTGTACCTGGAAAGTTGATTTACCAGTCAAGTCCTTGTCAATCTTAAGCTTATATCTCTGGTATATAGAAGATTTCTGTGAGGTTGTAGATAAAGTCTGTTTGTCTTCTCCACTTATTCTATAATATTGTTCCTCTGTAAGAGCTTTCTCTCCAGTCTGCTCCAAGTTGGAAGTATTAAGTTCAACTATATCTCCAGTTGAGTAGCCCTCAAGAATATTTAAATTCTTAATTTTTTTTGTCAACAGGCTGGTTTCGACAGAATCATTAGACTGAGCATTAGCACTTTGTTCTGATTCTATATTCTTGTCTTTAAAGCTATTAAAAAATAAGTATACAAATCCG
>Ga0123336_10005614_pt1 | contig 9963 bp, 9 predicted proteins | sample SSSSmetaG_FD_96466 | JGI IMG/M metagenome (GOLD analysis project Ga0123336, IMG submission 96466) | Glacier valley bacterial and archeal communities from Borup Fiord, Nunavut, Canada, to study Microbial Dark Matter (Phase II) - ​SSSS metaG | ecosystem: Environmental > Aquatic > Freshwater > Ice >...
CCCCAGCGCGCCCGGCCCCCTAACCGCGCCTGACCTCACCCCAACCCCGCGCCTGACTTGCCACGTGCGGGTCGGGGGTGCCCTGACTCGTGCCCTGCTTCCTGGTTTCCGGCGTATCCAGCGGCGCGGTTGGTCAGGTATCAATGCCCAGCACGCGCTTGACTTGGTAGAGCATCAGCGACAGCATATCTTTGCCGAGTTTGACCCGGCGCAGGTCGGCATCTTGCCAGGAGAGGCTGTCCTGGGCGGGGGAGGGGTAGACGGTCAGCCCCGCGTCCTGCGCGATCAGCGTGGCGCGTTTGATGTGATAGGGTTCCGTGACCAGGATCACCGTCTGCCAGCCGTGCGCGCGTAGGATCACGCGGCTATTGTGGATGTTTTGAATGGTGTCACGCGACTGGTCTTCTTGCTGGATGGCCGCTGCCGGTACGCCGTCTGCTTGCAGCCGCTCGGCCAGCGCTGACGCTTCGCTGCGCTCCTCCTCAACGGCACCGCCCGACGTGATCACCTGAGCGGCCAGCCCCTGGCGATAGAGCGCGGCGGCGTGGTCGGCACGGGCGCGGATGCAGGGGCTGGGCTGGCCCGGCGGTCCGCCATAGATGCTACAACCCAGCACGAGGATCACATCGGCGCGAACGGCTTGGTCGTCCTCCGCGCCCAGGCGGACATAGGCTAGGTCGCCCAGCGGCCAGAGGATGAGCAGCAGCAGCCCCAGCCCCAACCCCCGGCGGACCCAGCGCCCGCCCCCGCCGCGTCGCGGGCCGCGATCAGCCGGCGGCATGACGGATGAGCGACTTGGCGTGCCGATAGATGCGGGCGGCGGCGGTGAGTTTGAGGGCGTATTTTTGCAACGACTCGCCGGCTTCCATGCCTACGCGGTGGAGCAGATAGGGATTGGTGCGGCCCAGCACGTTCAGCCCGGCAACCATTGTACACGCGCCGGCCAGGCCCGCCGCCTGCACCGCCGCCACGGCGACCGGGCTGATCGCGTGCGCTTTGCCGTTGGGATAGCAGAAGATCGGTAGCGGGTGCGGGATATGCGCCAGCAGGTCGGCCCACGACCCAGTGACTTCGGCCCGCACCCGTTCGGGCGTGATCTGCGCCAGGATCGGATGGCGCTGCGTGTGCGGGCCAATCGCCACGCCGCCGGAGGCCAGCGCGGCCACATCGTCCCAATCCAGCAGATAGCGCAGCGCGGGCGGGGCCACATCGCCCTGCGCCACCACACGCGCGATAAGCCCGGTGGCTTCGGCCTCCGGCAGGCGCTCAACGCGCACGACCAGCCGGTTGAAGGCGTGGCGACGGGCGGCGGGGGTGTCCAACGGCAACCAGCCACTACCAGGCACCTCGATAGTCGGCTGGGCGGTTCGCATCACGGTATGATACACCGCATCCCACCAAAAGGCGGCCTCTGGCGTGCCGGTGAAAGCGGTGGGGATAAACAGCGTGACCGGCAGGCCCAGCCGTTGCAGGATGGGCAGCGCGGTGTCGCGGAAGCAGCGATAGCCGTCATCGAAGGTGATGACCAGGGCGTGCGGCGGCAGGCTGTAGCCCTCACGCAGCGCCCGCACTACGTCCCAGGCCGCTACCACGGTGTAATGTTCCGCCAGATGGCGCATCTGCTCCTCAAAGTCGCTGGGATAGGCATCAATCAACGAATCGGCCAGATCGGGATTGCCGGGCGCGGCGATGCGATGATAGGCGATCAGCGTGACGGTCGATTCCATGCCTTACCTTCCTTTCCCGGCTAAGTGGGCGGGAGTCGGCGGCGCGGTGCGGGCGATTTGCCGTAGGGCAACAATCAGCGCGACTTGCAGCCACAGCATATAGAGATACGCGCCGTGTAAAAACAGGCTGCTCACTAAATAGCCGAACAAGCTAATGCCCAGCCAGACGGTCAAATCGGCTTGGGCCGTATCGCCCACGGCGCGGAAGCGGCGGTGCGCGGCGCGCAAGGCCCGGCCCACCGCCAGCAACGCGCCCCCAACCACCAGCAGGCCCAGCAGCCCATGCTCGGCGGCGACCTCCAAGTAGAGGTCGTGCGGGGGGATGCCGGTGGACTTGTAGGCTAGGTTGCTCCCCGCCAGATAGTCCAACTCGTGCAGCGGATAGTTTTCGCGTCCCACGCCGACCAGCGGGTGATCGAGAAACATGGCAATGGCGGCCTGAGTTGCGCCGGCGCGCCCGCGAATCGAGGCTTCGTTATAGATGGTCTGTGTATTTCCCGTAGCGGTATCGAGGATCGTGGTCAGCCGGTCCAGGTAGCCGGGCGGCAGCAAAGGCAGCGCAAGCAGCAGGCCCACGGCTCCCGCCGCCAAATAGAGCGGGTTCGGGCGTTTGTAGATCGCTGCCGCCGCGAACACCGCCAGCAAGGCCAGCGCGTCACCGCGCGAATAGGTATAGACGATAGCCAGAGTCAGGATCGCCGTGCTGCCCAGCCCAGCCAGCCGCGCCGGTCGGCTGCCTCCCGCTGTCGTCAGGTAGAGGCCGAGCGGCAGCACGATCAGCAAGAACTGGCCGTAGTAGTTAGCATCACCGAAATTGCCGCCGGGCCGTGGCGCGTCATTACCCCCGCTGATCTCGCTGACCCGCCATAAGCTGAACCCGCCCAAGTCATTAGTGGTCTGCCCGGTCGCGGATTGGTACACCGTCAGCAGGGCCAGGGCCGTGCCGAAGGCCAACAGCGCCCACAGAATGCCGCGCAGGCGCGTCGGATTGGTCACGGTGTTGATGATGATCAAGTAGGTCAGAAAATTGCGGATAAACTCAGTGACGTTGGCCTGCACGAGACTCGGATCTTGCGCGTACCAGATGCCCGCCGCCACCATCAGGCCATAGGCGACCAGCCACAGCGTCAGCTCGTCGCGCACCAGCGGCCGGCGGCGGATGATCAGCCGGTAGCCGACCACGGTGCTTAACAGGGCAATGCCGACAAAGCGGGCCAGCGCGGGCAGGCCATTATAGCGCGTCAGGATGCTGAGGATGTCGCCGTAGACCAACACGACATAAATAGCTGCGGCCCAGTAGGGGCGCACCAGGATGAGCAGCAGCAGGAACGGCGCGATCAGCCCGGCGATCAGGTAGATCAGTGGGGTCCCCAGGCCCAGCGCGCCGCCCAGCGCCCCGGCCCCGCCGAGCGCCAGCGCCGCAAAGCCGATGCGTTGCGGCAGGGTCAGCGTGGCCGGAGGCCGCGCTACCGGGACCAGAGTCGCCATCAGGTTAGTCCAGCCCTAGCGTGGCGAGACGCTCCCTGACCGTTTCGCTGTGCCCGTCCCCAGCGGCTACCGCGACCGGCGCTAGGGCCGGCGCGGCGGCAACCCGGCGCGGCGCACGCAAGTAGTCGAGCGTCAGCGCCAGCAAGATGCCCAGGCCCAGGCCCAAGCCCGCCCCGCCCGGCACGTCACGGCTGGGGCTGGGACTGCTGGGGCTATCGGGCAGCGGCGGCGTGTCCAGCGGTTCGAGATCCAGCACGCGGAACAAGTCACGGGTGTGATCCACCGTGGCGGCCGCAGTTGCGTTCAGATAGTTGACCAGCATGACCGGATTGGGCCCGCTGCCCTGAAGGGCGATCACCGTACTGTCGGGCACCAAACTGGCATCCAGCGTATAGGCGGCGGCCTGCTCGGCGGACAGGCCCACCTTGTTACGCGCTTCCTGCCGCACCGCCGCCGAGGTAAACGCCTGGGCAAACGTGCCGGCAAGGGACCGCGCTCCCACCTGTCCGACTAAGTTCACCAGATCGCGCGGGTCGGTCAGCAGCCCCGACGGGCGCATCATGACGCGCAGTTGTGTCGCATAGCGCGGCGTTTGCGCGTGGTCCGCCAGCGCCGCGCCTGCGCCGCCCGCGCTGATCGCCAGCAGCAGCAACCACCAGTAGCGCAGGATGATGGTAAGATAGATGCGTAGTTCCATAAAGCCTCGGTTCTCGGTCTGGTGGGCGCCAGGGGTCGTCTAGCGGTCGCCCCTGGCGCGCTGCCCGCCTAATTTGCGCCGGGCGAGGCGGCGATAGAGCTGATCGACCTGGGCTACCATCGCGTCCAGCGTGAAATCGGCCCGCACCCGCGCTTGGCCCGCCGCCCCCAAGCGGTCGGCGGTGGCCGGGTCGGCGATCAGCCGGAGGAGCGCGGCGGCTAGCGCGCTGCTATCACCGGGCGGCACCAACAGGCCCGTCACCCCGTCTTGCACGACCTCCGGCACGCCGCCGACGTGCGTCGTAACCACCGGCAGTCCCACCGCCATGGCTTCCAAGACGGCAATAGGCAGGGCTTCGTGCAACGACGGTAGCACAAACAGATCCAACGCGCCCAGCAGTGGCGCTACGTCGGGCCGGACCCCCATAAACTGCACCGCGCTGCCCAGGCCCAACTGCGCCGCCAACGCTTCCAGGCCGCCGCGCAAGGGGCCATCGCCGATAAACACCAGCCCGACCTGCGGCTGCGTTTGCCGGACTTGGGCCACCGCGCGGAGCAGCACATCCTGGCCGCCCTTATCGGCGCTCAGGCGACCGACCGACCCGATCAGCAGGGCGTGCGGGTCCAGGCCCAGCAGGCGGCGGATCGTCGGTGTGACCGCGTGGTCGGCAAACTGGCTAGTATCCACGCCATTATACACGACGGACAGGGCGCGTGCCGGTAGCCCTTCCAGCTGCATCAATAAGCGCTTGCTGGCCGCAGACGGCACCACCACCGCGTCGCCCAGCCGGTAGAGCAGCCGGTCCAGCCAGATTTCGTGCCCGGCTTTGGCCGAACCATGCTCATGGGCGATGATCACCGGCACACCGGCCAGCGTGCCCAGCAGCCGCGCCCAGGTGTTGGAGCCGAATAGGTGGGCGTGCAAGATATGGATCGGCCGGCGGCGCAACACCGGCACCAACCCGCCCAGTTTGTACAGATCGCGGCGGCTTTGCCGCCCCAAGACCAGGGTGGGGATGCCCGCCGCGTCCAGCAGTGGCTGATAGTTGCCGACGCTGCGGGTGGCGCAAACGCTGACCGCATAGCGCCGCCCGTTCAGGCCGCGTGCCAAGTCCACCAGCGCCTTTTCCGCTCCACCGCGCCCGGTCACGTCAATCAGTTGCATCACGTTAAGGCGTGGCATCATCGGGCGGCTGTCTGCCCCTGCAACTGAGTATAGAGGTCCACCAGCCGTTGGACGTGTCCCTGCCATTGAAAATGCCTCTCAACAAATGCGTGGCCGGCCGCGCCTAACTGGACGCAACGGGCGGGGTCATCCAATAGCTGCCCGACGGCAGCGGCGAAGGCGGCAGGCGTGTCGGCCACGCACAGATCGCGCTCCGGCTGGGCCTGCACGCCACGGTTGGCGAGCGTGGTGGTCACGACCGGGGTGCCCGTAGACAGCGCCTCCAACACCTTGGTCTGGATGCCTGATCCCGACTGCATGGGACACACCGCGACCGTGGCCCGGCCCAGGTAGGGGGTCACATCCGCCACCCGCCCGCGCACGGTGATACCGTTGTCACCGGTCGCTAAGGCCCGTACACGCGGGCCGGGATTGGCCCCCACGATCTCCCAACGCAGGGCCAGGTAGCGCGCGCGCAAAAGCGGCCAGACCGCGCCGGCAAACCACAGCGCCGCTTCCTCGTTGGGGGGATAGCCCATGTTGCCGACAAAGACGAGGGTCTGCGGGTCGCGGCCCGCCGGCGGGCAAAACGGAAAGCGCGTCTCGTCCACGCCGTTGGGTAACACGCTGACGTGCGGACTGCCCAGCGTCTGCTGATCGGCGACGGATTGCACGACCAGCGCCGGAAAGTGGCGAGTCGCGGCGCGCTCATACGCCAGCACCCGCCGATACTCTAGCGTGTAGGCCACGCGCCGCAAGCCGTGCGCCTGCTTGCGGCGGCTCGCCAGATTTAGGCTCAGGGAATCGATCAGATCCACCAGCACCGGCGGCTGGGCCAGCGACCAGACGTAGGGCAGCATCCGAATCAGCGTGGCATGGACCACGTCCACCGTGCCGCCGGCCAGCACCTGGGCCAACTGCCGCTGCACCGCTGGGGTCTGATAATAGCGCACCTGCAATGGCTCCCGTGTGGCCGGCCCGCTGGCGATGTTCCAGAGGGTCCGCAGGCGCGGCAACGGCACCACCCGAACGGTGTGGCACATGGCTTGCACGCACGCCAGATCGGCCGCGCTGACCGGCGTTTCGGCGATACTGATCAGGCTCACCTGATGGTCGTGCTGGAGCGTGCGAAGCTGGTCGTAGACTCGTGCGCTATCGCCCTTTAGCGGCGGGTAGGGGAAGCGCGGCGTAAGGAAACAGATGTGCATGGTTAGACGGGTTACCGGCCCGCCGCGTCCTTCCTCTGGGATTAGGCGCCCCGGCGCATGGCCGGCATCGCCTCGTTACTATAGAGGAGCGCCGCTGTGCTGTCAAGCCGGGCACCGGGGCCGGGTGGTGCAAGCCGCGGCTACCGCTACGCCGCCTGCCTTCGCAGGCTGCTAGGGGTCCGCATGGACAGTTATGGTGGGGAGTGTAACTGTGCAGTCAGCGACCAGCATCCAAGAATCTGTCATTCTGAACGCAGTGAAGAATCGGTTGGAGTGCAGATCGGCTCCCCGCCGCGCCACCCTCCGCCCAGTGGATGCCTGCAGGGCTGTGTCAAAGTCCTACTACGGATTATCATTTGCTGGGCCGTCTACTCCACGGCGCTGACCGCTCTTTCGTTAGGGGGCAGCGGGCGGTGGGCGGTGGGACTACACCAGCACGGCGGAGTCAATAATCGTGCTTCTGTAGTACGACTTTGACACAGCCCTGTGGATGCCTGCGGGTGGCCTTGTATCCACCCCGACCGATTCTTCACTGCGTTCAGAATGACAGATTCGCTCCTTGGCGTGCTATAGTCTTCAAGAAAAGTATTCCGAATACGCCCATCTTACTCAGGTTTGACTTGGCAACCAATTTTCGGAATCATTATCTTGAAGACTATAACGCTTGGTGTGAGTTAGCAACCAGTCCAAAGCTAAATTGGGGTGGAGCTATTGATTTGGCTGCCTTTTCAGCCCATTTCGAGATGATTTCAAGCACGGAAACTAACTCACGCCAAGCGTTATAGTAGCCCATCAGACTGAACAGTTACGCGGTAGACGCGGCTTGAGCCGCCCGGCGCTTTTCGTGTATAATAGCGGCACGCCCCATTCGGCGCAAGGAACAACCCACTATGCAAGCACCCCAACCTGCGCCACGCACCGGCGCGCGCCGCATCACGGCCATTGTGTTGCCGATCATTGGCATCGCGATCACCGCTGCGGTGCTGATCGGTAGCTACAGCTATGCCCGCGCCGGGCTGCGGCCGCTGGTCGCCACCACGCCCACCGTCCCACTGGCGGCCTTCCTCGGCGCGACCCCCAGCCCCGTCGTGAGCGCCACGCCGGTGGAGCGGGCGCACGCCAGTGTGGTGGGACCGGCCGGGCTGTGGACGAGCGCTGACGTGCCGCAGCCGATCCCCGACAACAGCCGCACGGGAGCCCTGTCGCGCATCACGATGCCCAACCGCCTGATCATCGGCAGCGTGCGGCTGGTTAATCTCCATGTCTCGCACCCCGATACCGGCCAGTTGGTCGTCAAACTGCTGGCTCCCGACCTGAGCCTCTTGCCACTGCTGGCCGGCATTTGTCCTGGCACCCACAACTGGGCGGCCTTGACCCTGGATGAGCAGGCGACGACCTTGACGAACGCGCCCTGCGCCGATAATCTGAGCGATACGCGCCAACCGCTCACTAGCGGCGAATTGACCGCCTTACAGGGCTTAGACGCGCAGGGCGATTGGGTGCTAAGTGTGGTGGATACCCAGGCGGGCGGCAGCGGCACCCTGGATGGCTGGAGCCTGCAATTTACGGCGCTGACCGACCTCCCGACCGCGACTCCCAGCCCCACGCTTGATACGGCGGGCACGCCGCCGGCCCCTGTGCCGCCGGCGGCGAAGGCCACCCCCACGCCCCACTAACCCCGCTGCGCCCTAATGGGGTATAGCGCTTGCAACGCGGGCAGCGACTAAGCGGATGCGCCTTGATCCTTAATCTATGGAGGGGGCCATGGGCCGGCACGATCACTACGTATTTATGGACGGCTGTATTGTCAAAGGATGCAAGCCGGTTATTGATCTGGCGCACTCGTTCGGCGAATATATCGCGCTGCTGACCGATCTGTATGAGCAAGGCGGCTGGGGTCAGCGTCCGCCGGGTGGGCTGCTGCGGCGCGCCCGGCCCGAACCGTTCGCCGAGTGGGCCGAGCGCCAAGTCCACAGCGCCCAGTCTACCCAGAACCTCCGCACCGGCGCGGCGCGGGTGGACGGCATCTTGCGGAGCATCGGCGGCGACGCGGCGATCCACTTGTTTGGCACCAGCGCGGCGGGTTCGGCTATCCTGGAATACTTTCTGCTCACCGACCCGGCGACACTCTATGACCGGGCGCACGATGAGCATCGGGTGGGGCCGCCGGCCCGCAAGTATCAGATTGACCCGCGCATCGTCAGTTTCACCAGCATTGATGCGCCGGCCAACTGGGTGCCGCTGTGCCGCGACCCCCATGCCCACCGCCATGCTTTTGGCCCCGGCACGCTCGGCGGCTATCTCGTGGCCCACACCCGTAGCCAAACCGGTCCCCACCTCCCGGCGGATCAGCACACGGTCCGCATGGAAGACATCCCGCACACCTGGGTCGATTCGCAGCCGGTGGCGGGCGTGGACTACGATGATCGGCCCCACTACGACCACCACCTGCCGCGCGTCGGGCTGGAACGGCACATCTTCACCGGCGGCCATATGTCACGCGAGACACGCGCTTTCTTGACGCGCGTCTGGCAGTAGCTTCGGCGCGCGCGGGCGGATCAGGTGCCGATCCGCCCTTCCTGCTCCACAAACTCGAAGCCGGGCGTGGGGCTGTAGCAGGTCCAGCCGCCGTCCACGGCCAGCGTCGCGCCGTTGATGAAGCCGGCCGCCTCGGAGACGAGGAACAGCGCCGCCGCAACCACATCGGCCGGCTGCCCAGCCCGGCCTAGCGGGATCACCCCGGCCCATTTGCTCTCATAGGCCGCATCATCCTGCAAATTGCGCGCATTGCTGATCGCGCCAGGGGCCAGCGCGTTGATCGTGATGCCGTGCGGAGCCAGTTCCAGCACCAAGTTGCGCGCCAGCATCTGCAAGCCTGCTTTGGTCATACCATAGGCCGCTAGGTATTGCACCGCCTGCAAGCCCGTCACCGACGAGGTGAGCAGGATGCGCCCGCCCTCGCCCTGATCCACCATCACCCGCGCTGCGGCCTGGGCGGTAAAGTATGCGCCTTTGAGGTTGGTGTTCACCACAGCATCAAACGCTTCTTCGGTGTAGTCAAGAAACTTGCCCCAACTGGTGATCCCGGCGTGGCAACAGGCGATGTCGAGGCGACCCCATGCGGCCACGCAGCGATCCACCAGCGCCCGGCAGTCGGCCACTCGCGCCACGTCGGCCTGCACCGCGATAGCGCGGCCCCCGGCGGCCTGGATTTGCGCCACGGTCGCCGCCGCCCCCGCCGCGTCGCTGTGGTAGTTGACCGCCACTGCTGCGCCTGCGCCGGCCAAGCCCAGCGCCAACGCTTGCCCGATGCCTTTGCTGGCCCCCGTGACCAGCGCCACTTTGCCCGTCAAATCGGTCATGGTCTCTCCGTTGCCGCACGCTCGGCCTCTGCTGAGTCGGCGACCGTTGTGCCCAACGCCTGGAAGTGCGGGGCGAGGGTCGGGTAGAGGGCGCGGTAGTGGGGATAGTAGTCGGCGTAGATGCGCGCCGCCGGTCCCGGCGTGACCCGCTCGGTGACGCGGATCGTGGCGGCGCAGGCGGCGGGCACATCGGGGTAGAGGCCCACGCCCACCCCGGCCAGCAACGCCGCCCCAAAAGCCGCCCCCGCCGTGCTGTTGGTCAGCACGATTTCGCTCTCCAACACATCAGCCAGTATCTGCCGCCACAACGGGCTGGC